>ERZ650304.432-NODE-432-length-22503-cov-4.380568_pt1 | contig 22503 bp, 25 predicted proteins | sample MGYA00376240_ERZ650304 | MGnify/ENA primary metagenome ERZ650304 (study PRJEB26733, sample SAMN07839271) | wastewater metagenome | biome: small river; feature: stream; material: water | place: USA: North Carolina | collected 2016-03-01 ... | reverse complement strand
TGATAAATGATTTTCGCTTGTTGTTTAATTGTGTTGCAAAGATAACCACTTTAACCGATTGCGCAACTATTTTTCACAACTTTAACCAAATAAAAAACCCTGCGCCACTGGGAGGTGGGCAGGGCCTGCAACATCAAAACATCGGTCTTGACTTTGACGCTGCGGAATTTAAACCGGTTTGGCGGATGGCCTAATTTTCGTCCTGGAAGATGTCCTTCGCATCGTTCACGATGTCGATGGCCTCTTCGATCACTTTGTAGGTGCGTGCCACCAGGCGCAGGGATGCACGGATTTTGCCGTATACGCCCTCGTTCGGGATGCCTGCCTGATTGGCCACGCGCAGTTCAAAATCTTCGATTTCTTCGGGTTCCAAGTTCTTGATTTCGGCCCAGGCCTGTTTGGCTTTGGATCCGATGTTTTGGAGTTTACCGAAGTTGCCGAAAGCGATCGTAGGCACGTCGCGGAGCGGCTGGAAACCGTCCTCGAGTTCGTGCGCTACACTTTTGGCTACGGAAATGCCATCAACGGCGATGGCAACCAGGTTGTCAATACCTAAAGGTTGTTGTGCAGTTTGCATGATAAATAATTAGAGATGATAAATGAATATCGGGTCCTCGGTGACCGTCACCGTCCCGGATTGTGTCTGCAAAGTTAAGCTACTGCCATCAGCAGTTGGCGACCACACGCAATATTTAATCTGGCCGTCATCTGACTTGAAACGATACGCCCGGTAGTTGGCCCCTGAATAATCGCCGTCGTAATGCCACCCGTTCAAATGTGAAACGAGCCACACAATTGCGCTGTACGCCTCTTTCTTCTGGAAAGCTGTGCCTTCACTCGACATAACACCTGATGCAGCGAACAGCCCTTGATTTGACGGCTCGTTTGCCGCTTCATAGAGATACATACCGTCGATTCCTGCGGCAATCCCTTCGAGGTATGCCCTGGTGATCCACATGGCCTGTACTTTCTCCTGAGAGTATATTCCGTAAGGTTGGCAGCGCTGCGGGCTGTATGCGTCCGTATCCCATCCAAACTCGCTCAGCCATATTTCCATTCCAGGCAATACGCGATCGCGCCACGCGGTCAATTTTTGAAGCCTCAGGCGCAAGTTGTCAGCCTCCGGGCAAACGCCTGGGCCTGTAAGGTTCACGTGGATATTGGTCATGTTGTTCCCGGCGTTGCAATACCAGTGAACGTTGATGACATTGAACGGTACGCCGTGGCCACACCGGTTGATCGCTGACCAGTCGACTATGCCCTGCAGGTAGGCAGTATCAATATCTGCCAAACCCGGCAACACGACTTTCATATCAGGATCAGCGCACCGAATACCAGTGCCGAAACCCATTTGCCCCATGTGGCCATCGTAGGCGGCGCTCATCATCGCCGCGCATTGCACCGGCGTGTATTGAGCATATGCAGGCCTCCACCACCGGTCAGTCTCGTTTTCAGGCTCCACGTAGGAAAGCAGCTTCATGGCTGTTTTCTTTTCGTTGACCGGGTCTCCGTTCCATCGAGGTGTTTGGTTCACATTAAGAAACTGATCCTGCCATGGGAACGCTCCATACCGTGCCGTGATCTGCCACCAGTAGCGCGACCACTCGCCGTATGAAAACGGAAACGCTGGATCCGATGCGAGGTCGGTCATAGGTTCATGGATCCACTCAGGGTTTGATTGTGTAGTCAACCAGTCCAGCTTCCAGGAAACAACTGGGTGAATCAGATGCCCATTTGTCAACGCTTCCTGATAGTATGTGTCACAGTTGATGTTCCCGGTACGAGATGGCTCTACGGCGATGCCCTGGGGGGTGTGGGTATATCGCCATGCCTGATATTGCCTGATTCGGTAGAATGGCTGTAGAAGTGAAACAGGCACGTTAGGCTGGGCATTTACGCCAATAACCTGGGCGGCCCCGGTAACCGGGTATGTCAGGCATGGCGTTGGAACGGTTTGTGCCGGCGCCATCGGCCCGTTGGGTTCAAATGCGTCGTGATGGCACGAGCAGAATGCAACGATTAAAATTAAAAGGTTCAGATGCTTCATGTTATATGGCGATGTTGATTACTTCCTTCACGACGGCTATCCATTCTACCTCATTACCATCCTTTGCGATGCGCCGAAATTTAGCCTGTGTCGGCTTTGGGACTTTGTTCCAATGTGCCTCGCACATCAATCTGTTACCGGGTATCTGTTGTGCGCAACCAGGAACGGCGCAGCTTCGCTTTACCTTTTTCATAAGGCGTCAAAAATCCAGTTTAAAATGTCGAGTACATCAAAGGTGATTGTATCCGAATAGAAATACCAGAATACCACCAGGCCGAATACAACGGCGATGCGGATCAGCGACCGGCGAGTTTTAAGGACATAGTAGTTCCTTTCGACGTAGTTCATGGCCATCGGGTAGAACAGCGTAATGAGCGACACGCCTACCAATATTGTCAGCGCACTGATCCTGAGAATTACAAAAGCAAGCGCAAAGAATATGATGCTGATCACATCGTGCATCTCCTTTTCTTCCAGGAAGATAGAGAGCGTCAGGAATATTCCGGACACGATTGTGAGTGCGAAGATTATCCAGAACATCTGGCCATACCCATGGCCAACTCGGATGATTTGCCCGAGCAGGATAATCAGGCATAGGCTATACCCGATCCACGTGTTTTGTCGGTTGCTTTCAGGGTGCAGACTGCCGGCCGTTTTGAGGCCAGCAAAGAACCCGTAAAGCGTCATTGAAAGTATGATATTCATCAGCTGATCAGTGCTTTGTAAAGAAGGCGTGAGCCCCTGAGTGCAAGGAAAATGAATCTACCCCCATCAGGAGATGATATGACTGTAAGGTACTTTCCTACATGTGTGCCTGTTTCGACAAAGGGTGTTTGTATACCACCTGACAACATTCGAGTGTTGACATCAATTTTGTTGATCTGCAGGAAATCGCCGGTCGTGCTTACGCTGAAAAATATACCGTCCGCGCCGTCATACGCGAAACAGCTATTTGTCGTGAGTAATTCCGATTGCGGACTGAACACGCTGTTTATGTCCCACTTGTCCTGCGATATGTCGTACCAATCGAATGTGTTGAATGCGCCCCTTGGTGATGCGAGGAAGTTACCTTTTTTGTTATCATCAGATGTGGTGTGGATCCACAACAATGCCGTCACCGTCGCCCTGGGAGCAACGCTGAGTATGGTGTAGCAGGTTGTTGCATCGGGCGCCGTGGCCACGCTGAATGTAAGCGTGTTTGCCGTGTTGCTGGTAATCGTATACTCGTTGCGCTGGCCGGTGCCTGACGTCAAGATCAGGCGCTTTCCTGCCCACATATTGACGATCCAGTTCTTTGTGGTATCCACCAGCGTTGTGGTGCTGCCGGACGTGGCAATGCCAAACGACCCCATGACGACGTATTTGGTGGTAGCGTCCGGAGTGAACGACTGCGTTGAATATGTCAGGGTATTGGCAGTGTTGCTGGTGATCGCAAACTCATTACCAACTCCCGTTCCGGCGACAATGCGAATACGGAAGTTCGCCCATTGATTTGCAACCCACGACTTGGATGAATCTACCAGCGTTGTCGTGCTCCCGCTCGACGCATATCCCTCACCACTTTCACTTCTGACCTCGTACATGCGCTCGCGTCCAAAAGCCTCGGGCTGCATTATCGTGTACGGAGACGTGCCGTTCACCCCGGCAACGATTGTAGCGACCGTGATAGAATTTGCTGTATTTGATACAATACGGCGTAGTTGAGTTGTGGGGTTAGTACCGGCTGTTTCAAGCTTTATGATTTTACCCACGTGTTCATTTACCGCCCAGTTTTTTGCCGCATCTACGATTACCGTAGTGCTTTGTGCGGTAGCAAACGCCATGTTCGCCGTTGCGGTAGTTATTACATCGAACGTTGTCAGGCTGTCGGCTGCTAAAATTGTGTATTGCGCATTCCAAAGAGCTTCGGTAAGGCCCGCGAATGTTACCACATCACCAGTTGCCAGATTGTGATTTGTAGCGAGTGTGATGCGACCAACAACACCGACCGTAGTTATCTCTACTGTAAGCCCGGTGCCGGTGCCTGAAACATTGCTTGTTGCCTTGCCGGTGCCTGTTGTATAGTTAAGTCCAGCCGAATACAGTTCGATTGAAGTTACAACTCCACCGGCGCCTATGCCTGTTACACGTCCTTTGCCAACTGTTCCCCCGGTCGTGATATTGAACACGTCACCAATGGCGTAACCTGTTCCAGCCGCAGTTGGTGTGGCATTCAGTGCAGTGATTCCACCCGTGTTTCTTACACCTGATGTGATGCCAAATGCTTCTTGTCCAGGAAATTGACAAGACCCTGTTCTGACAATACCAAAATCGACTTCAGGACCAGTATGCCACTGATCCTGATCTATTGAGTATTTATAGATTGATGAAGATGAATTACCTACAAGCCAAATAGCGTTGCCATTTGCGGTAATTTCATACGTGCTCGTAGCATCAGGGTTTACAGACCATGGCTTTTCAATCTCAAAGTAGTTCGTACCGTTTGATACGATCAACCCACGCTGCCCTATACCAGTTCCTCCGATAATCCTGATCTCGAAGTTTACCCAGCGGCCTTTCGTCATGCTTTTGCTTGTATCAGTAAGTGTCCGCGCCGCGCCGGCACTGGCAGTTCCGGTCAAGTATATCTTATCTCTGCTGGTGAGTTGGATATCAAAGTCAGCAGCAAACGTGCCAGTAATAAGACCGCCCAGGTTTGTTTTAGTCGTCCAGGTATCCGAAAGAATATCGTAGTATTGAAGCGTGGAGTTGCTTGAGCTGAACAGAAAAACGCCTCCGCCTTTGATTACATAGGCCGATGAATAATCTGGAACCACATCCCAGTCAGAATCAACGGTTATCACCGATTTCTCGATGATGTAATTTGACTGAGCGCCAGCAGTAGCTACCGGAATTGCATATGGGGACTGCGAAGAAAAAACCGTGTTATTCCACGGTTCCAGTTTTTGAAAGCTCGGGTCTTGCAGCGTCAGTGTCGTTTCGTTGTTGTACAGAATTTTTCGGGTCTGTCCAGCGCCAGCGCCATAAACAATTCGCACCTGGTATCCGATGAACTCGTTTATTTTCCAGCGCTTTGTTGAATCAGTCATTGATGTTGACGTTACACTTGTGACAACACCTGAATCCATGGGCATTGGATCGGTCGCAGAGGAAATAGTACGCTTTTGTCCTACTCCGGTACCAGAGATGATTTCAATTTCCTGACCAACAAGCAATTGAGAGTTCAACCCTGCAATCGTAAGGGTATTTGCGCTGAAACCCAGTACATTGCCATAATAACCATGTTGCTTTGAATAGGTCATCGAAGCCCCGGTTACAGGTACAACAGGGGGCGTTTGGAGCTTGATATGCACGTCATTCCAAGTGTCGTACTTATAAAAGCTCGCAGCAATCATCATGTAGATATAGCGATCCTGATCACCTTCAGAAGGCGCAAAGCTCCCGATGGCAGATGTAACCCCGCGCAACTGAGTTGCAGGGATAAACATTGGCGGCTGGTGGATTTTCTTGGATGTATTGGTATATGGCATGATGTATTAATTTAGAAGGTCAGCGCTGGCATCACAGCGTTTGCGTATTGGTTTCGGCCCAGCGAGTACATAAGCTCGAACGATGATGCCGGGTTAACACCGACGTTTGGAGCGTTCACAACGCTCGTGTTGATGGTTCCAGACAGTGTACCGCTTATGATATTTGCATCCAATTGCAGCCTTTGAGATGCCGATGAAACGATTGCGAGCGGCTTCAGCAGTTGAAGCAACATTACCATCATGTCCTGCATATCCCTGGACGATGGGTTTACTACCTCATTTTGAGAATCTGCAATCTTGGTTGTCTCCTTGTAAGCCATCAGATTATGTTCCAATTTGTATCGTCTGAAATCAGATCAACAGAGTTGTTTTCAAACGATATGGTTATCGAGGATTCACCCTCTATAAGTTCGCCAGGCTGCGCTTCAATTGTCAGTATCCCGGGGCTAACCTTTTTCACGGTATAACGACCGCTGTTTCCGTCAGCTGTTGGCATTGTCAGGGTCATGTCTCCCGAGCAAATGTAATAGTAGTCTGTTCGGGCAGCGTTTCCAGCCAAAGTATTGATGCTGACCAAATCAATAACCTTATCCCAGCCTGGACCTGTTTCCCCTTGAATACCCTGCGGTCCTTGTGGGCCTTGAACACCTTGCGCTCCCTGTGGCCCTTGCGGCCCAGGGGCTCCCTGCGGGCCGGTATCGCCTTGTGGACCTTGGGCGCCATCAGCGCCAGGTTCTCCCTGTTCACCCTGTATTCCCTGCGGTCCTTGTGGGCCTGCCGGACCTTGTGGGCCAGTTGCGCCGTCCGCTCCATCGGCACCGTCCGCGCCGTCCGCTCCTGGAACACCCTGCGGGCCTTGAATGCCCTGTGGACCCTGAGCGCCTTGTGGCCCTGCAGGTCCTTGGATTCCCTGCGGGCCTTGCGCACCATCGGCCCCATCAGCGCCGTCCGCACCTGGGTCTCCTTGTGGCCCCGGATCGCCTTGGTCACCTTTTGGACCAGCAGGACCGATATCACCAGTGTCGCCTTTCTCTCCTTGTATCCCCTGAGGCCCAGCCGGGCCCGTGTCGCCGGTTTCTCCTTGAATACCCTGCGGGCCTTGGGATCCTGGAACACCTTGAATGCCTTGTGGACCAGCTGGGCCCGGAGGACCCGGAGGGCCAATGCCACCGGTTTCGTACTCAAACGAATATACCGGGTTGTAGATCAGATCGAATTGCATTGTGGGGCCTTCAAATAGGTTTGTCTGGATAATGGTGTTGTCCACCAAATCCAGCTCGATAACCAAGCCCTGTACAATGTCGAATTCGTTTACGATCATACCTGTGTAATATCCATGCTTCCGGAGAAGTACATTTTCAAAAATGTTCTGGTTAGACCCGCAGGGTTGACCGTCTGGATATCCAACGCCAAACAGGCGATTGTCCTCAACTGCTCAGTCACTTCTTTGGGTACGACAATCGTCGCGTCTCCAACGGGGCTGACCACCTTTGTGATGCCATCGCCTACCGTAAGCGTATGAATCAGGTCGCCGGTTTTCTTGTCCCTGATCTCCGAGATAATATCCCAGTCATCGAGCGGCGCCGGTGTTCCATTCTCCTTTATGCGAACGGTAAATACAAAGTCATCACCTGCTACGAGGCGTACGGTTTGTACTTCTGAATCCAGGTTGATGTCTGCCATTACTTAGTGGGTTCAAGCGCGGGCGGTGGAGCCTTGCGATCTTTTTGAACGATGATAGATTTGAAGTCAGGAGTGAATTGCGCACGCATGTCCGATCCTATATCGAGATCGTCACATATTCCCACCAGGATTTCGTGCATCCGGGCATCATAGGATATGCGCTGACGCTGGAACTCCTCATTGATCTCCCGAATGCGGTTCGCCCGCTTTTCAGGGATATCAACGATTTTAACGCCATCCTTTGCCGGGGTTTCCGGCTTGGTTGGCTTCTTCGGAGGCTTGGGCGCTTTGTTCTCCTTTGGTTTTTTATCAGGGTTACCGATGTCGTTTGCCGGGGTTTCCGGCTTGGTTGTGTTTTCCATAGATGTTGCAGTTTATGGTTGTGAAATAATTATTCAAGGAAGTCGCCGATCGTGGCGCCAAAGAACGGAACGGTACGCGCCCAAATTATACCGGCATCCGTGATGGATCCATCGTTGTTGAAGTACCCGATCAAGTCATCGTACTTGTTGATGAACAACGGCTGTGGAGTAGGACGTGCCACCCTGATATCATCAAGGTTTTTCTTCTCGTTTTCCATCGTCGCCAACAGAATGGCAAGATCAGATGTAACCTTATCAATGTCCTCCTGGAGGGCTGGGTTATTTGGCAACTCTGCCAGCAATGCAAGCTCCTGCTGTTTTTTAACAGCATACGCCTGGGCGGCCGTGGAGTAGGTTTCGCTTTGCGCGTCGAACGAAGTCTGCCATGCGTCAATTTCAGCCTGGTTCACGATCACGTCTGTCGGAAAACCGGCGTATGTTACATCAAATTCGGCGATCGTGCGCTTGATTTCTTCCGTGGTCGAATTGGCCAACAGAAGCGATATCCGGAGCGACCGCGCCTTTGGGTTTGGTACTACGGAGTACGCAAATGAAAACGTGCTCTTTGGATATACCAGGTAGCTGCCATCTTCCTGAGGCAGTATGATCGAGCGTTTTAGTGCAAATAAGAATGCCATGACGTTGACGTTGTTTTTTATGAACCGATGTCGCACATGTAAATGTATGCCACTGTCCGGTAAGTTGCCGTACCAGCTGGGCGAGAAATGTTTATTGCCAATTGTCCAGCCGCCGCCGTCCACGTGGTTACCAGTGAGCTGAGGTTTGAATCTCCGGTTGAATTGATCGTGTTCAATGTTCCAGCTGTGTACACACCTCCTACCTTTTTAATGTACCCAAAGAACTCCTGAATATACACGTCACCAACTACAGGCGTTCCAGATGTCTTTGCCGTTACCATTGTGGTAATCAGCATCTTGATGCCCCACACGCGATTGGTTGCCGAAAGGGTGTCAAGGTCAGGGTAGGCGCTCGTTCCGTCAAGCAGAAGATCATAGGCAGAGCTGGTAGAGCTTCTGTAAAGCGACCAGGTTACTACTTGCGTATCACCCGCGGTACTCACCTGGCCAGCGGCCTGATAAAATGCGCCACGGCCAACAGAGTTGCCGGTATAAGGCCCTACCAACTGGTAGTTGTCCTTGTTCCAGACCATCATCACCTGGTCAGTTCCACCGGTGCGCTTACGAACTGTGAATGCCTCAGCCGCAGACGAAGATGCATTGATATAGAAGTCCCAGTAATAGTTGCCCGCCGTTGTAGCTGTATCTCCGGTGTTACCCCAGATCAATTCAAATGCCGGGCTATTGCTGGTCGTAGATGTGTAACGCCAAATGCGCATTACACCGTTGGCGTCCACCACGTTGAGCGAGCGCGGCGCCCTGGTGCTGTTCGCACTGGAGGTGCCGAATGTCCCGTTACCCTGAACGTCGAGCGCATGAATCGGGGTAGAGGTAAGGATACCAACCTTGCTATCATCGCGCACCATCAGGGTATTGCTGTTACCTGCCGAGCTGTGAACTGCAAGGCCGAATGTTGTTGATCCTGTTCCGGTACCCGTAATGCTCAGCCTGTTAGAGCTGTTTACTGCCTGACCAAGTGACGCAACCGTGCCATTAAACTGAAAGTCTGCATCACCAGAAATCACATTGGTTCCGGTGAAGTAGGTTACATAGTTCGCTGTTCCTGATCCTGTTACGGAGTTTCCAGAGTGCAGTAATACCCTCCAGTTACTTCCGTCATGGAATTCGGGCGCCGTGTTCGTGCTTGAATACCGGAACACGCCAGCGGCGCCGGTTGGGCGTTGGGCGTCGGTTCCGACCGGTAGGCGTACGGCGTTCGTTCCACCGATGTCCAGGGTATACGATGGAGCGCCGTTGTTTACCCCGAGGCGCGTTGAAGCATTGTCCCAAAAGAATAATGAGTTTGCCGCAAAGGATCCTGAGGTGTTGAACTGAATCTCTCCTGTGGATCCCGCAGGTGTTCCACCTCCACCGGTAAGGGTCGGGCTTTTACCCAGGCAGCGCCAGCGCAATGAATTGCCGTCGTAATAGAATATGCAGCTTTCATTTGATTCCAACGTAAACCCAGTTCCAATAGAAAATCGGTTGGTAGTTGTGGATGATGCAGATTCATGTATGAATGATATCGCCCATGAACCGACATTGGTGAAAGCAACAATTCTGCCAGACGAACCACCGGCAAGACCAGTAATATCGTACTCTGCAGTGGAAGTTACACGAACGTGAACAGCCTGGCCACTATCGCCCAATGCATAGTTGTTTTGGTTTGCACCGATGGATGCTGTGGAAATAACCGATGGCAACGCAAATGCGTAGTTGTGCGAAAACATCCCTGACGTCGGGTAAATCCGAACAACCTCAGACAAGGTTGTGGAATATATGTTCATGCCGTCATCATCCCGGCTTCCGAGATACCAAGTCTCTGATCCGCTCGTATTTTGCAGGTGGACCGCAGCGGCGGTGTTGCCCGTTACAACACCAGAACCGCTTGCGATCGTGGCGCCGAGCGACCGCATGGCGCCGTTCACATATATCCTGTAACTGGCATTGGCATTTGTACCAAATCCGGTGTTGCCATTTGAATCATCGTACCGAATATCTACCGCGCCGCCGAGCACACCACCGTTGTTGTATTGCACCTGGGTATCACTGCCGGCAACACCGCCACCAGAGCCAAACACCTGCGAATAGGTTATTGGGTCAGTTCCCAGCGCAATAGATCCAGCAGTGTCCTGCTTAAACCATTTGCCAGCGTTTGCCGTCCCGTATTGAACATACACCAGCATGCCGAGTGCCACCTCAGAATCGATATTGTAATCGGTTGCCCTGACCCAAGCGCCTGACTGCACAACATACAATCCATTCTGGCTTTGCGTGGTTTGGTTTTTCACCAAGACACGCTCGTCGCCACCAAGCGCGACGCCATCAATTGTCTGCAATCCGGACAATGTAATGTTCGCCGTAGTGGCCACAAATACCGCCAGCTTGGCAGATGAATTACTCGTGTTTATGTTTACCTGCGGGTTTCCAGAAACGCCGCTGCCGTTCGTAATCGTCAGCGATGCCGTAGACGCCGGATCAATCGAATTCACGATTGATCGCTGCGCCCACGTGTCAGTGGTAGTGCGAACCGCAATCCCAGTAGATGACAAATTCTCCAAAGCGGCCAGGTCATTCGCAAAGTTTGCGAGCTGCACCCAGGCGGCGCCTGTGGAGTAATGTAGTAGGTCGGTATCATCAGCAAAAGAAATAGAGGACTTCGCGCCGGATGCTGTAGGAAATGCAGCAGCATTGGCATACTGTGGCATGATCAGTTGGCCGGCATTGGAGAAGTCCCCTATTCCTCTATACTTCATGGGTCAATTAGATTACTACGGTGTACGTTGGTGTTGGCGCTGGTGCGATGGCAAAAACGATGTCACAGCCGGTTGCTGAGGTTCGCGTCACATCTACCTGGACATAGTTGCCGATCGTGGTTTCCCGAACCATCGGCTTCGTGTCCTTGCCGGTATGAACAACAGCAAAGGTAGTTGCTGAGCTGTTACCAGTCAAAATATTGCCACCGGTACCGCCTACCGATGTAACGCGGTTTTGTTGCAACGCTGCCATCAGACCTGCAGGGTGAACAGCGCGGGCGGTGTCCGTGCCGGTGATCGCCTCAGCGTTGGTTGCCAGCTCGACGTAACCGGATACGGTTTCAGAGGCCGCACCGATATTTTGCTGCACAAATGTCCACGCTGTACCGTTCCAGATGGCAAGGTCGCCGATCTCAACGACCGTGGATCCTTCCCAGGTATTCGTGCCTGCCGTTGTGAACACGTAGGTGTCACCTGTGAGCGGCGAACCTGGCTCGGCTGCGCCGAATGCAACACCACCTTTGAAGGTCATGGCGCCGGTGACAGTACCCATGGACGTCCAGGCCGTACCATTGGAGTAATAAACGGTGTTGGTATCGTCGGCGTAACCCAGCGAACCTTCGGATGAAGCGGCGGAGGGAAATGCTGCGAGGTTGGCAAACTTCGGTATCAGCAACCGGTTCGCCTTGGTGGCATCAATTTCATGTAGATATTTCATGTTACAAAGAGTGTGTTATGTGCAAAGAGCAGCGCCGTTGACGGCAATTGTGAAACCTATACTTGTACTGTTTATGCTGTCGTTTGACGGCTCACCGATGATATTGTTGTCGTCCTGGTCCCAACATCGGACTTGAACCGGACGGTCAAGATTATGGGGTACGTTCCAAATGGTTGCAGGTGAGGTTTGAATGTGCAAATAATACATCTTCTCCTTTGTAATCAACTCGAACTCTTGTATCAAAAACTCAGCCAGTTCCTCAACCGTGTATTTGTAGTTACCAGGGGATTCAAGAGCAGAACGCCTTTGCGTGTACACCTGAGTAGTACGCGTAATGGAGCCGATATCATCGAACAGGTGTGGATAATCTGACATTCTGTTAGTTCTTTATTGTCCAAGGTTGATCGTCAGGTTTTAGCCAGAAGTTGTCATCTGGTTTACGCCAGAACAACGGTGTCATATTCGTTGGATCCAGTGTGATCAGCGCGTAGAAGTCACATACGCATATCAGAGTTTCGGTGTACCTGGCCACGTCGTTCACCGGGTCTTGTCCGGTTTCGCTGGATCCATCGCCAGTTTTCATCCACTCGTGCACACTGCCTTCCTCCGTTTTCGATATGCCGCAATAGTGGTAATTGCCTGCTTTATCCTGGGCAATTATGTTCATGCAGCACTGCTCGTTTAAATCCTCGAGGGCGTTTCTACCTTCCGTTGACAGCCCCCATACCTCGAAGTAGATGGACTGCTTTACGTACTGGGAATTTCCCTTTACGATAATTTTCTCCTGGAACAAATAGGCGCTGTCTGGTTCAAACTCTATCAGCGTCCAATCTTTGCCCGGGAGCAATATCACATTGTATACCATCCGGTCGGCATCGAACAGAATATCTACCACATCCATACAAGGCACTGCCCAAATGGCCACCAGTCCGGCGCGCGCATTTGGGCAGAGTGTGCTTTGTATTGGCGTAATAGCTGCGATGCTCATCCGTACATTAGTACACGAGTTTGATGGTGCGCGTCCATACTGCGCAGCCCGACTGTGTGATGGTAACGGTGAAGGTAGTCGAGCCAGACCAGTTTTCACCACCGGAGGCGCCGTTGACGGTAATCAGCTTGTTCCCGGTCGTGCCAGAAACAGTTGCGTTACCCGTTGTTCCGTTGGTCAGGTCGCCGTTGTATACCGCGCCGCCGCCATCGTTGATATTGACGTTGGTGATAACACCGGTGGCGTACGGCTTCACGATCAGGTTGGTACCCGATTTGTAGATAGCCGCGCCAGCGTCGCATACATCGTGACCGATATCGCCGATGAACTGGCATGCCGTTGGAACGAATGGGGTGGTGTCCGCAGACAGCCATCCGAATTCCAGGTCAGCATATTCGACGGTGATGGTCATCGTGCCGGCCGAGAAGCTTTGGGTCACGTTGCCTTTGCCGTCGTATCCGAGTTCGTTGATGATCTTCACGATGTTGTCGACCAGCGCATCGCGTTCGCGCTCCTGGTTGACCAGGTATGCGCCATCGAGCGTATAGGTTGTACCATTGATGTTCACCTGGCTAACTGCCGTCGTGGAGATGATACTGCCGAGCGTGGCGGTATACGTGCAGACAATAGCCGCGCCTTTGTCGCCGCAGCAAAGGCCGCTCAAGTTGGTGAATTTGAGCGCGTTGTCCACGCTGGCATTCGGGTTGAGACGCTTAAGAATCATGGTTGAATTTTTATTGAGTTTTTGATGAGCCTACCATTTCCCAAGTGGGCATTCGATAAGCGTTTTTTTCATTATCCCCTTGATGGGGTCGTATTTCAATGTCACTTTGAAGTCCATAGGACAACAGCATTCGGCGCAACGCCTTTCTTCCGGTATCCACCCCTTTACACATCCCTCGCAAATTGCGAGACGAAGTTCTGATGTCTTTTCATCAACTTTTTCCAATCTGAAACCCTGGTCAATAAACCGCAGCGTCATGGACGTTGCATCTGCCAGTTCTTTCAGTTTATCGCAGTGATGTGTTTCTCCTCCGAGTGTTAAAGCCATAATGACGAGGTTTGTTGATGTTGCAGTTCACGCATTCATCGGTGAATGGAGCGTAGTCCGGGTAAAGGTCTTTATTCTCCTTGATAAATTCGTGCATCGTTCCCATCAGATCGTCAATATTGGTTTGATACTCTTGCCGTAACCGGCCAGCATCACGCACTCCAAGCGGTTTGAACTTGCCATCATCTTCCTTCTGGCCAACTCCCAACGGCGTGTCTGAAACCAACCTGTAGAACATACTGTCGTTCGAGATCGAGAACGCGAGTACCGCCCGCAAATATCGTTCCCAAAGGAAATTGTACTCATCCTTTCTGAACCTGGGCGCGAGGCGCCAATAGGACTGATTGGTTGGTATCTGCGTTCCGTTGGTGCCATTGGTAGCTTTATACAACCGACCCTTGTACAGAACAACGTCGTCTGTGGTGTACGACTTTCCTTCCTGGAAGTTGGTGTATGTCGTATCACATGCGCAGTCGGCCTCTCCATAAGTCAGACGGTCGGCCATCATTGCTTTGTAAAACCCGATACCCAGGCACTTCCTGAATATCTTTTCCTCACGCATCGCAATAAATGGCAGCCGCTGCTCAGCATGCGAATTCGGGTCAACCGGGGCGAAGTCAATCACCTCCTGTTGAGTTATCAGCGTATCGACGCTGCCGAAATCATACGTTACCGTTGGCGTTGGCATTACTGTTTGCGTTTGTATCCTGTGCTGCAGGATCAGGGTTTTTCAAATACTCCTCGTACAAGTTGAACAGGCCGAGTGATAACCTGGTCGAAATGTCTTTCTTGCCGTCACGAAGAAACTCACAGGCCTGTATGGCTTCAATCAGTGGGCGAATACAACGTTCCTGCCATGGGCGGATCACGTTATTGAAGTATTGCCTGAACACTTCTTTGAACTCCTGTGATTGTCCCAGTTTACCGGCCGTTGGTGTTCCCATCAGTAGGGAGTGCCAGTTGTGCGACTTGATGATCTGACGCTCAGCATGCGATCCCATATTGACGTGGTACTCATGCTCCGTGTTGGCTTTAAACTCGTGCACCGTGGCTTCCTTATCGTCGGGTAGTCGGCGCCGAATTATGAACCTGCGGGGTTGCTCCCCGTATTTCCCGGCCTGGTTGGTGAATGTTCTTTCCACCGCGCTGTCAAAGTCATCCTCGTCACCGTCCGCATCTGGCTCCGATGTGATCTCGAAAAACACCCGGGCGATGAAGTCGTTGGCGTATCCGCTTGTGCCGTGCTGGCCTTGCTGAACCTCCATGTACTGCCAGTAGAGCGAACCGAAGCTTTCAGGCAACCCATACCAATCACGTCCTACCACCTTGTTTTTGATGTGGATGATCGTGGTCATGGTGCCATCGCCGTAATCCGACCAGTTCGGGAATGTGCTCACGAATTCCGGTGGGTTCTTTGCGATATACCTTGCCGTCCACTCCGGAGATATCACCAGTATTTTAGGCTCGTTACGCTCAGTGGCATAGTACCGGCATTTTTCAGCGTCCACACTTTCGAAGTAGAAGAACCACTGCCCTGCAACCTTTACGGCATCAATGCGAAGAAACGCATTGCCGTATGTTTTCAGGTTCTCATAGATTCCTTTGGCTACCTCCAGGAGTTGACCGAACGTGATCGAAGGGTTCAGCGACTTGATGAAGTCAATGTACTCCTTCTGTTCACTATCGGATATGCCCTGATCGTTGGCGCTGTCAAATGCCATCCCAGGCTCTACGTACTTCCGGATCATCAGCTCACCACCAAACACATACTCTTTCACGTTTGAAACGCAAGACGAGTGTGTTGGTGATAGTTCGCGCATCCGGCGCATTACGCGCAGTGTTGCATCACTGTTGTCAAAGAACGGAATGATTGGTATTTGGGCGTAGATCATCGAGGCCCGATCAGGGTCCCGAAGTTCTTCTTCAATTGGGTCTGTAACGTCACCAAAGGATTTGGAAGCCCTACGTTTCGACATCAGTCTTTTCGGGCTGATATTGTCGTCACATGTATCGCAATTGATTTCGATAGGCTCCAATTCAGTTGACATATCAGATTACTTCTTTTTTGCCCAGGGCGCCTCGTAACCTTCAGGTGCTTTGACGATCGACACGTAGGACGCGTCGGCATCGTAAACCTCCTTCAGTTGCTCCTGGGTGGCCACTGGAATTTTCTTGTCAAGGTACTGAGCCTCCTTGTTATCGTGGTTGAGAAATTTGACGGTCTTGCCCACCTTGTACATGGTAAGCAGTTCGCCGGGGCGCACCAGTGAAAAGCCGGCGGTTTTCCTCTCGTTTACAACAGGAGTTTCTTTTGATGTTACGTCCATGGTAATAAAATTGATACTGAATGGCGTGACAAGATGCCACGCCATTCAGCAAAGGTTTATACTGTGATGCCAGCTTCTCCCAAAGTCCAGAATGGCGCGTAGAACTGGGCATTGCATTCCAGCGTCTCCGTGTATTCTGCCTGGTCAGCAGTTGGGTCGGTGTTGGTGTTGGAAGAACCAGCCCCGGTTTTCATGTTTTCGGAATACCACTCATCGTCGGTATAGTTGTAGGTGATACCGGCATAGTGATAGTTGGAGGAGTTGTCGCGGATGATAGCATGCACGCAGCAGTTGCCGTTCAGATCCTCGAGGGCGTTGCGCACCGCAGTGCCCAGGCCTGGTTCGATGAACTGGCATTGTTGACGTACAGACACCGCGGACTTGTTACGGGTTTTCTCCTGGTTGAAGAAAGCCGTGTTCTCCTCGAACTCGATGCGCTTCCACTTCTTGGTGGGCGTAGCGGTTACCAGGGTGATGGCGGTGATTTCACGGTCAACGTTGAAGGTAAGGGTATCAACGTCGGCACAATCAATCGCCCACAAAACCTGGATGCCGGCACGAGCCTTTGGGCAAGATGAGCGCAAGATGGGAGTTATGACAGACATAACGAAAGTTTTTGCGAATGATGGATATGGGCGATTGAGGCCCGTTAATTCAGGTTGCCTACTACACGTAGGAATCAGAGCTGTTGTACCCCGCTACCAGGAGAACCGGCTGGGCAAGACCGAAGCCGATACCCATAGATGCGTACATCCACGATTTGCCTTTGTCTTTCAACAGCGGGCTTTTCTGGATGGCCAGCGCAGATTCCGGACGGCCGTCAAGGCTGCGGAAATGCGCCACGCCGCACAGGTTCATGTTGGCGGTGAACAGGGCACGTTGCTTTTTCGACTGGCCGCTGGTAGCGTCGATATTGCCAGTCTCGAAGTCGAACATATCCCATTCAGGCATCAACAGCACAGGGTAGCCGTCGAAGGTGGTGGCGTTCGGAACGGGCAAGCCGTCGATGATAAGCTGGTTTGCCATCTCCGTTCCCAGGGATTGGTAGTAGGTGATGAGCGCCTGGAAAAGTCCACGCTGCAGCAGGTATACCGGCCATTCGGTACGCGGGCGGTTCAGGTTCCAGAATTGGAGGATCGGGTGAGCAGACAGGCGCATCTGACGCAGGTAGTCTGCGATATTGCCCGGATCGGTGGCGTTGCCGTCTGCGGTTCCGTCGTTGGAATCCACGTAGCGGACTTTACCGAATTCGGTGTTGAGCGCGGTTCGGGCTTTGATTTCGGACCACCAGCCGTTTTGGTGTTCCAGCATGGCCGTCAGCTTCGCGCGTTCCTTCAGCGGCAAGCCACTCAGGTCATACGCGCCAGCGGCAGCCTCGGCACCGAAAGTGGTATTACCGAACCAGGCGATTTTGAAGGTGCTGTCCACGATAGCAGCGCGGGTCTGCATGGCCATTGCCATTTCGATGGCGTCCACCGTTGCACCCAGGCGGTCGATCTCGTCGCTCGCTTCCTTCAGGTTGCGTGCGCAGGCCTCGTCGAATTCATCCGGGCATTGCTGGCCGTTGAGTTCGTATTCAACGCTGTCGATCTCGTAAGGGCGCAGCGAGAAGTTTACGGTTGGGTTCCAATCGTCACAGCCGGTTTTAGGCTGGAGGACGTTTGTAGGGCGCGACAAGTGCGTCATTTTGAACTTGGTCTTGCCAATTTCAAATTTGTAGATACCCAGGTTGCGCTGGAACACATTGTCGTAGTTGAATGCGGGCTCGAGTACCAGCGCGTTGGCATCATGGGTATCGAGGTCGAGCAGGATAATAGGTTCCATGCTTTATTTTTGTTTGAGATGAATGCTATGGGTGAATGACTGGATGCGTCAGTGGATTACTTACGCTCCCGCGCTGGTGGTTCTTCGCCGGTGATCTTGGTGTACAGCTCGGCCGTGATTTTGCCCGCCCGGAAGGAATCCAGGGCGATTTTCTTTTTGTGATCGTCGACCTTGGTTTTTGTTGCTGGCTTCGTGGGGGCGGTAGGCTTCTCGCCGTTGGTTGCCGAGCTGGCAGTGCCTCCTTTTTTCAGGTTGGCGATTTCAGCAACCAGGTCGTTGACCTTGGAAGTGAGGGTCATAACAACGTCCTCAGAGATGGAGCCGCCACCTTCTTCGGTTTCCTCGTCGGTTTCTTTGTTGGCAACAGGTTCCAGGTTCAATGCTTTCGCCAGTTTGGCTTTGTCCTCATCAGAGGCTTTTTCCACCAGGTTGAGCACGCCTTCCATGGTGAGGGGCGTCGGTTGCAGGGTTGCAACGGCCTTTTTCACGGCGTTGTTTACCGCTTCGTTTTCAGCCGCGGTGTTCAGGGTTTCGTTGGCAGCCATGTCATCGGCAAGGGTGTCAACATTGGTGTTTGGAGCGAGGGCGCCTTTACCGTTCAGGAAATTCAGGATGCCTTTGAAAAATTCGTTCATGGCTTTGTTCTTACGTTTATTGACAAATTTGGAGATGTCGGCATGATTGGCTGGACGCAGGTTGTGTTCCAGTGCAAGCGTGGCTGCATCGGTATAGGATCGAGCGGAATCAAAGATGCCGTTCAGTTCTTCCAGTGGAGTGTTTACGCCGGTAGTCGGCAGGAGAAAATCAACCTCGATGTTGTCAACGATCTGGTCAACGAATCCGAGGGCAAGGGCTTCGCTTGGCTCGAACCAAGTTTCGGCATTCATCAGCTCGTTCAGGCGATCATCAGCCATCCCGGTTTTGCGCTTGTACACGCCGATGATAAGGTTCTGGTATTTGTCCAGGATGTCGGCGCCCTTCCGGAGCGATTCAGCGTCACCCCATTGAAACCACGTAGGCTTGTGGATCATGAACAGGCACTGAGCGCTCATAAGCGCCTCGTTTGCCGCGCAGGAAATGATGGTTGCTGCAGATGCGCATTGCCCTACCAGGTAGGCCGTGACATTCGCGGGGTGACCGGCCAGCATGTCGTGAATCACGAACGCTTCATCCACTTCGCCCCCGGGGGAGGAAATGAAAACGTTGATCTGGCTGATCTGACGATCTTTGAGCGCCCAATAAACATCGGACTTGTTGACGCCCCACCATTCGGAGATTTCCCCGAAGATCATCACGTTGACAGTTCCACCGGCAAGGTTCATCGCCGGTGTGATGTTCTCAACCTGTTTGCCAGCGCGGTCCAGTGCTACGACAGCACGCTTACCGAAGCTCGCTTTAGGAATTGATCTGGTGGATTTATTGATAACCGTCATGGTGCAAAGGTGAAACAACAGTCGTGCCTTTGCTTCCAGATATTCCCGCGAACGGGAAGTTATCTATACGCGATCTTCAAATGGCGCGAAAAGAACGTGGATGCAATCCACAACACAGTCGTTCCGAGCGAGGCCATTGAAGGAATCCCGTCGATGATATTTATGACGTCGCGTAGCTGATCCAGTCCAACCAGGATCAATGATGCGAGCAATGTCCATTCAAAGTTCAGGAGCATTTTATCTGCATCGTCGCGGTGGGTGTTTTTCATGGCAAAAGCCAGATACACGGCTGCAAGCAGACAGCCTATAGCGTTAATCAGACTTGGGCTTATCATTGGATTTGTTATTGTCATTGATGCTGCGAATGTCGGAAATAAATCGTAAAGGGTCTTTCATCTTACCTGAAACGAATTCGATTGACTCTTTAGCACAAAGTGCAGCGACGGCAACAATGATGTCTCTCCATCCGGTCAGGTATTCGATGTTGCTTGCGATGATACCCATAACAAGGCCGAAGCATACAGACGCGATAAACGTCGTTATGCGGGCCTTATAGTCATTTACCTGCATGAACAGGACACGGCTTAGGCCGCTGAGTACTGCCACGGAGGATGAATCTATGATACGGTTGATGTCGTCAATGTACTTTGGCATGGCGAAAAAAGCGTGTGATTATTATGTCCCGACATTGGGAACAATTCACTCGCCCTGAACGCCTTTGTACTCCTTTGCCGGGAACCACCGGTACATAGTTGTCTTTGAGACGCCCAGAACAAGCCTGAGTTGACACATTATCAGTCCTCTGTTGCGATTATACTGAACTACATTGAGATCGAACAAATGTAATGCCAGCAACCGTTTCAACTCGGCCTCGTCCATCAGCTTGACAACCCTGATACATGTAGTCTCACAAACGAATTGCTTGAACAAACTGTTCAACTCGTCGCGCGTGGCGGGCCTCTCCTGGGCAGCGATTTCATTCAGGTTTACTGCCATAGACCAGGAAGATAATGCTTTACAACTTTGATGCTGTCCGGGCATGTGGCACACAGCTTGGTTGTCGTTACCGCGTGTTCGTTCCACTTCTTGATAAGCCAAAACCATTCGCCATGATCAAAGGCTTCTTTGATTTCAGCCCGTTCTACAATCGGTATCCTATACAGGTGAACCGACTTTGCCTGAATGTTTGCTACCATGAGATTAAAGGTTTCGTACGCTCCGAACCTCGGCCGCTGCGGATCCAGCGTCTAATGTTTCGAGCGGGTTGTTGATGACTTGGATATTATCAATTCGATTGTTTGCCGCCTCTGCCAGCGCGATCGCTCCGGATGCCATCTGCAATACCGCTGCCAGATCGTCGCGGCTTGCAGCATTTACCACAAAAGCGCCGCCCGATGGCTGTACCTGTGGAGCCGCCAAAGGGTTGACGTTCAGCACGCCGCCATCAGCATACTTCAACGGCTTGCCCCATCCACGGTGTGAATTGATCTTGCTTGCGATTTCCTTCCGGGCCCGGCTGAATGTATTTGGCCGGTCACTCATCCGGAGTAATGCATCGCGGTACTTCGCGGTTGACCGCTTGTTGATGATATACGTCTCCGCCCCGTTCCGAAGATGGTATTCCCCGCCCTCGAACTCTACCAACCGGTTGTTGTAGATAGCCTTCACACCACCGGCGCTGTGACTGCGCCCTTTGATCTCACCCGAGGCGCTGGGTATGGATCCACCCTCTACACGGGCCGTTGATTCATCGGTCGGGATAGTTCCGCCGTATTTGAACTTGGTTGCCAACACGCCGGCCGCGTTGAATGTTGCTTTGATGATCGCGGCGGCTGACTGAGCAGCATAGATACCGCCCGCAGTAAGGAATCCAAACGGACCTGTGGCCACACCGGCGTTGATGGCTGCCAGCGATATAGCCGACAGCTCGCGCCGTAGGTTGATGGCGATCTCTGCCAGCGCCAGCACCTTCAGTACACCTCCGTACTTCTTACGGTTCTCCTGATCAGCGGCCAACAGTCTCGATACGCCGGACACATATTCGCCAACGGCGTCCAACTGGGCGTTTTGCAGGTTGATGGCAAACTCCTTGGTGCGCCGGGCTGATTCCAGTTTTTGAGCGTCCGTTTCCGCCTGGATGGCCCGTTGCTGCTCTGCCAGTTGGGTTTCTGTCTGGATGATACCAAGCGCCGCTTCCTGGATGATTTGAGACTGCTCCTCCCTGAATGCCCGCTCAGCATCGAGGCGTTGTTGCCTGAATGCCGCCTCATTGTCTACAAGTGCCTGTTGAAGCGTACCGTCGTCAATGGCTCCCGTCTCAGCCTGCGCCTTAAGCTCGGCCGCGCGGGCTTTCTCTGCCTCTGCCAGTTGTTCCAGTTCGAGTTTATACCCGGCTGCCAACGTGGCGAGCTTGGATGATTGTTGCGAGAAAAGCAGTTGCTTCTCATTTATGAACGCCTGGTTCTTGATCTCCAACACTTGCCGCTGCAGATCAAGTTCGAGTTGCTTTGACTTCTCGTTGTAGTCCTGCTGACTTATCAGGCCATCTGCAAACTCCTTATCCAATTGCGCTTTCCTACCAGTATTGTCAGCCTGGGCCTTGAACTCGTCAATGGCAGCCACATTCTTACCGGCCTGTAGTTGGTTACCCACACTACCGAGCGCGCTTTGAGCAGCACGTTGGCTGGCTTCCAGTTTGAAGCGTTCAATTTCATCGAGCGCCCGGCCCTGCGCTGCTTGGCGTTCCTTATCGATATCATCAATGGTCTCCTTCAGCTTTTGTTTGAGCAGGGTCTTTTGCGTCTCGATCTGTTGAGGGGTGCCGACCAGTGCCGATATAGCGTTGGCCGTCTCGTTTCTGGCCAACTGCTTCCGGCCCTCAAATGTTTTGGCGATCAGGTCTTGTTGCAGCTTGAATATGTTTTCGGCGGCACGGCGCTCATCCTCCAGGCGTTTCTTTGCGGCCTCATCAATTCGTTTCTGCTCTTCCTTGGTGCGCTCATCCTCAAGGTCGCCCAGCTTCTTATTGAGCGCCTTCTTCTCATTGATCAGGTCCTCCCCGGCACTGGCCGCGCGTTGTTCGGTTCCTGTGTTACGCAGGCCAAAAGCCTCATCAAACTGCCTACCTGTTTCCTGGAACTCCTTTT
>ERZ650304.431-NODE-431-length-22529-cov-6.595088_pt1 | contig 22529 bp, 14 predicted proteins | sample MGYA00376240_ERZ650304 | MGnify/ENA primary metagenome ERZ650304 (study PRJEB26733, sample SAMN07839271) | wastewater metagenome | biome: small river; feature: stream; material: water | place: USA: North Carolina | collected 2016-03-01 ... | reverse complement strand
ATCGCCGGTCGTGAGCGCCAGAGCGGACGCGTTAAGGCAGAGGTTCGCGCCAGCGTCACCGGGCGCAATGCTGTCGGCTTCACTCACCGCCACGTTCAAGTCGGCTCGACGGTTCACACCGACGAAAGCGGCATCTACAATCGCGTGGGCGGGCTGCTCTATCGGCACGAAACCATCAACCACGGTGCTGGCGAGTATGTGCGCGGCGATGTGACCACGAACGGCATCGAGAGCGTGTTCGCGCTGCTCAAGCGCGGGCTGCACGGCGTCTATCACCATGCCTCGCCGAAGCACCTGCATCGCTATGTCGGCGAGTTTGCTTTTCGCCTCGGGGACGGTGACGTGAGGAACCACACCCTGCACCGCCTCGACCGCATGTTCGCTGCCGCCATCGGCCAGCGCCTCACCTACAAGGAATTGATCGCATGAGTGAAGCCATCCGGAAGATACTCGACGCGGTGACTGATCGCGTGTTCGCCTATCGCCCGAAAGACAAGGGGCAGCAGGCGAAGAAGATCGAACGCCGCGTGAAGCGCGAGCGCAAGAAAGCCGAGAAGGTAGATGACTAATGGCTTCGGGAGTCATCTATATAGTTCCCTTTTTCTTTGCCAGCGATCGGCATATGGTGATCGGGCGAGGGGCGCGGCACGCGTGGGCATAGCCGCGCTACCAAGGCCGCCCGTCTCTCGCCTCATCAACCAAGGGGTGCCGTCATGGCCTATTCTTCGCGTTCGCTTTTCTCCACCGCCTTGTCTGCCGTTGCCTTCGTGCTGCTCTCGCCGCTGTATTTTATCGTCCGTGTCATCGATATGGCGTGGCCGGCGGTATCGCGCGCCTTTGCCATTGCCTTCCCGAAACGTGTTGATCCGTGGGACCGGCCGGTCGACGTGGGCGCGATTGTCCGGCTCGATCGCGACAAGCCGCGCGTGGCATTCCATGAGCGAGCGCGCTTGCATCGTTCCTTTGTGAACGGCGGTTTCCTTCTCGATGGACGCTCGGCCCCAAGTCTGACATAAATCCCCGAGGTTCATGGGGAACCGAAAGAGCCGCCGGTGCGTTTCCTGACGCCGCACCGGCGGTTTCTCTTTTGCCCAAGCCCGTGCTATCGAAAGCCAAACGGGGCAGGTTCAAATTGACCAAGGGCATTGTCGATCCGGCGATCATGGAAGCGGACGTGTATGCGTTTCGCGCGCTCGCCGAAGGCAAGGCGTCGGCCGATCAGCAATTGCGCGTGGGCGACTGGCTGCTGCGCGAGGCGTGCAGGATCATGGCCGACACGTATGCCGAGGTGAAAGACGCCGGCGGCGATCAGGATGACGTGATCTTTGCGCTCGGCCGGCGGCATGTCGGCGTGCTGATCCGCGAAATGCTTTTGCCGGTGACGCTTGAGCGCGCGAAGAAATTCACGGCCGCGGTTCGGCCTGATGCCCATGACGATCAACCCGCCCGCAAACCGACGCTGCGCAATCGGCGCCGGCAAGCGGGCATTACCTAAGAGGCGACGATGAATGGACGAATGGCTGCATGGCTATGGGCGCGGGCTCTCCCGTATTACGCGCCGGATGATAAAGGCGGCGGCGGTGGGGGTGGTGCTGGCGGCGGCGATGGCGCTGGGGGCGGTGGTGCCGGGGCTAATAACGGCGGGGGCGCCGGTGACGGCGACGGCGGCGCTGGCGGCGGGGCTGGTGGTGGTGCTGGCGGCGGTTCTTTCCTAGGCAATGACGCCGGCGGCGATCAGGGCGGTGGCGGTGGCAATCCGCCGATCGCTGAGAACTGGCGCGAACTGCTCGCCGGTGATGATGCCGAACTGCTGGCCGACCTCAAGCGCACGAAAACATTCGGCGACCTTGGCAAGCGGTTCAAAGATATGCGGACCAAGCTCGCCAAGGGCTCGCTCTCGGATGATCCGGCGCCGCCGAAAGACAAGCCCGAGGAACTGAAAGCGTGGCGCGAGCGGCACGGCCTGCCGGCCGAGGCGACCGGCTATAAGGTGGCCGACGAAATCAAGGCCAAGCTGTCCGACGCCGACAAGCCGATCGTCGATGGCTATCTCGCCTTCGCGCATGAGCGGAACCTGCCCGAGTCCGTCATCAATCAGAACCTTGAATTTTATTTCGGGCTGCAGCAAGCGACGCTCGCCGATCAGGCCGAGGCCGACGTCGCGCTGTCGAAACAGGTAGAGCAAACGCTGCGCGCCGATTGGGGGACTGACTATCGCGCGAATTTTGAACTGGCAAAGCGCGCGGCAAAGGAAATCTCGCCGGGCGTCGACTGGTTTGAGGCGCGTCTGCCTGATGGCCGGCGCCTTGGCTCGGTGCCCGAGGTGGTTCATGCGCTGCTCGATATTGCGATCGGCAAGTATGGCGAGGGCGCCTATGATGCGACCGGCGATGGCAAGTCGATCGACACTGAAATCGAAACGCTCCGCGGCAAAATGAAGTCGGATATTCGCGCGTGGCGGGCAGACAAGGCCGGGCAGAAACGCCTTGCTGAACTGCTGGCGATGAAAGAGCGCCGGACTGCTGCCGGCGGCTGATATTGCGCGGCGCGATTATTCGCGCTAAGTGAACGGTCAAGGCGTGGTGCCCAACTGGTGCGATCGTGTTGCGTATCGATCGGCCGACCATCGGGAGAACACCACGGCCTTAACCGAAACGTCGAAGCCCCGGCGTGCTCTCGGCCCCTCGCGCAAGCGACCCCGATCGAGCGAACCGGCCCCCCGAGACTGACGGAAAACTCACCCTTTTCCTTCAACTCCCATGCAGGGGGCTACCGTGACCGTGCAGGCCGCAAAGACCATTTTCCGCGAGGAATTCATCGCCGCTTATGAACAGAGCAAATCGCTTCTGTCGGCCGCGACCTCGCCCGCTACCATGACCGAGGGCTTGACCTCGACGTTCCTGATCGCCGGTTCCGGCGGCCAGCGCGCCGTGACGCGCGGGCAGAACGGCCAGATTCCCTACAACACCCCGAGCAATTCGCAGGTGTCCGTGACGCTGGTCGAAAAGCACGCGCCGTATGAACTGACCGGCTTCGACATTTTCGCGTCGCAGGGCAACCAGAAGCAGATCATGCAGGATGCTTCGCTGGCGGTGATCCGGCGCGATCAGGATCTTATCATCCTTGCCGAACTCGCAAACGCGACGCAGGACTATGGTTCGGGCTCGCTCGAAATCGGCACGATCGCCATGTCGAAAGCGATCCTCGGCCAGAACTTCGTCGACACGTCAAACCCGGATGATATGTTTTGGGTGATTTCGCCGGCGGCCGAGGCGTATCTGATGCAGATGCCCGAATTCGCGTCGGCCGATTACGTGTCGGTGCTGCCGATGGAAGGCGGTGCGGCCCGCAACTACCGCCGGTGGATGGGCTCGAACTGGATCGTTTCGGCCCTTGTGACTGGCGTCGGCACGGCTAGCGAAGTGCTCTACAATTTCCATCGCTCGGCTCTTGGCTACGCGATGAACATGGGCGCCGAGAAAATCGCGATCGGGTACGACGAAAAACAAGATACGTCGTGGTCGCGCGCCACGATCTATCACGCGGCCAAGATCCTGCAGAACAACGGGATCATCAAAGTCGCCCATGATGGTTCGGCCGCGGTCGCGACCTGATGCCATGAGCTTGCCGGCGGCCTAGTGCTGCCGGCTCTCTGCAACGCAATCAAAGGGGCCTATCATGGCTTATGCAACTACCAATCCCCCGTTTCTGTTCTTTGGCGGCATGTCCGGCCAGCCGCGCGTGTGGGGCTACAAGTCGGCCGATGCCAAGGCGACGGTCGACGCGTCGGGCTATTTCACCAATGGCTACGATCTCGGTATGCGCGACGGCGACCTGATCCTCGTCTATGACACGGCCAATAAGATTTGGTCCGGCCATACCGTCGTCAACACGTCGGGCACCACGATCGACCTCGGCAACGGCACCGACGTCGGCATTTCGACGAACTCCGACTAATCCTCGGATCGATTTCGCGGTGCTGCCTCCATCGCGGAAAGAGGGCGGCGCTATCACGGCAATGGTGCTCGTGGTAGTGTCGCCTTCGCCATTTCAACCGGGAGCATGAGGCAATGCCCAAAACCCTTCATATCAATTCCCTCGCGGTCGCCGAATATCAGCGCACGCGCTACCACTGCGACGTCGATCCCGACGTGACGATCGACGATCTGCTGCAGCCCGGCTTTTGGGCGCACCATGCCGCCCGGCTCAAGCGCGGCGATATTCTCGAAGTGACCAATCCCGACCTGACGCTCGACGTGGAATTGCGCGTGCATGGCGTCGACGTCGGCCTCGTCAACGTGACGGTGCGGTTCGATGCTTCGCTGCTGGCCGATGCCGATGAGGATGGGGAAGGCGACGACGCCGGCGACGGCGACGATGAGGGGCCGCAACTGCCGGACGGCTATCGCGTGCATTTCAATCCGCGGGCGACCGGGCAGAAATACCGCGCTCTGTGGAAGGGCGTAACGCCTCACCTCGAAATCGCCACGGGCGACACGGCGGCTGAGGTGATTGAGGCGGCGATCGAACACGACAACAAGGCGCGCGGCGCCTAGCAACGGAAGGGCTCTTGCCGATGACGACAAAGCTGGAACTCTACAACATGGCCGGCAATCATCTTCGGCAAGAGCGATTGCTAGACCTGACCGAGGATTGCTTGCTTAGGCGTGAACTGGATGAGGTTTACGACGCGAGCATCCTGCAGTGCCTTGAGGAAAGTCTGTTCCTGTTCGCGACGCGCTCGGTGCAGATTGCCGCGGACCCCTCGATCGACACGTCGGATTTCGGCGGATATGCCTATGGCTTCACGCTGCCGACCGACTTCGTGCGCATTGCCGCGATCGCGACGGACGCGTTCTTTTCGCCCGGGTGTGAACTGAAAGAGTATGACATTACCGGGCCGGGTAAGACGCTCTACGCCGCGGTGGATTCGTTCTTCCTGAAATATATCAGCAAGGATGCGTCCTATGGGCTCAACCTCGCCATCTGGCCGCAGACATTTGCGATGGGCGTCGGCGCCCGGCTGGCGGAAAACTGCGCGATGCGCGTGACGAAATCGCGCGACGACGAAAAGGATTGCCGCGCCAAGGCGCAGATGTATCTCGGTCAATCCAAGGTGCGCGATGCTGTCGACGATCGCGTCAAGCAACAACCGCCCGGCCGGCTGGTGCGGGCGCGGCGCGGCGGCAATGCGATGCGCTCCAATGGGCCGCTGTGGGGGTAAGCGATGGCGAGGATCAAGCCGTACCATCATCTGCTGAACGTCGGCGTGGTGGATGAAAAATTCGAGCATCGCGTCGACCTTGAGGTGATGCGCCTCGCGGCCCGGCAACAAACCAATATCATCGGCCTGACGCCGGGGCCGGGCATGGTGCGGCCGGGCTTCAAATACCTCTCGGCCAATCGCTCGAATGCGCAGGCGCGGCTGCTGCCCTTCATCGCCGGGCCGAATGACGCCTTTCTGCTGGAACTGACCGACGGCAAGCTGCGCGTGCGCGACTGCGACACGGATGAACTGGTGACGCGCGTGTCAGTGTCGACGGCCTTCACCTCGGGCGATTTCTCGGCGTCGACCGGCTGGACCCTATCGTCGGCGTCGGGCTCCACGGCGAGCATATCCGGCGGCTTCCTGCTGCTGAGTGCGCGCGGCAAGGGCGCTGAGGCGTTCGCCAAGCAAACCCTCACCATCGCCGGCGGCGATCAGAACAAGGTTCATGCGCTGGAAATCAACGTGCCGCGCGGCCCGGTGCGCATTCGCGTCGGCTCGGCCGACGGCAAGCAGGACTATCTGAGCGAGCAAATCCTTCGCACCGGCTATCATTCGCTGGCCTTCACGCCGACAAGCGGCTCGGCCTTCGTCAAAATCTACTCGGCGCTGCCGCAGCAAAAGATCGTGGATTCGATCGCGATCGCGTCGGCCGGTGTCATGGAACTGACGACGCCTTGGGCGATCGCCGACGTCGGCAAGATCCGATATGACCAATCGCTCGATGTGATGTTTCTCGCCTGCAAGGGCTACGCGCCGCAGCGCATTGAACGGCGCAGTGACGTGTCGTGGTCCGTGGTCAATTACACGTCCGACGACGGGCCTTTCACGGGCGCCCGCACGGCCGAGGCCAAGCTGACGCCGAGCGTGCTTGAGGGGAATGGCACGCTGACAAGCGACGTTGATTTCTTCACGTCGTCGCATGTCGGCGCGCTGTTCTATCTCTACCATGAGGGGCAGCGTATCGACACGTACCTTGCCGGCGGCGGGCAGTTTACCGACGTCATCGAAGTGACGGGCGTCAATGAAACGTCTTACAACGATCGCGATTTCACCTATTCCACAACGGGGACATGGGTGGGCACGCTCAAGGTGCAGCGATCGTTCGATTCCGATGTCGCCGGCTTTCAGGAATTCCGCAATGCGCAAGCGTCATCGACGATCGGCTGGACCTCGAACGTCGGCCCGGTGATCGACGATGATAATGAGGATAACGCGATCGCGTGGTATCGCATCGGGTTTGAGGCGAGTGCCTACACCTCTGGCGAGGCGCGCGTGACTATCCAGTATGGCGGCGGTGGCGGGTTCGGCATTTGCCGCGTCACCGGCTTCACCGACGCGAAGAATGTCTCGATTGAGGTGCTGACGCCTTTCAAGGGGCTTGATGCAACAAGCGACTGGCGCGAGGGCGAGTGGAGCGCGGCGCGCGGTTATCCGACGGCGGTGCGCTTGAGCGACGGGCGCCTGATATGGGTGGGCGAAGATAAGGTGTGGGGCTCGGTGTCCGACGCCTATGACTCTTTCGACGAAACCGTCGACGGGGATAGCGGGCCGATCCTTCGCTCGATCGCGATCGGCGGCCGCAATGAGCCAGCGTGGATGGCTAACCTGTCGTCTCTGGTGGTGGGCACGAATGCGCGCGTCGTGGCGGTGCAGGCGAATAGCCTTGAGGACATAATCACGCCGAGCAATTTCAAGCTCAAGTCCCTCGGCAAGCAGCCGGCGGCGCAGGTGGATATGGCCGAACTGGCGGAAAACCGTCTGCTGTTCGTGCATGGCGCCGGCAATCTGCTGATGGAAATCAGCTATGACGCCTCGCAGGGCGGGCTCAAAATCGCGCCGTTCTCGCAACTGCAGAAAGACTTGCTCGGCGTGGGCATTGTCGAAATGGCCGTGCAGACTTCGCCCGAACAAAGGGTGTGGGCGGTGCTGGCCGACGGCTCGGCAATGTGCATCACGTTCGATGCCGACCAGAAAGTCGTCTGCTACACGCCGATCGCCACGGCGACGGGCAGCGATGCGACCTATGTCGACGCGATCGAAAGCGTGTGCGTCATCCCCGGCGAGGATCAGGATCGCGTCTATTTCTCGATCAAGCGGCGCGTGAACGGCGCGACCGTGCGCTATACCGAAAAGATGGCCTATGACGTCGACGCGGCGCCGCTGGACGTCTGCAAGGTGATGGACTCGTTTGTCACTGGCGGCGCCTCGACGACGACGATTTCGCTGGCTCACCTCAAGGGGCGCGAGGTGTATGCGTGGGTTGATGGGGCGCCGGTGGAAACCTCGCGCGGCGTGCCTCAAGCCTTCACGGTCGACGGCACGACGGGCAACATCACGCTGCCGGTGGCGCCGGCAACGGGCTATTGCGTGGGGCTCGCCTATCCGTGGGTCTATGAAACGGCGCGGCTCGAATATGGTCTGCAGGGTCAATCTCCGCTGCTGGCGACCAAGGCAATCTCAAACCTCGGCCTCATGCTGATGGACTATTGCAGGCAGGGCGTACTGATCGGCACGCGCGACGCCGACAAGGGCGCCTCGCCGACCGATCCGCTGCCGCGGCTGCAGCGTGGCAAGCAGGTGGCCGACGTCGTGGTGGGCAATGGCGGCGAGGGCGTGGTGCCGGTGCCGGGCTCGGCGACAATCGACACGCGGCTGATCGTGCGCGGATCTTCGCCATATCCATGCACGATCGGCGGCTTTGTGTTCACGGCGGAAATCCTGTGAGCGTCGTCATTACCGAACTGCCGAAATCAGTCGCGATCAGGCTTGGCCGCGACCCGTCGGTTATTCGCCTCACGCCGCACGTCGGCTATATGGGGCTGGTGCTCGATCCCAAGGTGCGCGGCAAGCGCAAGCACGTCATGGGCGGCAAGGTCTATCGGATCGTCGGGTGCGGCGGGCTGGTGTGGGAACAGGGCATGTGCTGGCTCTGGCTCGGCGACGTCGACGCAAAGCGGGCGCCGGCCGTGACCGTGGTGCGCATGGCGAAAAATATGCTAGACAGGGCCAAGCAACTCGGCGAGCGAACGGTGTATGCGGCGCGTGACGAATTCCCGAATTCGGCAAAGCTCCTGACGCTGGTGGGGTTCAAGAAGCTGCCGGATCATCCGGCGCTCGACGGTAGGGAACTGTGGGCATGGCCGACCTAGCGACGATTGCGACCATTGCGACGGTGGCGTCGTCGGTTGTCGGCGCCGGCGCAGCCATCTATTCGGGCTATTCGCAGAATCAGGCGGCGCAGGTGCAGGCCGCCGAGGTGGAAAAGCAGGGCAAGATCGACTTTGCCAATTCGCAGCGCGAGGCGCTGGAACGGCGCCTGCAGGGGCGGCTCGCGCTTTCGGCGCAGCAAGCGGCCGCGGCGGCGAGCGGCGGTGGCGCCGGTAATGATGCGCCGACCGTGGTGCGCCTGATGACGGAAACGGCGCAGCGCGCCGAGTATGGTGCGCAGTCCGCGCTGTTCAATGGGCTTGAGGACAAGGCGACGGCCATGACGTCGGCCGGCAATATCCGCAAGAATGGCTTTGCGTCGTTCATCGGCTCGATGCTGACCGGCGTGGGGACGCTAGGCTCCGGGCTCGGCGACGCCTATAACATGGCCGACAAATACAACCTTCTGCCGCGCCGATCGGTGGCGACGTCGTGGGGGTGGTCGTCTCTACCGGCAACATAGCGCGAGGATAAAATGAGGTTTCCGATCCCGACTGAGGTAAGTGGTCCAGCCTCGATGCGGGGCGGAGGGGTGCCGGTCGCCGATCAGTCGGGGCAGGAAATTGCGCAGGGCGTGAGCAACCTTGCGAGCGGAATTCGCAACGTGGCCGGCTCGTTCGATGCGGTGGCCGGCCGGCAACGCGATCAGGAAAACGCGATCGACCTGTCGCGCGCCGAGGCGTTCCGCACGGCGAAATTCCTCGACATTCAGAATGCCGTTTCGCGCGATAACAATTTTTCCGACTACGGCAAAACCTATCAGCCGCAAGTCGACAAGGCGCTCGCCACGGCCGCCGGTCTGATCCGCGACCCGCGGATGCGCGAGCGGTGGCTGGCCGATCAGGAAGTCGCCAAGGTCAAGATGGCCGACGCGTGGAACGGCCGCGCGGTGCAACTGCAGGACGAATTGAACTTTGCCGGTATGCAGTCGGCGATCGAAGATAATTTCAAGCTCATGTCCGATCCGAGCGTGCCGCGCGAGGTGCGCGACAAGGCGCGCTCCGACGTCATCGGCTCGTTGCATATGGGCGAAAGCACGGGCCTGCTCACGCCGGGCAAGGCGCTCGAATTCCGCGACAAATATCTCAAGGGCGCCGATCAGGCGCTTGCCGCCAATCTGGCCGAACTTGACCTGCTGACCGATCCGCTTCGCGTGAAAACCGGCATGGCGATCCCGACTGAGGGCGCGGCTGGTTCGATCCTTGATGCGCAGATGGCGGTCGACGGTGGCGTGCTGTCGATGGACCCGGCGCTTGCCGCGTCGACGGCTAAGCTGCTCGGCGACGCGAATTTCCCGGCCGGTGGCAGCAAGGCAGAAATCGACGCGTTCCTGTCGGACGATCAGAAACGCCTCGACTACACCGAGGCGGCGCTTGCGCACCTCTCCGATCGCTATAACGGCGACCTGTCGGCGGTCGTGATCGCGATGGACCCAAACGGCGGAACGGTGATGGCCGATCGGTGGGTGGCGTCCAATCATTCGCCCGGCGCGCTGACGGGCAAGGTGCGCGACCGTTACGAGTCCGTTATGTCGCGGCTGGTGACGGCGCAACCGACAAAGCGCGTGCCACTGCAAACCGACGGGTATGTCGACCTGACGCAAATCGACGTGGGTGTGCTCAAGCAATTCGAGCAACTGCAATCGCACCTCGGCGTGGCGCTGGCGATCAAGCCGCCGGCGAACGGCACGCTGCCCGGTTCGCCGAGCATTACCGTCGACGTCTCGATGCTCAATGAGGACGCGCGCGCCAAGGTAATTCAGATGGCCTCGGCCTATGGCTTCACGGGGATAGGCGTCGGCAAAGACACACTGACGCTCGACACGGGCCGGCTGCGATCGTGGGGGACCGACGGCAATCCCGAATCCATCCCGGCTTGGGCGAAAGAGGTGACGGCCGCCCATGACGCCGGCGTGGTTGAGGATATGCCGACGCTCTACTCTGGCGTGGCGCCGGAATATGCGGCGTTGTCATTCGATCAGCGAATGCAGTTTTTCGCCAAGGCCAAGGCGGCGCTCTCCGATCGCAACGTCAACATGCGCGCCTCGCTCGAAACGATTTCGAGCAACGCGCCGGCGGCGATCGCGGCGACTGGCCGGTATGACGGCGATCTGCCTACGGCGCTGCAGTTTGTGCAAGCATATGGCGCCGATGAGGGTATTCAGAAATTCCACCAATTTCAGAGTGCCGTTGACGTCGCCAAAACCACATTCGGCTTTACCGGCGCGACTAATGACGAAATCGAAGCGGCCGTGCGATCGGCGACGCCTATCTCGTCGGGCAATAATGCTGAACTTGAACAGAAGCGGTTCGATATTATCCAGCGCGCGGCGTCGGCCGTGCTCGATCAGCGCGCCAAAGATCCTGCCGGCTATGTGCTGAACACGATGCCGGCGGTACAGGCCGCGTTCGCCGAGGCACAGAAAGATGCGAGCAAAATGCCGGCCGCCCTTACCGCGATGGCCGAGGGGCAAAAGGAATTGGGGCTCGATCCGGCGCCCTTGCCGAAAGGCTTGGTGACGGCGGCCGTGCAGGCGTTCAATGACACGACGCTGCCGGCGGCGCAGCGCCTTGCTGGCGTGGCGCAGTGGGTATTCGCTACTGACGATCTGGTGCAGCAAGATGCCATTTTTCAGCAAATGCAGACCGCGGGCCTGCCGCAAGGCACGGCCGGCGTGTTCTATGCCATGCGCCGCGGTGATCAGACTGCCGCGCAAAACCTGCTGACCGCGGCAATGGTGCCGGCCGATCAACTGGCGAAAATGCCGATCGGGATTACCGACGACGCGATCAAGAACGAAATCGTGTCGACCGTGTTCGATGACGCTGGAATCGGCACGATCGCGTTTGGCGTGCATACGGGGGCGACCGATAACCTGATGGCGGCGGGCTCGGCGGCCGATCTGATTTTCCGCGACGCGAAACTGCTGATTTCCCGCGGCATGGCACCCGATGCCGTGCAGGCGGTGCGCATGGCGACGCGCGATTATTTCGGCGACGATCAGGTGATAAAAGGCAACACGCGGCAACTCGACATTTCGGTGCCGGTGGGGCTCGGTTCGATCGGTTTCGGCGACACGCGGCCGGCGGCGAATGTGCTGGTGACGGCGCCGGCCGGCGCCAATGTGGAACAGATGAAATCGGGATTTGCCAATGTGCTGCCGCTGGTTCGCGCGTCGCTGCGCGCTTACATGATCGGCGACGGCCTTCCGACCGAAAGCGGCGAGGGCAACATGGCGCTGACCATGAGCGTCGACAATTACGTCGAAACGGCTTTGCTCGACGGGTTCTTTACCGACGCGAGCGGCTTTGTCGCGCCGGGGCAAAAGGGGTATGTGTTCATGTATAACGATGGGCCGGTGCTGCGCAGTGACGGCAAAGGGCCTCTCGTGTTCTCGCTCGACGACATTCTGGCGGCGTCTAGCGGGCTCAATTTCTCCGGGCCGCCGGACAATAGGATGCTGAACAGATGAGCATTGCGCCGGCTGCTACTTTCACCCTTCCCTCGCGTGAAACTCTGAGGCATTCGGCGTTTTCGATGCCGTTCGACCCCATGCGCAATTTCCTAGAACAGGCGCAGGCGTCAATTCTTGAAAACCCGACGATGGGCACGTTTCTGCGCGGGGCCATGACGCCGCCGTCGAACGTGCTCGGCCCGGATGATAACCCCTTTGGCGGCAATCCGCTGACGGCGATAACCCGCGTTCCCGGCTTCATCCGCCAAGGCTGGCAGGAAATGGTGGGGCGGCAACCATCGATGAGCGAGGACGAGTGGCGGGCCTCGTCGTTCTATCGCAAGGCAATACCCTACGATCCGGGCATGACGGCCGAGCGCGCGGCCGCGCTGGCGTGGCAGCATGATCTGGCGACCGCCCGGGCGCAGATGGCTGATCGCCGATCTTGGACCGGGCCGTTTGGCTGGCGCCTGCCTGACGTGTCGACGCTGGCCGGGCAGTTTGCCGGCGGCATTGTGGAACCGACCAATTTCATTCCGATCTTCGGCGAGGCGGCGCAGGCGGCCGCGATCGCGCGATTTGGCGCCAAGGGGCTGCTGCGCTTCGGCGCCGGGCTCACCATCGAAGCGGCCGAGAATGCGGCGAACATGGCTGTGTTTTCCGCCATGACGGCCGATCAGCGCGCCAAGTATGGCGATGACGTTTCGTGGCAGGCGCAAATCAACAACGTGGCGATGGCGGCCGTTATCGGCGCGGCGTTCTATGGCGCCGGCACGGGTATCGCCAAGGCGCTCGGCCTGTCGCGCGCCGGCGGGGCGATGGCGATCGAACGGCTCAAGGCGCGCGCCATGACGGCCGACAATGCCAAGCCGGCTCGCACGGTGCTCGATGGCGTCGTGGGCAACGTCGTGGAGCGCGGGAAGCTGGCGCCGGATGAAACCGGCAAGGCGATCATTCGCACGCTGCAGGAACGCGTGGCGGCCGAATCCGGCCGGCTCAATCCACTGCAGCGCCTCATGCGCGACGGCGCGCGGCTGACGTCGGACGATCCGCGGAATGCCGCGGTGAGCGGCGGGATTGTCGATGAGGGGGCGCCCAAGCCCGGCGGGCGCTGGCCGAGCGAGCGCATATCGCCGAGCGGTGCCCGGGTGCGCGTGGTGCAGCAAGTCGTGGAGGCCGATGCGCCGCAACGCGCGAGCGGCGCGCTGCAGGTGCGCGACACGGGCCGGGCCGCCAATGACGCATGGCGCCACGAAACGGCCGCCAATCTCGACCCTGCTCGCCTGATGCCGACCGTCGACGCCGATCGCGGGGCGCCGCTGGTGAGTAAGGATAACAAGCTGGTGGGCGGCAACCATCGGCGCGAGGCTATCAGCCTGTCCTATGACACGTTTCCCGAGGTGGCCGCGAAATATCGCAAGGCGATCGAAGATGCCGGCTTTTCGACCGAGGGGTTCAAGAAGCCCATGCTGGTCGACGTCATCCAAACGGATATGACGCCGGACGAAATGAACGCCTTTGCTGCTGACCTGAACACGTCGGCGACGCAACGCATGTCTCCGACCGAAACGGCGGCGATGGACCGGGCCGCGCTTGATGACGCGACGCTCAAGCTCCTGAATGACGGGCCGATCGATGCGGCCGCCAATCGCGATTTCGTGGCGAACTTCATGGGCAACCTGCCGCGGGCCGAGCGCGGCGCACTGGTGGAGCGCGACGGCTCGCTGAACGCCGACGGCAAGCGGCGCATAGAGAATGCGCTGGTGGCCGAGGCTTATGGCGACGTCGATGAAAGCGTGCTGCGCAAATTCGCCGAGGCGACCGACGACAATACTCGATCGGTCGTCGGGGCGATGGCGGATATGGCCGGCCGGTGGGCGTCGATGCGGCGCGCGATGAAACGCGGGGAAATCTCGGCCGACTTCGATATGACGGCCGAATTGACCGAGGCGCTGCGCAAGCTGTCGCGCTGGCGCGACATGGCGGCCGAGGATCGCCGGCCGGTCAACCTCGTCATCAAAGAGGCGATGGCGCAGATTGACCTGCTCGCCGGCGACATGCCGCCGGAAACGAAATCATTCATCCGTATGTTCTACAAAACGGATGAATATGTGCAGAGTAGCGGCCGCGAGGCGATCGCCGGCCGGCTGGCGAAAGTGATTGAGGCGGCCGAGGAATTGGGCCGGCCGCAACTATTCGATGATGTCGCGGCGGCGACCAAGCTAGAGGTGCTGAAAAATGCTGCAAAGGATGACGAGAGCCTCGTATTCGCGATTGAGGACTTTGGAACTCGCGATGCGGCGAGCGGCCGAAACCGAGGGCTCGGAACGGCCGGCGCAGATAGCGCGCTCGATACGGAAGGCACTGCAGGACGTGCAGATAACCGACCCGTCGCTGCCCGATTTGCCGAGGCGCTAAAGCTCAACGGCGGATATGACGACAAGAGTGCGGCCGTGCTCGGCGAGGCCGTGCAGAAAGCATGGGAACGGTATGCCGAACGGCTCGGCGTGAGCGTGGAAGAATTCGAGGCACGTTTCCCGCTGCCGGTCGTGCGCGGGCCGGGGCCGATCGATCCGGCCGCTATGCTGCAGGCGCAGGCGATGGCGCCCGATCAAATGGCCGAGGTGCAGAAGATCCTCGATGAGGCCGATGCGGCGCTGCATTCCAAGCGGTTCGGCGAGGGGCCAGAAGCCAAGGCGGCCGAGGCGGTGGCGGCGTTTATCGGGCATGAGCCGGGCGCGCGAAATGATCCCGGCCGGTTCGGTATTATGATCGGCCGCTATCTTGAGGCGATCGGGCAGGGGCAGGATCAGGCTTCGGCCGTGGCGCTGGAAAAGGCATTTGCGCCGGTGCGCGAGAAACTGCGCGCGATTGTCGGCGACACGCTGCCGCTGTTCCGCGTGCAGGGCGAGGTGATCGCGACTTCATCGGCGCCGATCGGGCAGCGTTCTGTTCTGTCTTTCTCTGCTGATCCGCGCTTTGTGCGCGAGTATGCCGGCGTCACAAAGCGCAGGGCGCTGGTATCGGATGAGGCGATTGTCGCGGCCGAAAAGGAATTGGAGGCCAAGGGCGAGGCAACGCTGAACGGCTGGACGTTCAAAAAGGAAACGATAACCGGCCGCCACTGGCAAACCGGCGAGCCGTTTTCGATTGAGTCGATCATGCTCTATCGCGGCAATGAGCACATAACGGACACCGATAGCATTCGCGACACGATCGAGTCCGACAATGCGTGGGCCGCTGAACACAACGCCGAAATCGACAAACGCGCCTCGAAAATCATTCAACTGCAGGTGCCGCTTGACGACGTGATATGGGCGAGCGATCGCGCCGGGCAGATGGAATTCATCGTGCGCAATGGCCGATCGATCTTGATCGATGAGAACGGCCGGCTGGTGCGCGGTGAAGCGCCGGCCGAGCGCGTGATGTTTCAAAGCGCGCCCGATCCGAGCGGCGATCAGGTTCGCGCCGAGCCTCAAGGCAACCTCTTTGTTGTGCATAACCTCTCGGCCGAAAATTTATTGCACGCTGCTCGCATGGGCGGATTGCCGATGCCATCGCTGGCGGTGGCGCGCGCGGACAAGGGTGGGTTTGAGGCGTTCGGCGAAATCTCGCTCGTCGCCCGCCCGGGCATGATTGATCCGTCGGTCGATGCCAAGGCTAAGACGGTGGCCGGCGATCAGTATTCGCCGCGCTATCCGACCGTGAACTATGAGGTTGATGCTAAGGCGTTCAACAAGGTGCAGGATGAGGCATATGACGCCGGGCTTGCTGTGCTTTCGGCTGTGACCTCGCGACCGACTGGCGGTGACGCTGGGATTAATCTTGACCGGCTCGAAAACCGCGGCGCCGGCCCCGGCTCTCCGGCGATCGATGAGTCCATCGGGCTGATGGCGCTGTATTTGAAAGAGCAAGGGAAAGAGGTTCCTACCGGGTTCAAATATCAGTGGGACGCAGCCAAGGCACTGCAGGCGGCGATCGGCGACATGGGCGCCTATCACGCATGGGCGGAAAAGAAGCTCGCCGGCGTCGTCAAGCGCGAGCGGATATTCAAGGGCTTCACCTATTCGGGCAATCGCCGATACGTCGAGCACACCCTTGAGAACGTTTACAAGGATATGAAGGCGCGACTGAAAGAGGGCGAGGGCTGGAATTACGGCGTGGCGTCTATCCGCGCGCGGTGGGCTAAGGTGCTCAAATCGATCGGTGCCGTGAAAAAAGCGCGCGGGCAAATTGTCAGCGCGGCCGAAATGGAGCCCGTGAAAAAGGCGTTCGAGGATCGGCTGAACGCCTTGATGGAAGAACTCAAGCCGTTCTATCGGTTCGATTCCAAGGGGTTCGGCTATTACGATGATGCGTCGTCGGCGCTCGCCGGCGGGCCGCGCCTGTTCGGCGAGACATTCGAGAATGTTCCGGCCGACGTGCGCGATCGCGTGCGCGAATTCCTTGGCGACCTTGCCGCGGCGCCGACGGAGTATTTCGAGACAAAGATCAATCGCATTGTCGGGCTCGGCGAATTTGATACGGCGCTGGTGCCCAAAGGCACGTCGTCGGCCGTGCTCAAGGCGCTGAGCGACGCCGGACTGCGCATTGCCGAGTATGACAAGGCCGTGCCCGGATCGCGTAGCGAGGTGGTGCGTGCGCTCGATGCGGCGCGGAATGGCGGGCCGGAACCGCGGCTGCTGTTTCAGGGCGTGTGGCATGGCACGCCGCACATATGGGCGCCTGAACGGCTGGTGCGGATGACTGACGGAACCGAGCGGTACATCGTCGGTCGCGAGAATGGGCCGCTGCCTGATGTGCCGGAAGGCGCGACGGTGATCCGCGACTATCCTATGGGGCGTGCTCGAACCGACAAAATGGGTACTGGCGAGGGGGCGCAGGCGTTCGGGTGGGGTATTTACGCGGCCGACGTAAAGGCGCTTTCGGCCGACTATCGCAATAAGCTGTCGCGGCAAGGCGTTCATTTCCCTGACGGGACGATGATGCGGGCCGAGACAATCGGCGATATGGAAATGCTGACCGACAAGCTGATCGAATTGGCCGATCAGATGAACCTGCCCGAGGTGAAAACCGGCGCGGCGGCGCGGTTCCTGATGGCGGACAATTCGCTCGAATTGATCGCCGAGGCGTTCAACGAAACGAATGGCGATCGGGTTGGGCAGGTCGACGCCGCTATGCAGTATTTGAAAGACCGTGCCGAAAACATCGAAGATATAGCTTATGGCAATCGATGGGAGGACGGCGCCGGGGCCGACGCGAAACGTGCATATCAAGGGGCGGTCGATGAACTGCAGGCGATGATTGACGCCGGGCTTTCAAGTCGCGGCAAGGGCAGGCTGTTCAAGGTCGAAATCCCCGAGAATGACGTGCTGCTCGATTGGGACAAGCCGCTGAGCCAGCAACCGCCGGCGGTAAAGGCTGCGCTAGAAAAGCTTGGTTTCAAGGTTGAGCCGGATGCAATTCCGACGATCGGTGGGCGCACGATCGAACGGTGGGGCTGGTCCCTCTATGATAGCGGCGTTCTCGATTATACGAGTGGATCGTCAGGAACGGTGCGAGCCCTGATGGATGCGGTCGAAAAATTCCCGACTGATCGCAATGCGGCAGCCGATGCCTTGCAGAATTCGGGTACTGTTCCGCGCGAGCGAGCGAAGGGCTACGCTGCGAGCGTGCAGGCTTCGCTCGATGCGATGGCCGAGCAACTGCGCAAGGCTGATCTGATTGTCGGGCCGATGAAAAAGCCAGATGTGATGGACGTGCTGCGCCATCCGTTCGATGGCAAGCCCGATGAGCAATTCTTGAAAATTGCCGAAAAGCTGCAGGCGATCGATCCTCTGCCCGAGAACTGGCACGCGATCGCGAAGGCGGAAGAAAACGGCCCGTTGGGGCGCGAGATATGGGACTGGATCAAGGCCAAGGGGCTGACGGCCGACAATGTGGCTGATGCGGTAGATTCTGCTCTGGCTGAATTCGGCATGATTGAGGGCGATTACAACGCCATCATGGACAAGGGCATGATGACGGGCGAGCAAGCCTATCGCGAACTCTCGCGGCGCTTGCGGGTGCAGCGCGCGGCCGAGCAATCGAATTGGACCTTGGCAGGCACGGCTTCGGATGACTCTGATTTTAGGGGGGACCGGGCCGCGTCGCTGGCGCTGGCAGCCGAGGGGGTGCCGGGGTTGCGCTATCTTGACGGCTCATCGCGTCGCAAGGGCGAGGGCTCGCACAACTATGTGATTTTCGACGGCAATCAGATGGACGTGACGGCGTTCGAGCAACGCCGCGCCGGGCAGGGGCCGGGGATGCCGGACGCGACCGGCGCTCGTGGTGCCATCAATCTGTTCCCCGAGGGAACGGCGCCGATCCTGCACATTCTCGAAAACGCCGACATGTCGACCGTGCTGCATGAACTCGGTCACTACTTCCTGCATATTCATAAGCAATTGGCCGACGGGCCGAATGCGCCCTTTGCGATTAAGCAGGATATGGAAATCCTGAAAGATTGGTGGGCGACGAATGCCGATGAGGTGGCGGCCGATTCTCCGCATGAGGGCGTCACGGCCGACGACGTGCGCAAGGTTCTGCGCGAGGGGACGACGGGCGACCGGGTAAAGGATATTGCGATCGACGTCGGCCTGCAGGAACAGTGGGCGCGCGCGTTCGAGGCGTATCTGCGCGAGGGCGATCCGCCGACGCCGGGCCTTCGCGCGGTGTTCGAGCAATTCAAAGCGTGGCTGATGGACGTCTATAAGCGCGTCACTGATCTGCGCGTGAAATTGACGCCGGAAGTAAAGCAGGTGATGGCCGGGCTGTTCGCCGGCGAGGATGGGGCGAGCGCGCGGGCCGCGGCGACACAAGCGCCGAGGATTGAGGGGCGATCGGTTGTAGATGCGCCGGCAATGGGGCCGCCTGCCGGCGAGGCTGCGCCGGGTGCCGAGCCAAGCCTGTTCGGCGAGGAACCGCCGGCCGCGCCGATTGAGGGCCTAGTGGAGGCCGAGGCGCGGGTTTCCAGTGGGCCGGAGGATCATGCGGCGCTGCGCGAGCAATTCGGGCTCGATGAGGGCAACGGCTTCGCCGAGCAAGCGGACCTTGATATGCTCAAGTCTCAAGGGCTGCTCGATGCCGAGGATGAGCAACTGCTGGCCTCGCTCGATGAGGAATACAAAAACGCCGACGCGTGGGGCGATGCCCTGATGACGGCGGCACGCTGCGCCTTCCGGTAAAAGGAACCGACGATGTTTGCACCTTCCCCGAACTGCATGGCGGCCGCGAGCGCGGCGGCGAAAAAAGGGCTGGTCAACGAAAGCGACGTCCTTGCGGCGTTCGACCGGCTGGACCAATACCGAAAGCGCCTTGAGGCGAGCGGGCAAACCGTCGGGCAGGCGGCGAGGATCGAACGCTATGCGGCGGACCTTGCCGAGCGCACGCGTATCGCGGCCGCGGCGAAGAAGCGGCAAGCGGCGCTGGCGATGATCGTGCGAGCGCGCAATGATGCGCAGATTGCCGAGTGGCGGGCCGCCGGCATGTCGCCGGCGCGAACGCTTGAGGCGCTGTGGATGGGCGCGAGCGGCCGCTTCGCCGGCGTGGGCAAGGGGCGCGTGTCGGTATGGGCGCGCAAAGAGGCGAACCGGGCCGAACTGCAGGGCGGGCTGTTCAACGAAATCCAGTCGCAGCGGCCGCACCTGATGAAGATGGCCTTTGATAAGGGCTTCGATGAAGCGGTCTTTACGGAAATGTGGGAACTGCGCAAAGGCGGCTCGCCGGGGTCGACGGGTAACGCCGATGCGCAGTGGCTCGCGAAAGCCTTCCTGAAATATGCGGAACTCGCCCGCACGCGCGCCAATGGCTATGGCGCCACGATCGGCAAACTGGATGGCTGGTCGGGTGTGCAAACTCATGACGTCGGCAAGATGGTCAAGCTCGGCAAAGATGCGTGGATTGGGTACGTCACCGATAGGCTGGACCTTGAGCGCACTTTCCCCGACGCGCCGACGCCGGCCGAGGCCGCGCGGATCTTGGGCGACATTTACGACACGATCATCACGGGCACGCCGAGGAAAAGCGACGCTCCGAAGATGAGCGATGGCGGCTATAAGTCGCCGGCGAACCTCGCCGATAGCCTCGGCAAGCATAGGGTGCTGCACTTCAAGGATGCCAAGGCCGCGCTCGATTACCGCGACACGTTCGGGTTCGGCAACACGGTGGCCGGCATGTTCGGACACCTCGGCCGGATGGCGCACGTTCTCGGCGTGATGGAGGGTATGGGGCCTAATCCGGGCGCGCTGTTCGATTCGATGGTCGATCGCATGAGGCAGGCCGTGCGCGACGATCCGAATATGTCGCCGGCGAGCAAGGCGCGCTTTTCCAAGATGCTGACGACGCAATCGGGAATCCTGCAGTCGGCATTCGACATTGGCACGGGCCTGCATAACGTCATGGGCGGACACGAAACGATGGCCGACATTGCCGCGTCGATCCGCACGCTGCAGCGCCTCGGCAAGCTCGGCGGCGCCTTCCTGACCGCGCTTCCGTCGGACACGATGGTCTCGGCGATCGCGCGGCAATTTCGTGGCTCGCACTTCCTGCCGTCCGTCATGTCGCAGATTGGGCAGATGTTGAAGGGGCGGCCGCGCGGCGAGCAAGCCGAAATCTCTTATCTCATGTCGACGGCGTGGGATGGATGGGTGGGGCATGTGATGCGCGGCCGGCTGGCGCTCGATGCCGAGCCGGGCAAGCTGGCGCAAATGGAGGATTTATTTTTCCGCATGTCGGGCCTTACCGGGCAAACCGATCTGCAGCGCGCCATCCACGGTCGCGTGCTGGCGGCCGAAATGGGTATGCACGCGACGCGCGCGTGGGGCGACGTCAATCCCAAGTTTCGTCACTGGCTGGAAATGCAGGGTGTGACAGAACAGAAATGGGAAATCATGCGGCTGGCGCCGATGCGCAACGTCGACGGCAAGCCCTATATGACGCCGGAAATCATGCTCGCACTGCCTGATGATGCGGTCGAGCCGCTTGTCGCCGATCGCATTGCGCAGGCCCGGCAAACGCTCCGGGTGGATGAAGCGAAGTCGTCAACCGTGCGGGCGCAGCGTGAAGCGAAATTCGCCGAGCGGCGGGCGCGGCTGCTCGATGATGCGCGCCGGGAACTGCAGCACGACGTTCTCCGCGCCTCGATCGATGAACAATCGACGGCGGTGGTCAATCCCGACGATGCCACGGCGAAGTGGACGACATGGGGCGGGCAGAAGCGCGGCACGTTTGCCGGCGAACTGGCGCGCATGGTGATGCAATTCAAGGCGACGCCGATCGCATTCGTGCAGCGCCCTCTGGCCCGGGCGCTGTTCGGGCAGCGCAAAGAGGCGGGGCTGATCGAACGGTCGGCCCATATCGTGTCATTCGCGGCTGGCCTGATGATCGCCGGGTACATGTCGATCGTGATGAAAGACACGATGAAGGGGTATTGGCCGCCGAGAAATCCAGTCGATCCGCGGACGATCCTCGCGGCGCTGCTGCAGTCTGGTGCCGCCGGCATTCTCGGCGACTTCGTTTTCGCCAATACCAATCGGTTCGGCGGCGGGCTGCTGGACACGGCCGCCGGGCCGGCAATCTCGTCGGCCTTTGCGACGTGGGGCTCGGTGCTCGATGCTCGCGACTATGCGATTTCGGGTGGCGAAAACAAATTCAGTGGGGCGCAGGCGTTCAATAATATCTACGGCTGGACCCCATTTGTGAATTTGTGGTGGGCGGCGCCGGTCTTGCAATATCTGTTCGTGAACTCGGTGCGCGAGGCCATATCGCCCGGCTATCTCAAGCGGCAAGCAAAGGATCGGCTGCGGCAATATGGGCAGGCGTCATTTAACCCCTTGGGGCCGACGCTGGTCGGGGGGGCGCCTCGGTGATATGAAACCTCTGCGGCAAGAGGCGGCCGGCTTCGCAGGGGTTTCTCCATGACGTCGACCATTATCGACCGCACCGGCTCGTCATCATCCAGCGCCACGGTTGAGCGGCAAACGGGACTGGTGTCGTCGGCCGCGGTGAAGGGGCCGTGCCGTAGCTATGCGACGACGGCGATAACGCTGAGCGGCGAGCAAACGGTCGCCGGCGTGGCGCTGGTGACAGGCGACCGGGTGCTGGTCGGCGGGCAGGCCGATGCGACGGCGAACGGTATCTATATCGTCTCGACGGGCGCGTGGCAGCGATCGCCGGATTTCAACCGTAACGACGACGTGGTGACGGGCTCGATCGTGAGCGTGACGTCGGGCTCGAATGCCGGGCTGTGGGTAGCCGCGCCGAGCGCGTCGCCCATGACAGTCGGAACGGACACGGTGACGTTCTCAAGTTATGCAGCCGCGCTGAACTCTGAACTGATTGATACGGATGGAACGCTGGCCGCGAATTCCGACGTCAAGGTAGCGAGCCAGAAGGCGACGCGGACATATGTCACGGCCGCAATTGATGCGATCAAAAATGGCGTCTCGTCGGCTTTTGACACGCTTTCTGAAATCGCGACTGCGCTCGGGCTCAAGGCTGGCACAAAAGTTGAAGTGATTGCTAAGGGTCGCGTCGCCTATTTAGTAGATCGGAAGAGCA
>ERZ650304.430-NODE-430-length-22558-cov-14.625517_pt1 | contig 22558 bp, 25 predicted proteins | sample MGYA00376240_ERZ650304 | MGnify/ENA primary metagenome ERZ650304 (study PRJEB26733, sample SAMN07839271) | wastewater metagenome | biome: small river; feature: stream; material: water | place: USA: North Carolina | collected 2016-03-01 ... | reverse complement strand
TGAGCGCGGCCTCTCCGGTGCCGATGGCCTTGTCCACGATGCCGGGCTCAGGCTGCGGCGCCGGCATCGCTGGACCTGGCGGCGGCGTCGTGTTCGCCTGCCGCTGGTACGGGATGGCAGCAGCGCCCGGAGACAGCCCCGCAAGGTAGTTCACCACCTCGGCGTCGGAGTACCCCGACTTCTTGGCGCCGGCAATGTCGAACCCCGACCGCTGGGCCAGATGCGCGGCGATCTCCGCGTCCGAGTACCCGGCCTTCTTGGCGCCTTCTACGTCGAATGCCATCGCGCTACTTCTTGTCGAAGCTGGACAGCGGGGGGCGACCGGCGCCGGGGTCGTTCACCGACTCATTGATGGCGCCGCCGAAGACGTTCTTGGGATTGAGCTTGTACGCGCTGACAACCCTTTCCAGCCCCGAGCGCACTTCCTGCTCGCGCTTGCTGGCGGCCTCGTAGACTTTGCCCGCCTCGGCCTTGAACATCTTGCGCTGGCTGTCGTTCAGCCGCTCGCCGTCAATCGCGCGGTTCCACAGGTTGCGCACGCGATCTGGCACGCCGGCCGCGTTCTGCGCCGTGGCGAACTCGCCTTCACGGACCACGCTGCCCGGATCGAGCATCTTCATGTAGCCGTAGATCAGCGACAGGTCGCCCTGCGCGTTGTCGCTGGCGGCCTTCACGCGCCGATAACCCTCGGTCACGTCGGTGTAACCCTTGGTGCCGTTGACGTACTCCGCGCGAAGCTTGGCCTCGGCCTCGAAGGACTTCGACGGGTCCATGCCGCCGGCCAGATCCATCAGCACCTTCTGCGTTTCGGCGCCGTACTTCTTCGCAAGCACCATCGCCTGAGTTGTCTGCGCCCGGGTCAGCCCGAGGTTGGCCGCGTACTGCTCGGGCGCAAGCTGCGCCTTCGCTGCGGCGTCGGTGGCTTCTGCGCTTGCCTTCGTCGCCTCCGATGCCGCGATGCCCTCGGCATACGGCACCTTGGCCTGCTTCATCGCCGCGTCAGCCTGTGCGCCAGCAGCATCCGCCTCGGCCTTCTTCACCGCCGAGCCTTGCAGCTGATCCGCGCGACGCTCCACGCCCAACTTGCCGAGGCCCTCGATGTACTTGTCACCCCCGGGGAGCGCCGAGATGCTGCTCAGGACTGCGCCGTATGCCCGCTGCGGGTCCGTCTTCACGAGGTCGAGGATCATCGGCAGCGCGCCCGGGTCCTGGCCGCTGTTCTTCATCGCCGTGATGCGCCGCTCCAGCGTCGCCGCTGCCACGTCAGTGCGCCCGGCCTGCAGCGATGCGGCCACGCCCGAGGCGTCGCGCAGTTCGTTCTGCTGCTGGTCGGCGCTCAGTTGCTCCCATCCCTGTTTGAACGCCTCGCGGTGTTCGGGGAACTGCAGCGCCAGCGCGGCGAAGGCTTGCGGCGACGGCGCGGACATCGCGTTGCGGATGGCGTCCTGATACGCCTGCTGCCGCTGCATGGCGGCCTCTTGCTGCGCCTGCTGGGCTTGCTGGGCCTGCACAGTGGCGCCGACTTGCAGGCCGCCGAGGATGGACTTCAGGAAGTCAGGTTGAGGCTGCGCTGCCGTGTAGTTGATGGGCTCGAATGCCATGTGCGCGCCCTCAGAAGCGGATGCCCGACGTACCCGGGCCGGCGCTGCCGACGTTGGGCGCGGATCGGAAGCCACCCAAGCCCGCGTAAGCCCCCAGGCCCTGCATCAGCGTGCCGAAAATGTTGCTGTTGAGGTTGCCGGCCGCCAGCGTGCCGCCAGCCTGCGCGGCGCCCTGCTGCTGCAGGAGGTTCGCCGTGTTCGCGCCGGTCTGCAGTCCGGCCTGGCCCACGCCGGCCGCTGCGTTCGCGCCCATGCCGGCCAGCCCGCCGAGGTTGCTGTATTGCTGCTGGATCAGCTGCGACAGGAGCATCGGGGAAAACTGCCCCAGCGCGCCCTGCACGTTGCCGCCACGAAGGCCGCCCGTGGCCGATGCGTTCGCAAGAATCGAGTTCTCGCCTTGGTCAAGCATGGCCTTGAACTGCGGGCCGCTCTGGATGCCGTTGATCGCCGCCGTCTGCGCGTCGGCGCCGTTGAGGCCGATCAGGTTCTGCTGCCCGGTCAGTGCGCCCGTGCCGGCTTGGACGTAGGGCGCCAGCAGCTTCTGCAGCGCGGCGAACTGCTCCTGCTGCGCTGCGATGCCCTTATCGGCTGCGCCGGCTTGGATGTTCGCGGCGTTGACCGCTGCGTCTGCCTGCTGGCTCGCGCCCGTGATGGGGCCGAGGACGCTTCCAACGAGTTTCCCGATTGCGCTCATGCCGCACCCCACTCGCGCCGGGTCAGGCCCAGCACGTAGATCCCGCGCAGTTGACCGCCGACGCACAGCGCGGCGCGGCGGAAGCCCTCGGCGCGGAAGCCCAGGTGCAGGCAGTAGTTACGGGCGCTCTCCAGGCCCTCGATCACGTAGGCCGTGACGCGCTCGATGCGCGCCGGCTGAGCGAAGCACCACGCGATGCACGCGCGGCCCAGGTCACGGCAGAACGGCAGCGCGCGGCGGGTCAGCAGCGCGTGGATGTCCCACTCAATGAAGCCGGACTCGATGACGAGGAACGCGCCGACGAGTTCGCCATCGGCATACGCGCCGAGGTAGCGCGCGGCCGGGTGTTCGATGGGCGCGGCTGGCCGGTGATCGTGGCCGATGCGGCTGGCGATGTACGGGTCCGCGTAGATCGCGGCAATCGCCTTTGCGTCGTCTAGGGGCTGCACTGACAGCATCGCTCTCCCCGCAGGGGTTGGCGAGCTGCTGGCGGCTCTGGTGGACTCAGCGGACCCGGAGGGGGTCGAGTTCGGCGCAGATTGTAGGGCCTGCGTCGGCGCCCGGCTACCGGGTCACGGCGCGTAGATCGTGCCGCCGAGTTCGTGCATGGTGATGACGCTCGCCGTCGCCGCGAAGCCGCGCAGCGTGTCGCCTGCCGCCATCGTGGGGATGTCGAGGTCAAGGTAACTGTTCGCCCCGATGCTGACCGCCGACAGGCAGCTGATGGCCGCGCTGTTGGCAGTGGCTGCCGCGGCGACGTACAGGGTGGCCGCCACAGCAGAGCCGGACGTGTTCGTGAGCCGGACGCGCAGGTTCTTCAGCACGCCGCCTGCGGGCGCGGCAGGCATGGTGAACAGCACCGCCGCCGCGTTGGGCAGTTGGACCGGGGTGAAGAGTTGGGTGATGGTGATGGACATTCAGGCTCCCAGCACAAGGGCTTTCAGTTCGTCGATGTCGCGCCGCAGTGCCGCGAGCGTGGATGCATTGCTGCGCGCGGTCATGAGCATGGCGTCCAGCGTCTCGACTGCGCGCTGAGCCCGCGCCGCCGCTGAGTTGGCCGACATTGCAGCGGACATGCTGGCTTCGACCAGTAGCTGAGCCGCCGCCAAGTCGTCGTTCGTGGTGTTCAGCGCATCGGGAAGCGTGGCGCCGACATCCTCCAGCAAACTCTCCAGCACCTCGCGGATACGCGGGTTGTTGCCGAACGCCTGGCGGATCTGGTCGCGCGTGATGCGCTTCGTGGTGACGCTAACCATAGGCCGGGCGCGTCATCAGCGCTTCAAGGGAGGCTTGCAGGCGAGCGATGGACAGGAATGCGTCACTCGTGCCCCGGAATCGCTGCATGCGCTGATTGTGGATGGTGCCCTGCGTCCGCCAGCAGATGCGCTGCATGCGCTGTCCAGCACGGCCGGCGCGCGTGCTGCGCTCTTGGCTCCACGTTTCGCCGTCCACGCTGTACTGCGTCCAGATCACCGGGTTGGCGCCAGAGGCCACCCGCCCGGCCAGCGCCACAAGCTCAAGCTCGTGGATGATGGCGTCGTTCCCTTCGGCGTACACGATCAGCGTGCCGAACTGCCAGCCTGTGGCCTCTCCGAAGTGCTCGGCCGTCGAGCTGGTCAGCACGCCGAGCTTGCCGGTCAGCACGTCGCCGCCGATCCACTTGTCATAGACGCGGACAGCGTTGCGCATGCGGTAGGCAGCGGGCTCCACAACCCCGCTATCCAGCGTCCACCACACGGGCTCACCCACCTTGCCGGACGAGATGCTGCCGTAGCACAGGGTACGGTCGGGGAGGTGGAAGAGCACTTGCTGCTGATCCTTGTCCACGCGGCATTCGGCAACCACTTCCGCGAGTTGCGCCTCGGTGTAGCCGTCGAGAATCGTGTCGATTTCGCGCGTGCTGACCTTCTCCACGTCGCCGGGGATCATGCGGTACACCGCGACGGCCTCATTCCGGCCGCTGCCCATGAAGATGAAGGTGTTCCCGACGTTGCAATAGGCATGCGTCCCGACGATGCCCTTCGTCACTTGCGCGCCGGCCACGCGCTCGAACGGGAACAGGCTGCCGCCGACGTTCTGGAACACTTCCCAGGTGTACCGGCCGGCCGCGTAGGCTTCATTCCGAAGCTCGTCCACGGCAAGGATGGGGTCGGGGTCAGACTCCGCGCTGCCGTACTTCAGCGGGTTGACGCTGGTCGGGTCGTTGAGGTCCGTCACGACGAGGCTTGTGCCGTCCGTGGTCAGGAAGTAGCCGCTGATCCACTTGTGGTCGATCACGCGCCCCAGGTCCGTGTCACTGACCCGCGTCAGGGTGGCGCCATCCCAATAGAACAGGCTGCCGCCCGACGTGATGGCGAGCCGGTCGAAGCTGTAGTCCAGCGTCACCGGCCCGGTGCCGCCGACATCGCCCAGCGTGGTGACGGTGCCGTCAGAGGCCACAGACACGAGGGACGTGCCCATGACGCGGTACAGCGTGCCATTCCAGTTGATGCCGCCTCGGTCGATCCCAGGCCCGATGCCGAACTGCTCCACGCCTTCAGCCGGGCGCAGGTAGCCCTTGCTGATGCCCTGATCCTTGACCACGGGCACGAGGTTGCGCGGGTAGCTGGTGCGGAACTCCGCGTTGGCGTCCGCATAGACGCCGGAGAGCACCGGGATCTGAATCTGCGGCATGTCAGGCGCCGCCCTCGCCGGGCTGAGCGTGGAAGATGGTGGACGCGGTTTCCGCCAGGCAGGCCAGCGAGTCGTGATCCTGCGGCTTCTCGATCACCAGCATGGCCCCGGGAGAGCCGGCGATGCCCAGCGGCGTGTCTGCGGCGCTGGCCGTGGTGCCGGGTTCCGTCACGCTGTTGAAGGTGCGGACGAAGATCACATTGGCGCCGACGTTCAGCAGGCGCAGCGACTTGTTGCCCTTGCCGATCACGTAGGGGGCCGACGTGGTGGTGGCGGTGATCTTCTGGTTCTGCCCACGGGCGGGCTGGAATGCGGTAGCGACGGTCATGGTGGCTCCTGGGTCAGATGAGAATGGCGATGCGGCCGGCGTCGTCGGATGCGCGGCCGAGCATGGTCCCGCCGATGGGCCGCAGCGTCAGCAGCGAGCCATCGGGGCGCTTCGCTGCGTAGGGCACGCCGTCAGCGTCCAGCAGCACGGGCAGCACTTGCCCGCTGTCCTTGAAGTAGGCGACGCGCGGGCCGGTGCTGACGGTGACCACAGCGCCCACGGTGACGGTGATGGTCGCATCGGTCACGCTGGCCGCAGCGCTGGCCGGCATGGTGAACAGCCGGTAATGCTGCAGCCACGTCCCCTCGGCAGGGTTGATGAGCGCATACCCGCCATCATCGTGCGCCTGCGTGCTCCCGGTCGAGATGAGCGGCGCCAGCAGCAGCCACATCAGCTCGGTTGTCGTGTCGCCCGCGTCCACGTCATTGAGCAGCGGCGACAACGCATTCCCAGCGGCGGCGATGCCGGCCGGAGTGATGCCGTGCGGGCCGAACGCCAGCACGCCGGGGAAGCCGCCGAAGAGGATCATGTCGTGGCCGCCTTGGCGCACGCGATGGCGCCGTCGCTGTTGCGGGTGAACGTGAGCGCGTAGGTCGTCGCGTTGGCGAGGCTCGCGTGCGTCCACCGGGGAAGCCGGCCGTTGCCGTCCGTGGTGAGCGTGCCCGAGGTCGCCACCAGCGCGCCGGTCGTCGTGTCGTAGGCCCGCGCCACCATCGCCACCGAGGTCTGCCGAGACAGGCCGGTCAGAGAGCCGACCACCTCCCCGAAGATGAATCCCGAGAGCGTGTGGAAGTCGAAGCCATAGGACGCGGAGGCGTTGACGGTGAGCGTGGCCGCCGACGTGTTGACCGTGCCGTTGCTGTCGCTGACCTGGCAGCGGTACTGGTCGCCGTTGTTGGCGCTGCCACTGCTCACCGACGTGGCCGGCGTGGTGTAGCTGGCCGTCGTCCCGCCCGTGCCCGTGCTGACGTTGCTCCAGCTGCCGCCACTGTTCGTGCTGCGCTGCCACTGGTAGGTCAGGCTCCCCGCGCTGGCCGTGGCCGACACGGTGAAGGTCGCAGTCGCCGGGGCCGTGACCGTCTGATTGCTCGGCTGCGTGTTGATCGTCGGGCCACCCGTGACGACGAAACTGCTGCTGTTCACCACAGAGCCGCGCGTGCCGCTGCCGTTGACCGCGAAGACGTGGCCGTACTTCGTGCCGCTGCTGAGCGTACCGAAGTTCAGCGACTGCGAGCCGGTCGCGCTGATCGTCTGCGAAGACCAGCCCGCGCCCGCCTCGTTGCCCGCGCCCGGGTCCGTCGCGGCGCTGCTGGCGTCGGCCTTGCGCCAGAGCGTGCCGGTCTGGTCAACGCTGCAGGAGCCGGTGGCGGTGAGGGTGCCGCCAGAGACGGAGAGGCCGGTGATGACGGGGCCGGCGCTGGCCGCCTTGAACGTCACCACCGCCACCGCAGAGCAATTGCCCGGCGACACCGTGGCAGCAGTCTGGACGGCCGAGACTTCCTGGTAGTGGATTGCCAGCCGCGTGTTGTCCACGCCTTCGGTGTAGCCCGAGGCGGGGGTGATGTCGCTGCCGTAGCCGTGCGCCACGTAGCACAGCAGTTGCGCCGCCGTGGTGGTGGTGAACGGGTCGCTGGGGATGGCGCCCGTGAAGGCCGCCACGTCGATCTGAGCACTTCCAGCCGGGAAGCCGGCGAAGAACTGGACCGCCGTGGTGATGTTGTCCAGCGAAAAGTTCGACCCGCTGGCGTCCACCATTGCCATCGCCCACGCAGAGTCAGCGGCGGGGAAAATTGGCGACGTGTAGACGGCCTCTTTGATGTTGAATCCGCCAGAGGTCAGTGGCGATGTCGCATTGATCCGTCGCGTCCAGACGTTGCCGCTTGAGTCTGTGATCGTTGCTGGCGCTTGGAAATTGTTGTTTTGCCAAGCGAAGGACGCGATGCCAACCGCGCCCGAAGGCACGTTCAGCGTGGTCGAGGCCGCGCCGGTGTAGTGGACGCTGCTCGCTTGCCAGGCGATGCTGCCGTTGACCGATGGAGAGATTGCCATGTCAGCGCCTTATGCGAGCTTGGTTGCCCACCACTTGCTCGTCCCGGTCGGTAGCGTCAGGATGACGTTGTACGCGGGCAGGTAGTGCAGGCGATAGCGAATGGTCGGGTTCGGCATGGCCGACGATGTGAGCGTCAGAACGTCGCTCACGAAGGTGGTCAGGTGGACCCGGTAGAGCTTGTGCTTGTCGGTGGCGTAGTGCCACAGGTAGGCATAGGTGCCGTCGGTGCAGATCGGCGCCGTTTCCATGCTTCCCGATGGCGCCGGGCAGAGCGTGCCAGTGAGGCCCTGGAAGTCCTTGACGCCCGTGGCCTTGTTGACGCGCGTGACGATGTTGTATTGCGTGCCGGCCCCACCGCCCGCGTCATAGCACCAGAAGAGATAGACATAGGTGCTGTCTTGCACCATGTTCCCGTAGTAGGTGGACGAGCCGTGCTTGGCCTCGATGACCTGCGTGTCGGGGTTGATCTTGTAGATGCCGGGCCGCAGGTTGTCGCCGCCGTCGCCTGAGTTGATCGCCACCCACTGCTTGCCCGTGGCGGGGTCGGTGAGGGCGCAAGTCAGAGGACCGAAGGCGTCGGCGTTGTTGCCGAAACCCAGCGCCGTCATCTGCGGGCCGTAGGGGTTGGTCGGGTAGACCGCCTCCCACTTGCCGGTGCTCAGGTTCGCGGCGCCGAACAGGTTGAAGTGATGCAGCAGCCGGCCACCGCTGACGGCGTTCGCCGCGTAGCTGTGCGTAGCCCTGCGCTGGCGCTCGGGGTTGATGTAGGCCGCGTCAGCGGGATCCGTCAGGTCTGCCGCGCTGCCGAAGTATTGAAGGCCGAGGCCGCTCGGGTAGACGATGGTTGCGTTGGCCTGGCCCAGCGACACCCAGGCGGGCGGGTACTTTGAGGGCGGCGTCGGCGGGACGGGGATGCCATAGGCCAGCGTGACCGGGTTGAAGCTGTAGACCGCATTCACCGACGAATCGAAGTGGCCGCCCGCGCTGAGGTACAGCATCCCGGTGGACTCGTCCATCGTCCACTCGCCAAAGGCATCCACCAGCGCAGTGAACGGCGCCCCGGTGCTCAGGTAGCCGGTGCTCGGGCTGGTGTTCGCAGCGGCCCAGGCACCGAAAGCCGACGAGCCCGTCACTTCGGTCCATTGCAGGACGTTGACGCCGGCCACCCACGAGGCAGGAGGATTGCGCGTGTAGCTGCCCCATCGCGGGTCTGAGCCGAAAGGCAAGCGCCACGTCGAGAGGTTGGTGATTCCAGACAGGACGGTCGTGGCCGCCGTTGCCGCACCGGTCACGCCACGCTCACAGGCGGCCATCAGCGCGGCCCAGAAGTTGGCCGTGTAGAGCGAGGCGCCATAGGCGGCTGACTCGTAGCCCAGGCCCTCCACGGCGGCCCACGTCGTCTCGCTGCCAATGCTGGCGCCGCTGAACTGCCCCGTCACTGTCGAAGGCGCCCCGCTCAGGTCGGCCGCGCGCTGCGCCGTCCATGTGCTGTAAACGGTCATGTCGCCCGACGTGTCGCCCAGGCGCGTGCGGTACGGCAGGAAGCGCCAGCCGCCGTTCGGCTGCTCGTTCACCCACTTCACCACCGGCAGCGCCAGGCCATCGGCCACTGCGTCCACGGCTGTCTGACGCGCCGCGCTGATGCCGCCGAGCATTCCGCTGGCCGCGATCTTGTGCCACTCCGTCACGCAGAAGTGATACATCCACAGCGACACCTGGTAGCCACTCTGGCCGCCGTCTACATCGCTCGGCGCGTCGGGCTCACCCTCCCACAGCGGCAGCAGCACATTCCTGGTGTTGGCGGCGTAGCTCTGCAGGTAGCGCGTGTTCCGGTCCAGCCACTCAAGGCCGCCAGCCTTCCACGGGTGGGCGTCAGGGCTCAGGAACGTGGCGTGCGCGATGTTGCGCGGCCCCCAAGCCTTCGACCGGATCTGCTGGTTGCCGACGATGCCGGTGCTGTCCGTGATGCCGACCGCCGACTCGTTGAAGTTGTTGAACAGGTCGCGCGTGGAATCGACCGTGCCCGTCCAGACAGCCACCTTCTGCGCGATCTCGATGAACACCGGAGACGGCCGGCCAATGAAGGCCATCAGGCCCGCAGCCGGCTGGTGGGCCACCTCGAAGGCCGGCTCGGCGGCGTTCTTGGGCCAGTTTGCCCAGAACGAGCCCTGGCACTTCTGCGTCATCAGCGACGAGTCGGGCACGCGCCCTGTCACGCTGTCGCGGTGGTTGACGTTGTACGAGAGGATGGAAAGGGCCGAAACCTCGGTGGCCTGCCACGCGCGATAGTCGCCGGATTGCAGCGCGCGGGACTCCCACAGCGGCAGTGGGCCGATGCTCGCGTGGTCGCCGGTGCCGCCCATGTTCGTGGCGCGGTGCCGCCCGGTGCCGCCCGGCGTGTAGGCGTCGCTGGCGTAACCAGCCATGTCGAACGTGGCGGCCTGGTCGCACAGGAACAGCAGCGGATGCGCTTGCAGGTCGCTCGCAGCCTGCGTCACGCGCAGGCCCGGATCGCCGCCGATCCACGTCGAGGCGTACCAGGCCCGGAACGGGCCGTGATTGCCTTCCGCGAAGACCGATGACGCCACAGTCGCCACGGTGGAGCCGTTGACCGTCAGAACGGCGCCTGCGTAGGTTGCCGCCGCCGGCTTGGTGCTGCTGGTGCTGGCCGCCGCGTCGAACTTGCTGTTTTCGACCGTCACCTCCACCAGCGCGCGGCCGGCCCAGGCGTGCACGTCGATGACGGCCTCCAGCGCGGTGCTGCCGGGCGTCGGCGCGGCCACACGGTAGCGGGCGCAGATGGTCTTGCTGTTTGCCCACCACGTCCGCTCGGGCGTGGCGAAGTTCGTGATGCTGGCCGTGCCGTAGCCGCCACCGAAGGCCACAGCCACCGAAGACACCAGCGCGCTGATGGCCGCCGCGCCCAGGGCCGTGAAGTCGCTGCCCGTCGCCACATGCACGGCCAGCGTGCCGGCGCCGCTTGCCACCCCCGACAGCACCACCACTGCGGCGCTGCCGTCGCTGTGCGTGCTCAGGATCGTGGCGCGCGCCGCGCCGTCTGCCGTGGTCACGGTCGAGCCGGACGGCACCACGCCGCGCAGAGGCAGCACGGTTGCCGTGAACGGCCGCGAGCCGCTGCCGGCAAGGTTGGACACCACCAGCGACGTGATCTGCGCGCCGACCGTGAGGCCCGGGGCCACTCCGGTGCTCGCGTAGTCCTTTGGCGTCCCAGCGTTGCTGAGCCCCATGTTGTTCGTGAGCGTCACCGTCGTGGTGCCGTCCGTGGAGCGCGTCAGGGTCGTGGTCTGCGCGGCAGTCGCGCCAGCAGCGAAGGTCAGGGTCGAAGAACCCAGCGTGCCGCCACCGGACAGGCTCAGGGTGGCCGTGCCGCCGCCCGATGGGATCGGGCCGTTCGGCGTGACGCTGACCACCACAGGCGATCCCGTGGCGCCGCTGCTCGGAACGCTCAGCGTGAGCGCAGAGGCAACGCTGCTGGGCGGTGCAATGCCCGCATACAGCGAGGAACCCGCTGCGATGCTGTAGCTGTCATCGCGGGCCGATGTCGTCATGCGTCAGCCCACGCGATACCACGTCTGATTGATCTGGTCGTACCGCATGCGGAAGAAGCTGCCAGCCGCGAGCGAGGTCGGGGCGCCCGAGGTGCTGGCGCCATTGCCGCTGACGGTGAGCGCCGTCACCACCTGGGTGCAATGCACCAGCACTTCCTGCCCGTGCGCCGCAGTGCTGGACGTGGGCATGGCAATCGTGCCGGCCGCGAACGTGCCCGAGGGGGTCAGCGTCAGGAACACATTGCCGCCAGCCACGAAGGGCGCGACGGTGACGGAGAAGCCCGTCGCGGTCGGGGATGCGTACTGGCTGATGACGCCGTCGCCGCTGCTGAGTTGCTCCTGCATCCATTCCAGCAGGTTCGCCAGCGTCACGGCAGCATCGTTGCCGAGCGACGTGGAGAAGATCGCCAGCAGATCGGATGCGGCCAGCGTCGAGACGGTGCCGAGGCGGTTGAGTGCGGCCATGTGTCAGGCTCCGGTGAGATCGAGCCCGCCGCCTTCGCCAATCTGGATGGGCGACGTGTCGGGGACCGTGGTGAATGGCAGGTTGCTGCCTCGGAAGTTCTTCCAGCCGGCGCCGCGCGGGGTGCCGTTGCGAAGCTGCTGCTCCTGCACCTCCTCGCGCGCCTTGCGAGAGACGAGGGCGTCATACGCAGCGCGCGCCGCAGCCTTGGTGCTGGTGGAGAGGATCTTGCCCTTGCTGGCGGCGGTGCGGACGGCGAGGTTCAGGTACACCGCCTCCAGATCCACCATCGGCAGGCCGGACTCCTGCTCCAGCGCGTTCGCGCCGTCGCTGTAGGCATAGCTCAACTGCACGCCGTTGCCAGCCCACGCGGCGATCATGGTGTCGAGCCGACGACGGCAGGACTGCAGTTCGTCGGGCGTGAGGTCGAAGATGTAGCCCGCGAGCGCAAGCTCGTCGAAGGCTTGCTCGACGATCATGCGCCTCGTCCACGTCATGGCTCAGCCCTTCAGCTTGTCAGCGATGGCTGCGGAGAGCTTCTTGTCGCCCCACCGGCCATCGAAGGCAATGCCGAGTTCCGTCGCCTTCTGCTCCAGTTCGGCGCGGGTCGGCGGGGCGTTGTCGGCCACGTGATGCGGGGCCTTCAGCGCATCGGCTGCGGCTTGCGGCGTCTCATGCCAGCCCTCGGCCTTGGCGGCCTTGAGCGCGTCGGCATCGGCTGCGGTGGCGTACTGCACCCAGCCGAGATCCGTCTCGAAGTCGCGGCCCGGCATGCGGTACAGGGCGCAGGGGAACTGATCCATCTTCGGCCTCTTGAAAGAGCCCCGGCACGAGGCCGGGGCGAACTCGCTTTGCAACGAGAGGAGACAACCGATGAGGGTCAGACCTGGTTGAAGAGCAGCACGCCCGCCATCTCGGGGTTGGTGCAGCCGACGCCCCAGCGCGCGTCAGCGCGGTAGAGGAACATCTTCTTCTTGATGTCGAACCACTTGTAGAGCACGACTTCGATGCCCAGCTCGGTCGTCGCGCGCAGGGTGCCGGCGCCGGCCGCGACCAGCGTCTCGTCGGTGCCCTGGCGGCCCGGCAGCAGTTCGATGGCGCGCGTGTCGAAGTACGGCGCCACGTTGCCCGAGACGGTGTTGAGGAACGTGATGGCCGCGCCGTTGGCGGGGGTGGCCGTGACGTTCTTGTATTCCAGCTCGGCCTGCGTCGGCGAGGAGTCGGCCGCGATGATCGGCGGCGTGATCTGCACCGTGCCCGTGCCACCCGCGCCGGTCACGATGGCCGTGATGCGGAAGGTCTTGAGCTGACCGGTGTCCTGCTTGGTGATGTGGTGCACCGCGTTGACGCCCGCGATGGTGAAGCAGTCGCCCACCTTCACCGTGCCGGAGACGACCGCGATGGGCAGCACCTGGAAGCGGTTGTCCACGTTCTGCACTTCGCCCGAACTGGCCGTGCTGGTGGCCTTGGGGACGTAGCGCTGGTTCGCAGCCGAAACCGTCACGGTGGTGCCGGCCTTCGCTGCGAGCGAGTACGTGTAGTCGGCCTTGTAGGTGTCGAAGCCCGACACGTTGCCGACGTACCCGCGCTCGTAGGCCGGGTTCACCTTCGGATTGGCCGAGGTCTGCGGCTTCGCCAGCGCCGACGCCATCGAGTTGTAGTCGCGGGCGTGCAGCACGGCAACGCGGCGGATGGAGTCGCCCACGAGGCCCTGCTCCAGCATCACGCTGTCGGCGGCGGCCAGGTCATCGAAGCCCGACGCGGCGGCCGTGCGCTTGACCACCAGCGAGCCGTACAGGCTGGCGACGTTGGCGCAGCTGATGTTGATCTGCGTCGCCAGAGCCTGCATGGCGCTCTGGTACTTGCGATCACGCTGCATCGGGTCGTTCAGGTCGTTGCCGGTCATCTGCCACGGAACGGCCTTGTTGTAGCCCAGGCCCAGCGGGACGCTGAGTTGCGTCACGTCGGTAAAGCTGGACGAGATGTCGGTGCCGGCGTTGCCGTCCACCGTGGTGCTGATGTAGGGCTGCGGGCGCCAGAACTGCAGGCCCTGGCTGCGCTCCAGCAGCACGGGGTCAAGGTTCGTGACGGTGACTTGCTTGGCGACGACGAGGCCGTCGTCGAAGCCAGCCATGAGCTTGTCGAAGAGGACGGTTTCTTGCTGGGAAAAGGCGGTTGCCATGATGGCTCCTGATGCGATGAGTTGCCGATGCGGCTTGCGCCGCGCTGGGTTGACTCATCCGCTCAGGGCCGGACGGGGGCCTCTCTCTGCTCGTTGACGGTGAGCGAGTCCGGGCGCCTATGGGCGGGCGCCTCGCCTTGCGGTCACGCGGCCTGCTTCTTTCGCAGGTAGGCCACGATCTTGGTGCGGTCGTTGGTGCGCTGGGCTTCTTTCTCCAGCCGCGCCAGTTCGAGGTCGCCACCGACACCGCTGCCACCCGTGCCGCCGCCGATGTTGCGGGTCGGAGGGGGCGGCGACTTGCGGGGCTGCGCCTTGATCTGCGTTTCCAGCCGCGCCACTTCGCCCGCGAACTCCACGGGGTCGGTGATCGCGGCCAGTTCCTTTGCCTTCTTCGGGTTCATGCCGAGCGCGTAGACCACCAGCGCCGGCTGCTTCAGGGCCTTGAGCATGATCCCTTGCTGGACGACGCTGAAGCTGTCCTGCACGGTCTGCTCGGCTTCCTCGAAGTTCGCCACCTTCAGCTGCGCGGCGGCGGCCTTGTAGCCGCTGAGCGTGGCTTGCCATGCCTGCTGCGCCTTCTGCTCGGCCTGCTGGCGTTCGCGCTGGGCGTCGTCGGCCTGGCGCTTGCGGTCATGCCACGCGGAAAGCTCCGCCTCGAACTTGGCTTCATCGAACTCGCAGCCGGCCAGCGTGGGCTTCTCGCCCACCACCACCGCAGCCGCTTGGCCGGAGCCCTTGAGCCGGGTCAGTTCCTCGTCGCGCTGGCGCAGTGCGCGCGCCATCTCGCGGTTCTGCCGGCGCAGATCCTTGACCCACGTCGGCGCGGCGTTCTCTTCGGCTTCCTCGGGCGGCGTCTCGTCCCCGATGGTGACGATGAGGCCCTCGGGCTCGTCGGCAGGCGCTTCGTCGGTTGTGCTGCCTTCGCCCTCGGCTGCAGCTTCACCGGCCGGCGCGTCATCCGCTGCGGGCTCGTCCACCTCTTCGGCGGGCACGTCCTGCAGTTCGGGATCGTCGGCGGTGTTCGCTGCGTCTGCCATGTCTCGTGCCCTCTAGGGGGTTGCCGTAATGGGCGGGACCATATACCGCAACCCGCGAAGCCGGCAAAGTGTCAAGTCATCCGGGGCTGTTGCGCCTGCAGCGCCTTGTGCAGCACATCGAACGTGGCGAGGGCCTGCTCCTGCGGCGCTTGGGCCGTCTCGGCAAGGGTCTTCCGCGTCTGCGCCCGCTTCAGATCGGCAGCGGCGATGCTGTCCACGGTCTTCGCGCGGGACAGCGCGGCGTCGGCCTGCGCCTGCTCGGCCATGCCCATCAGCGCAGCAGCCTGCGGGTCGGGCGGGGTGTTCGCCTGCTCCTGCTGCAGCTCGGCCAACTCGTCGTCCGTGGGCTTGGTGACGCCCATGCGGATCATGTTGCGGCGGTAGTAGTCCCGCACGTCCTGCAGCCCTTCGCCTTCGATGTTCTGGATGGCCGAGCCGATCAGCACCTTGCGGTCTTGCGGGTCCTCGGTGAACTGCGCCATGCCGGTGAGGGCGCGCACGGTCGCCTGACGCTTGCTGCTGGACGACGGGCCGACATCCACGAAGACATCGAAGCTCGCCTCATCGAGGTTGTTTTCGAGGTATTCCTCGCCGTCCTCGCTCACGGCCGGCTGGCGCAGGGTGATGGTGTCGATCTCGTTGGCCTGGCCGACCGTCTTCATCTTGCGGCCGTCTTCGATGAACACCTCGCGCGCCATCGAAAGCCACACCTCGCCCACGCGCTTGATCGTCTTGGCGAAGTTGGACATGTAGATGTAGACCTGCATGTCCAGCCGCTGCTGGATCAACTCCACCGCCTTGCCGCTGAGGTTCGGCTCGATCTGCTCGCCGGCTTGCTGGTTGCCCAAGAGGTCGTCCAGCGCGGTGCTGGCGATCTGGATCAGCGCGGCCATCGCGGGCGGGACTTGCGGAGCCTTGGTGTAGGCCACAGGCGCCTGACTGCCGGGGATCGGGTTGCCGTCCAGATCCTTGAGCATGTTCGCCAGCAGGTACGGGTAACGCTTGATGTTGTCCTCGGCCCACATCGTCGCGTGCCCGGCGATCTGCTCGGGCGACAGGATGGGCTTCTCCATGTCGAACCGCGCGGCCATCTCCGTGAGCCACGACAGCAGGGAGTTCTGCAAGCGCTGGGCGTCCTTTGCCAGCCGCACGTGACCCATGCACCGCTCGATGTTGTCCACGAACCAGCGCTTGCCGTAGAACGGGATGACCGGGATGTGCTTCCCGACGATGTAGCCCTCGTCTTCCTCCACCTTCTGGCCGCTGAGGATGTACTTGTGCACCTTGCGGACACGAATGCGCTTCTGGCCGACCTCGCGGAAGCCGGTCGCGGTCAGCTCGTCCAGCTTGTTCTCGTCGTCCACCAGTTCGCGGTGCGGGACCTTCATGTCCACGCCGTCGAGTCCCCGGAAGATGTGGACGATCTCGCTCGTCTCTTCCACGCGGTAGTAGTGCGCCACGTAGACCACGGCCGGCGTGCACCAATCGAACTGCCGCTTGGTGATCGGCTTCGGCCAGGTCGCCGGGTCGTGCCCGAACTCGCGGAAGAACGCCTTGTGCGTCATGCTCACCAGCACGAAGCAGCGCTTGGCGTCGGCCTTGTCCTGCCGCTTGGCGTCGAGGTCGAAGAAGACCGACGTATCGGCGTCGAAGATGGGTTCGATGCAGATGCGCTGGCGCTCGTCGTCGTCGTCGTCCTCGTCCTCGTAACGGGTCTTCAGCCACAGCGCGCCGAAGCCACCGCCGACGCCTTCCTCGAAGCAGTTGTCATAGGCCTCCTGCGCGCCGCTGTCCTGCTCGTCGGCCCGGTACAGGCCGTCGCACACGTCGGCCAAGTCTGCCTTCGTGCTGCCGTCCTTCGGGGTGAAGTCAACGGTGATCCGGTTGGACCGGTACTCGTTGATGATGCGGATCACCGAGAGGTGAACTTTGTTGAACTCGTACTTCGGCCGGGCCTCGAACTGCTCACCGAGCGGGCCTTCCCACTGCGCGCCGGCAATGGAGTAGAAGCGGCGGTCCTCCAGGCACTGCAGGCGCTCATCACGCAGCGCGGCGTGGATCAGGTCGAACTCCTCCAGCGCTTCCGCGTGGATGTCCTTGAGCCGTTCTTCCTTGGTCTTGCCAGCCATAGCGCGTCGTCCCCGGTCAGGGTGCGAGCTGCTGGCGGCTCAGATGCTCAGCGGGCCGGCGTGCGCCGGTCGAGTAGGGGCGAAGTTTAGCGGGACAGGGGCGCGCGGGCTACCGGCGCCACGGTGACGCCATCGGGATCACGTCCACCTCCACGGCCTTCTGCGCCTGCCGCGTCATGCTCGGGAACAGTTCGGCCAGCGCCCAGATGTGCGCGTCGGCCCGGTTCGGGGAGCGCGGCCCAGTGTAGCCGCCGGTCGAGAACGCGCACAGCTCGTCCTCCAGCTTGGCGAAGATGCCGACGTGTCGCACCTTGCCCTCTTCGTACAGCGCGGAAAAGGGCTCAGCGCGTTGCACCTTGCCCCGGCTGGCCGTCACCTTCTTAAACGTGCAGCGCGTCTCCAGCGCGCGGGCCGCCACTTGCACCGTGGACTGCACCATCCCGCCGCCGAAGTTCACCTCGCCCACGATGGCGTCGGCCTTGTGGCGCATGTACGCCTGCACGGCAACGCGGCCCCAGGTGGACGGCCCGGCCTTGACCGTGATGTCCTCCAGCAGGTAGGCCCGGCCATCCGTGCCCAGCGCAACGACCACGATCCCGACCTCATCGTTGTCAGCGTTCGCCTCGTCGTCGCTGGCGCCGCTCGGGTCTACTGACACCACCACCCGCACGAAGTCGGGCAGCTCCTCGCCGTCGGCCAAACGCCAGCGGTCGATGTTCACCTCGTCGAACAGGGCGTTCGGCGTTGCCTCGGCGAACTCGCCGCGCACGAAGCGGCGCTTCATCCGCTCGCTCAGGCCCTCCAGCGTCTTCAGGTACTCCGGGCTGAGGTTGTCGGCGTTGTCGGCCGGGTTCATCTGGAAGGACTCGTAGTTGTCCGGGTTGGACAGCGGCTCCTTCGTATCGGGGTCTACATTTTGCTTGAACAGGCGATAGGTCCAATGCGCCTTGTTCGGCGGGTTGCAGTCAAAGTAGTAGCGCACCTTCAGCGCCATCTGCTCGCGGCCGGGCAGCACCTGCATGACCTTCTGCGCCAGCCGCGTCAGCAGCAGCATGACACCCGACCACGGCACCTGGCTTGCCTCGTTGACGTAGATCGTCACGTACTCCATGCCGAGGATCTTCTCCATCCGCTCGCCGTCATCCAGGCCAGCGAACCAGATTTCAGAGCCGCCAGGCAGCCGGGCATACCAGTCGGTCTTGCTCAGGTCGTAGTGCACCTCGGGGAAGCAGATCCGCATCACGCGCGGGAACGTGTCGAGGATGATCGACGCCTTCAGGTGCTTGAAGCGGTAGCGCACCACGAGATGCCGAGAGCCCGGGGCCTTCAGCGCCCGCAGGACGATGGTGCGCAGGATCAGGAACGTCTTCCCGCTTCGGCCGCCGCCGAAGAACATCAACCACGTGGCGACGCCAGCCAGGATGCCGGCAATCGCCTGGCGCTGCTTCTCGTTCGGGGTGAAGCTCAATGGTTCGCCTCGGAGTCGCTGATCTGGAACACCACCGGGCCGCCACCGATGCCGCCGTGCTCGTGCTTCTCGGTGAACAGTTTCAGGTGCTTGCCCAACAGCTCGTTGCCGTACATGGCATCGCGGAAGCGCTTGGCCCGTTCTGCCTTCGTGGCCAGCCGCATGATGTTGCCGAGGACCTGCTCGGCGTTCAGGTTGAGCTTGGCGGCGATCTTGGCCTGCGAATCCTGAATCGCCTTCTTGACTCGTGGTCGCTTCATGGCCTCGCAGGCTACAGCCCGCGCGGTCTTGGCGGAATAGCCCGCCGCGATGGCCGCTTGCGTGGCATTCCCGCGGACGCCATCAGCCCCGCCGACGTAGTGGAGAACAAACGCCTCCTCCTTGTCGGTGAGGCCGGATTCTTGGTTTCGAGGGGCTGCCATAGCGTCGTAAGGTTCCGTTAGGTCAGGCCGTCGATAGCTCTTGCTGCTGGCATGACGCCTCCTGTTGAACCCAATCCACCTGCCGCTTGTCCTCTTCCGGCTCCGGCTGCTTCTTCGCCGTCAACTGCACCAGCAGAATCCGCGCGCACTCCGGCCCGAGCCTGTGCACGGCGCCGGACTTGATCGGGCGCTTGCAGCGGATGCAGCGAATGGGCTTCACCGGTACTGCGCCTCGATGGCCGAGCCGGTCGATTCGTACTGCCCGATGCGGCCGAAGTGGCTGGGCACGCTGGCGGGGTCGATGTGGAACCTGTCCAGCGGCTTCGGAGCGCGCTGGATCACCAAGCCCTTCGGCACGATCACCGGGCCGGACGCGGCCGGCTTCTTCGCGTCTGCCTGCTTGCGCTCCTTGATCGTCCACGACTTGTCGGACAGCGCCTGGCTGCTCGCGCTCTTGCCGCGCGGCGTGAAGTTGCCGGACCCCGGGCGCTTTCGCTTCACGTCGCCCGCGCCCATCGCCACGGCTTCCACGGCTTCCATCGTCTTCAGCCGGCCGCGCATGGTGTTGTCCTTGCAGCCGGCCAGCTTCGCCAGTTCGCTGATGGTCAGCTGCTGGCCGTTGAAGGTGTAGCGCTTGGCGCTCGGGTGGCTCCAGCCTTCCGGCCTGCGGGACGGGTCAGCCTTGCCCATCTCGACGGCAATCTCCGGGCTGTAGGTCTTCAGCCGCGTTCGCATCGCCTCGGCGCTGCAGCCGGCCAGATCGGCCAAGTCCTTCACCGTCTTCTTCTCGCCGCCGAAGTCGAAGAACTGCACCGGGTTGCGCCCGCCTGCTGCGCCGTGCAGCTTGGCCTGCTCGCGGGGAGGCAGGGCGCGCGGGCCGATGATCGCCAGCGCGTTCTGCAGGGCCTGCTGGGCTGTGGCGACGTTGCCGCTTTCGGCCAGAGCCGCAGCGGCCCGGCTGACTGCTGCGTGAACGCCGACGATCTCGGCGCGCTTGATTCGGGGGGTCTTCACTGTTGCTCCTGTGCTTGAAGCGCGGCCACGCGGACGCGCAATCCCGGCGTCTCGCCGTAGGTCTTCCGCCACCAGCCCTCAACGGCCTGCACGTCGTCTTTCCAGACCACGCCGTTCATGCCATCGCACACGGCCTTGATCACGTTGTCGCTGTCGGGCTTCTTGGCCGGCCGGATGTCGCCCTGCAGAGCGGCGGCGCGCTTCTTCTGCGACCAGCTGGCGGGCACGCTGCAGACGATCTCGACCTCCAGCCTGCAGTCGCCCAGCAGCGGCGCCGCGCCGGCCATCGCCTGAGCTGCCGCGTGGGCGATGAGGCCCTCGTACGCCACGGTCTTGGCCGGCGTGAACATGCGGGCATGGCCGCCGATGGTGCCCACGCGGGCGCGGCCCTTGCCCTGGGGTTCGCCGGGGACGGTGAAGGCGATGGCGTTGATCACGGCGCCACCTCCCCCGAATGCGCGCGCGCAGGCGAGCCGTCGGAGAGCGGGCGCCCCAGCGGCTTCACCGCAGCCCGTCTCCGGGCCAGCGCGCGGCTTTTCGCCTCCAGGTGCGTGCCGCCGTTCGCCAGCGCGCTCTGCGCCGCGATGCGCATCAGCTCGCGCTGCTCGGCCTTGCGCAGCTTCTCGCGTGCCCGGGCCTGGCGCAGCGTCTCGGGGGTCGTCGGCCAGCGGGCCGAGGTCGCGGGTGGTGAGGGCGGTCATGCGAATTCCATCGGGTAGGGGTCGACGCGGCTGTCTTCGTCGTCGATGAACCGCATCGAGCGGTTGTCGAACTCCATCGAGAGCCGGCCCTCGAAGCCGTCGTTGCGCTGCTTCTCGACGGTGACGATGTGCATGGGCTTGGACGTGATGTCCCGGTTCTGCAGCTCGACCGGCTTCTCCGTCTCGGCGCGCTTGGCCTTGTTCATCCACACCGTCACGATGTTGGCGCTCTGGTCACTGATGGCGCTGCTGCCGCGGATGTCGTACTTCGTCGGCGGCCGGCTCTCACCATCGGCGCCCGGCTTCTTGCAGTGCGCGATCAGGTGCAGGTGAAGGCCCGTCTCCTGGCCCAAGTTGCAGAGGTCACCGACCAGCTGCTTCTGCTCGTCCAGGCTCTCTTCGGACTCGCAGACCTTCATCATCGAATCTATGAAGACGTGCCGGCCCTTCAGCTCGTCGGCGAAGTAGCGGCACAGCGCGAGGCAACGCTTCGGGTTCAGCCGGCCGACGTGATCGAACAGCCACAGCCGATCGTCGGTCCAGCGCAGGAACTCGCCGCGGCGCTCTGAGCTTGGCTGGTCGTGTGCCGTGGCCTGGCGGCACATGCGATAGAGCGTCTTCCGCGGCAGCATCTCCAGGCTGACCATCAGCGTGCGCTCGCCCTGCTCGATGAGGTCCAGGGCTACCTGTCCCGTGAACATCGACTTGCGGTGCCCGTTGTAGCCGGCCCAGACCGTCACCTCGGCCTCGCGGAAGTCCAGCAGACGGCCCAGCTTCGTGCTCGACATGCGCGGCTTGCGCCCGCTGCGGTCCTTCGGCGCGAACTCGGCGGCCAGCTCGTCTTCGAAGGCCGCGGGCTTGCGCACCCGGGCCTTGAACTCCGTCTCGGCCTCGTAGGCCGCGAAGTCGATCTCGTCGGTGATCCAGCGGCTCACGCTGCCTCCATGACGCACATGCCGGCGGTGTCCAGCATCCGCACGACGTTGGGTTTGCCCCGGGCGTCCAACCCAGGCACGGCGGTCAGCACGCGCGATGCCTTCGCAGCGGCGCAGGCCTCGTGCAGCTGCAGCACGCGGCGGGCGTCGTCACCGTCCACCCAGCACTGCAGGCCAACCACGAATCGCAGGTCCAGCAGCGGCACGCTGTCGGCCGGCTGCACCCAGACCTGGGCGTTGTCGTTCCAGGTCGGCCAGTCGCGCCACGCAACGTCGCTGGCGCTGACCGTGAACCACACGCTGGCCGGCTTCAGGCCACGGCGACGCAGCGCGACGATGGGCTCGTGTCCGCGCATCAGCGGGCCTCCGCGAAGAAGTCGGCCGCCGCGGTGGAAGCGCCAGGCTTCGCCGCCTCGCGCAGCAGCCACGAGGCCTTGAACCCGGACCAGTTGCTCGCCACGGCCTTCGCCACGGTCTGAGCCGGGGTGAGCCCAGCCTTTGCCCCCTCGGCCTTGGTGTCGGCCCAGGCCGTCGCCGTGAGTGGCAGTCGCTTGGCCTTCCGCAGGGCCAGCCAGTCGGCGGCGTGCTGCGGATCGACGCCCTCGGCCTCCAGGTCTTCCGCCTTCGGAGGCGGTGCGGTTCGGCGAGTCGTGGCGGCAGCCGCGACCATATCTTTTCCTTCTCCCGAAGGTGAAGATGAAGATGAAGAAGAAGGGGGGGGTTTCTGGCCTTCGGTAAGGGGGGTTTCAGAACCCCCCTTCAAACCGTCCTTCGGTGTCTTCGGACGCCCCCCTTTTGCGCCGTGCTCAGCACCCTTCGCGCCGTGCTCGGCACCCGCCTTCCCGCCTTCGGCACGGGCGTTTCTGATGCGCTCGTCGTCCACCATGCGCTTGCTGTAGAGCAGGCCGTCGGGGTCAACCTTGGCCACGCCCTTGCGCACGAGTTCGGCGATCAGCGCCTTCGCCTCGCGTGGCGAACACATCCCAACCAGGCCAGCGATGTCGTCGGCCTGCAGCGCCTCGCCGTTGTGCTTCAACGTGCCGTAGGGCTCGCACTCGTGGGCAATGCACATCAGCTCGATCCACATGCCGCGGGCGGCCAGGGAGCACTTGCGCAGCGCGATGTCGCGGCGCCAGTCGCCCGGATAGAACTGGAAGGCCGGGCGCTTCTTCTTCGCGCCGTCGTCGGCGTCAAGCGGCGCGGGCAGCTGGTCGGTCATGCGGCCCTCCGCAGCGCGTCGATCACGTCGCAGGCCTGCACCGGCGCAACCGCGTTGCCGATCAGGTGCCACG
>ERZ650304.429-NODE-429-length-22606-cov-4.902177_pt1 | contig 22606 bp, 31 predicted proteins | sample MGYA00376240_ERZ650304 | MGnify/ENA primary metagenome ERZ650304 (study PRJEB26733, sample SAMN07839271) | wastewater metagenome | biome: small river; feature: stream; material: water | place: USA: North Carolina | collected 2016-03-01 ... | reverse complement strand
CCTTGGGGATCATCGCACCCTCGACGCGTTGGAACGGGAAGCCGGTCCCGCCGACGTTCTGGAATACCTCGGTGGTGTAGCGGTTGACCGCGTACACCTCGTTGCGCACCTCGCGCAATCCGTTGACCGGATCGGGGCGAGCTTCCGACGAGCCGTACTTCAGCGGGTTGACCGAGAACGGGTCATTCAGGTCGGTGACGATCAGGAACTCGCCGTCCGTGGTCATGAAGTAGCCAGCGATCCACACCAGATCGACGACCGTCCCGAGGTCCGGGTCCGTCACCTCCTGCACACCGAAACCAGGCCGGTAGTAGTAGAGTTTCCCCGCCGCGGCGACCGCCAGGCGATCGAACGAGTAGACGAGCACGGCCGGATTCCCGTCGTCGTCGACGTTGCCGAGGTAGTCGATCGTCCCGTCCACGTTGACGCGTGTCAGCCACTCACCGATCACCCGATAGCAGCCGCCTTTCCAGTTCACGGCGCCGCGGTCCGCGCTGCCCGAGTAGATCGAGTTCGCAAACTCGGCCATGCCCTCGGCGGTGCGGAGGTAGCCCTTCGAGATGCCCGTCTCTTTGGCGACTGGCATCAGGTTCAACGGCAGCGACGTGCGAAAGTCCGCCGCGCTGTCGGTCGTGCTGCCGTTCAGGATCGGGATCTGCATTGCGGCCTCAGATGATGGTCACGATGTCGCCGCGGCTGGTCAGCGCGCGGTGCCAGTTCGTCCCGGCGATCTGCGTCAGCAGCAGTACGGTGCCGTTCTTGCGCTTGGCCGCGTAGGGCATGCCGTCGGCGTCGAACAGTACCTCCATGATCTCGCCGTTCCGGCGGCGGGCGATGCGCGGGCCGTTCGCGGTGGAACTCGGGTTCGGGTTCGGTGCGCCTGGGGTCGTGACGAGCGACGAGACGCCGACCCATGTCCAGGCGCCCGGGGTCGCCGACAGGGTCAGCAGCACGACGACGCCGGCCGGCACGCCCTGCCACATCCAGGCGCCCGGCGTGGCGTTCAGCAGCTGGTTCGTCGTCGCGGCAACGCCTGCCCAGGTGTACGTGCCCGGCGTGGCGTTGAGAAGCTGCGTCGTGGTCGCGGCCCGGCCTGCCCACGTCCAGGTGCCTGGCGTCGCGTTGATCGCGCCGTTGATGGCCGCGGTGACGCCGGCCCACGTCCAAGTGCCCGGCGTGGCCGAGATGGTCGTGACGGAGCTGTCCGCCCAGACCGTGCCGGCCCAGGCGTTAGCTCGCCAAGCCCCTGTTGCCCATGCGCGCGCCATCTCAAGCCCCGATCAGGTTCCGCCCCAATTCGTCGTCTTGCTGCTGCTGGTGATGATCGGATCCCCGATGACCTGGGTCACGTTCACCGCCGGCGGCGTGGCCGGTGCCGGCGCAGCGGCCACGATCTTGTAGGTGATGGTGCCGGTCGGGGTCGTGGTCCAGGTGTCGACCGTCGCGGTGTCGGTGCCTCCGTTGTAGGCCGTGATCCAGCGCGATTGGCCGACACCTGCCGAGCCGCCGGTGATCACGATCATGGCCCCGACGAGTTCGCTGCTGGCGAAGGCAGCGGCGGCGCGCAGCACCAGCGTCGTGCCGGTCGCGCTCTGCGCCGTGCCCTGGTCGATGATGCCGAGCGGGTAGAACGTCCCTGCCGTCGTCGCGTAGCTGGCCTCGGTGATGCCGCCGGACGCGACCGAGCCGACCGAGCCCGTCACGTTGCCGCCAACGTTACCGGTGACGCTGCCGACAGCCCCCGTCACCGAGCCAACTGCACCCGTCACTGACCCCACGGCGCCGGTGACGGATCCCACCGAGCCGGTGACGTTGCCGGTCAGGTTACCGGTGATGTTGACGGTTGTCGCAGCGTTGCTGCCGGCGATCATCAGGCCGCCCGCAGCGCCTGCCGTGGCGTTCGGGATGCTGTTGACCGTGCCCACCGGAGCGGCCACGTCGAACCACTTCTTGAAGGCCGCAGCGATCTGCCCAGCGGTCTCGGTCAGGGCCGTCGCCAGGATCTGCACGAGGTTGGCCTTCACGACGCCAGAGGTGAAGTCGAGTTGACCCGTGCCGGTGCCAGCACTGAGTAGCACCGAGGCACCGATGTCGCGTCCGGTAAGCGTGGTGCCGGCCATGGTGACGGCGTTGGCATCGACCCGGCCGTTCGCCGGCTGGTTGATCTGGCCGGCGCCGGTGCCGCGGGTGTAGAGGCCGCCAGCAGCCTCTGCAGCAGCGTTCGGCAGCGCGGTGAGGCCAGCGCGGACGCCGTCTTGAAGGTTGACCGCCTTCAGCTCGTACTCGATCACGCACGGCTCCATGTTCGTCGCGCCCTTGAGCATGACGATCGCGGAGTCAACACCGCTGGCGAACACGGCATCCGGCACGTCCAGGCGGTAGAGGCCAGGCATGTTGGTCGCGTCGACCTCGACGAAGCCGCCGCTGCTGTAGGCGCCTGTCACGGTCTGCGTCGCCAGCGTGATTGCCGTACGGGAGCCGGCCGGCCGCACGTAGCTGGCGACCAGCGAGCCAGAGTTGAACACGAGGCCGGTCAGGCCAGCCCCTACCGTCGAACTGCTGTCGCGGATCCACACGTAGTGGACTTGGCTGGTCGCGCCCTTGGTGACACTCTGTTTGCTCATGATGTTCCGCCTGTAAGGTCTCGCATGCCGCCGGTAAGGCGAACTTGGTCACGGTCGATTGAACCGCCGCCGGCTGGTGGTGATGCATTGCGCAGCGCCATGACGAACATGGCCTGCCCGGCATTGCCGCTCGCGAAGGACGATGAGCCGGTGACGGTGATCGCTGCCGCGGTCGTCTGCTCGGCCGTGCCGACTCCGACATTGCGGAAGCCATCAACCTGATCGGCTCGAGTTGTCCAAGTGAGCCCGCCGCCGCTGAAGGTGTGCGTCGCGTCTCCGCTGACCGTCACGTCAGTGCCCTTGACCGCGACGATCAGCGATCCGTTCGTCGTCGGCGTGATGCTGTTCGTGATGGTCGCGACCGAGGCGACGCCGGTGTTGTTGTTCGCCGGTGCCGGCGCAGTCACGTCCTGGAACGTGGTCGCATCGACGCCGCTGATCGCCATGCCGCCGTTCAGATTCACTGAACTGGTGGTCATGCTGATCGAAGTTTCGCCCCCAGCCGCACCAGTGTTCTTGATCCAGACGCCGAGACTCTGCGCGTCGGTCGTGGTGGACTGCCACGCCGAGTTGATCTGCGTCCACCCTGTTCCGGGGCCGACGCCGGTCGTGCTGCTGTTGTCGCTGACCGACCAGACGATCAGCACCTCACCAGCCGCAGGCGGGTTCGCCGACGTGTCGATCGTCGAGCTGGAGGTGTTGGTCTGGTAGACGCGGAAGCCGTAGGCCATGTCAGTTCACCTGCAGCGTGAACGGCTGGGACACATAGGACCCTGAAGCCTTGAAGGCGCCGATTCGCTTGGTCGCCACAACCATCCGCGCCAGCTCGATGTAGCTGTCGGTCAGTGGGCCGTTGAATTCGCCACCCATGTGCACGTCGAGCCACACGGTGCGGACATGCAGGTTGTCGTGGCCGACCTCGCGGAAGCGCATGTTGGTCTTGGTGTACTTCTGCGTGCTCACGTCGGTGAGCCCGTCGCTGGACACCTCGGAGATCCACGCCTCGGCGATGCCGTCCGACACCCCGGGCGTGTTCATCTTGATGCGCAGTTCGAACCGATACCACGTCGAGTTCTTCAGCCCAGCGGCGCCCTTGCCGCAGCTCGTGCTGTCGCTGTCGGTGCTGCCGACGTTGAGGCGATCGCTGGCGCAGGTGCCGCCCGAACCGGCCATGTCCGTGCCCCAGGCGCGGTTGTCGAAGGCCGCGAACATCTGGTTGTTCGCGCCGCTTGCCGGCGGGACGTACCAGTACCAGCCGATCCGCGTGGTTTCGCCGCCGCCGCCGGCCGTGCAGATGTCGGCGCCACCCGAGCCGGTGCAATTTCGGTAGCGCAGCCGGCCGCTCCAGCAGTTGATGCCGTCGCTGTAGGCCCCGCCGTTGCCGCACTGGCCGCTGGGGTCGGCGCTGGTGCGCACGTCGGCCAGGCCGGGCCACTTGCCGCCGCTGGTGGTGTTCTCGCCGATCGCTCCGCTGGGGATGCAACTCGGGTCGCCGCAGTAGTTCTCGGGCGACCAGTTGGACGCCATGCGGATGTAGTAGCGGAGGTACACCTCCTGCTGCGTGCCAGGGATGGTCCAGTGGTGCGCGAGCATGCCGCCGCAGCCGCCGTTGTTGTAGGCGTAGCAGTTCACTCGCAGGCACGGGCCGCCAGCGAAGCAATTGGTCTGCACCGAGGTCTGGTCAGGGCCGGATGCAGGGCTCGGGTTGGTCTTCTCGCCGTCGTCCTTGTAGCCGCTGGCTTGCCACCAGGTGCTGCTCGACCATGGCTCGCAATGCAGGATGTCCGTCCGGCCCTGCAGCGACTTCTCTGCGGTGCACGAGGAAGGCTGAGCGCTCGCCGAGAACGTCGCGAGCACGAGAACGAAGAAGGCGAGCATGCGCTTCATAGCGGGGTCACCTGCAGCTTCAGCCCGCTCGCCGTGGCCGCTCCAGAGGCTGACAACGTCTCACCATCGAACGTCACCCCGCCGGGCAGGGTGCCGATGATCGACAGCGACATGGTCGAGGCGTTGTAGTTCTCGACGTATTGCGTCATGTCACGCGATCCAGGGGCAGTGAACGTGATCGTCTGCGGGACGATCGGGGCGCTGGTGTGCTTGTAGATGTAGCAACTCGGCGCGTCGCCGTTGTTGTTACCGGACATGAAGAACTCGCACCCTAGGTCGAGAAGGTCGATCGAGAAGGCGTCGGTATTCGCCTGGTTCGCGTTCAGTGGGACGACCCCATTCGACGGCGTGAAGGAACGCCACAGCCGCGTGACCGGGTTGAACGACTGCATCACGCCCGAGGTCTTGTCGGTCACGAGAATCCGTCCAGAGGCGTAGTGCTCGCTGACGATCTTTGCCCCGCCCTGGGCAACGTAGACATCGACCGGCGCAGTCAGTGGCGCCGAGAACGTGTCGTTCGTCTGGTACATCCAGAACTTGGTCGAGTTCGTCGAGCCGTCAGAGAGGAATAGTTCGCCGTTCGTGCAGTAGCATCCAGCCATGCCGAGTGCACCAGCCATGCCCGCCGGCGCTCCCTTGCTGACCCAGCTTCCTGATCCGGCGCTGTAGGCCCACATCTCGAGCCCGGTGTTTCGGTTCCACGCGCAGAGGGCGTCGCGGCCACGGTCCCAGAACAGTGACAGGCTCTCCGGGGTGCTGATGCTCAGCGCCGCGATCGTGGTCCACGAACCGCCTCCGCTTGGCATCCGGCGTACGGTGCTCGATGTCTTGGAGTAGGCATAGAAGTCGCCGCGGACCGGGTCAACGCACGAGCTGTCCCAGTTGTGGCTGAGGGTCGACGAATAGGACGGCGTGAACTGCGCCCAACCGTTCGCGACCATCCCGTAAGCGATTGCCCCGGTCAGGCCGCCAGCTCCTGTGTGCGCGCCGCCCTGAAAGTCCAGGATCTTTGCCGGGGCGTCGTATCCGCCCTTGTTGCAGTAGTCGAGGATGTTGGCGACGCCGCTCGGGTCGGTGATGAGCGCGTAGTTCAGGCCGCCCATACCGGTGAGTTGCGCCCAGTATCCAGGCTGCAGAGCAGCCGCCTGCGTCTCCAGGTAGGTCAGCGCAGGTGAGGACGACACCGCCGGTCGCTGCCAGCGGCGTTTCCCCGACAGCGCGGCGAAGACGGCCATGCTGGCTTACGGCGTTGCCGTCCCCTGGAACACTGGCTGCGTGCCCGACGCGGCACCGTTGATGTTGATCTGGATCCCCGGCACCAGCGACACGACGCCGCCCAGGTCGAGGAAGCCGAACACCCGCTTGCCGGCGTCGGTGTTGTCGTAGAACACGACCCATCGCGCGTTGGTCGGGTTGCTTGCGTTGGCCGCAACGCTGATCGGGCTCGTGCAGTTCAGGCTCGTGACGTTGCTCGCGAGCGAGCTGGTCGTGCCGCTCAGGGTGACGCCTCCGGCAGAGTAGTTGCCCCCCGCCGTCACCTCGTTCGTCGAGTAGTTCTGCGATCCGCCGGCGCCCCATCGCGGATCGCTGTCGTTGACCGCCGGCGTTGTCGTCGAGGTGATGAACCCCGCCTTAATGGTGTTCGTCGCCCACAGTGACGCGAGCGAGGTCAGCGTCATGTTGCTGACGAACTTGGCCTGAATCTTGATGTCGCCTGCAGCCATGGAAGGTCTCCGATGCGTCAGCCGACGCGATACCAGGTGGTGTTGACCGCGTCGTAGCGCAGCCGGAAGAAGCCGCCCGCGGCGATCGTCGTCGGGGCCGCGCCGGTGCTGGCGCCGTTGCCACTGACGGTCAGCGTGGTGACGGCCTGCGTGAAGTGGACGAGCACCTCCTGCCCGTCGACCGACGCCGACTGCGCCGGCATCGTGATCTGCCCGGCCGCCAGCGCGCCGGAAGGGCGCACGAGCAGGAAGACGCTGCCGCCGGCGACGAAAGGCGTCACCTGCAGCAAGAAGCCCGACAGGTTCGGCGCCTCGTACTGGGTGATCATGTCGTCGGCCGCGGTCAGCTCGGCCTGCAGCCACTCGAGCAGCGTCGTGAGCGTGGCCTTCGCGTCGGCGCCGAGCGCGGACGAGTAGAGCGCGATCTTGTCGGCCGCCGAGAGTTCGGTCGTCGCCTGGAGTCGGTCGATTGCCACGGGTCACGCTCCGTTGAAGTTCAGCCCGCCGTCCGCGCCGATCTGCAGCGTCTCGGTGTCGGGGGCGGTGAGGAATGGGCGCGTGGAGATGCCGCGCAGCCGGCTCCCGGCCCCCGCTGGCGTTCCCTCGCGGAACTGCTGCTCCTGCATGGCGTCGCGCGCCAGGGTGGACAGCAGCGCGTCATAGGCGGCCTTCGCCGTCGTGCGCAGCGTGTCGGCCGGGCGCTTGCCCTTGCCAGCGGCGATGCGCACCGCCAGCGCGGTATAGACCGCCTCGTTCGCGTACTGCGGGATGCCCGAGTCCTGGTCGAGGGCGGAGGCGTCCTGGCTGGCCGCCGCGGTGTAGCCGATGGCGATCCCCTGCGCGGTCCAGGTGCCGAGCATGGAATCCATCCGCCGCAGCCCGGCCTCGAGCTCGTCGGCCGTCAGATCGAAGTCGAACCCCGCGAGAGCCAGTTCGGCGTAGGCCTCGGCGACAAGTTGACGCTTGGTCCAGGCCATGCCCTACCCCTGCGCGGCCGCCGCGATGGCTTCGGCCAGGCGCTTGTCGCCCCACCGACCGTCGAACTTGATGCCCAGCGCCGCGGCCTTGGCAGCCAGCGCTTCCCGCGTGACCGGCTCGTCTTCGACGTCAGGCGCCGGCGGCTGCTGCGCGGCCTCGTGCGCCGCCTTCGCCGCGTACTGGTCGAGGTGCCAGCCGCCGGCCAGCGCGTCGTCCAGTTCCGCCTGGTCCTTGACGATCCGCCAGTCGTAGACGCCGCTCTCCAGCACGCACATCGTGCCGGCGCGGTAGAGCATGCGGGGGAGTTCCAAACTCATAGCGTGCGGGAAGGTCGGCGTTCATGTGTGCCTCATCAGCAGCCATCTTCGAAGGTCGCGTCGGCAGGGGGTGATGGGTCCCTCTTCGCCTGCCGGCTAGCCGACGCGATTCAGTCAACCGCCCAGACTACGTCTGATTGGCTACGATGACGCCGCACTTCTCCGGGTCCAGCACCGTCGCCGCGTACAGGGTCGTGTTGCGGACGAACAGCTTGCCGGTCTGCGCGTTCATCTGCGCCACCATCACCAGGGGCACGCCCTGCTTCGTGGTGGCGGTCATGACCTGCGCGCCGGTGCCCTGCGGGAACTCGAGGCGGCCGTAGTCGAGCGTCACGGCCCCCTGCGCCCAGAAGGCGTTGACCGGCTTGGTCGCGTTGTTCAGGAACGTGATCGCAGCGCCGGCGGCGGCCTGCGCGGTGACGTTCTGGTACGGGCCGCTGATCACGATCTTCGGGGTGATCACCAGGTTCGCCGTGCCCTGCCCGCTGATGATGCGGAAGGTCATCAGCTGGCCGGTGTCCGACTTGTCGATCATGTGCACGGCGTTGACGCCGTTGATCGTGAAGGCCGCGCCCGCGACGGTGTTCGCGATGTTCGCGCCGGCCACGACCAGCGCGCCCTGCCGGTTGTCGGTCGGGGTGCCGCTGGTCATCGCGGTGACGGTGTGCGAGGTGTTCGCGTTCACCGTGGTGCCCGTCACGGTGCCGTTCGTTGCCTGGTTCGACACGTTGTCGGTGCGGAAGGTCGCGAAGGTCGCGATGTCCGGCACCTTGGACCGCTCGTAGGCGTCCTTCGACCGATCGCCGAGGTATGCGCGGTTGCCCAGATCCTTCGCGATCGCCGAGTAGTCGAACGGGTTCAGGAACATCTTGCGGTTGGCCGACGTGATGCCGCGCGACAGCATCAGGGCCTCGGCCGTGGCGCCGTCGTCCCAGGTCAGCGCGCCGACCTTCTTGACGAAGATCGAGGCTTGCGCGGCGACGGTCGCGTACAGGTTCTTGTCCACCTCGGCGGCCAGGCGCTGCGCGGAGGCCTCGCCCATCTTGCGCATGTGCACAGGGTCACGCAGTTCCTTGGCGTCCAGCTCGTACACGACGTTGTCCGGCGAGCGGAAGACGGTCGGGACGAAGCGCTCGATCACGTCGGTGCGCGCCGCGGCGGACACGTCCAGGCCGGTGACGACGGCGGCATGGTAGTTCTGCTTCTTGTAGAAGGTGTCGCCGGCCCGCTGCATCGCGGTCGGGTCCGGATAGGAGGTTTCGGCCTCCTTCGAGATGACGCAGTTCGCGTCGAAGCCTTCGACGAAGTTCTCGAACATCAGTTCGAGGTGGACGGCAAGTGCGTTGGCCATGGCTCAATTCCTTTGGATGGGTTGGAAAACGTCTGTCTGTCGCGTTCTCATCCACTTGAAGGCCGGATGGCTGCCGATGCGAGAAACGGCCGGGCGCTATGCCCGCTGCTTCTCCCTCGCCTGCGCCTTCGCGCGCAGGTACTCGGTGTAATCGCCGGACGCCTGCGCTTTCTTCTGCAGTTCGTCCAGCCGCTTGCTCGAGATGGCGACGGCGCCGACGGTGGCGCCGCTGCCGCGTACGGTGCGCTCCGGGAGCGGGGCGGTCCTGCGGGGCGTGACTTTCAACTGGTCCTCCAGCTTCGCGACTGCGAAAGCGAACTTCACCGGGTCGCCCAGCGCGGCCAGTTCCTTCAGCCGCTTCGGGTTCTTCCCGAGCGCGTAGATCAGCAACTCGGGCCGCTCCGCGCCGGTCAGGATGACGCCCTGCTGGGTGACGCTGAGGACCGCCTGCGCTTCCGCCTCGGCGTCCTCGTAGTCCTTCACCTTGAGCGCGGCCTTGGCCTTGCCGTAGGTGTCCAGCCGGGCCTGCCATGCAGCCTTCGCCGCGCGGTCGGCTTCTTCCCGCTTCCGCTGCTCGGTGTCGGCGGCCAGCTTGCGCTGGTGCCAGGCGTCGAGCTGCTTCCCGAACTCGTCTTCGTCATAGTCGCAGGCCTTGAGCGTCGGTTTCTCACCCACCGCGGGGGGTTCGACCTTGCCGCCGCCCTTGAGCCTGGCGATCTCCTCGTCACGCTCACGGACCTTGCGCTCGGCCTCCCGCAGCGCCCGCACCGCCTGCTTCTGCGATGCGCGGATGTCGCGGATGACCGGCGTCTCTTCCTGCGCCGCCTCGGGCTCCGGCTCGTCTCCGATGGTGACGACGACCTCTTCCGGGTCTCCCCCGGATTCGTCCGTCTCGCTGCCCTCGGCCTCGGACTCTTCCTCGGTCGGCTCGGTCTGTTCCGCGCCTTCCTCGGCCTGATCCTCGTCCTCTGGCTGGTCGGCTGTACCTACCTCGTCGACCACTTCGTCCGCATCGGTTCCCGCCATCGCCGCCTTTCACTCCCGGATGAGGCTCCGGGGTAGCCTGATGCTTGACATCATAGGCGAAATCTATCGGCTCGCGCAATCCTATAGCGTCAGATGCCTGATTCGGGTGGCTGCGCGGCCCGGCGGAAGGCCTCGGCGGCGTCGATGAACTGCGCCTGCTGCGCCCCGTCGGTCTCGGCGATGGTCTTCGCGGTCTGCGCGCGCTTGAGGTCGGCGCTGGCGATGGTCTCGATCGTGTCGGCGCGCTTCTTGGCGGCGTCGGCGACCGCCTGCTCGGCTGCAGCCTTCAGGTATTGCGCCTGCGGGTCGGGGCCCTTGCCCTGCGCCTCGGCGGCCAGTTCCTCGCGTTCCTCGTCGGTCGGCTTGATGACTCCCATGCGCACCAGCTTGCGGCGGAAGAAGTCGCGGATGTCCTGCAGCCCTTCGCCGTCCATCTGCATGATTGCGGCGGCGGTCAGGACGCCGCGCTGCTCCGGGTCGTCGGAGATGCTTGCCATGCCGGTCAGCGCGCGCACGGTGGCCGAGCGCTTGCTGCTCGAGCTGGGGCCGACATCGACCCACACGTCGAACTTCGCATCCTCGAGGTCGTTCGCGATGTACTGCTCGCCGGTCTTCGGGTCGACCATCGGCTGGCGCATGGTCACGGTGTCGATCGTGCCGTCGGTGGAGACGGTCTTCATCGGCCGGTCTTCCTCGACCACCACGTCCTTGGACATCGACAGCCAGATTTCCCCGCCGCGCTTCATGGCCTTCGCGAAGTTGGACATGTAAATGAAGGTCTGCATGTCCAGGCGGGTCTGGATCAGCTCGACGGCCTTGCCGCTGAGGTTGGGCTGCAGCTGCTCGCCGGCCTCCTGGTTACCGAGCAGGTCGTCGAGGGCCACGCTCGCGACCTGGATCAGTGCGGCCATCGCCGGCGGGATGTTCGGGGCCTTGGTGTAGGCCAGCGGACCGGACGGGACCGGGTTGTCCGCGGCGTCGCGCAGCGGGTTGATCAACAGGTACGGGTAGCGCTTGACGTTGTCCTCGGCCCACATGGTCGCGTGGCCGAGCACCTGTTCCGGCGTGAGGATCGGCTTCTCGACATCAAACCGCGCCGTGATCTCGGTCAGCCACGACAGTAGCGAGTTCTGCAGCCGCTGCGCGTCCTTCGCCAGGCGCACGTGCCCCATGCATCGCTCGATGTTGTCGACGAACCACCGCTTGCCGTACACCGGCACGATCGGGATGCACTTGCCGGCGATGTAGCCCTCGTCCTCCTCGACGCCGTTGCCGCTCAGAATGTACTTGTGCACGCGCCGGCGCTTGATCTTCTTCTGGCGCACCTCGCGGAAGCCCATCGCCTGCAGCGTGGCGTCCTTCTCTGGATCCTCGACGAGCTCGTGATGCGGAACCGTCATGTCCACGTCGTCGAGGCCGCGGTAGACGTGCAGAATCTCGCGCGTTTCCTCGACGCGGTAATACTCCGCGATGTAGATGGTGTCGGCGGTCGACCAGTCGAAGAACCGCTGATCGATCGACTTCGGCCAGGTCGCCGGGTCATGCCCGAACTCTTCCTTGAATGCCTGCGGCGTCATGGAGGTGATGACCCAGCAGCGCTTGGCGTCGGCCTTGTCCTGGCGCTTGGCGTCGAGGTCGTAGAACACCGACGAATCGGCGTCGAAGATCGGCTCCATGCGGATGCGCTGGCGCTCATCCTCGTCGTCGTCGTCGTCCTCGTAGCACGCGCGCAGTCGCCAGGCGCCGAACCCGCCGCCGACAGCCTCTTCGAAGGCGTTGTCGTAGGCCTCCTGAGCGCCGGAGTCCTGTTCGTCGGCTCGATACAGCCCGTCGCACACGTCGGCGAGGTCCACCTTGCTGCTGCCGTCCTTCGGGGTGAAGTCGACGGTGATGCGGTTGTTCCGGTACTCGTTGATGATGCGGATGACCGCCAAGTGGACCTTGTTGAACTCGAACCGCGGCTTGTTCTCGAACTGTTCGCCGAGCGGGCCTTCCCACTGGGCCCCGGCGATGGAGTAGAAGCGGCGGTCTTCGAGGCACTGCATGCGCTCGTCGCGCAGGGCTTGTTGCACTCGGTCGAACTCGGCGAGGGCTTCTTCGTGCACCTCGGCGAGTCGGTCTTCGGTCGATTGGCGAGCCATGTTCATCGTCCCCTTGAGGGCTGATGAGCTGCTGGCGGCTCGACTACTCAGCGGGCCGGGCAATGCCGACCGGAGTGGCGCAAGTTTAGCGCCTGTGCATCACTGGTACAGGCACTTGTCGTGCAGTAGCGCATTCACCGCCCGGGCAATCCTGCCGGCCGGATAGGCGATTTCTTCCTCGTCAAAGTCGGTGTACTCCGCCCATTGGTTCCCTTTGCACCGCTTGGCGTAGCAGAACGCGGCGTGCACCGATTCGTGCGTCACGATCTCCATGCTCAGGTGACCGCGCACAAGCCCCATGATGGCGAAGTATCGAGGGTCCACCCACATGGTCGAACGATCCGGGCGGCCACTTCGGATGTCGATGGTCTCGTGCGCCAGGGCGTTGACCGCTCCCAAAGTTCGCGCCCCTAGGTGCGGCCTGCCCAGCACCACGCGCCAGAAATGCGGCAGCCACTTTTGCCGATCGAAGACGACGACCTTCAGCGCGAGCCGGCCGCCGCCCACATTGATGTCCGCCTCCGCATTGACACCCATCGCGCCCGGGTGCGTCATGACTGTGCGCGGGAGGCCTGGCAGCTGGTGGCGTACTTTCATCTTCGGGAGAACGGGGAGACCATCGGGATCAGTTCGGCCTCGGTTTGCCGCCTGACCGGTATCGGCGCGAACCCAAGGATCCACGCGTCTGCTCGGTCGGGGGAGCGGCCCAGGCGCTTCTTGTAGTCCTTCTTCGCCTCCATCAGCAGCACGCCGTCCCGGTAGCCGTAGCGGTACGACGACAGCTGCGACTTCAGCTCGGGGTCGCGCGGCATGCAGCACCCGCCCGCCTTCAAGTAGTCGTTCGCCGCGCGCCACAGCCTGGCCTTGACGTTGTAGTTCCGGTCGTCCTTCAGCGTCGCGCCGGTGTGGAGGCCGACGACGACAGCGGCATAGGGGCCGCGCTTGAGCGTGTCGTACGCGCTGACGCCCGGGCCGTCCAGTTCGATCGAGATCATCCCGATGAACCCGCCTGCGTCGACCAGATCCCGGCACGCTTCCTCCGTCGCGCCGGCCAGCGCAGGGCCGTCCAACTTCTTGTGCGTCATGAGCGGCAGCGTCAGCAGCCCGCGGCGGCGGCTGATCACGCTTTCGTCGTCGCCCATGTGCGCGGCGTCGACGGAAACGATCCACGGCCCATTCGCCTCGACATCCGCCGGCCCGAGCCTCTGCGCCGCTTCGACGAGCGCGCCGCTGATCCACGAATCCGACGTGCTGGCGTTGTAGTCGATGTCCACCTCTTGCGCCAGGACGACGGGGTCGAGGTCGTTCTGCTGCTTGGCGTACCAGTCCGGCCCCTTTCGCGGGTCGTCGCGCCAGTGGAACGTGAAGACCTTCACTTTCCCGCTGTGGCGCTTGCGATAGAACGGGTTCCCGTTCCCGTTCGGCGTGCTCACGTCGATCTTGCAGTTCGAGGTCTGCGACAAGGCGGCGTCGATCGACTCGGCGCGGTCGTAGTAGGCGCTTTCGTCCTTGAAGTAGATCGATGTCCGGTTGCCGCGGCCGATGTTGTCGCCAGCCTCGCCGACGATGGCCGACCCGTTCTCGGGGTTCGTGATGACCATGAACGGCGCATGCTTCTTCACGTCGAACCCTGCCGGGATGAACTCGGCCGGCAAGAGCGTGATGAAGCGGCGGGCCTTCCAGAAAAGCGACTTCGGGTCGTTCAGGTCGTCGACGTACTCCTCTTTGCGGCTGCCGAAGCCGGCGACGGTCCCGGGGTGAAACAGCCACATCCAGACCGCGAAGGCAACGCAGAGCCACGACACGCCCATGTCGCGCGACTTCTCCGCAAGCCCATCCTCGCGGGCCAGCCAACGGTCGCGCAGCCAGGCGATGAAGTCGGCTTGCTTCGGGAACAGGACAAATGGCATCGTCGGCGGCAGGCCGATCTCCGCATTCCGCGGGTCGAAGGTCATGCCCCAGTCGGTGATGAACGCGACCGGGTTGTCCCTGTAGAACTCCTTCAGCCCCGGCAGGATGGATGCGTCGGCCCGGATGCGCTCTAGCCGCGCCGTCCTGTCGCGGTAGATCGCGTCGTAGTCCGGAGCCCAGTCAGCCACCGCCGAGCATCCGCTTGTAGGCTTCCTCGGCCGTGAGCGCGATCAACGACTTCGACTCTGTCTTGATCGCCCCGCCGTCCTTCCCAGTTACCTGCAGCGGAAGCACCTTGCCGATCAGGGTCATGAACGCCGCCGGGTTCAGCTTCGCCTGCTGTTCGAGGTACTTCTGCCCGCCAGCGTCGCTCAGGGCGCCGAGGATCATGTCCTTCAGTTCCTTCGTGACCTTGTTCGGCTTGCCCTTGCGCGACCCGCCTGGAGGCTTGCGCGCAGCACTTTTCGGCACTGTGTTGGTGCTCATCGCTTCGCCCACCCCTTGACCATCTCGTGCCCGCGCTGCTCGTCCTTCGGGAAGAACGTCGCCAGGGCCATGCGGTAGCGCGGGGTCATGTTTCCCTGGCGCGCGGCCTCGGCGAAGTCCGGCGAGCGGGACAGGGCTCGAGCTGCGCAGCCGTCGCAGTTCGCGTGGTAGCGGCCCGAGTTCGGGTTCTCGCGAGCGCGGTCACAGGCGTCGCAGGTCATGGCTTGCGCCTCGCGTCGATTCGATCCTTGCAGCGCTTGCAGACGTACGTGCGCAGTCCGGCGACGTGGCGCAGGCCTCGGCCTTCGGTGTCGCTCGGGTTGCTGCAGGAGCCGCAGCGGAAGCGCATCGCCATGCCGAGACCGCGATGTCGGAATGGCACGTCGGGCGCCTGTCGGGTGGTTTCGTCGCTGGTCATGCTGCGATCCCGAGCTGCTGCGACGCCTCGACAAGCGGTGCGACCTCGACGCGCACGCACGGCGTCGATGCATAGCGCTTGCGGACTCGAAGGTCGACCACCTGGACATCGTCGCGCCACAGCACGCCATTCAGGCCGTCGAAGATCGCCTTCACCACGTTGTCGGCGTCCGGCTTGGTGGTCGGCATAACCTCGCCGGCCAGCGCCATACGCTGCTTCTTGCCAGACCAACTCGCGGGGATCTGGCAGTCGATCGACAGGGCCACCGAGACCGGCCCTTCGACCAGCGGGGCCCCGTGCATTGCCGCCTGGGCGGCGTGCGCGATCAAGCCCTCGTAGTTGACGGTCTTCGCCGGCGTGAACATGCGCGCGTGCTGGCCCACCTTGCCGATGCGCGGGCGGCCCTTGCCGATGGGCTGACCGGGGACAGTGAACGCGATCACAGCGCGCCCATCCGGCCGGCCAGGTAGAGCCCAGAGCAGACGGCCAGCGCTGCGACCGCGACCGCCACGACGAAACCGGCGCCGGCCTCGGTCGATCGCTTCGCGTCGTCAAGGTCCGCCGGCTCCGTGTGGATCGGCTCGGCTGGGTCGAAGAACGTCGCCTGCCCGTCGGCGGCAACGCTGCCCGGCACGCGCCAAGCACTGCTGCGGATCAAGGCCTCGTAGGCGGCATCGTCGGGCACGGCCGGCTGCGGGTCGTAGACCTCGTCCCTGGCGTGCAGGATCTCGCGGATGGTGGGCATGTCTTCCTCCGATGGCAAAACGCGCGCAGGCGCGGTTCTGGGTGGCTTGGTGAGGCTGTTCGCGTCGACCATGAACCTCGCCCACTCGCGGCGCAGCGGGTCTGCGTGATCGAGGTCCGCATGCGCTGCGGACAGGACGCGGGCGGCGATCGCGGATCTCATCGCCCGAGCAGCTTGCGAGCCGCCTCCAACTTGCGCGGGTCGACGTAGAGCCCGGCGGCGTGGTCTTCGAGCATGTTCGAAGCCGCGATGTGGGTCCAATTCATCGCGCCCTCCGGCGCGACTGGCTTTGACCCCCGCGAACCTCGGTGGAAGCGGGATGGGATGTCCCGCCCCCCTGAGGGGGTGGGATGTCCTGTCCCGCGTTTGTCCTGCCTCATGTCCTTCTCCAAATGTCCCGTTTCGTGCGGGACATGTCCCGTGTCCCATGTCCCGTTTTCAGATCTCTTCTCGGTGTTCCCTACGTCTTCGACTACGGGAACACAGCCCCCCCTACCCCCCCTTTGTCCCAATGTCCCGTTTCATGTCCCATGTCCCGTTTTCTCGCCGAAATGTCCCGTTGTGCGCCGCACAATGTCCCGTTTCATGTTTGCCCCCCGAAACGGATCACGTAGCCCTCGGCGATCTCCATCACGCCCGCCTTGATGGCCCAGGATCTGGCCCGGTAGTACGCCTTCCGCTTGGACTCGGCGTCGCCGTCGACAGCGTCGTAGAAGGACTGGCGGACCTTCTTCTCTTCGCTGCCGTTCAGCGCCAGGTCGAGGAACAGTTGATTGCGCCCACCGCGCCCGCGCTGGGCCTCGTGCTCCATCAGTTGCAGCACCTCGCCCTGGTCGTTCATCGCGCGGGCCACGAGGCTCGTGATCGGCTCGCCGTCCTCGTCGAGCGCCAGTTCACAGACCTTCAGCGAGAACGACACCGGCTCGATCAGTTCGCCGTCCTTCTGCTTGACGCACTCCACCGTGGCCAGCATCTCTTTCTCGTCGCGGAACACGCCGAACATGAAATCGACGTTGGAGCGCAGCGCAGAGCTTCCGCGGGGGCGTTCGGTGGCCTGGTGGCCTGTGTGGTGCACGACGAGCACGGCGGCCTGCCAGGAGGCCCGGAACCACGTCCCAAGCTCGCGCAGGTAGGCCGACATCTCCGGGGCGCTGTTCTCCTCCCCGGCGAAGGTCTGCGACAGCGTGTCGACGATGACCAGAACCGGTGTCACCTGGGCCAGCTTCGCCGCCTCGATCACGCGCGATGCCTCGTGGCCGAGGTCTAGGGCAACCGGGACCACGTAGAGCGGAGCGTCAGTCCACTTGAGCCGGTGCTCACGGTGCCACGCCACGATGCGGCGCCACAGGCCGGCGCCGCCCTCCGCAGCGATCACCAGCACCGGGCCCTGCTTGGTCTTCTTACCGAGCCACGGCAGGCCGTGTGCGACGTGCAGCGCCAGGTCGATGGACACGAAGGACTTGAACGTGCCAGAGCCGCCGAACAGGATCCCGATCGACTCATCAGGCACGGCGTGCTTGACGAGCCAGCTCACCGACTTCGCCTGCTCCCGCAGTTGATCGAGAGTCAGGAACGGAAGCGCCTCTTGAGCGGAGGCGCCTGCGTCGCCTGCGTACTGCGACAGGTCGATGAGGTTTGACATCGTGGTCAAGCGAAGTGCTGTCGCCATGTTTCGCAACCTTCGCGCTTCGGCCACAGCTTGATCGGTTGGCCGTCGACGATCGAGCCGACCGTCTTCGCTTCGATGTCCACCAGCGTCGGATACCATCCCGAGCGGGCTTCGGCTTCGAAGATCGCCACCAGCGCCCGGAGCACGTCCAAGCCCGGCCTGACGACGATCACCGTGCGGACGTGCTCGGCGAAGCGCCAGTTGTAATCACGGCCCGGGTCGGCGTAGACGTGAGGATGCTTGTAGTCCGTGTCGCCAACGAAGGACACGACGACGCTGGAGCCCTTCTCGAGCCCGTCGAGGACCTTGGCGTTGCGTGGCAGCGGCAGGGTGGATCGGCTCATGCCCTCGGCCTCCAACTGAACACGCTTGCACCAGGCAGAGCGACAGGCCACGAATCGCCGCAGCGGATGGAGCGCACCGCCTCGCGCGATACGCCGTACTTCTCTGCCTCCACGGCGTCGGTTTCGTCCGACAGACGGATCGCGTCGACCTTCTGCTGATCGAGCGGTGATTTCGCGCGGCCGGCGAGGATCAGCGACGTGCGCCGCTTCACCGTTGACAACTCCCCGCGGCGTGACTGCTCCTGAACCTGCGTCTTGCGGTTCAGGAAGCCGAAATGGTCCTCGTGCACGCAGCGCTCGTTCCAGCAGCGCGGGCGGATGATCTCGCCGTGCTTGATCCGCTTCCCAGCGGACAGCGAGTAGAGGACCGTTCTGGCCGAGTGCTGGCCCTTGGTGTTGCCGGGCCAGGCGTAGCTTTCCGGGCAGTAGATGATCGGAGTAGTGCCGCGGTACGGGCCTTCCCACTCCATGCAGTCGCCGACCGGATGGATGAGGCCCTTGATGCCGGCGAGCCATGCCTCGCGCGTCATGACGGGGATGCTCATGCCGCGCTCCCCCTATGTTCGACGCCGAACTGAGTGCGGCGGCGCACGGACGAGAGGCCGAAGCGAGCCCATTCTGCGGCGGGGCGATGCGTGCCGCGCTGTAGAAGAACCTGCCCGGCCGACGCGCCGCCAATGGATCGCAGCGCGCTCTCACCGCTGCGCCCGAGGAGGAGGAGACGACCACGGCGCGCCATGTCGCGGCCAGGCAGGTTGCGAATGGTGGGCGTCCCCGCGCAGCCGGCACGAGAATCCCGGCCCGAAATACCGGCCGCGGGGGAGCCCGTCGAAAGTGGCATGGCTCAGGCTGCCTTGGCTTCGTCGCGCGAATCAGCGGCGAAGGGGATCATGTCCTCCAGTGACACTTCGCCAGCGGTGAACTCGCTCACCGCGCGCAGGCGATCCCGCGGGACTCCATTGGTCCGCCACTGCGACACAGCGGCCGGCGTTATGGAGAAGTGTGCGGACAGAGCAGAGGTCCTGCCCTTCTCCGCGTCGAGCCATTCTGCGATCTTCATGCGCTACAGTTTAGGCGAACCTAAAAAGCTATGTCAATGCATTCCGAGAGAATTTTGTTTAGTTTTCGCTTGACAGACGTTTTAGGCTACCCTAAAGTACGTTCCATGCCTCGGGTGGTCCGGGGCCTGGAGATGCAGAACATGAGCGCTCGCACTGTCACCGGCACGACGAAGGTTTGGCTTACCGAGCACGACCTCAACATCGGGCCGAAGGAACTGGCCGATCCGCGTGTCGTGAGCCGCTTGTCCTACTCGGACTCCGAAATGAAGTCCTGGGGTTGGACGCTGATCGGCACCGCAGAGATCACGCTGCACTTGGTCGGCGACCGCGAGATCGTCGAGAACCGTGTCGACTCCCTGCGCGCCGAGCAGAAGAAGGTCGTGGCCGACGCGCAAAAGAAGTCGACCGAGATCGAGCGCCAGATCCAGACGCTGCTGGCGATCGCGTACGAAGGGAAAGCAGCATGAGCACCCTGCTCGACGCCGCGCTGAACAAGACGCCGCTGCCCGACATCTTCGTGACTCGCCGCGCCCCCGAGATCAGCAACGCGCGCCAGGTCGGCATCAACATCGAAGCCGAGGAGCGCGTTCTGGCCGACGTGGACACGTTCACGGACTGGCTGGGCGCGAAGTGCATGGGAGCGACGGTGGAGCACTGCCGGACGTGGTACGTGCCGCGCGATCCGGCCCGGCGCGCCGACTACATCGATGCGCTGGACATCCCGCAACTCGTGGCGTTGATCCTGCACCCGAACACCGCGATTTCCGGTTTCGCGTGCCGGCAACTGCGCGAGCGCTACATGGCCGACCCGCAGACGCAGGCCTACGTGTCGCGGGTCGGTGAGGCGGTGCAGGCTGAGGTGCAGCGATGAACCCGCGCCTTCTCCGCAAGATCATCACCGAGCACGTCCGGCCGCCCATCCCGACGAAGAAGTTCGACTGGCGGGCTACCTTCGACGGGTACGAGCCCGGAGACTCAATCGGGACCGGCAGCACGGAGCAGGAAGCGATCGACTGGCTGATTGCCGAAGAAGCGCACCTGATCGCCAGCGAGCACGAACAGCATCGGGGGCAGCGATGAGCGCCATCCCGAGCGACACCAACATGAACGCGCCCGCGACCAGGCCCGGCCCGCTGACCGAAGCGGACTTCAAGCCGCGCCGCGACTGGGCCGACATCGGGCACCGCGTGCTGGCCTTCACGGCTGCGGCGGGGCTCATCGGATTCGTGGCCGGCGTGGCTTTGAAGGTGATCAAGTGAGCGACACCACCCGCCGCCATCCCAGATCCCTGCGCGAGATCGGTCCGTGGCCTGAAAGCTGCCTCGGCGTCGAGAAGCCGATAGAGGTCGGCCACCGCTCCCTGCTCTGGTGGCTCGCTCGGCTGATCATGGGGATGTTTCGATGAGCAAGCGCTTGATGGGCATCTTCTTCGACATGCCAGCCGAGGAGTACCACGCCGTCGATGCACTGAGCGCGACCGGCCTTCGACTGCTCGCTCGCTCGGCATGGCACTACCGCAACCGTGTCCCCGTGGTGCCGACGCGACCCATGCTGCGCGGCACGCTGGCCCACTGCGCAGTGCTCGAGCCCGACGCGATGGGCTCGCGCTACCTGATCGTCCCGGAAGATGCTCCGCGCCGCCCGAGCAAGGCTCAGTGGGCAGCGAAGAAGCCGAGCCACGAGTCGCGCGCCGCCATGGATTGGTGGACGACTTTCGAGGAACAGAGCGCCGGTCGCCAGATCGTCTCGGCCGAGGACTATGCCATCACGCAGATGCAGCTGCGCGCGATTGCCGACGAACCGGAACTCGCGCAACTGCTCAAGACAGGCCATGCCGAAGTGTCGGTTTTCTGGATTGACCCGCAGACCGGCGTCTACTGCAAGGCTCGCCCGGACTGGGTGCACGAGATGCCTGGCTCGCGCGTCAAGCTGATCGACCTGAAGTCCACGGCAGACGAGTCAGGAAGCGGCTTCGGCCGCGCCGCAGCGCGGATGAAGTACCACCTGCAGCGCGCGCACTACACCGAAGGATTCCAGATCGCGACCGGCATGAAGGTCGAGAACTTCATCTTCGCCGCGGTCACGAACACGCCGCCGGTTCTCGCCGTGCCATACATCCTGACCGACGAGATGGACGAGCAGGCCGTGGACGAGCGCCGCGAACTGATCGACAAGTTCGCGTGGTGCAAGGCCGAGAACAAATGGCCGGCGTATGGATCGGGGCTGCAACTGCTCGACTTCCCAGCCTACGCCAAACGAAGCAACGAACTGGAGGTGTCCTTTGTTGATTGACGTTTCAGACCTTCGGCCGACCATCGTCCCGAAGTCAGACCAGCTCAACGCCGAGCAGCTTCTCACCGGCCCGATCACGATCACCGTGACCGATGTTCGCGTGACCAGCAGCGAGGATCAGCCAGTGACCGTGTACTACGAGAACGACGCCGGACGCCCGTTCAAGCCGTGCAAGACGATGCGCAAGGTGCTGGTGCTGGCCTGGGGACAAGACGGCCGCGAATGGGTCGGAAAGTCGGCCACGCTGTACCAGGACCCGACCGTCAAGTTCGGCGGTGCTGAGCTGGGCGGAATCCGCATCAGCCACCTGACCGACATCCCGAAGGACATCCGCGTGTCGCTGACGGCCACCAAGGGCAAGAAGGCGATGTACGAGGTCAAGCGCATGGAATCGCCAGATGCGCGAGCGATGAGCGCGATCCGAACCGCTGACACGGTAGATGATCTGAAGGCCTTGTTCGGAGCAGCCTACAAAGCGACCAAGGACCAGGCGCGGCGCGATGCGCTCAAGCAGGCCTACGACGCGCGCATGTCGATGCTGACGATGCAGTCGAAGTCCATCGACGAAATCTCCGTCGCCGCCAAGCTCAACGCCTGCGCAGATGTCGATGTCCTCGACCTGGCAGCAGACGACCTGCGCGAAATCCCCGACGAGGCGATGCGCGCGCGGCTTACCGAGGTCTACAAGGCGCGGCGCACGGCGCTGCAGGGCTGAACTACATCACCACCGAAAGGACCATATGAGCACCACATCCAAGCCCGAAACCACAGCCGCATCCACCGACGTGGCCGAGTTCATCAGCGACCTCGACGGCGGCCAGTTCGAGCGCAAGCTGTCCATCGCTCTGTCCCAGGTCGCCGCCGCCGTCGTCGACCACGGCAAGAAGGGCGAGGTGAAGATCACCATGTCGATCAAGAAGATCGACGGCACGCACCAGGTCGTCATCGACCACGCCATCAAGTTCGAGCGTCCAACCTCCAGCGGCAAGGCCGGGGAAGAAGACAAGCGCGCGACCGTGCTGCACGTCGGCAAGTACGGCGCGCTGTCGCTGGCCCAGCCGTCGCTGCTGGACGAAAAGCAATCCAAGATCGCGGGGGTCTGAGCATGTTCAACGCAGAAGCCATCAAGGAACTCGCCCAGGCCCAGGCCATCACGGCGGCGGCCGACACCATCGACGCGAAGGCAGATTCGGTCGTCGCACTGCCCAACGACTTCGGCCTGCACGATCTGGAGAAATACCTCCTGACTCGCCGCCGGGCGCGCGGCACGATGAACACCGGTGTCATCGCCGACTTCGCCAGCTACGCCGCGAAGCACGCTGAGCCGGGCGCCTGTGTCTTCGTGGACCAGAAGGAGATGGCGGCGACCGCCGTGCTCAACCTCGGCGAACCGGAGCAGCCCGGCCACGCCGACAACCTCGCCATCTTTCGCGCGAAGGCGACGGCGGCCTATGCGGCGTTGGTCAACGTGACCGGCGGAAGGCATCTCACGCAGCAGGCCGTGGCCGAGTTCCTGGAGGACTGGGCGCCGATCATCGGGTGCAGCCGCGACGGCGAGAGCATCACCGTTCCGAAGGCCGTGGCCGCGGTGCGCAAGATCACCATCGAAGGCCTGCGCCGGATGGAGAACAG
>ERZ650304.427-NODE-427-length-22633-cov-77.796616_pt1 | contig 22633 bp, 41 predicted proteins | sample MGYA00376240_ERZ650304 | MGnify/ENA primary metagenome ERZ650304 (study PRJEB26733, sample SAMN07839271) | wastewater metagenome | biome: small river; feature: stream; material: water | place: USA: North Carolina | collected 2016-03-01 ... | reverse complement strand
GTTCCCCGCAATTAGAGAGAATTCTCTGATGCTATTTCTAGCATAGAGGACATTAAAACTGTTTATCATTATCAGCATGACCCTTCTCAACAACACTGTAAATATCAATAAAGATAATGTCTTTATTTCGTTCAGTGTCGAGATATTGATCAAGTTGAATATTATGATTTACTGCTAAATGGTGTGCGAAATCATCACGAGTCCAAACTCGTAAGTCAGCGTACTGACTAATCCACAATACAGGATTGCGAATATGATCAAATCGTAAACCATTAATCAGATAATCATAATCTGGATCATCAGAATTCTTGTACATTTCTTTAACGCAGTTATTATACAACTGTTGGTCAAAGATAACACAAGTGTTGGGTGGTAGAAACTGATCAACTACTTGCTTTTTAGAAAAACCAGTAATTTCAGGTTTCAAAAGTTTTTGAACTAGCATTTGACTGCCAGTATTACCAGTATAAAGAATACTCTTTGCTTCTCGAAGATAAGCAACCTGTTCAGTTAAACGGTCAGAACCATCACGAGCAAAGATATATCCAATACGTTGACGTTTATCTTCTGAAGTATACATACAGTAATTGAGAATATTACTAATACGTACAAGAAGATTTGGATAAGACCAAGTACGATCTGGTAATTGTGATACCATATAATTCAAAACCTTAGCAGAAGGAATTCGAATAATTGGTCCACTCATTCCAGATAGATCAATATAAAAACCCTTATTCCATTCTTCATCCAGAAGTTTAGAACGAACTGGATAAGAAGCAATACGAGAAAGAACAAGATCTTCAGGTTTGATGATATTATTACTAGCAATATCTTTTGGACTAAAGTATGGTAAACCATCTTCAGGAAAAGAATTACCAAGATCATGCTGAACTTTAGTAAGTTCAGTAATAATATCAATATATTTCTGTTTTACAAAGTTACTCCAGATATATTTGAAATAGTCTTTATTTCCATTTTGATAAAGGAAACGACCAGCTTCAAACATGTAACTGAGTTCTTTGAGTTTACCGCCATAAGTACTAGCAAGTTCAGTAAACCGAACATAAGCAATACCAACATGAGCAGTTTGCTCTTGACCAAATTCGTCAATATATACAAATTCAGGACAAGCCTGAACAGCAGCATTAACTTCTACAGGATCAAGAGTATTTAACAAGTTACCTTTACGAGGTGGTTTATAAAAACCATGCTTAACAGCAAATGCAGCTTTAGCTAAAGCAATTGTATTTTCCTTAGCTTTAGTAGCATTACCTCCAAGTAATAAGTCAGGAACAAATGGAAAACCTAAGCTTTCATCTTTGTAATAGACTGTTCCAAGATTTGGTTTACACTTAGTAACACCCTTAATACCAGTATTAGAATCAATACGAGCATTACCAGCTTTACGTGTTACTCGAAGTTTAACCTTCTCAACACCAGCAACTCCCTGAATTTCACGAGATAAACATTGAACTTGTGTAACATTCTTAATAGTAACCAGTTTATCTGGATCTTCAAGAAGATTACCTAATACAAATTCATTTGTAGCTAAACAAGATTTAACTTGTCCAACTTCAATATTAATCTGATCAAATAATTCAGTTTTGCTAATTTCTTGATGAATGAGAGTATCAACAAAAGCTGGTGAAGCTTCAATCTCACCTGCTAAGAATTGATTAGTATCTCGATTCATTTTACGAAAAACAACAACAACTTCTCTTAGACATTTATCCCGAGGAATATATCCAGTACGTTGTTCATTGAATTGCCAATCTTGTGCAAAGACTGATTCAGAAGAATCAGCAACTTCAAAAGCTTCAGCAATAAGATGAGTCTTTAAACGAGCTGCAAGATTCTGAGCATGTTTAAAGATACTGGTAAAAGTAGTATCATCATTACTAAAACCAACTGAACGAAACAGTTGATTATGTTTGGAATGAGGGGATACTGTTACTTTTGCAGTGGTAGATAATGAAGATTCACTGGAAGGTTGCACTGGTAATTGTGCAAAGATCATAGGCCAGTGTTGATTCAAAGGTTTGAAAGCCTTACGTGCAAGAATTTCACCAATACATGGAAAACCATGACTAGATAAAATTTTCATACGTGGCTTAGTGGCTGTTGATGTTAAGCGATCCCAAGGGGATAAAATCACCCAAGTATTATCAACCTTCTTCTGAGCATTATAAGCTTTCGGATAATTGTTACCAATAAAACTCCGAACAGCTTTAAGATCATTACTCAAAAGATAAGTATAAGAATTTGGGGATGATTTGAAAATCACAAGTCGATGCTGCAATGCCATATAAATCATTTGATTCTGATTTAAGACATGATTAGCATGACTTCCAAAATAATCCACTTTTCGAGATGATTTGAATGAACTGACTTCAAAACAAAACTTAGGAAAGTATGTACCCGAAGCTTTAGGATTATAAAGACTACGGTCAATACCAACTTTATTTTGTTGTTGATCGCCTTGCAAAAGAGTCAACATAAATGTCGTATTCTGCAACTCGAACTCAATCAGATCTTCAAATCCCTTAGGGATCAAAAGATGAAGATCAGAGTATTCCAAATTCTCTGGAATATCTGGAACTTCATTAAAATCAATAGGTCTGTCAACAATATGTGTTGACTTTTTGTTATTTCCGCCAATTACGTCCATAAGAACCGCTTTCCTCTCTCTGACAACAATCAAAAGCCCCTGATGTACATTTACGAGTAAACCAATATTAATATCAGTCTACTCTTGTTTCCAACATTCAAACAATCAAGTTTGAATTATTAACTCACTTGCTGAGTCAATTGAGTATTTGGTGAAATGGTTTGAGTCACCTTGTTCCGAGCACTTTGGAAAGCAGATCGGCCACGATTAGTCCAAAGGTTTTTCAAAGAAACCCAAAGCTTACGCAATACAATGTAAGCACCAATCAAAATCAAACCAATAACAACACCACTAAAAATCATAGCAATGATATTGGAAAAACCCATACCCATAAAATAGGCAGTGAGTGTATCAAAGAAACCAACAGCAGTAGCAGTAATACCGTTCATGATAAACATCCTAAAGAAGAAGAAAGAAGAGGGTAATAGACTTAACTAACCAATGTTAGTCCATTATTCAAACGAAATGCACTAAATAAATATTCCCATGCACAAAGAATAGGAATAAATAAATAGAGATAGAGAACTGCTTGTACAGCATAGGTTGGAAAGAATAAACAAGAAGCAATAAAGACAATAGCAACTGCTTCAGCAATCTTTCGTTTGAGACGAGTATTGGTAAACGAATGTAACCAATCACCCAAAGAGGAAGTAAATTGTTTCATAAGGAAATCTCATATAAAAAAGGAAGTGGTTAATAAAGAATTGCTCATTTATTAACCACTTCCTAGAAATCCCTTACCAACCTTCATATTACTCTTAGCTACTTCTACAATGAGAATAATAACTAATATACCAGTAATACCAAGAAGAGAATAAAGAATACCAATACCTAACAAAAACAGGTATAAAGCAAATCTCTCATAAGGTGAACCAGTAAGTAATATAGAAAGAATACCTTTACCATTAAACATGATATTCAATCCTTAAACGAAAGAAGAATTCTGTCGATCCTGATATGAATCATATGTAAGCAACAAGGCTTTAAATGGGATAGAGATAAACTCAATCGTGAAAGACAAAATGTTAAAATGTCTTCTACCCAACCATAGACTCTTACCAAGAATCTTAAGATAAGTAAAATAAAGCTTAAGAATATGAAACATATCCCTTAACCTCATTAAACTTATTAACAATAAAAGCTTTATCCCAAGAAGGAAGGAAACGATACCATTTCCCATTTACTTTCTTACGTGAACCAAACAACTTTTCAGTAACAAAAAGAGTAATAGTAAACATAAGACCAGTAATAGCAGCAATGATTAATCCTGATATTGTACCACTAAGTGCAAAATACACTGTAATACCAAAACCAAAGATTAAATCAATTATTGCTTTATATCCTAAAGCTGTAAGAAACATTCTTTCGTTTAAAGAATGAAGAATATAAAAGAATTCTGCTGCTGTTATAATACCAACAACAAACAGAGTGAAAAGAGACATGATGAAAATCCTCCAATAAAGGAAAGATAATATGGGAAATGATGCTTCCATTACAAAACACCATTTCCCAAAACAACAACCAAACAGAAAATTAAGACGAATTTTTGTCAGGGTAAAAACACTCAACTTCAGAAACTCCAAAGAGAAATTTCTTCCATTATTTGCAAAACCCTTTAAAACATTGAAGTTTGATTTCAATGGATCAAAAAGACGTTTTTCTGTCAGGGTAAAAACACTTCATCAAACTAATGATGAATCTGCTTCTTGTGTTGGCTGGTTTGTTCCATTATCACCAGACTTTGAAGGCTCATTATTTTGATGATTACGAGCCATAGATTGTTGAGTAAAAATCTCTTGTGATACAATTGGTGCATCAGAAGAAACATTGTTACCAACACCCAAAATATCTCCAAAATCCATATCACCCAAATCACCAATACCATCAACAGCAGTGGACATTTGAGCAGACATAATGTTAGAGATCTTTTGATTCGCTACTTCATACCGATCAACAACAACAGTGTATAAGTTGTTACCAGTAGTCATTGCATTAGAACCCTGTTGTGCTATATAAGCACCAACCGTACCACTAATATACAACACTTTTGGGTCTTCTGTCAAGTCTTCAAAGATTACAGAACGAGTATTTTCTTCCGCTACTTGCATATAAGGAAGATCTTGTACTCGCAACATAATCTGAGTGGTATTACCATAACCATCAGTAACTGTAGCCATACGACAAGTCTCAAATAACTTGCTGTTTTCTAAAGCACGACGGCCAATAGTAAGATCAGTACCTTCTGGTGCTTCATTACCATTAACAGTAACAACACCAGTAAAGGTATTAACAATAGGGCAATGAGAGATATTAAAAGTCTTACCCATTACTTGCCAATTCATATATGGATTATTTGCATTGGCAGATGTTGGGTGGATTTTAAGAGAAGCAGACAACTTTTCACGAATCATAAAGGCAGTGACATTGATCAGCTTTCCTTCAGTAACTGCTTGATTCAGAGTACCGAAGTATTTCTCATTGGTAGTATTCAATGCTTTCTTATAATCAGCTTCTGACAACTGTTGCTTTTTGGAAAGCAAAGCATCAATTGCTGATTTGTAAGCATTGAACATTGTTTCTAGTTTTACCTGCATAGCCCCATCAGTAGGGTCAGCGGGTACTAGAATAGAACGCATGGTAGAATCTTCAAGAGTAAGACAATTGAAAGGATTCTTAACACCATTAATGCTTCGTTCAAGAAACATTTGGGCGATACCAGCTGTACTATTTCGAGCTACTGCTTGTTGAGTATTCGGATTAACAGTAATGTTACTGTTGGTGTTAACAACAATCCAAACAATGCGTGTTTGACCAGCACTGTTTACATATGGTTGTGTAAAGTACAATGGAATAGCAAGGAATGTACTGATTGCTCCATCACGATTCAATACGGCGAGAGGAAAAGGCCGCATAGTACTGAGGAACAAGTCCAGTGTAATCATTGCACCAAGGTCTTGTTGGCGGCTACCAACTACAGTGAGAGTATTGGCATTCTGAAACTGAAGGGTATCGCTGGTTTGGGGGTTAAGTTGGGACATGATAAAGGGTCTCGATAAAGGATGTGAAAAGGGAAATGTGTTGATGAGATAGGGTAATATCAACACATGCTTATGAACAAGAAAAATGTTCATAAGTATATAAGGACGAGTTATTGAATAAGAGAGAGTAATTCCCTAACCAATCCTTATATACTTACAAACTACAAATTAGTTTGTTCTAAATTAGAATCTTACAACTGCGGGTTTTGCCCCTAAGCTGTAAGAAGCTATCGTAGAGTAGTTTGCCATAAGGCCAGAAGCGAAGCGTGGCCTTTTACGAGCGCGAAGTTTGAAAATCAACTGATTAATGTTCCTTATATTTTTAACTCATAAAACTAAAAACACTCCCCACTATTGCCCGTAGGGAGTCGCTTTTATAGCTTAAGAGTTACTTTAAGAAGAATCCATAATCAATCCTTAAATTCTCTAAATGTTAAATTGATTCTTGGACTACTGATATCTTTCTCCTTATTCAAGGAATGTAAGTAAAAAGACTGACACTTTTCACCCATAATTAATAAACTACCAGAAGTAAGTGGAATTACCACCTTCTCACTCTTATCTTTAGCTTCTAATACAAAAGATCTAGTTGCACCTAATGAGACAGAAGCAACAATAACAGGAGTTACTAGTGAAGACTCATCATCACTATGAGGAGAAATACTAGTACTACCATCTGGATAGTAGTTTAATAAACAAGCATTAAACTGAGTACCATGTACTTCATTAATCTTATTCATCAACTCTAAGATACGTTTATCCCAAGGTTGTGCTTTCATTACAATACCACTAAAAGCATAATCCTTACCCATAGAACATACACCTCTGGAAATTTGTCTTCCATAGAAAGTAGGATATGTCCAAGGAATGGTACTAATAAGACGGTGAAGGTGATGTTCTGAATTCTGAATAACAATGTCAGAAAAGAACACATCACATTTTGCAACAAGAGACATTATTTTACTCCCTTACAGTGAAACCATATATGAGTACTCAATTAAGAATACTCATAAGTCTGATTACAATTCGGCATTAATACAGAAATGATTTTTCAACTCTTCAATAGTATTAACAGCATGGTACTGCAATTTCTTTGGAGAATAATGAAGACCTTTAACCTGTTTGAGAGCACTGATAAATCCCGTAATAGGACAATAGGTATAAAGATAATAAGAGTCGTAACTCCCATGTAATTCAGCATTTTCGACCATTTCAAAGATGTTGTTAAAATGTTCTGTCTTTTCAACATCCATTACCACACTATCTTTAAAAATACCAATATATTCAACAGGTGTAGGCTTGCCATTGAAAGCTAACTGTTTGTTAAGCTTTTGAATCTTCTCATTACGACCTTTTTCAAGAAGATCTCGGTTGAGCATTCCTCGTTCAATCATCATATCAATAATACCTAATACTTGACCAATTTCTACATCAACAGGGTTGTTCTGTAGATAAATTGATTCAGTACCAAAACGTGCTAACTTGTGAAAACAAGTAGACACCTCAAGACATTCTTCACTCAAATTCATGAGCAATACGTGATAAAGATCTTGCATGATAATCTTCCTTACAGGGTGGATGAATAAGCATACATATACGATCTACACTAGATAAATCGTATAAGTCTGATTACTTGGTAAAGCCTTCAAGCATTACTTGCAAAGCTTTGATGGCTGCTTCTGGTGTATCAAAGATCAAACCTTTTTGAATAAAGATCGGATCAATCGGTTCGTACGGTTCGATTTTACGATAGCCTTCCGCACTCAAGTCTGGTACGTAAATTGGTACGTAATCCCCACCTAAACCAAACTCAAACGTTGTTTTGTGTACAGGTTGTGGTATAACAACTTCAGACCTCCGTCGTATAACCTTAAGCAACGGAGGATGCTCACCAACATGATAAATTGTATCTGGATCCCAATTTACCGTTGTACCCAAAATCGGCTCCCAACGTCGATCATGAACATCAAAAAAGTAAACAGGTGACTTTGGATTGTCAGCCCATTTCTTGATGTGTTCAACATGAACATGAGGTGTATTCATAAAGCATTACTCCTGTTTGGGTAGGTTAAAGCTTTCAATAAGGTTTACAACAGTAACACCTGTATCGCCAACTTGTTCTTCAAAATCAAGGAAGTCCTGAAGTAATTGTTCAGGATCTTCTTTCTCCAATACTTTACGGGCTTCTTCCAAAGCTTTCTGGATTAGTATTTTAACTCCATACAAAAACAACACAAGAATGATCAGACTCACCTGAAGTCCAAACAGGTTCAAGAATATCATCAACACCTGTATCAGGTACTAATGAGTTCTTAACAAGTACCCAACGGAAATCAGCAGTAAGACTGTGATCAAACTCTTCATGTGGGTAAACACCAACAGAAGTTACTACGTATACAGAGCAATCTTCCAAGAACTCAATTAAGAAATCCAAGAGTTCCCAACGATCACGTCCGTATTGTGTATCCCGATTCCATTTATCAAGGTAATGCAGCTCTACATAAGCACTATAAGCTCCGTAATCTGGATGATCTGAAGGTACTGGGTATGACGGACACCCTGAGTACTTAGACCAACAACAGAACATTTGTTGTAATAAATACTCAGCTTCATCTAAAACATGAATACAAATGCCATCACTTTCATCTGAAGGACCATTATCTTTCAGAAGTTTCAAATCTTTCAACAACTCTTTATGTACTAGCATAATATTACTCCTTACAGTCTTGATAGGTAGCACGACCATTATCTATCACTTGTTGAAGTGTTTCCCCTTTCTTAACATCAAACACTATAACACAATGTTGATAAAAAGGTTTATCTTGATCAACAAGAACAGGAATAGGTTGTTGTACAAAAAGATGGGAAAACAATAAAACTGTTAGCAGTAATACGACAAAGACAAGAAACAGTTTAAACACAATGATCTCCTTACAATCACTTTATAAAGTAAGCCTAAGGTTAAGACTTACTTGAAAAATAATCAAAAGGCTTCGTGTTCAACCCACAGTGTATCAAGAGCACGATTCACTGCAGCAGAACCTTCATGTAACAGACGCTTAATCTCTACTTCCCCCAACTTAAGGAAGTGTTTGATCAAGCTTTGCTCCATACGACACCAATTAGCACGAGCAGGGTATAGAGGTGCTGCTGATGCAATACTGTTGTATTGGAAAATAGCAAAAGCTTTACTATCACTAGTAACAAAGATGAGAGCTTTACGATCACCTTTGAGAATAGTACGATAGATACCAGCAGGTTTCTGATATACACCAATATCAGAATTAACACCATCTGGATAACCAGATGTTGAATCAATCCATTCAGGATTATATGGAATCAATTCAAAATTCATGGTGTATTGAGCAAATTCAAGACTATTCATACAAACCTCACAACTTCCATTCAGAGTAATTACGACACACTGTTTCAGTACAACCTTCTAATGTAAGAAAAGCAGCTAACTCTTGCTCACCTACATTATAAGGCCGATTACGATGATCAGGTGTATCGGTTAAAAGCTTAGCACCAGAAGCTAATGCTAAGCGTAGTTCGGAAACAATAGATTCCAAACGGACACGATCAGGGCGATTACCATTAACAGATACAAATACAACTTCGCTATTGATGTAGTGACCTTTGTTTGCCAATACACCATATGACTGAGAGTACGCATGTGTACTTGATCCTTTACTACCAATACCAATAAATGAATGAGCAACATCAGCTTTTAACTGATCTTTACTTACATATTTACCAGTATGGTTGAGTTTAATGGGTGGTAGATTTGCAGCAGCAACAAGAGTAGCACAATGGCAAAGTTCTGGAGAACAGTAACAATAAACTCGTTTGCCACGTAATGGTGAGATAAACGCCTGAAAGTTAGCAGTATTCATCATAGCTAAGATATCAGCACGATGTTGAGCAACAGCTTCTTCCCGACTATCTACATGAACTACACCAGAGAATACTGAACCTTTTGTAGCAAAACGATTTCCATACGGAGAACCACGCCCACAATAGATAGCTCCAGCGATATCGTCTCTATTCTTATTCAGAATTAAAGATGAGAATTTTTTCATATTCATTTGAGGAATACGAATCATTTCTGCAACCCAAATTCGATAAATCTCTTCAGCTTGGCAAGCACTACCTTTTTGGCCAAATACATCAGAAAATCCACGAAACTTCTTAATCTCTTTTAACAGAGAAGGATTTTCTAAAAAGTATTCATCCCATAATGTAGAATATAAGGTACGACACTCCTCAATGTTAACAGGACGTTTACCCTTAGCAGATCGACCTTTACCAGTAGAACCATCTTCGAATACTTTACTATTCTGATAGATGTCCTCAATGGTCTTATCGCCACGAGCTTTAATTCTTGCGAATAAAGCTGAAAAACGTTTGTCGCCCTTACTTGAACATTCCAATATTGGCTCGATACCAAACTTCAACATGATTACTCTCCTAACGAGTAAAGCCCTGCTATTACACAGGGCTATTTGGATTAACTTGGCAATGGTGTTGGTGGAACAGAACTATTTGGAGGTGTCTGTGAATTATGGTGTGGTGGTTGAACAACAATATCTTCTTCACCATCACTACCAAATAACCCACAAACCCAATTCCAACCTTTGGAAGTGTATTCTTTGATCTTACTCCACACACCAGAGAGATGGCCAAGCAACCAACTCCCAAAGGATTTAACCTTATTCCAAGTAGATTGATACCAACGTGGGGAGTCTTCACCTTCAGCTTGATAACCAATCTCACCAGATTCTTTATTGATCAGGATCTTGGAATTATCAGTAAGCTCCATTTCAGCTACCGGCTCTTGACTTGCAATTGTTTGAGCAATTGAAGTAGAAGATACTGGAATATCTGGAGCAATGGGTACAGACTTCTTCTGAGCAATATATTCTTTTGCAATCTCATCAATCAGCATTGCATCAGGATATTTTGCGTACTGAGGCGAGGAGTACACTGATTGTCCAGTAAAGAATCCAACAGGATCAGCCGGTAATCCAGTACGACCTGATTGAAATTCCAGAAGACAAAACTCAATATAGTCTACAAATTGCTGAACAAGTTTTGTCAACAAATTGAATTCACGAGCATAGTTGAGTGGAATTGCTTGGGACTTTGTTTTCGCACACTCAGCAAGTTGATGCTGAACTAAGTCCTCAAAAGCACCAATACAGCGAAATGGCTGATTTTTGAGTTTTTCCAACTCAGCGGATTTCTTTTCAAATGCAGAAGCCATGACTCATTACCTCATGTGTTGTAGATATAGTAACCCGTATTGAATTACTGGTGCTATATCTAAAGGATAGTAAAAAGGAAAGACAGGACTCATACCACTCGTAAATAATACAAATCCAAGTTTGCCAATAGGGAGAAAACTGTTAAGGATGGTCTGTTTCCAGTTACAATGAAACAACATAAGAAACAGACCATACACAATACACCAAGTATAAACCAACTCATACAATGGTGCGTTAGACCAGATTACTGCAAAAACTGATAAACAAAACCAAAAAGGAATGGAGATTATTGCAGTAAGATACTGATCAACTTTCAGTGGAATTTCGGTGGATTGCAATAATCACCTCCTTCAACTCATGAATAAAGTTGGGACTGGTAACTAACAATACAGGAATATCTTTTGGAATTAATTTCTCAAAAGACTTATGGGTATACTTATCATCAATGATGATGAATTTTGGAAGTATTGGATTATTATAACCATAAATGGAATAAACATAAGACATGTTAATTGGCGTTACAATACGCCGAGTTTTCTTAAGAAGAGCTTTCGCCCAAGTAACTATAACATCACTTGGTTCTTGTAAAGTTCTCTTTAATCCTTGGTACTCAGGCTCTGGCAGATATACAATGCTTTTAGTAGCAGTACTACCTAAATAACCAGTACCAGCTACTGCATTAGTTCGCAAAGTATAACCTTGCTGTTGCAACAACTGAACCACTGTTATTTCCAGCGCATCTAATTGCTGGACAGTTAACTTTGGTTCCAAACCAGTCAGAATAGTATAAACAAGAGACATCATTACAGTCCTATATTAGTGAGAAATTGGGAGGTATTATCTACCTCCCGTTTGTGTTACTGAACGTCGTTGATAGATGATAGAATATCTGCAGGAACTTGTTCAGGATTAATTTCCTGAACCACTACAGTATCTTCTGCATCCAGAGTAACTGGTTGTGGATCTTCCTTCCACTTTGCCAACAGCTCACTCAAACGATCTTCAACTTGTTCTTGCATGAGAGCAATCTTGATTGTTGTAGCAGTGACATCACCACAAAGTTGAATGCCTTTGGCTACAATTGCATTCAAGCTCGGTGTGACCACGCCAAGTGCACGCATAGTGTCGATCAACATATCGGAATTGACAATGATCTCGAGACCACGAGAACCTGACAGATTGAAGACTAATGCCTTTTTGCTACCAGATTCTTTAGTCATTTCAAAAGATTGATTTTCCATGCAACCTTGCAGGAACATGACTTTGTCAATCATTTTCGACATGTCAGCTTTAAAGACGCTGATCATTTCGTCAACTTTTTGTTCGATGGTCTTTGGAGGTTCAGCAGAATCGAGGACAACAGTCTCAGCCTTTTGAGCTTTGAGCTTACGGTATTCCTCGACTTCTTTTTGAGCCTTCAGCAGCTTTGTTTCAGCATGAACGAGTGGGGCATTCAGACGCATTTTGACATCGTTCAGCATGCCAACAGTCAGTTTCAAAGCTGCGCGAACTTCAGAGGCTTTCAGGGAGATTTTCATAACAAACATCCTTTTGGATTGGTAGGGTTGGTACAGCAAAATATGGGTGAGGGTCTAGCTCACCCAATGGGTTTAAAATGGTAGATCATCGTCTAAATTTGGTGTAGACGGATGGCCGGGGATTGAGATCGGGGGAATATTTCCCATATCTTGATCTTTTGGTGGAGAATTGACAATCGGTTTTGATGGTTGTGGATTCACCATTTGAGAAGGTTGTTGTGGAGTATCAATAGCACGATGCTCAGGTGAAGAAGAGAGTACTTGACTCATGCTTGGTGTCACATCAATGTATGGGCTGCCCTGCTGTTTACGTCCAAGATTGTCCGTCCAACCTCCGGTATGGAAACGTCCTGTCACTTGAACAAGAGCACCTTTATGAAATCGACGCGCTAAGCTTTCAAAAGCTTCGGCAGACTTTGGCCACCAGATACACAACCAAGTCTCTGTTGCTTCAATATCATACAGGTTGGTTTGTGGATTCAGCTTCTTCTCACCAACAATAACATACGCTTTGTAAGGCTTGCCTTCTACATAATTGTATGTCTGAGCACCAGTTGCTGGATCTTTGTTTGACAAGGCCGAAGTAATACGACCGACGATTGTTCCGATTGGATACATGATACCACTCCTTACGTGATTGAAATCGAATAGTTGGCTTGCATGAATTTCTTGAATTCCTCAAGAGCACCAGCTTTACCAAGATTAAACACAGGTTTGCCCATAGCCGAAGCTACTTTGATACAAGTAGCTGAACCACCAGTATTAATAGATGTTTCACTACCAGTACTAGCGCCATCTCGTGTATAACAGAGTACAAAGTCAACAGGAGAATTTAAATCCTGCCCTTTTGCTTGGTATACATTTCGAATATGCATTCCACGAGAAAAGAAAGAAAGATTGTCCCAAGCAGGATGAACTGTCTTGGCAATATCCTCTGCTTGTTTTTGCAAGTCTTCTCCTTGAGTTTCTGGTGTATGGTAAACACCATAATGTGACTCACGAAACTCTTTCTGATAAGAAAGATAGGGTAAGAAAGACTGAACTGATTGAACATCAGCCAATCCTGCTGCAATCGCATTGTGAAAGCCTAGGTGACAGGCTTGGTCACAGTCTTTTGCATTACCTGTATGCAATTGGCCATTATTCATAGCCAATTGATAACAAATATCTGTCAAAAGATTGAGAATGTGTTCAGGGGTACCAGTATGGTGTCCAATACCCGCTACACGAAATCGTGGGATCATTTTGAAACTCCTTGAATAGCAGAGTTTTGTAAATCTGCTTCACGCTTAGAATTGATTAGTAATTGAGGATTTTCAACACTAACCATAAAATCAGTTACCTTTAAAACATTCCCAATTAATACTAACAGGAATAATACCAAAGATAATATCACTTTCACTAGCAAACTCCAATTGCTAATAAATGTGTGGGAAGTAATTTAAGACATCCCACACATTTATCAACATAAACCTACCAATTGTTGTCGAACTTTAGCAGGTATCTGGTAGTTATTAGAATAACTCTGAATCAAATCCTTTTTACAAGATTTTAATTCAAGTAGTAAGTGAGAAGGAATGCCTTTATTGGTAATTAAATGTTCGTAACCAACAAGCTTGATACGACCAGTAATACCAATTTCAAATACATCCTCTTGCAGTACGATGACAAAGTGACTCACTATGCTATTCCTATATCACATATTACCGAGGATCGCTGTTAGCGGGTTTTGCTTTTAGTACAGTAGTAGCGTGGTGGGTAAAAATTCCCGCCACTATTAAAAACAATATCCACTATCAGTACCTAACTAGACAGAACTGATGATAATCTCACCTATCGGACGAAAATCAAAAGTACTGTTCATGATGGCTACGGAGTTGTAATAAGAGATTACCTTATTACGTGGCAATTTGTTAAAATCCTCCCAACCCTCAGGAGCTAGTTGGGGATTCTTTGGAATAACATGAATAGTCTTGCTCATAATGCAATCCTCAATGGTTGGTGGGATGTTTCACCCACCAATTGTCTTAAGTCTTAAACAATTCCTCTTTAGCCTTTTTACGAGCTTCAGCGAACTGTTGTGAACGTTTGTGTGTAACAATCATCTTAGGAGATTGTGGGGTGGGTTCTTCAACAATCTCCTCTTTGTGTTGTGGAGTCCAGTTTGTCGGTAGTTTAAATTGGTTTCCAAAATCATTTTTAGGCCAGATACTTTTCCATCGTGGACGTACAGGCAATGGTTCAGGAACACCAGCAGGATACATCTCTTCAGATGCTATTAATCCAGCAACCCAACAATCAATTGATACTTCTAAAGACACAACAACACTCCTTATAAAAAACCGTCTATTACAAAACATCAGCAACAGGCGGTGTCAGAAACTCATTCAAAACCCTTTGAATCTCACAACCACCTCCCGAACGTTTCCCAATCCATTTTACATTAGGAATATCTTTCAAGAAGTGTTTAACTTTAGCTTTTGGAACACCATAGGCACATACAACAATCAAGTCATATGTGTCTAGGCGTGAAACAAACTCACGAAGCTTGTGCTGAGTACTGTGAATTTTAAGGTCACATGTATCAGAATACTGCTGGAGTAAATGTAAGCGAGTGGTGGTGTTAGTACCAAGGATTAATATACGTTTTTTCATTCTGAAACTCCTTCTTTTTCTTTCAACAAAGCTTCATATTGAGCACGTTTGTGGTAAAGATCTTGAATAGCAAAATTCAATTTCTTCCCTTCCATGACATCAGTTACTACTTGAAGCTGTTGATTCAATTCGCTTGCTGAGGTAATCAAACCCAACATACGGGTTTGAATTTGTTGTGATGTTAATGTTGCTGCTTCTGATGCAAGGATATCAACAAGATTGTTACCCTCGACATCAGCATGTGCAGCTACTTTGACAATTTGTACTGTCACACCTTGCTGACGAAGATTTTCTAGCAAACCATCTAAAGCCTTCCATTGTTCCAAATTGGCAATGCTTTTGCGATCAGGTTTCCGCCAACCATTCTCTTTCCAATTAGGTAAATATTGATTAACACCATTAACAACATAGTTGCTATCTGAATGTATTATCAATACTTCAGCAAACTTTTGAGGGTTTGGTTTGTATTGGTTGAAAACTTCAATAACTGCTTGAAGTTCCATTTGATTGTTAGTGGTATTTGGAGAATATCCAAAATACTCACGACGGCTGACGTGCTCTGAAACTTGTAAAGTAAAAGCCCAACCACCTTTTCCGGGGTTACCTTTACAAGCTCCGTCTGTATATGCTAATACAGTACGTTGTTTCAATGAAGTGTTCATAACACACTCTCCTCTGGGTAAAATCGTTTATTGGTTGGTACGCAAACAACACATACCAACGATAAACAATCTTAATTCACTAAGAATAAAATTGCTAAAAGACAAACAAAAGCTTCAATAAAATCAGCAATCATTTCATTCAACCGCAATCAAACTGAAATATGCTATAGTATACGCAATTGAGATAAGAAAGTAGTGATCGTACTTAACCACATAATTCTTATACCCACACCAGCGCATACAATGCTTCCATACTAAAAAGCCAAGATAGATAAGGCTCAATAGATGGAAGAAATAGCAAATCAGTTGTAAAAAGATTTCATGACTCATTGAAATACCCCAAAGCAATCAAAACATTTTGTCGAATCATTTGTGCTCCGTTGACACAAAAAGCACCCTTTTGTAACTGATCAGACAAGAAAGAATTTTCTTTCTGATAGCACAAATCAATTGCATAACGTCCAAAAAGACCGGGATGCAAGAGTGGAGATTTTGGTACGGTATTGATGACCAAATCAACACTTTGACTGTAAGTTGAATTACGAGCCAAAGCGATGATATTCGTATACCCTTTAGCTGTCAGCAAACCAATCAATTGATTTGCCATGCAACCTGTACCAATAATACAAATGGGAGCAAGCTTTGGAACCAACTGAATGATATTTTTATACGCTTTCCAAAAAGCTATCATATCAGTGTTGTATAGAGCGCGACCAATTACCAAATTACCACCAAGTGCAGACTTGTATGGCGAGGTGATAAAACAAATGTCATGATCTACTACAATCTGAGCTAGCTTTTCAGAAGAAAGCTCAGGAACAGAAAACTTCGTGCAGTCATACGAAGAGCCAAGAAGTTGTGGTACGAGAGTTTCAGAAACATCGTCACCAACGATTGCTACAGTGTTCATAAAAGTTTCTCCTAAGGAAACAAAATGAGGTTAAATAAAAAAGTGAGGCAGTCCGAAGACTACCCCACCATCACTTTATGCAATAGGCTTCCACCATTTTTCAGCCAGCTTCTTGCTTTGTACATCCACAGCATTTGTGTATTTGGCTACAGCAATACCAGCCTGAATCAAAGGACTCAAGGTACGTTCAGAAGCCTTGCATAGATCCACAACCAAGTCGTCGTTGACTTTGATAACCAAGTCAGACTGAGGAGTCACATACACAGACACAGCTTTGTTTTCAAACACAGTGCGTGGTGTCAGCAACTGAGCCAGAGGCTTGATACGGCCTTCTTCAGTAGGTGAGAAACCCATGAAGCTTTCGTGCTCAGTTTCAATGATCTCTTCAGCACGTACAACAAGTGAGTGAAGAGCGGTGATAACAGCAACAGAGAGAGTCAAACGCATGATAAAGATCCTTACACAGAGAACATAAAAGAAGAGAGAGTATACATGACTAGGTATGCAGACGGAATAACATACCAAGCCTTACCCGACTTTACACTAACGAAACCTAGTGTAATGCCTGCCGCAAAAGCATGGATTACAGCGCCGTAAAGACTACCGTTGAATACTTCAAGTAGTAGTCCATTTTGGATCATGGCTAAGCACCAGACGATAAGAAGATATCCAATCATTTCTGCTTACCCTCCATAGCCTTGGTGATTACACCTGCAACAACCATGAGTGCAATCTCTTTGGCAGCACTGACAACTTGCTTCTTGGCATACACCTTGAAGCCATGTTTGTGCCAAATAATAGCCGAATCAATTGAACCAGCAGTGCCTGATACAATTGATGCACTGTAACTGCAATTTGCTAACTGAAGTCCAAGTGCATAAATGTGCATTGCACGAACGGTTTTGCTTTGAGCTTCAACTACGTGCAACCCAGTACACAGAAGCAGACCAAGACGGCGGGTAGGCATAAGCTTGTTTGCTTGCTTGGTTAACTCCATGTCAGCAGCGATAGCTTTCTTGAACACAGGAATGATGTTTTTCATGGGAGGATTTCCTTACAGGTTTGGTTTGAACGGGGTTTGAATGTCGATACGTTTTGCAGCAGAGATACGCTGGCGTACCCCTACAACGCTCGGATGAAACAAGGCGTTATGCCGAACATCTTTAATCAATGCATTGGAATACAGCAGAGTACAAAGTACACTATCTGCTTTCTCAATACAACGAAGATTGTTACTCTTCTGGCGTAACTTTGGATTCTTCATGTAATCATCAAGACATTTGAATACCAAAGCAAAGTACTGAGTAAACTCAATATACTGCATGGTATTCTTGTTACACTCTACGTACACAGATGCACGATGCAGAAGAACCAGAGAGTTAGCTTCTTCCGCAGGTAGAGAGTAATTGAAGAGTTCAAAGGCTGTTGCCAACCCTTGAGCGTCTTCACCCCAGTTCAAAGGCATACCAGTACCTTTATTCAGTACATTAGCTTTCATGTTTAAGCTCCTTAAGTGCACTGCCTGCAAGATGTTTAAAACGACGTTTAAGTGTTACACTCATCTCTCCTTTGTCTTTATCATGGAGAGATGAGTGTAACTCCCAAGGTGTGTTATCGTACCATACACGCTCGGTAGCACATTTCTGACGATCATACACACGAGTCATCGCTTGGTTGTCAAACCGCTCCAGAGGTGGTTCGAAAGGTTCACGAGACAGCTTTGAATACGCTGCAAGCAGATCAAGTTTCCAACTTCCTTCCATTGCAACAGGTTCTTCTGGATACTCAGAGACTGTCTCTTCTAGATCCATTACCAATTGGTCAATGAATTCGTACATTGTGCTCATGTTGCACTCCTTCCTTACAGTTTGTTGAGGGCTTTGTAACGGTGTTGCATAAGAAGACGAGAAAAGAATGGATAATCCTTCACCACAGTCTTCAAAGCTTTGATGATAGCATCCTTGCCAACTATTGCCGCTGCATATGCATCAGCTTCCATTTCTTGCTGAAGGTACTTTCCTTTGAAACCAAATACATCCCAAAGAGTCGGTGTGTTGTTTTTATCACTGTGCTTATGTACAACGTGACCCAACTCATGTTCAAACACAGGTGCACGAACATCTTCAGGAAGTTCCATAAATTTATTATTACAGAATATGCAGTAAGTAACCTCACCTTCCCGCTGAGATGGAAAGCGAACGGGGCAAACACCAACAAAAGGAACAACGTTGTTCAGACACATACTCTGACAAACATCATCAGATACATACACAGGAGTACCTTTGTATGTTAATTGAGGACCTTTAGCAGTCGCACGACCCACTGCTAATTGAAACATAATCATTTTGATATCCATGTCATACTCCTATTGAATGACAAGTTGGTTAAGGGTTTGTATAATGGCAGTCTTGCTACCATTAATACGAATGTATCCAGTATGATTCTTGTACATATCCTCTACTTCATGACCTACAAAGCCAGTACAGGATATAACAATATCATGAGTTCCTTTAGATTTCTTACAGTAATTTGTATGTTGATCTGTAAGGAACTTCAGGTCTAACTTACCTTTGAATTGCTTGGTGAGTTGATGAGTCAACTTTGCACGTACACCGATAATCAAAACTTTCTTCATTTCACTCACCTTACATATCAGATGTGGAGCAGATACTCAAGGAACTCTTTCATCAGAGTCTGTTCCAGCAAGCAATTCTCGAGCTACCCGAGATGCTTCAGCCATACAAGCTTGGTATAACATATCACCACAACCTCCACTAATACGTCCAGCAACGTGTGCTGTCATATCAGATTCAGTTGCAGTTTTACCACTTTTATTGAAGAAGCTAACAACAACTTCTTCAACATGTTGTGGACGTGTAATGATACTCATATTACATCTCCTGTTAGTAAACAAAACCTTTAATAATGTTACCCTACATTAAGCAGAGTAACATGGTAAAGATTCTTTATTTATGAACTTTAAAAATATCCAAAGCGGCGACATTCCCTGTGTGTTTGCCATCTTTATAGTAGCGGCGAACAATACTGACTGTGCGCTTATTAACTGTATTACGCAAACGGAGAGTATACTTCTGGTTCTTGGGGTGTAAGCTAGTTTTCTCGCCTTCAACAACAAGCCATGTGGTACCGTTGGCTAATGTCACATGCATACCTACAAGGAGATTGTCTAAATCAATCGTAAGCTCGCTTGTAACTGCCATACTGTTGATAAATGCAGCTTTAATAAAAGCAATAGCGGCTGTTGCTACACGGATTTTAGATACATACTCAAGATATTGCTTAAATGCAACAAGTACATCTCCGCTTTCCGTTTGATAACCGAAGCTGTAGTCACCGTGTACAACAATAACAAAACTATCGCAATCAAAGCGGATAATGAGTGGTTCTGTACTCTCATCCCCACCGTTGTCTTCAATCACTTGAAGCCACTTATCTTTTGGATAAGGTTTCAAGGTTAGTGCATTTGCAATTGATTGGATGTGCAGCAAAGGGTTGGTGGTAAGCATGATCTGTCTCCTAATGACAGGTTGATGAAATCGTTTGTTGTTGCCATCCTAAATAAAGAATGGCAATGCAAAAGATTTAGCAAAGCATACAGATGATTTGATACTTCTCACAAATAGTGTGAGCTGTTTCTTTTGAAACACCAGGCTTGCATGCTAATTGGTAGTAATCACCTTGTGGCCGTCGAACGGTAAAATAATCTACCGTACCATCGTCTTCAACTTTAAAACACAAAGAGACCGCATTTTTTGGGTTCAAGTACAAAGGTTCTTCAGAGTACTTGAGAGTAGCCATCAGACTTTGGTTAAAGTCTCGAATAGTGGCAGTCAGGTGACGATGTTGATCAATGATTGATGACATGTTAAGCTCCTTAAGCTTACGGGAAGAAAACCTTTACTGCTGCTAGCAACTATTGTACTAGCAGGATAAAGATTCTATGCTTTAACAACTTCTACAATGTCCCATGATGCTGCTTTCTTATTAATACCATCAGGACGGTAGTAATGGTTAGCATACGGTTCAAAATAGAACTCTTCTTCAGTCTCTTCGACTTCAAAAGGAGCATCATTTTGAAAATCCAGAGACACCTCTTCAATAGGGTATCCAAATTTTCCAACTCCCACAACAACATCAGTACGTCCATCTCGGAACATTACAGTGTCACCAACTTTAATACCAGTGATGTCTGTTACTTGCAAGAAATTGCTCATGTTTGCTTACCTCTTAAGCAGGAAAAGACATTGAGGGTGTCTTGCATTCTGTGAGACACCCTTTAGATGTGAAAACAATATCAGCTATAAGCCAATCACTTAATGACTGCCTTTCTGATTTTGTAGGGCAGCCTCACTACTGGCTTTTAAATCCACACCAACTGCCAGCAGAAGGTCACCAAGGGTTTTTGGCTTGTAGTTGAAACCAGCAAGCTTTTTACGCAACTCTTTCTCAAGATTACGTACAGCACGAATTTCTTTCACTGTATGTACATAGTCCTGAAACGATGTAGAAACCGCAGCTAATACATCACTGTTATACACCACTTTACCACTAACAGCAATAAAGGAAGTGTTGTCATGGAACAAAACAGTGACAGGTGTATTGTTTGTGAAAACATTGTTCCACTCTTTTTGAACAATCTCATTGCCAGTGGTGCAGTCGATCACTTTAGCAATCATGTTCAAACGAAATGCAGGAAGTGCAGCCATGATATGTCTCCTTAAGACATGGGGGTGGGAAAAACCTTTACTATTGTCACCTACCTAAGCAAGTGACAAGATAAAGATTCTTAGAAGGTGATTGGCTCTTTGATGATCTTCGTGATTGTATGATACGATAGATCTACAATACCATCGAAATACATCACTTCACCATTGTCTTGATATGGAATCCCATTAATGGTGTGAGTTACATACACCTCACCATCAGACATCATACCGTCTGTAGTAAATGTCTCAATGGACTGTGTAGTGCCATCAGCAAATACCATCATCCAACGGTATTTGTCCAACTGAAACTCAATATCATACTCTGCAATTGAGAGAGTTTTTGGTTGAGTTTTAGCTTTTTCTTTCTTTTCAGAAAGAAGTGGCAACAAGAGTGCTAGCATTGCCCATGTTTTTGCGTTATTTGCGAAGTACTTACGGCCTTGCAGTGTGAACGCATAGTACAGGTTTGTTGCTGCAAGTGTACTGCCCGCTACAACAATACCAGCTTTTTGGCGTTTAGTGGCCATCAAGCCTAAAGCCAGAAGATAAACTGGCTTGGTTTGCACTGGTGCTGCAATCGCACAGGCTAGCGCAAGTGCAACACTCTTTTGTGTCACATCAGCCTCCAGTGCATGATCTGGTGAAAAGAACTTGGTGATTGCTTGCTTAAGCATGACTGTCTCCTTATTGACAGTTGGGGGTGAGAAAAAGATTTGAAGGAAAAAGATTTACTGATACTAACAGAGTTAAACTGCTATTAGCATTGTAAATGTTCTTCAATAATTGACGAGGGTCGCTGTTGAACACTAAAGCGAATTTGGTCGCGAAAACAGGAAGTAAGTTGATTAAGTACGTACTTCCTTCGCGGGCGGAGTTTTATAGTACTAAGTAACCATTAATACCTGATTTAACTGTTTTATGTGTTTTATAAAGAGTTTCTATATCTGAAGCTTTGGCTTTTTTATTAATACCCATTTCTTCATAGATAGACGTTAGTTTTTCTTTGATATGTTTAAGTGAGTAGAATTGGGATTTTTGTAAGTTAAGTTTCATGGGAATACTATCTAAATGAATATTAGTTTTATTTTGAACTTCTATTCTTTTTTCTAGAACGCTTTGCTTCATTGCAGAAGCTTTAATATGTTCTATAACATTATTTTTAAATGTT
>ERZ650304.426-NODE-426-length-22634-cov-7.553479_pt1 | contig 22634 bp, 30 predicted proteins | sample MGYA00376240_ERZ650304 | MGnify/ENA primary metagenome ERZ650304 (study PRJEB26733, sample SAMN07839271) | wastewater metagenome | biome: small river; feature: stream; material: water | place: USA: North Carolina | collected 2016-03-01 ... | reverse complement strand
ATTTCTCGTAGACACCAGAGCCTGCGGAAGTCTCAATCCACACGCCGGGGAACGTGCTTGCGTTTGTTGCGGTCGTTGGGCATGGAATAATCTGGCCGCGTGTGCCGTTGGTTGTCCCAAGCTCGAACCATGCTTCAGTCGAAGTCATTGCCCCGATTCGTGGAACCGTGATTGTCGCCACCGTATCGCCTCGGCATTCAATCCAGCCCTGCACGTCCGGCCCTGAGCATGTAGCTGTAATGCCAGTGAGCGCACCCGCTGCGAAGTTACCGCCAGTTTTACCGCCTATCTTTATGAACCCAGTAGCGCCTATTGCAGCGCCTGGCACGATGGGTTCTGACAGCCAGTTAGTCCAAGCACCAAGGAACACGCCAGAGACACCGCCTTGACTGATTGCAGCACCGAAGGCTGGTGAGTTGCCTGATCCTGCTGTGTAAGCCACCACGCGAACGTAGGTTGGGTCAAAGTGCAGTGTCCCGCCAGTACCTGAAAACGTTACAGTATCGAGTGAACCGAATGCTGTGCTGTGGTTTGGGCAGGCGTAGCTATCTGTTCGCACTACAAGGCGCGTTCGGTTGGATATTGCGTAAGTGTCAAGTGTGGCATTTACCGAGCCACCAGTCTTTGCGTCAAAGAACTCGTCAACACCCGTTGAACATGTAAAAGCTGTCATTGGTAACTTTAATTAGAATAATTGTTTATTTAATTGGGTTATGCGTAGGCGTAACTAAGGCGGTCGCCCCAGACGTGGCTATAAGAGGAATCCCCGTTCGCCCAAGTTTCCGTAACATCCCCATCAGTTGAAATTACCAACCTATGAACCCGCCACACGGGGTCTGCCTCAAGCGACCCAACCGGAGCCTCACCCTTGTAAATTAGCGTATCCCCGACAAAATCAACTCGTTTTGCAAATGGCATTTCTTCATCCGTTGTAGTAGTTGCACCCGACATTGGCGCATATTCAAAAATACCCTTGGCTGAGTTCCATACCAAAGTATCCCCGTCTTTGGGCGCGACTTTAGAGATGTCGTCCATACGAGCAATCCTAACCTCACCCGACCCAGAAGTAAAGCCCGAGGTGCGAGGTATCGTTTCAACATGACGTTTAAGGGTTGCGAAGTCATTCTGAAGTTGCTTTAGAAGCTTCTCAAACCGCTTCTCTTCACCTTCAGTAGGGTTGGTATTAACTTCTTCTTTTGACGCGGGAGACGCGGTTCTAGTTGGTTTCTCGACGGAAGACTCTAGCTCTTTTACTAATTTGAGAACTTCTTCCTTTACAACCGTATTTTTATCAGCTTCAACCTTGGCCTTCTCCACCGTCTTAAACATATCGGCGAGGAGGGGTGCAATCTCTTGCTTCTTCTTCTCATTCCGAGCCGCTTCCTCGAGTTGTTGCTTGCGCTTACCCTCGGCTATCAGTTCTGCAAAAGCGTTTAATTTACTCATCGAAGTTAAAGTCGTCGAATGAAACTGTGGTCGATACCTTGTGTTCCATATCTATGTTGATGTTCTGGGGTTTATTGTCTTTACTATTTAACTTAGAACTTTTGTTAGGTTTGAACTCTGTTGGGGTATCAAGTTCATAGATTTTCAACTTAGCGTTATCGACACCCAGAATAAACCGTTCATCAAGAGCAACGCCTCGGTAACGGTTCTTCAACTGCCGGTACATGACTTGGTTCAACTCTTTCAACTCAGCAGTGTTGATGATTGCTAAAATCCAGTCAGCAATCATCGAAGTACCCGCTGACTCCGATACCGAGGTCATATCTACGTCAGAGTTATCGACACCCGAGCGATTTGTTTGAGTTGCTGTGATTAGTGCAAAATCATACTCAATCGCGAGTGCTCGCAACTCTTTGCCAATGCTTCCAACTATTGAATAAGTGTTATGAACAGACCCAGCCTTATAGAACTCAGATGCACAGATGTTCATATAGTCGATAATAACCATATCAGGAACAAAATTCTGCTTAGTCTTCAAATCAGCAAGCAGCGCCCTAAAGTGAGCCGCCGAAGCTGCGCCTGTTGGATACTCTTTGATAATCAGTTTACCTGAAGTACCCGAAGTAACCATCTTCTTAAACCGAGCATTGAACGTGTCTTTTGGCAATGTATCTAGGGTCTCAAAATCCACATCCATCAAGTTCACGTCAAAGCGACGACCAATCTCCTCAGCCGCCATCTCCATCGTAATGTAAAGAACATCGAACCCGTTCTTCAGTGCACCCGCACCAACATTAACCATATCTCGAGTCTTACCACCATGCGGTGGGGCTAAGAACACGTTCAACGTCTTTTTAGGGAAACCGCCTTTAGTAATAAGGTCAAACTTACCAATCCCGGTCTTGACCCTAGACTCAGTAAGGTGATAGTATTCGTAGCGAGCAGCAGCATCATCAATGTAGCTATGACCAACAGTAGTATCAAAACACACCGCGAGCGCATCAGAGAGGATGTTAGGTATAGCCTCTGGAGTCTTATCCTTAGACTGACCATCGGCGATTAGAACCGACTCACGGAGAGCATTATAGATAGCTTTTTGCTTACAGAACTCTTCAGTTTGCCCTACAAGGTAATCAAGGCTCTCGGTAAACTCTTCCGTATTGTTTACAAACCCTACCATCGTCGTATAGACTTCGGCCGAAGATTTTAGTTTTTCAATCTCCAACAACATCGCCTGTTTAGACGGGAGTTGATTGTGCTTAGAGAAAAACCGGGTGTAAATCTTGATAAAGTTCTTTTCTTCTTTCGTGCTGAAATATTCGTCTTTTAAGTGATGTAGTACCTTTCTAGAGTATTCTTCATTGGAGAGAAGTTGAGAGAAAATTATGTTTTCGATAGCCATTTATTTTTATAGGTGTAATAAGTAAGTTGAGCAGCGTAGAACTTAATTCTACTACTGCTCTCGCGAAAAACAAGCTCTAGGGGTAAGAATTATTCTGAGTCGTCTTCGTCGTCGGATGCTAGCATCGGTTCGTCTAGGTCAACAATCATTGTGCTAAGTTTATACTCTTTTTTGACGTATTCTTTGAACTTTTGATCGGAAAGAATTTTTTCAACATAAAGTTCATCAAATTCTTTAGCCCTGAAGTTTTTATCAGAAACTTCACCCGTTTCTTGGTCCACATAAGCATACCAACCCTGCTTGGGTTTTTGGATAAACCCACCTTCTAACGCGATATCAAAAATACCAGAATAACGTTGAATACCAGACTCATACATCACTTGGAAGGGTAGCTTAGATTTCTCTTTAACACCGCGAGATTTATGGATATTGATTGTAAACTTCCAACCATCAAGTTCGCCATCAGAACCTTTTTCTTGAGACTTTGTAATCACAAAAATCTGATTTGCGGAATATGTCATCGAAGTATTGTGAGTAACAACTCCATTCTCTAGTACATAATGATGAACGTCTTCTACGGTAATATCATAGACTGGTAACTTACCGACATGTTCAATTGATGAAATTTTCATTGTATTTTCCTTTTTAGTGTTCTTCCGTAGCGATACCCGCTTTGCGGCTCTTCTGACTCTTTAATTTTAATATTCTCAATACCGTTTGTTGTCCACCTAGAACCAGTTCCTGATGGTGGAAACAGTATTGCGGGATTTACCCAAGTTGCGATATCGTATAGTTCAGATGTTTCTTTACTTACGCGAATACACTCCCCGGTAATTTTATTTTTTAACATAACCAACCCAAACCTAGAACGCTTTCTATTTGATTCTTCAGTTTTTGGGATTCCTTTATGCGTTTTAGATGCAGTTTCTGCTATTTTCTTTAGAATGCTTTTATAATAATCTGGATTTTCTTCATAAAATTTATTCCTTGATTCGATTGTTCTTTCTTTTTGCTCTTTAGTTCTAGGGACTCCATAATTATAAACCTTATCGCCTCTCATTATACTTGATTCTAATCTTCCAACCACAAACCCTTCTGGTATATCGGTAGGGTCGCACTGAGTCTCGTCAATACCGTTATTGCATGTTATATACCCTTTAGTGACGCCGACGTATTCGCCAGATACATATTTTTCACTATCTTTTCTAATTCTTATAACTTTACCTGTAACAGTATGTTTTGCAGATACGTAGTCTGGGTGTGTGAAATTTGACGTATTTGCATTATTTGAATTAAAAAATCTGGGGTCTTCAACAACATTCATTTGAATATGTAGTTCGTGTTCTGCTAAATTTGCATCTGAGTATATATCATACTCCCCTAAAATAGTTGTTTCTATTCTTTCAGAAACAACTAACTCTGGATAGCCATACTTCAAGCAAGAACCCAAATATATTTTCTTTGACCTGTCATCTATAATATTCTTACCATCAAATGTACAATTAGATTTAGAACCAATGTATAAATAGGGTAGCGTATTGCTTTCTTTTCTATCTAAAAACGTAATTAAGTAAGTAACGTGCATAAAACCTCTTATAAAAGAAGTATTTATTGTTTTTACAAACTCATGACTTACTCAGCTAATAGAAACAATATCTTCATCACCTTTTAAGTCTTTTGCCTTTACCCAACCTTTTGTAGTTAAAAATGGGTGAGTGTCTGAACAAATAACCGAATACCCATCGTCGAACTTGACTCTGATACACTCAGGGGTGCCGTTTACGAGAGTATCGGGATTCCAAGTATGCTCTACGGGTTTAGAACCTTCTAGAGTCTTTACAAGGTCGCCTTCAATTATATCCTCAATTGCTTTGAAACTTCCATCAGCCATCGTAATAAGAGTACCTTTTTGCAAGCAACCCCCTGGGATGATGGTCTTGGGGTACATTGCCCCGATCTCGACATAAACGTGGTTAATCAAGAAACAAGGTAGCTCTTTCTTAGTCAACTGAATAGTAACAAGTCGTAAAAGAGAACGAATCGCCTTTGCTCGGGTCATATCAGCAACAGATTTTTCATCATGTGCATCGTCAGTTTCTTTCTTAGAAGAAATCTGACCAATAGAATCTACCAAAAAGAATACATGGTCGCCGCGTTTAATTTCTTCGAGTTTCTTAACGAAGTCAAATTTCAACTGCTCAACGTGCTCAACCGGAATATGAATAACCCGAGTAGCGTCAATACCGAACGACTTCACGTAGTCTGGTGTAATCCCGTATTCGGTATCATAAAGAATACCAATAGCATCTTCATATTTGTCGAGGTATGCTTTCAAACAAAAAAGACTTAGCGCTGATTTAAAGGTTTTTGAGTCTCCGGAAAGAACCGTAATACCCGGCGCAAACCCGCCATCAACCTCGCCCGAAAATGCAATGTTCAAAATAGGCATAGAAGTCTTTACCATATTTTTAGCATTGAAGAAAGAAGATTCAGAAAGCATAGATGACCCTGTGACTGAAGTTGTCTTCAAGAGTCGTTCCATCATTTTATTCATTTGTAGTTTCCTTAGTTTGTTCGCTGCTTTTGGAAGGTACAGCATTAACCTTATTTTTACGAGTTAAACCGGGTCTGAAATCTACACCGGGGTTTTCATATGACCGTATATTTTTACAACCATCGGTCCACCAAGGCATGCTACCAGTCGCCAAGCCATTTAGTTTATTATTTTCATGGTTTTTCTTATGTATCTCAACCATACGCTCTTTATTATTTTCGCGCCAGCCGGGGCTACAAATTCCACCTCTATTTTTAACTTGCTTCGCAGCATTTAAACCCCACTCACTCCTCATGTCTGCATATTTTGGGTTGTGAATCCCTAACTTATTATCAATCAATATTTTAGAACCCATTCTACCAGCAGCCGAATGATCTATGTTAATCAACCCAAGTGAAAAATTTAATTTAGATTGGGCAGACCTATCATAAGATGGCGAAAATATACCAATTTTATTTGTTTTTGTAACCATACCGCCAATATGACCGGATTCTTTATGCACATCTAACTTCGATATTCTACCGCTTGACATTAGATTAGACAACTGACCCCCATAAGCAAACCTTCCGTATTCTACTATATAAGACTCTTCAAGGTCTAATGCGGCATCTTCAGATAAATTACTTTCAATTATAAAAACTATAGGAGCTTCGCCATCTAAAGATTTTATAACCATCTTTACCGCTTTGCTACAACCATTTTCTTTAAGATGACTGAATGCTCTTAAATTTTTACCCTTACCTATATAAAAAGGTTCGCCATTTGCATAGCATAATGCATACACATAGAATGGGGTTTCTGGGTTTAAATTTTTAACGTGAGATTTGAAGGCTTTATATTCTTCGATCAAAATTTCATAATCATTATACTTTAATAGATGTTTCATTTGTTTCTTTCTGGTAGTGTTGATTGATTTTGCATGGTCTACCGCAACCATGCTTTTTATTTATTGTTTAGAAAAACTCATCCAAACTCGATTTTTCTTCAAGCGCCCAACCAACTGCTTCTAAAATATTTGTCAATGGTTTTAAATATGTTTTTTCATATTGAGTATCGATGTCGATGTACTTATGAAGACCAAACTCTTTAGGCAGCTCATCAACAAAAGCTATCACATTTTCTTGTAGCGGGTTGGGTAATTTAAGATATATAAATTTTATCTTATCACCCTCGACTATCTTATCATACCTATCAAATAACTGATTCTTCTCCAACATATGGTTGTACAAGAGCGATGCGCGAGGCCCGATAGGACACCCCTTTGCGTAAGGCTTATCAGTACCTGTATATTGAGCTAAGTTATTTGCAGATGAAGGGAAAGCGATTGTGTTTGGCTCTGAAGAATCAAACTTCTTTCTTGTTGCTATAACATTTAGTTTAAGCTGTTCTAGATTTTTGTCAATGATAAGCGCAATATCCGCTTTTAGAGCAGACCGCACTAACATTGGAGTTGAAGACCGCACAACCTCGATACCCATTATTTTATAGTCTCCATCCGGATATCTAACACCCTCTGAGTCGTAGACTTTTAATGCGTAACGTTTTTTCCCGATCCAAAAGCCACCTGAACAAATATTTTCTCTCTTAAAGTATATTGTTTTTACATAGTGATTCTGAACTCGCGCAATAGTATCGGTAGCTTCGTCGATAAATGGTCGTAGCTTCTTCTCCATCAAAGAGTCTAGAGCATCGACAATCTTCAAATCTGGTTGATTTACCCAGTATTTTTCCACTACATTTTTTAATGTAAAGAAAACTGAATCCGTATCCATGTAAACAACATAAGGGATATTCGTAGTCTTAAAGAACTCGTTAAAGCGTTTGTCGCAGTGGCTAGAAACAGTTTTAATAATATACTGACCCGTGAGTGTAATCGCCTCACCAAACCTAGCATCATAGAATATAAAACCCGGTTGAAGGAAAACCCCATACAGGGAATTATTCATCACTTTTAATGCTTCTTGAAGAACGTTTTTCAGGTCAGATTCATTTTTAAAATTCACATCACCTGTATCAACATAGAGTTGTTTTAGTCGAAGCATCTCATTCTTAGCAACCCTACGATCACCCAAAACCTTTTCAATCACCCGAGGTACAAACCCTAACTTCTCTTTAGAGAACATTACCCCGTTAGCAGCCAGCGTAACATCTTCAGTAATACCAAAGTCTTTTAGCGTCTTACCCGATAGCAAAACATCTACATCAACATTCGGCGCAACACCCTTAAAAGTCTCTGGTGACAAATTAAGGCACTGCATAATACTTGGGTACAAAGCAGTCGCGTCGATGCTTACAACCCAATCGTAGAACCCCGGAACTGGTTCAGCAACATAAGCACCAGGAATAGCCCCACCACCCCTAGACTCGCGAGATACGGCAATATACTTGTTTTCTTTCAGTAGAGTAGACGCGATGTAGCATTCCCAGTACCTAACTGGTGAGAATACGTCTTCAAAGTTACTCTTGGTCAAGTACGCAACGCTAACACCAATAGACAACAATCCCTTCTTCTGATCAATCTCAGTCATCCGCTTAGTATCAATAATGTTGTACCGGGCGAATGTGGTTTTGTGCTCCTCAGATTCACAAAATTCTTTGAACGTATTAAACGGATTTTCCAACTTACCAACGCCAAGCTCTACTTTGGCTAAGTTGTCAAGAGAGTAGCTTTCTTGCTTCTTCAGTACAAATTTACGATACAGCGCTTGGAGGTCATACATCGTTCGACCGACAATGGTATATTCGATACGGGTAGTTCCTTGAATCTCGACCTCGCGCTCATCAATCACCCCGAATGGCGATAGTCGGTTAGCCGCTTCTTGACCCAGTACATTACGGATACGGTTAATTAGATACGGAGTATCGAACCCTTCGCAGTAGAACCCGTACATGATGTCGGGGTCTTCTACTTCAATAAACGTAATGATGCGCTCTAATAGGGCTTCCTCTGTTGGTAGAACTTCATAGTAACCATCAGATTCCTCTAGTTCAACGTCAGCAGTCGTAAAGCAAGTTGTCTTGAGGGTGTTTCTGTCTTGAAACGCGATATGTGTAATTTCTTCGACTGCTTTATAAGGGTCTGGAACTCCGGGTGGCCCATTTACGTTTACCTTGGTCTCGATATCCCAACCGATAATTTTCAAGTCTGAAATACCGACCGAGAGCACATCCGGAAAGTTCCTAGCAATGAACTCATAGCCCCAACGAGAAGGCGCATACCCATGAATCTTCATCACCAAGTCGTATTGTTTAATAAACTCGCGACCAGCCGAAATGCTCTCTAGCTTGCGTTCTTTAAGGTTTCTACCATAGATAGATTTAAACTCAGATTCTTCTTGAGTCTCTGTATAGAGAGTTGGTTTGAAAGAGACCTTACCATGAATGCGGTTTTTAACACCATTCCGGATTTCGTAGCCTCGGTAAAAGACTTTACCATGCTTGACGCTGGAGTGTGTATAGAATTCTGGACTTGACAAATAGCACCTCTAAAAATAATAAAGCCTTCAGTACCAATTATAGCGCTGAAGGCCGATTCGGTCAAGTGACGATTTTACTGCGCTGTATCTGGGAAAATCTTATCGTACAAGTCTACAGTCGCGTCTTGCTCAGCCTCGACTTCTTGACGATTCTGTCGATGAAACAATTTTGCAATTTTTGCAATAAACTTTTTCGGAATCTCTGTCTTCTCGGCAAGCTCTGCGATAGCTTCTTTCTGGAAGTCTCGCTCACCCTCGGTGCGAGTCATAGATGCGCTAATTTCTTTACAAGCATCTTGAATCGCCTTGATACTCTCTGGGTCAGAGGGCATGATAATTTCACTGGTTTGAATTACTGACATAATATAGTTTCCTTTTATTTGGTGGCTGCTTCTAACAATTTAAGAACCATGGCCACCGATTCACGGTTCTTATGAAATTTAATTGAAAAGTGATTCTCAATACAATCTGAAATTACTACCATTATAGATTCATCATGAAACCCATCGTTGTAGATGGATGCTTTAACGATAAACCTAGACCCTATAATTTGCGGCTCGTTTGAAACGATAAGTTCGGTCAAGCCATCTTTCTTATTCTTAGACTTCATATCTTTTTATGTGTGAAGTGAGATGACCATAAAGTCTTCTGTAAGTAATCTGTTATCAATTAGAAATTGAATTAGAAAAGTCAAGTTTTCAGTATGAGTCGGATTAAATTCATCAATCAAGATGAACTGGTATTTTAACCCATTAAACCGAATTCCGCGTAAACGGTTCAAAATATTTTCAACATTAGACAACGGAAACCAAGAGCTATCCTGGCTCATGATCGAGCGAAGTTTGATACAAGATTTACCCGAACCAAAGTCGTTCATAGCGGTTGTCTTACCGGAACCCCGAGGAAGGTGCAGGTCAATATAACGATGCTCAGAAACTTCCTGTTTAACTGACAAACCCGTAAAACCTAGTTTACCCGTAGGTTTAAGTTTAACAAATTGTTCTAGCATTTCTTTCGTAATCATTTCTTTTTGCCCACAGTATATTTTGACACCAGAACCCAGTTCTTCTTATCTTTATATTGAATAATATCAACAGGAGTATCTGGGTCTACGATTAGAGTTTTCTCTTTATCAAGTATAACACACATTCCCCATGCCTCTAGCAACTTTACAATAGCATTCCTGCGACGTTCATCATCTTCGGTAAAGTCGCTTTCTTTCTTATCACAAGCAAATAATTCTTTAAAGTGAAGAATATAATACTTACCGCGCTTGTGCAGTATTGAGCAAGATTGATAGAGCGTATTAGTTTTCTTAGACTTGATACCGATACGAGTAAGGGTTTCTTTTATTTTTAAAAAGTCGTCGGGCTTTGAGAGGTTAATCTCAACTCCAAATTCAAGAGAGGGTTCCATAATGTTTCACAAAAAGTTAGTAACAACATTATTTATTGCCCTCTTTGCCACCGACTAATTTCTTATGTTCTAAGATAGTGTCTTCATCAATAAAGGCTAGATACTCGTAGGCTCGTTTCATAGAAATTTTCATTTCGTTAGAAATATACTTAGCCATCTCTAGCGCATCTTCATCAACCTCTTTCTTTGTCCACATCTTACCCGAGTTCCTAATCTTGGGCAACCCCTTTAGTAAGAAGTCATACTGTAGCTTCTTATCAAGCTCAGGGAACATATTTAGCACGTTGGCAAAGATTGTAGCTTGAGGCGAGTTAGAAAGAATACGGTTTACCATAAAAGGTTCATACTCTTTCATAAAGATGTCGTCAGAGGTAAACAAATCCTCTTTAGACGACATTACCGATTTCGCATAATCAAAGGGTGAACTCATTTGAACTGAGCAGTTGTCATCAATTGAATCAAGAACGCGATAGAGTTAATCTCTTGGTCGATAGAATGAGAAGCTCTGAACTGAGACTCTGCAATCAATAAAATTACCGGAGGAATAGTCTGAGGAACCAACTCGGGTAACATCTTATCATAAATAGTGCGATAAAAAGTAGTAGCATCCATAGAGCTATTGGCGACCCATTGGCGACACTTAGAGAAGTTCTTTTCTTTAACAAACGTAACCAAGTCGGCAATACCCGTATCGCCAGAAGCTACAAGAGCGTCTGAATCAATCTTACCAGAATTAGACCAACGTTGAAGTTCGCTGATAGTTTTACGGAAGTCTGGAAAGTTCTTAGATACAATCGATGCAACCGCTTTCTTATCAAACTCGATACCCTCAGTCGTAAGGATATGAATAGCCCGCTTCAACATCTGAGTTGCGGCAGCAGCTTTATCTTCTTTTGAGAATTTAAATTCTACGACTTGAAGCCTTGAGATAAGAGGTGCAATGATCCGGTTCTTGAAGTTGCAAGTAAAGATGAAAATCGCATTAGACGAGAACTCGTCAAGGAACCCACGCATTGCAGGTTGGCTAGAATTTGCGTTCAGGAAATCGCTCTCGTCCAATAAAACTACTTTTTTGCCACCAGAAAACGATACCGTAGACACGAACTGCGAAATAGTTGTACGAATCGTATCAATACCGCTTTCAAGAGACGCATTGATAAAGAGCATATCAGCATCTAGCTCATTAGCAATAGCTCTAGCAAGCGTAGTCTTACCAACCCCACCCGTACCCGAGAAAAGCATAGAAGGGATGTTATCTTTAGAGATAATCTCTTTAATCATCTTCTTCATATCTTCTGGCAAAATACAGTCGTCAATCTTACCCGGGCGATACTTCTCGGCCCAAACTAAATTATCTAAACTACTCATTGTCCAATCGCTTTCTTCACAAGTTTTGATGCAAGTGCACCATCATACAACCCGACATGGTCTTTCTTCAGACCAGCCATGATTTTACCCATATCAGTACCCAATGATAACACATAACCAGAAATAATCAAGGTCAGTTCTTCCTCAGTGTACTTCTTTGGCAAGTAGGCTTCAAGGATAGATTTTTCTACGATAGCAGAGTTATGGGGTTGAGAACCAGCAGTAAAAAGTTCAAGGTTTGAATTGATATTCTTTACGAAAGATTCAATTACCTTAATAACCTCAGCGTCAGAAGGTTCACGATTACCCGCGTTCTTACCCACCATGCAAGCCTCACCGATAAGCGTTGTAAGTAGCGCCCCGCGTTCACCCATCTGGGCTTTACGAGCCGACAGTTGGTCGGCTTTAATTTTATCAATCAGGTTCATAATAATCCTAGTTCTTCACATTTAAGTAATGTATCTTCTACCGAACGATGAAGGATACCGATTCCACCGTGTTCGCGCCATAAGTCGATATTTCGACCATAATCGTCGATAAGAACTGCTCCTGGAGTTTCCAAGAGCCATTTCCACTTATTCTTACCACCAACAACGGTATTCACTTTGATCTGACGACTAATGTTCTCGGATACCCAGCGGCGTTTATCCTCAGCCGCTGTAGCCAAGTTACCCGTCGGTATAGGTGTAGCCGTAAGAACTTCGAGGTCGTGATGCTGAAGCATCGTAACGAGTTTCAACGACCCTTTCATCAACTCTAGATGGTAGAACAGATTGTAATATTTTCCTAGTTCTTTCCATAGAGATTTATCATCACTCGCAGTTTCTTTTGAAATGTTACAGTCTCGAAGAAACTTATTAAAGTCAGCCATTACCCCATCTAAATCAAGATATATTTTCACTCAGCAACTTCCTCGTATGTAGCTTCAAAGATATCGGGTTTGCAGGCGTACAATTCTCCGCGAATACCCCGGATGATAAAATCACCCTCAGTAGCGATGTGAGTTACCCTCAGATGATTGCCGTCTTCAAGAGTCTTAATCTCTACTTCACCCTTTGCGGTTGGTGTACGGGCTTTTTCAAACCGACCAATAAAGTCTCCACCAAAGTTAATCAGGGCTTCGATACCGAGCGAAGTGTATTCAAATTTCATAGCCTGAATTTCAACGGGCTTTTTACGATAAGTTTTCAATTGTGTCATAGTGTTTAGTCTTTATAAAGGTGTGGTTTCTGGGAAATACGAAGGTTGATTCGTTCAATTACAATAGCATCATCAGTAGGAGTAGAGTTCCAGTCACCGTAGAATATGTCTGGAACGCCTTCGAACGCGATCTCGCGGGTTTTATCAAAAGTGTAACCCCTACTACCCATTTCATCGCAAAGCCGCTTAAAACGCGTTTTAAGGAAGCCCATCTTGGTGTAGAAAAATGTAACATGGCCTTTGTTCAAAGTAAAGTTCTTTGGAACTGACTTCAGAACATCTTCGACAGATTTAGTTCTCAAGGATCGTTTCAGAGCAGCCGGGACCATAGTGATTTCCCGGTACTCTGCAATCAGGTGCATACGTTTAAGATTCTTAGGGTCGAGGTTTGAATTTATTCGAGTCATAGTTTCTACGTGTAAGTTTAAGACTCGATAATTATAACCTAAATTTTTAATTTCCCAATGATGTAATCAAGTAAAATTTGCTGGTCTGAAAGGCTTTCATTTTTAAACTCTTTGATGTAATCCATATAGTCTAGGTTAGAAAGTATATTAGATATTTTTGTATCTCTACCTTTAAGAAACTTATCTGACTGGCTACTACCTCTATCAGAATACCTAGACTCTAATGTAGAATTTTCTGCACTCAGTACAATGAACTCCACATTACAATTTTCTTGAGTTAACAAGAAATCATAAAATTTACCATTTGTAAGCCTATCGCCTTCAAATAGTATGTTGCTCTTTGTAGAGTTTACAAATTCTACAGCAGTAGGCTGTATAGACATAGAAAGCCGGTCAGTACCCGCGAACAGTTCACCGTCCTCATACTTACCTATGATATAGAGGTCTAGCTTTTCTGAGTATAGACAAGGTAACGATTTAACGGGTTCAACTTTAACAAAACTATCATCAATTATTTTGCGGAAAAGAGTTGTTTTTCCGGTTCCGGGTCTACCAGAAACTGCAATAATATTACGCATAAAAATCCTCAAGAGTTGACTCTTTATTAAAAGAGTTTTTAAAACAACTATTATCAATATCCATCATTATAACCTCACCCGTAAGTCGGTAGTGGTTCTGTTTTGGTTTATCTAGCCCTGGGTCTGTCGGGTTATCTTCTAACCTCAACTCAACCGGTAAAGTTTTAGAACGAGCTTCCCAGAAATCAGAAAAGTCTTTTTTAACGCCCCAAGATTCTTCGGCCTTCTTAATCCTATCATAAAACATATCCATATAGACATTAGGGTATCTACGGTTCGGTCGATGCCAAGACTTATAGCAACACAGGGTAGACTCTAGGGTGAAGTATGAAACATCTTTATAGAATTCCCTATCTATGAATCTAGACTTAGCTTCTAGCAAGAGTTTTTCACCTTCTTTCTCTAACCAAGGTATATGTTGCTCATTATAACCCATAAAACTTGGGTTTAGCTTATCATGCCAATCTAAATCTTCGCGCCCGAGTACGATAGATAAACCGTTTCGGTGCGATTTAGAACCCGACATATCATCTAAGAATAAAGAATCACAATCAATCTTAGCACCTATTATTTTTAGGTATTCTAAGTAAGAGAATGTTGAGAGCCTACCGAAGAATGAAAACTCGTTAATTACGATATTCCAGAGGTTTCTAAAATTTACTTCTACATCTTTACTTGAGCAAACTTTATCAAAATACGATACCTGATTTTTACCAACGATAGACTGATAAGATTTTAGGGATTTTCCAAAATTCGCCTTTACATATCGCCTATCCATGTCCCAGCCGAGCCGTGACCAGTTATCGTTAATATATGTCTGAACAGTTTCTGGGTCTACCGTATGTTCACTGAACTCTGAGTATATCACCCAAGATGTTAGTATGTTCTGAGTTACGCCGTTAATAAAGGCCAACCAATACATCTGCTCTTGAGTAAGGTTATGTTTTTCTTTCAAGAAGTCAAACATAAAATAAACCGCGCCCGGGTGTGATTTATACTTTAGATGAAACTCGTAGAACCGTAAGAAAACCTCCCTACGGTATTCGGGCAACCTAAAATCAAGACCCTCAACAAGTTCTTTTTTATTAGGTAAACCCGTCAGTTCAGACCAAGACCCAACCGGGTGTGTAGATAAAGAGTTATACATTTTATTGGAAGAACTCGTCTAGCCCGCAACCCTCAAAATGATCTAATAGCCAAGGATGATAATCTTTCAAGTATTGTTCACCATTTTCAGAAGCCTTCAGGTAGTCATACCATTCTTTTGCTAAGTTTTTATCCGTCGTATCATCATCGGCCCACATAGAAGGGCTAATACCGTTCCATAGAGGTCTGTACTCTTTATGTGAGGTGTTGTTCCTACGGTCTTCAACAAATTTCTTTCGAAGGTCTTCGTACTTCTTAACCCCAAGGCCAATCATATTTTCACGCAGATAGCAAACAAGACTAACTCGGTTAGACTCTTCAGAACCTAAAACGATAGGCGTATTTCCATGAATAATCTCGTGGTTATTTACTAACAACAAATCACCTGGGCGAACGTTCACTGCAACTCTGTATTCTGGAAAAATCAAATACCCGCCAGTATAATTCCCGTCATTAGATAAAACTAACAAGTTAGAAAGGCCTTCGGTAAAGTCGCCCTTATCACGATGGTACGCTGTTCTAAATGTTTTATTTACAGTGATAGTTGTAAAAACGGTTTCAGGTACTACAAATTCTTTATCCATTTTATCAATAGCCGCTTTTTGCGCTGCGTAACGAATAGGCGACAACTCTTTAAACCCTTTATTAAGGGTCTGCAGAAATTTGAAAGAGAGTTGAAATTTATCAAACTTATTTTCAGTATAAGCCGTAGCTCTACCAAAAGGTATCCTAGGATAACGGTCAAACCAGCCAGCAATTCCAGAACGCACCGCATTCGCATAGTTTGTTTTAGAGATAAAAGTTTCAGAAATTCGGGTTGCTTCTTTCACTCGCTCTTTTAACTCTAGGCTATATGTTTTAAGCGCCCATTCTTTAAAGTCAAACTCTACAATTTTTGCAACCAGCCAGATACACGCACGAGTAGATAGAGTTTTATTTGCATCAACTTTCTCTAGTAGAGATTCAATTGTTTCAGTAGACCCAAAAAGTTCATTCGGTGGATTAATCAGAAAATCTATAACATCAAGTTCTTCTTCTGTTACAAACTTTTTAATAGACGAGTCTTGATCAATCGACCCTGAAGCAAGCCCCCGATTATCAGACTTAACTGCGGCTTCGTGCAAACCTTCATAAGCAAGGTCTTGCTCCTCTTTAGAAAAATAGTTTTTACGAAATTTAAAAGCTAATCGCTTTTCGTCAACCGCACCCTCGGAACCGACCAAAGAGTGATCCTCAGGCATATAGCAATCAGTATCCTCTTCAACCAGAATGTCATAATCGGCCTCTGAACCGAAAGAACCTAACCTATCTTCACAATCATATTTTACGGGTGCAACTATCACTTTTACCATAACGGGTATCTTCCTATTTAAAAAATTGTTTCTAAACTATGATTTAATTATAACCCTAGTTTCTTATCTGTCAACTAACCAATATTCTCAACAACCTGTTTACCGTCAACATACTTAACAGTTATTTTATTAGTCTCTAGCATGATTCTATTTAGCCTATCTAGGGTTCGCGTTAGCTGCATGATACGCATAGGATGCTTTGCTTCTAGAAGTATCTTAGTCGCTTTCTTATGAGCCGATAACCGACTCGTTAGCGCCTCCTTGACTTTACGCGCCTTGGCTTTGGCTTCTTTAGCTAAGTCTACTTGAGGCGGTATAATTTCTTTCTTCTTTAGCGAGAGTGTTTTACGTTTTTCTTCCATTTAGAGGTCAATCCTTATGACGTTCTTCTACCTTGTTTGTGTAGAAGTGTAGAGTTTTCGATTCGTAACAGTCTAGGTATTGAACTCCGACTTCTGAACCGCATGAACACGTTAGCGGTATGTATGAATTACCGCAACAACCACAACCCTCAACAAATTTTAACTGGTCTTGGTCTAAGTAGCTAGAAGGGTTTGTTATGAAAACGCCATCTAGCATATGTCGGCCAGACCAAGATAGTTTGTTTCGACGAACAAAGTATTGCGACTCAGCGGGTCGGTAACGACCATTCATAGAAGCCTTATAGAGCCCGAGTTTAGTCAAACGGGTTCCGCAGTTTTTACATACTAGATGAGTCATCGATTAGTAGCTCTCAGAGAATGTAAGCTATTCGTATGGTTATCTTCATACCGTACTTGAATATAAAGGGGTAACTTTTTATAGACCGAACTCTTTACATTCAGGGGCAGTTTCCATTCAGGAGGAAATGGTCGCCCAATTTTGTAATGCGACATTGGAATAAAACCCATTTCCGATAATTCGTTTTGATTTAGCATGTTAATTCCTTCTATTGAAATTCTTTGTTAGCCTTGAGGTATTTGTCACAAAAGTCTCCGAACCAATCCCAGACTTTAATAATCGTTTCGCGGTTAATTTGCATAAAGAATTGCTTCCTTTGGGTAGACTACATTATAACTGCCTTTTAGCGTAATAACGCCTTCTGGAACAGAATATTGCACTAAAAGTGCTGATGTATATGAGTAACCCGATTTACCAGAACTATTTACAACCATTTCACCTTGGGTTGAGACTAGCTTTGCTATTACTTGAATGTTCTTTGGTTGTGGAACTGGTTTTGTACAACTACCGTAAAGCATAGTTAGTGGGTACGCGACCATGATAGCAAAAATCCAATGCCAAAATTGATATTCCAATCCCGACTCTTCGCTGACTGATTTAATACACGTAAACGCGATAAAGCATAAAAATAAGACAAACCAGAAAAGGGATGTGTCTGGTTGCGCTTCGGGTAATGGTTGGAAAGTGTAAGTCATAAGTCTATTTTATTGAGTTAAGAATTTCTTAAAGATTTCTACTTGTTTTTGTTTCATATCAGCAGCAGCAGCAGCAGCAGCAGCAGCAGCAGCAGAAGCAGCAGCAGCATAATAAGCAGCATAATAAGCAGCATCACGAGCAGCAGCAGCATAATAATAAGCAGCAGCAGCAGCAACAGCATAATAAGCAGCAGCAGCAGCATCATAAGCAGCATAAGCATCATCACGAGCAGCATCAGCAGCAGCACAAGCATCCCTCAACTCTTCCAGTGTAGCTTCACCGTTAGCAAACCGTTCAGCAACATGAAGTGCTTCAATGCTCCTTGGGTCTTGCATCAAGCCCTCAACTTCTCTAGCGAAAGCAACGGCTAAGAGTCGCTTCTCCTTATCAAAGCCCTCTACAACACGTAGACACCACAAAGTATCGTCTAGACCGTTGCTTTCAAGTACAGTCAACAAATCTAGTTCAACATCATCTACAACTGTCTTACCAAGATGCTTCAACAATTTAGCCCATCCTTTTTTACAAGGTGAGTGCAAGCGGATTTTGTTAAGGGTAGTTTTCATTGTTTATCCTTTGCGTTTAGATACGTCTATTATAACACTAAAATCCTTTGATTGCACGAAATTCTTCACGAACTTTTTTAAATTCGGGCAACCAAGTTGAAACATCTTCATCAAAAATCAATAACCCATCATCTTTAGTAGCCATAACAATTTTAATTTTCTTAGCAACAAGACCAGTTCGTTCCCAGAACATGCAGCTATAAATTGCACACTGCATAAAGTAAGAACTAATCTCGTCGCGACTCTTAAACCTTGAAGATGACTTCCAGTCAACAACAGTAAGAACTCCATCAAACTCACAAATCAAATCTACAGAACCCGCAACTTGAAGCCTATCAGACCAGAGGCGGGTTTCAATAGCATGAACAGTTTTAATTCCATCTATTACGGGTTTAATCAACTTAAACATGTCGGCTGCAGTGAGTTCGGTAAAGTCGAATACAGGTTTCTTATTGAGTAAGTAAAGTTCGCACGCCTCATGAAGTTTAGTTCCGTTCTTAGCAGCTTTAGAACTAATCTCTTTTGCAACATCTTCACCAACTTTGCGTTTCCATTCTTCTATATGAGCAGAGCTAACTATAGATAGAACAGTTGTAACTGACGGGTAGATATTTCCAGAAGGTGTTTGATATCGACGACCAGATTCAGAGTTAATCTGGATGCAGTCGTCGATTTTATGTTTGATAATTGTTCGAGTCACAACTTCTTAAAACCGTTTTCTATTTCTCTAGAAGTCATGATATCACCTTGATTCCAGACTTTGATTAGATGTGCTTTATTTAGATTTATCCAATCAATAATGTCGTGCAAGTGAATAGTGTTTAGTTTACAAGTACCGATAACCCTAGGTTTATTTTCAAGTGTAATTGAAAAGTTATCTTTATAGTGAAATGTTCCGGCGATATTGGAAACTTTCACCCTAGGCCCGTGTTTAGCACCACCTTTAGACGAAATATGGATAATTGACATTAACCCAGTTTCGTGAGGTTGTAAATTCGCCATCTCCATGATGTACCTATCATCAAGGGCATAAGAGACTGACTCTATTAGTTTTTTCATTACAGAGCTTTTAGAAAAAGAATCAGGACTGTAATAGTGAGAATGTCAGCCGCAATAGTGAGTGCTGCGAGTTGTGGGTTTGCTTTGATTTTAGCGATCAAGTTTTTCATAATTTTAGGTTTAGTTGTTTAAAACTAAATTATAACACAAATTTAATAAGACTAAATTTTAATTTTGATCGAATAGCTTCTGCTAAGAATTTAGCATAGTTTCGGCGGTATTGAAGAAGTTGATAGTCAGTCATAATTTATTCAACGCTTCTGTTTCTTGGTGCGTCGATAACCGTCAGAGAGGTTAGATTAACTCTCGAGCCTTCGGCTTAGATTCTTTATGGTCTTCGATGTTGGATTCGAACCAACGTTATTCCTCGCCCCAAACGAGGTGCCATACCAGACTAGGCGAATCGAAGTTTTATTTATTTATGGTAGCCCGTGAGTGGTAATGCTCCCTCAACCGATTATGAGTCGGACGATCCCTATAGATCTTACGGGCCAATATTCTGTAAAACTTAGCTAATTTCTAAATCAGGTTAGAGATATCTACAAAAACACTCTTTCCAGATAATTCTTTTGCAAGTTTTTCATAGAAAGATTTAATCTTATGGTCGATAATTACGCCATCTTTAATTTTCGGTAAGCCATTCTTAACAGACATAGAATATACAAGTTCTACTATATCTGAACCAATAAACGGTTCACTATACAAAAGTTTAAAATAGTCACTCTCTTTTAACTTCTTTGTTCCGTCATAGCGCATATGACTCAAATCCGCTACCCATGCCTGAATTTCTTTTTCCCAGCCGCGCAAAGCAGTGTTTGTAGGGTAAAGATAAATTTTAATAACATGTGATGCTATCTGAAAAGAGAGTGCGCGTATCCGATTTACAATAACTTTACGCTGGTAAGCCATTTCAAACAAATGAACTTCCATCAGTAAGTCAGCAATGTTATCTATAAGTTGCATACAATCAACTCTTAACGAACAAGCAGTGTAGGCCCTTAGAGTCTATTCCAAACTTTACACCGTTTTCAAACTCACCCCAGAAGTAAACATCAGTCTTCTTACCAGGCCATTCTACCCAAGAAGTTGTTGCGTCAGTCAAAGAGAAAATCTTAACAACCTTCATATCGACAAAAGGAAATAAGATTGAATCTTCGCTAATATCTGGAATTACATCACTTAAAATCATTTTTAATTGCTCCAAAAGAAACTTTGTTTATGAGCTATATTATAACACATAAACAAAGCTACCAACCCCTAAGTTGATCTCTTTGTTGTCTTCGCTACCGCCAAGGCGACAACCTCGCGTCATGAAGAGGGTCTTCTTTATAGCCGACGACTTCTATAAAGTATTTTATGTTGTATTCTCTACAACCGCCGAAGTGTGCTACTAACTCTAGGGATGTGAGTTAGTAAGCATAGCGCCCATTTTTAAATTTTCTTAATCTTATACATAGCAAGAGAGTTACCCGGTAGAACCGCAGTATCACCAACCAGTTTACCCTCTTTATTTACAACATTTTCAATCTGTAACCAAGGAATCATCTTCTCAAGAGCATTCTTACCAATCCTGATACATTGAACAGTACCGATCAGAACACCTGCTGCTGAATTCCATTGAACTTTATCGCCGTTGTTGAATTGAGAGATTTTCATTTGAATTACCTTTTGTTTATTTGGTAAATGAATTATAACACAAAAAAGACTACCGTGACAAACAGACTCCAATTGTCTTATGTGAGAGGGTAGTAAAAATTGTCCCGGACTGCTCGCACCGAGGAGGAACATCATTCTCATGTTCTGAGGCGTGCAGCGCGACTGCATCATGCTCTTAAAAACTCTCTGAAAACTGCAAATCCTGAGAAGGAATTTATCGACTTTGTCAGCAGTTTTATTTCAGTTCAGCATTATGTCTCGGTTACTTAAATGCTTAGAGTTTAAATTGTATTTTATGCGGAGGCAGGATTTGAACCTACGACCTCTGGGTTATGAGCCCAGCAAGCTACCAGACTGCTCCACTCCGCATAGAATACAACTTTAATAGGACACGCAAAGCATGCCGATGGGGTCCAGACCATCTATTTCCAGCTTTGGCAGAAGTGTTTTCTATAATGGCGAACAACATTTCCATTTCTTTCATCCCGCACTTAAATGTAGCGGAACACCTTATGATAAGTCTACCCTCTTTTTACCTAGCACTCCGCTTCAACAGTCGGCATTCACCGAGGTATCTAGGGATTTGCACCCTCTAAGAACGGATATTTTGAGTACCCACATTTAGAATAGACTATTTATCATATCAAAGAATAAGAAGGATTCGAACCTCCGACTACAGCACCAGAATTAACTGGATGGCCTACCAACTTGCCATTACCTGCGATTATCCTTTGATATGATTCCATACTATCGATTGTGATTTCGGTTAATTATGCAAATTAAAGTTTACTTAAACCACTTAGGGTAACTTTGAAATTATCGACTGTCGCCCTTTAGGAATCGAACCTATAAAATAAACTTTAATTTGCAATCAATCACTAAAGAGAGAACTCTATCCGCATAAGCTCTATTGACAATCACGGCGCGGGTATCACTACCTAATGCAAGTCCTGCAGAACTCAGAATTACTCTCTTTACTGACTAATCAGCGACCCTATTTGCAAGTGGAATCGAACCACTACCTCCGTTGTCTTTACCATATTAGACGACCTACGAAACGTCTGTCCCGTGGATTGGAATCGAACCAACATTTCCTGCGTGCTGCCATTAAACTATGCAAGGGTCATCGAGTTAATTACTCTCGATTGCGATTTCGGTTAATTTGACCGATTTCACATGTAGTAATTATAACATAACTTTTACTACATATGGAATACGCAGTTACACTCGTACACCGAGTAACGACCCTCATACAAGGACCGCCAACGTATTTCACACACAATAATTATAACATAACTTTTACTACATGTGAAAACTATTTCTAGTAATCAAACAAGTCTACATTGTTTACTGAGGGCCTCTTGGACTTGAACCAAGGTGACCTTCCACTGTTTGGGAAAGTACATTAACCACTATGCTAAAACCCTCAGTAAACGATGTAGAAAATATTTTTAAAGAACTCTTACAAGACTAAGTTGCAATAAACTTGCCTTCCTTAACTCTATTATAACCTAGTTTTACCAGTTTACAACAAATTTCTAAAAAATATTTCCGGTTACGTTCATCCGGAGTGAAATTTTCGTATTCACCGT
>ERZ650304.425-NODE-425-length-22637-cov-12.681649_pt1 | contig 22637 bp, 30 predicted proteins | sample MGYA00376240_ERZ650304 | MGnify/ENA primary metagenome ERZ650304 (study PRJEB26733, sample SAMN07839271) | wastewater metagenome | biome: small river; feature: stream; material: water | place: USA: North Carolina | collected 2016-03-01 ... | reverse complement strand
CGGTCGCGTTGCTTGCGGTGCCAGAAAGATCACCGCCCATTGCTGGATCGCCGCCGCCGCCGCCGCCGCCACCGACCGGCGCGCCATCGATGAAGTAACCGGCGCTCATGATGCCACCGAGCGGGCGCCGAAATCCCACGACGCCGATTGAGTGCCGCTCGCCGCGTTCGCGGTGACCTTGATGACCTGTGATGCGTCCGCGCTGTACTCGATCACCGTCGACGCGCCAGCCGCAAGCGTGGTGGCCAGCGCCGTGAGTTCAACAAAGCCAGCGTTCGGCCCCACGCTCTTGTAGACCTTGACGGCGACGTTCGCTGAGTTGCCTCCGTCGGCTTTCACGATGAGACACCAAGCGGTGTTGTTGAGCATCGCCTGTTGAACAAGGGTCGTCTCTGCGGTGGTCACGGCCGCTTCGGTGCCGCCGATGTAGAAGGGTTGGGACATGCGATTACTCCGGGTCGTCGACTACGCCGATGGTCGCGACAGACAGCGTGCCCGCCGTAACCTTGGCCTGAAAGGTGATCGTATCGAGACCTTCGCCTGCGCTTGTGTCGAGGTACGCTTGCGCGACGTTCGAGAGCGCCCACGTACCGCTAGTGCCCGCAAGCACAAGGTAATACGGGCCGCCAAAGCCGCCGCTGTTGAGTCTCAACGTGCCGCCGCTGGCGCCGCTCGTCTTGTAGAACGTGGCCCATTGAACGCGGCACCCACTTGTGGATTGCCCTCGCAAGCGGCGGGGCCGCACAATCCACTTCTTGGGGTTCGACCCGCTCTCGACGTCGCCCGTCATGGCGGTGAAGGTCGCGCTGGTCGTAGTGAGCGGCGAGCCGTGGGGGTAGCTCCGGTGATGGTAGGTGCGAAAGACGTTCTCGTACCCCCACACGACGCTTTCATTCAACCGCTGAAGCCCGCTCGGTGACCCATCGACGATCACACCACGCGGCAGAAAATCCGTGAGGGGCTGCCCGAAGTCTTCGGTGGAATCGACCGCGAACCGAGGCACCTCGGTTATCTGAAAGTTCTCGACCCCGATGCTTGACCCCGACGTCGAAATCACCAGTTCGAACACCCACACCTCGCCGATGACCAGCCCCGCGGAGACCAGTTCATCGACGCTCAGCCACCATTCGAGACCCGATGAGTTTCGCCACCGATCCGAGAAGCTGTTGCCAGGGAGGTGGTACTGCACATCGGCTTTGATGCCCGACGGGATGGCCGTCGATGACGATGCGACGGTGTTGCCGGTCTGGTCGCGCGCCGACAAATCGAGCGTGAGGTGGTGCGTGATCGTGTACGCGCCGATGGGGCCGAGGAGAGCGCGCACCGCGAGGTACTTCACCCCATTACGCGACCAGTAGATGAGGTTGTGCGTGCCGCCCGGCGAGAAGAACACCCGCGCGCACTGCCCGAGGTGGCCGCCTGCGGCATCGCTCGTAAGCGTCGCCAGCGTACCGCCGTGAGTTGCTCGCGTGGTCGCCCTCACCTTCGCCGTCTGCAGGTCGAAGGTCGGCGTGATGAGCGTGCGAGGGGTCGTCGTCATTGCGGGTCAAACAGGCTCAGGGTGAGGGAGTGCACGGCGGCCTTGTTGCCAGAGCTGTTCGAGGTGCACCAGAAGCCGACGAAGACGGCCACCTCGCGCACGTCGCCGCTCTCCGTGGGCTCTGTCGCAGGCGTTGACGACCCGGGCGAAGGGGACAGTGATCGCTCGCCGGTCATTGACTGGAGTAGCTGCAAGGTCGCCTTGATGGTCGTCGGGCTCGTCGAGGTCGTCGTGTCTGTCGCAGAGCCGTAGGTGACCGACGGGTCACCGTAGGACGGGCGCACAAGCATAACAACGCCGGTCGTGGCCGCGGTTGCCGACGACACCCGAGCTCGCACAGTGAGCGATGGGAGTACCGACCGCTCGCCATAGAAGCGCACCGTGTGCAGCCCCGCGAAGCACGCGAGGGTGCCGAGCGCGAGGGTGTTCTGCCACCTGAACGTCTCGACAAGACCCGGGATCGCGAGGTCTGCCCACACGTCACCGCCCGGGTGCTCCCAGAGGGTGCGCATCGAGTCTTGACGACACACCGAGGTCGCGTTGCTCGCGATGATCTGCACCACGCCAGCACCAAGCGGTTGATCCGCACGCAGCGGATCGGCAGCACCTAGCGGCGTGGCCAGCTTGAGGTATCGGTCGATGGTCGTTGTCATGACGCCCACCGATCACCGCTCACGCCGCCCGAAAGTTCACCCGTCGCAGCATCGGCCACGAAGGCAAAGGCCTTCTGAGCGGTCACCACAGTGGTGTAGTCGTCGAAGCGCACGACGACCTTCAGGGCGTTCGATGCCTTCGAGGCCATCGCCGATGATGGGTTGCCGTTCAGGGTGATGGTCGTGTCGCTCACAGCGACGATGGTAAACGCTTCGTCTGCAATGGGCGAAGATGAGTCGATCTCTGCCAACACCACCTTGTCACCGACCGCGAAGCCGTCGCTCGGCTTGGTCTGCAACGCACCGTTGACGTCCACCGCAGAGGCGAAGCACGAAGGCCCGAAGGCGCTCGTCGTGTCGAGCTGCACCACTGGCGACGCCGAGTCGAGGCCGAGCGACGCAACAAGCGCCTCGGGCGCATAGCCTGCGTAGTCGAAGCTCTGCAATCGAAGATCGACCACCGCGCGGTAGACACCGCCGAAGATTTGCCGCCGCACGCTCACGACCTGACACACCGCATCGGTCACGCCGCGGGAGCCGTACCAGTTTGGCACGCGAGAGTGCGTGAGCGACACGAGGTCGCCAGGCTGAAGACCGAAATGCGGACCGGTGAGCGGCAAGCGAACCGTGCGCTGCGGCTGCGCCAGAGGGCCGAGAAGCTGCGCGGCGACGGTGGCGAGGTCACGGCTCACCGCATCAATAGACACGCCGCTAGTGATCCATCGGAGGGCACCGCACCGTACCTCGGCACCGTCGCCGAACTCGTCTCGATAGGTGCTGTCGGTGTAGCCGTAGGTCGAGCCATCTGAGAGGGTAAACCGCACCGACGATGCGAGCGGCACCAGCTGATCGATGACCGACCACTCGGCCTCTTGACTCTCTTCGCGTACGACGTCCTCTTCGGTGACGGTTGCCCCTGTGAGTTCGGTGCTCGCGAAGTCTGCGTAGCGCACGAAGGCGAGACGGCCCCACCTCACAGCGAGGGTCATCCCGCGCAACCGCGCCTCATCGGAGAGCACGCTCAAGAGCGTGTCTTCGCCAGCAAAGCGGTACTCGCGGGCCTCGGGCAAAGCACCAAGCGGGATCGTGTTCAACGTCTGCTGGATCGAATCCCAGTCAACGCTTTGCTCTGCGTAGTCGGTACCGTCGAGGGCGTCGACCGCGAGGGCCGCCGCGCGCAGGGCCCCCGTGCAGGTATCGCCTCTCGCGATCACCCCCACGGTGGCAGTGACACGCTTGGTGATGCGAGCGAGATCGGGCGTCGCTTCGTAGAAGATGGCTCCCGTCGATGCCTGCCCGACGAGGCGACCCGCCGGAATGAGAACCACCTCTTGAGCCCCGCTGTCACGCTCGGTGATCTGCGCGAAGAATCCCTTCACCTTGTCGGTGTCAGCGACAAGGCAAATGGCCGCGTTGCCGATGCTCGGCGTGGTGACCGAGTAGCTCAGCGTGGTGGGAATCTTTGCGAAGTCACCGGCGCTCGGAACACGCAATCGCCCCCACAGGTGAAAGAAACACTCGGGCACCTTGAGCGACGACTGCCACGCGAGAGGTGCTGAGCCTACCTGTGAGACCGCGTTCGGCGTGTCCCACAAGGCGAACACGTCGAAGCTGGTGCCGTGCGACCCCCTGAACGTGATCTTCGCGCGTTCGCCCACAGAGAGCGTGACGGCGTTGCCGGTCACCGCATCTGCGTTGGCCTGCCAGTCGGTGGCGAACGCGGCAAAGGTCGGGTGCCACCCGCCGCGATCGATGGCTGTGTCGTCGGCGCTGAGGTAGAGGTCGGCGCCCGCACCGGTCTCGGCTCGAAGGGGAGTCCAATCGGTGGCGTTGTCGTAGTGCGCGACCCCGTAAAGGGTGACCTGCCTGCGGTTGAACTTCTGCGTCAGCGTCTCGGTGCCCGGGTCGATGGGCACCGCCCACCGCAAGCCACGCTCGGTGGTCTGCACCCCTGCACTTACGCTGCCGAGAAAGACCAGCGTAGGGTCACTGATGGTCGTGCCGCTCAGCGTACACAGCCACACCGTGGCAAGACGCCCTTGCCAGTAGCGCGCGCCAGCAAACGAGACGATGGGCGGGTTGCTTTCGGGCGAGAGGTGAGGGCGGGCGAGCGAGCCGTACTTGCCGCGACCCGCCGGCGGAGCTGTGATCGCCAGCGCCCCGCCACCTACGCCGTCGTAGACGATGGTCTCTCGGCCAATGCAAGCGATGCCCGATGTCGGTACGCCTGTGGTCGAGGCAATGGGGATGGTAGTTGCCACCGCCGAGATGTCAGCCGACAAGAGCTGCCCGAGGCGCGCGCTCGCCACCGAGAGGTCTGCGGTCGCCTGCCCGTCGAGGTCATAGAGCGAGACGGTCACCGCCTCTTGCCGCACGTCGCCGTCAAGCGGCCTGGCAAGCTCGTAGATCTCAAGCACCTGTGCGGCATCGAGAAGGTACCTCTGCGGGTCGAAGCTGCCGCCCGGGAGGCTCTCCGTGAGCGAGCCGCTGCCGGGCCAGAAGAGGGGGTCCATCGTGCCACTGGTGACAGCCGCAGTGGTGACGACGACGCCCGATGGGAGGTAGACGCGCGGGATACCCGCGACGAGCACCACGGGCACCACGCGGGCCCCGGGTGGCAGAGTCGACCAGTCGATGCGGCGGTAGGTCATTGGCAAGAGTAGGCGCCGCAGCGCCTTGAACGGCAAGCATTGCCGCAGCCGCCGCAGTGGTTTGGATCGGTACGGAGGTCGACACAGCGGCCCGCGCAGAATGCCATCACGCCCGCGTCACCCTCGGCGCGGCAGTAGTAGGTACACCGGCCGTCGCGCAGGCTGCCCCACACTCTCGGGTCGGCGCTGGGGCAAGGCACTGCGCCGTCACTCTCGATCGCAGGCCATGCATCGGCTGCGGCATCTGACACCGAGAGTACATCGCTCTCGGCGGTTGGCGCCGCGGCCCCACAGCCCGCGAGGGCAGCGGCGGCGAGGGCGATGAGGGCAAGCGACAGGATCACGGCGAGGATGGGGTACAGCGTTCGGTGTGGCATGGGGCACCCCTACGGGTGCCCGAGCGGCAGAGGTTACGCTCTGGTGGCTGTGCTGCCCGTGGTGGGGAGTACAAAGGAAAAGTCGGCCTCCGTGTAGGTGGGCCAGAACTCATCCTGCCGGTCGATGGGCTGATTCAGGAGCGATGGCGGCGCTACCCACCCGACGTAGTAGTACTCGCTCGTCGAGGTGAGCAGGTCTTGGAGGTTCGACAAGGCGAGCGCGCACCGCGCGTTGCGCGCCCACCACAGCACGTCGAGCCATGACCATTGCCGCGCGGTGGTGAGGTCACCATCGACAGTGAAAGCGCTCATGGCGGGGTACATGGGCGTGGCCGCCGACCCGATTTGCTGCGCCTTGGCGTAATCCCAGGGAATCCACCGACCGCGCAAGGTGCGCTCGAACGCGGTCGCGGTGGCCGCGATGGCGTAGACCGCGCCCCCGTTGGTGCGCGTCGCACCGCCGCCAACCGCAGGGCGCCACGCGCCACCCGAGAGCGAGCACCACGCGCCGAAATACCACGGCTGCGTGTCCGCTGTGACACTGGCGACGCCGGTACCAGAGGCAAGGAAGCCAAGCACGCGGTTCAGGGGGAGCGAGAGCAAGAGGTCGAACACTCCGCTGTCGATGGAGAGCACAAGCCTCCCGTCGGTGCCCATCGCGAGCGTGAAGCTCTTGCCGCTGCCCATGACGGCGGTGTTGATGGCGGTCTCGACGATGCGGATGAAATCGTTCGTCGAGGGAGCCAAGAGCATGCGCACGTCTGCCGTGGTCGGCACGGTGATCGTGTAGGGCTTGGCCGCAATGGTGATGGTGCCGTCAAGGCCTGCACCTGCCGACGTCCAATCGAAGGTGGTCGCAAGCGCACTGGTCAAGGTCACCGTCATGGCTGCATCACCGTTCCGCCCTCGCGCTGTCGTCGTTGCCGCATCTGCGCCTCCGTCTGGTAGCGCCCGATGATTCGCCCCGTCTCGCCATCGCCCACGCTTCGGCCCCCGATCACGGGCGCGTAGTAGTTCTCTTGCACGATGGTCGTGCCGCCACCCGCCGATGCGCTGTCACGCGACGTCGGTGCGCTAGACCTCTCCGCACCACCAGCGGCTGCACCTGTGGCCGCAGACGGCTTGCCCATCGCCCGCACCGCGAGGCCAGTGCCGACCGCAACCGCTGCAAAGACGCCAGCCGCAGCAAAGTGCGACGACGCCGCGGCCGGGGCTACGAAGAGCGCGGCGAGGCCCTTGCCGGTCTCGAAGAGGGCTTGCTGCGCAGCGACCTTGCCGAGCGACGATAGGGTGGACCGTGCAAACGCCTCTGCGGCCTCAGACGCCACCATGCTGCCGTCAATGGTTGAGGTGATGTACTCGCCCATTGCTCCGACCATTTGTTGGTAGGCGTTCGTCACCGTGTCTGCCATCGACGTGGCCGAGCGCGCTTGCTCGCTGAAGTAGTCCGCGATGCGCGACCGACCGAAGGTGTCTTCGAGTTCCGTCGCCGCTTGGTTGGCGGCCTGCGCCTTCTCGGCCGTCGCGTCGAGCATCTCGGCCCGGGCGGTGGCGAGCTCGCGCTCACGAGCGATCAAGTCGGCCACGTCTTGGCGCTGCCGAAACATGTCGGCCATGCCCGGGGCTGATGCCCCGCCGCGACGGCGCTCCGACTCTTCGCGAGCCGCCCGAAAGCTGCGCTCGATGATGTCGCTTGCGCTCGGCCCGCCTGCCCCGCCGCCCGCTTGGCGCGCGCTTCGAGCGGCGCGGTCGGTAGCTTCGAGTTCTTGCCTGCGTCGCTCGGCGGTCTCTCGGCGTTGCTCATCGGCCCGCGCCACAACGCGGCGGGCCGCGTCGTGCGTGTCCGGGTCGGCAAGCCGCATGATGCGGTCGAACTGCTGCTCGCTCGCTTCAAGAGCGTCGCGCATGAACTGCCCTTGACCAAAGGTGCCGATGGCCTCGACAGCACCGCGCACGTTGCCCGCGCGGATCGCGGCGACTTGCACGCCGAGGATGCGCAGCGACTCCGCAGGTACCGCGACCATGAGCCGGATACCCGTGACGGCGGTGCGCACAACCTCGACGATGCCGACCGCAACCTCACCCACGAAGGTGCCCACCTCACGGAGAGAGTTCTCGAACTCCTGTTGCTTGCCGGTGGCGTCGTCGTAGCTGTTGGCGGCAGCGTCGAGTTGCATCGACAGCGCCGCGAATTGCTCAAGAGCCTGCGTCGCCACCGTGCGGGCGGCGTCTCGAATCGAGTCACGGAACCGCGCCATTGACGTGGCCGCGGTGTCAGTGAGTGGCGGCAGTCGTGCGGCCGATACGACAAGCTGATTGAGGCGCTCCTGAGCGGTGTGTGACGTGTCACCGAGCCGCCCGAGTTCGAGGCCAAAGCGCGCGCTCTCTTCTCCCCCTTGAGTGATCACCTCACCGAGCGACTCAAACGCTTCGTTGAGATCTCGACCGGTATCGTTCGCGTAGTGACCCGCGACGCGCACCATCGCTTCAAGCTCGGTCTGCGAGAGCATGATGCCGCGAGCCGCGAGGGCAGTCGCCGCGGTCATCGCATCGGTCTCGTCGACGTACCGACCGAGCGCCCGAGAGGCCCTTTCGAAGTCAAGCCCTAGCCGGTTCTGCGCCTCCGAGAGCCGCTGGCCTTCATCCGAAAGGCCCGCGAACATATCGACCACCTCGCCTAGCTTGCCCAAGATGCTGGAAATGGCCTCGCGCAGTTCGTTGAACGAATCGGCAAGCCCCGTGATCGAGCTCTTCTGGTCGCCGACCTTCTTCGTCTCATTCGCGACCTTGGCCACGTCGGGCGCCGCTTGAGACGCCGAGGTGCCCAGGCGGTCAAGCTGTTGCCCAATGTTCTGAATCGCAGCGAAGGTCTCGACGGCGCCCGGGCTGGCAATGGGGATTTCGACGGCGTTACTCATCTCGGTTCATCACTCCCGCGAGGGCCGCTTGCAGATGGGCGCAGACGTCACGAGCCTGCGCGTTGAGGCAATGACCTGCGGCGGCTTCGACGCGCACGCCACCCACAGAGCGAAAGCGCAAGCCCTGCACGATGGAATCGAGGGCGTCTTGCGTCTCGTCTTCGGGCCCGCTGATTTCTAGGATGATGATGGCCGAGCGCGTCATTTCTTCTCTCGTGCGCTCTTGTTGAGCTCTCTGTCAGATGCGAGCGCGGCGGCAGTCGCACGCTTGAGGGTGGCCAGCGCTCGAACGTCGGCATGGGTGAGGCGCCGCCCCAAAGTCGTCTCAAGGGCTACGTGGTACTCAGCGGCGAGCCCGGCTGCCTCAGTGACCTCGCCCAGCCAAGGGTTGCCCCGGAGGCACGCAAAGGGGCACGTCGTGGCTTCTGCGGTGCCTGTGATGGCGGCCACGGCTCGCGCTTCGGCGCGTAGGTCGGGCGGCAAGTCACACGGCTTGTGCCCGCCCGCGGGGCAACCCCACATGGCTTGCATGACGTGCCCGTGGTCAACCTGCGCCTGGCGCAGTGCTGCGTCTTCGCGCGCGTTGCCGGTCATCTCGATGCGACCTACCGAGGCGATGGACTCGCATCCGCATCGAGCGCGCGAGGCCTTCAGCGCGGCAGAGTCTGCCCACGCGGCAACCGAAAAGGGTCGACCGCGCGCGCCCCCGCTCGCGTCCAGTCGTCGATCACCTTCGCCAGCTCTGCCACCCCATCGGCGCCGATGCGTTCGTGAAGATGATCCATCCACGCATCGGGCGCGATGGAGAAGTCACCGGCCGATGACACCTCACCGAATGACGCGGCCTTGACAGCGACGCCATTCGGGTCGGTGTACTCATGCACCGCGATCTGAACCAAGAGCATCTCGCGACGCGATTGAATGGTCTCCGCTCCTGCCGCGCGCCAAGCACCCGCGGTGAGAGGCGCCACGCGGTAAAGCTCGGGGCGCACACCGTCACGAAGCGGGATCGCAACTCGGTCTGCCTCAGACCGCGACCGCTCATAGCGCGTGAGCTTCTCTGAGATGCCCTTGGCTGAGAGGTCAATCGCCGGGTCGTGGCATCGACCGACGAGCATGACTTGACGGGGGAGGCTTGGATTGATGGACACGCGAACCGATCCTGTCACCCGAAGGCGACCTTGAAGGGTGAGAGCACGAGGTCGAGGTCAGTGCCGGTCTCGGTCGTCACGGTGGCGACCGCATCTTGAAGACCCGACACTTCGAGGTCGAGGTAGAACCGCTCGCCGACCTTGGTGGGCTTGGGCACCGTGGTGAGCTTGCACGTCGGCAGAGAGAGAACCCAGAAGCTGGCGTTCGCGCCGGTACCGATGCGCTGCACAATCACAAGACGGTAGGTCGTGTCAGCGTTGAAAGCCGTCTCGTAGTCGGCATCAAAGCGGAGCTGAATCATGGCCTTAACGGCGCGCGGTCGACCGCCGACGTTGACCACCTCTTTGACGGTCTGCGCTGCGCTCGGGTCGCGAACCATTTCCCACTGGTTGGCGAACTCGATCCGCACCGACTCAACGACGAGGGGCGATGATCGCGTGAAGCCACCGCCACCGGGAGCCGCGAAGAACACCGCTGGCGCCCACGCGAATGCGGGCCCCATGTCATCGCTCGCTGAGGCCACCGAGATCGCCTGCGACGACGGCCCCGTGTAGGCGGTGGCGGTGAGGCTGAGCGTCATCGACGGGAGCTTGCCGAACTCGGGCAGTTCGAAGGCGATGTCACCGAACGCGCCGTTGAAGGTGTACTGCGCGGTCGAGGCGCCGACGTTGGCTTGCTGCACCGTCACCGATGAGATGTGCGACTCGGCCATCGCGTAGTTGTAGAGGTTGCGCACGACGGCGCTCGTCGATGGCGTGCTAGAAAGCGCGGGCGACACCGTAATGGTGTCGGTGCTGATGGCCGTGACCTCGGCCCATTCCATTTGCCCCGAGATGGCAACCGCAATGAAGGTGCCCACGCGAAACAACGCGCCGTCACCGGGCTGCACATCGAACACCGTCGAACTCGTGCCAATGGCGACGGTGCTACCCTCGTCGGCGTACTCGGTGCCAAGCGCGTGGCGCAGCACGATGCGCGGCGAGAGCGACCCGGGCGTCGCCCCTGCGACAAGTTGAGCTGCCTGCGGGGTGCTTTTGAGGTAGGCCTTGAGAGAGAACTTCGAGGCGATTTGCAACCCATGCACGGGCTGAATCGCGTCAGCGCGGCGCACCCGCTCGTCAGCTACATCGAGCATCTCTTCTTGAGGGTCGCGCGCCTCCGAGTCGTCGATGCAGATGATGCGGGTCATCGCGTTGGGGAACGACGCGGCGGGGGTCGAACCGTAGGCCGATTCGAGTCCGATGTAGGTCGCGCGCTCGCGCGTGATGATGTTGCTCTGTGCCATGTGTTGCTCTCAGATCTTGAAGACGACGACGAGCCCGCGCGACATTGCTGCGAGCATTGAACCGGTGGCGACGCCGATGCGTGGGTCGAGGCCGCGACGCCGTTTGCTTTGAGCGTAGAGCGGCGACAGGCGCGCGAAAGTGATGTCACCGCCGCTCGACGAGAGACGCCTCACGAAGACGTCGCGCATGGCCTCAGCCGCCGCTTGCAGGGCCACCAGCACGTTGACACGACCGGTGGTGGCGATGTCGACGTTGATGCGCTTCTGCATGGCGACGCGGGCGGCATCTTGCACCGTGGCGTTGATCGTCATGACGGGCCGCGGCGGCTGTCGCGTGGTGCCTTGATCGAACCACCCGAGATGCCGGTTGTCGGCGGGCGGCAAGGTGATCTTGACCTGGTACCGCGGCCCGATCTGCGCCGCGAGGTCGCGGGCTTTCTTGGCGGCGGCTCGCGCGGTCGCGCGTGCGGTCTCGGCGTCGATGCGGATCATGGATTGTAGGGGAGCGTGTTGTTGCTTTGGATGGTCACCACAAGCGACGTCTCACACACAAGCCGCCCATTGCCGCGGTCTGAGATGACAGACGTTTCGCGACGAACGCCCACAATCGATGGGTCGTCGCTCACCGAGCGGTAGAGGTCCGGGTACTCAAGCGCAACCTTGAGTCGCCGCGCGTCGCTGAGCGCGCGGTACCTCGCCTGCTCAACCATCGTGCTCGCGGAGTCGGTGCCAGTGATCGGCTTGGCCAGGTCATCGGCGCGAAGGCCGGTGTAGTACCCCACCGCGAGCGTCACTCGATACGCCTCGATGAGCACCGTCTGAATGGGGTTGTTGTTCGTGGGGTCGTCGAACGCCGAATCCCACCGCCAGAAGAAGGCGCGGTCATACCGCTCTGGCGGGAGGTTGGTGTCATCGATCGGCCCGTTGCCCGGTGTGACACGGAAGGTGCCAGCCGGGATGCTGCGCGCCATCGCATCAGCGCCGAGCGACCCATCCACGCCGCGGCCCTCGGCCACGATCGCAGTGAGCCGCTGTTGAACGGTCGCGAGAAGGTAACTCATGGGGTCGCCGTCGCCGTCACGAGCATCATTGCCTGGTGCGGTCGCGTGCCCTCGACGGTCACGAGGCGGTACTCTTCTGCGCCGTCGAAGCCATCGCCTTCGAGGATGACGGTCACGACCTTGTTGACCGACAGCGCGGGGGCGAGCTCAGGCACCGTGTATCCCCCGCCTGGGTATCGCAGCGTCGTAGGCCCGATCTCGTATTGCCCCGCAATGAGGTCGCCGCTGCCCGAGACCGCGTAGCCCGAGGCGAAGTAGCTGCCCTCTTGCCCCGCTCGCGAGACCTTCGGGCGAGGGTCGAGTACGCGGCTCTCATCGCCCACGAGGGTGCTCGTTGAGAGCCCCACAGGGCCCGAGTAGAGGCGCACCCGGATGGTGACCTGTGTGGGCCTCACGCCGACGCTCTCAGCCGCCCTGCGGCCGTAGTCTGCGGCGGCGCGGTGGTAGTCGCGCAGCGCTTGGTTGTCGCCCATGACTCAGTACACCTCGAAGCTGCCGCCGCCTGCGCTCTGGGCCTTGGCGGCGCGCAGAATGTATTCGATGCCGCACGAGCGCGCGAGCAACTGCCGCCGCATCATGCGAGCCTGCTCAAGCTGCTCGACAGTCGAGCCGCCCTCGGCCTTTCCAAAGAACTCGACCTCATCGGCGCGCTTGACGCCGAGGCCTTGGTAGGCCGCGCGCGTGATCTGGTCGATTCGCACGAGGTCAGAGAGGAGCCCTCGCACGATGGTGAGAGCGCTCTCGATCTCCACCGGGTAGGTGCCCGAGTGCGTCTTGGTGCAGACCACCGCGATGGTGCTGCCAGTGATCGCCCTGATGGTGCAGGTCTCGCGCGCCTCGTCGACGTCGATCTGCACCTTCTGCCCCACCGTGAGACCGGTCACAGACGCGAGCGTCAAGACGACCGGCCCCACAGTGGTGACAGCGGTTGAAGATGACGTGGCGGCGACCGACGATGAGACCACGTTCTCTTGGATGATCGCGTAGACGGCTTTGATGCCGATGTACGGAATCGCGCCGATGGAGAGCACGTTGTCGAGCACCTCCATCTTGATGCGCGAGAGCTCATCGTCGGTCAGCGTCGCCACGGTCAGTACTGCCCCGCCAAGCCGCCCGGGCCGATGTAGTCGTAGCTGGCCGAGGTGACGTCGGCCGGTGCCGTGGCAGCCCCCGAGAGGGTGGCCACGATGCGGCAGTACATCCAAGTGATGACCTGCGGCGGCGCGACGAGCACGCGGGCACTGGCGACGGTCGAGCCAGTGCCCGCGGCGCTCGACACCGAGGAGCCTGAGACGTCGTACCACGACGTTCCGTTGTTCGAGACCTGCCACTTGAAGGTTGCCACCACCGACGATGTGTCGATGGAGCACGAGCACAGCGCCGAGATGCTCTCGGGCGAAACGAGTTGCGTCGCGAGGGTCGAGCCCACGCGGGCGGTGCCGTTGGCCGAGGTGGCCGACGACAGCGCCGGGATGTTCAGTTGGCGTGCGTAGATTGCCATGTTGGTGTCCCTCGACGTCCTCGATCAGTTCGAGTGCACGTTGACGATGAAGCGGTTGTCGAGCATCCCGAAGGCCTCGTAGGCCAGCCAGATGACGCGAGCGGTCTCGCCGTAGTTGTCATCGTTGGCCGCGGCAACCCGTACACCCTCTCGCGACCCGCCGTACCCGATCGCGCCCGGGCCGAAGGCCGTCGCGTGGTTGATCGACACGCCTGACACCGTGGTGGTGTCGATGACGTTGGTCGTCGACTGGTAAATCTCCATGCCGCCCACGAGCCCGACGAAGCTCTGAAACAAGGGGTTCTTGCTCTCGAAGTACTGCGCCGTCGAGATGAACTGTGAGTTCGACTTGATCTGCCGCGCCTGCTGCGGGGTCACGATCATGATGTACTTCCCGTTGCCAAAGCGCGGGATGTTCGCGGACGTGAGCGACGCCTCGACGCGGTAGATGGTCTCAAGGTCCATCGGGCGGTCGCCGTTGACGTTGGCGACGAAGGCAGACGAATCGCTCGTAATCGAGTCGGTCGTGTCGCCGGGGTAGAGCGTCGTGTCGCCGTCGTCGTAGAACGACCCGATGACGCTATCGACCCAGTTGTATCGGTCCTTCTGGAGGTTGAGGCCGACCAGTTGCACCAGCGAGTGCACGCTCCGCGTGGCCGCAAGGCGGTCGATCTCGTAGGGCTGCACCGCGGTGCCGTTCGAGGCGTAGGGGCCCGCGTAGCGCGCGATGGTGAGCGAGACCTGCTGGGCGGCGACAGAGATGCCGCTCGTCGAGATCGACTGACCGCTCGCGATCTGGCGGGCGCCGAGGGTGAGGCCGCCAGTGTCGAACTGCGGGCGGTTGAGGCGCACGCTCATGCCGACGCCCTCGCCGAGTTCATCAGCCACGGTGATCGCACCGCCGCGGATGTTGTCAGCGATGAGCAACTGCATCGCTTCGAGGTCGAGCACGCCAGCGCCGACGTTCGGGTCGGGCATGCGCGCGGGGTTCTGGTTGGCAGAGCCGAAGCCGGTGCGGCGCATCTGAGCCTGCGCGTTGCCCGCGAACAAGAACGACGCATACAGGTACTGCGGCAACGGCTGCACGAGCATCCGTTCCGAGACGCGGTCATAGAACTCAGCCGGGAGAGTCAGTGATGAGGGAGGTGCCATGTGTGGGCCTTACGTGATGGTGGAGACGATCAGTTGTTGCGGGCTGTGGCCCGGGTCAGTTCGGCCATGTGCCGCGCCTTGTAGAGCAACGCGAGGGTCGGCGCTTCGGTGCGAAGCCGCTCGTACTCGCGCAACACCGCGGTGTCGCTGTCGGCACTCGATGAGGCCGCTTGCGGCTTGGCTTGCGCCGATGTGGTGACGGGCTTCGATGCCGACGGGCGCGAGAGGCCCGACTCACGGAGCGCGGTGAGCGTCGCGAGCTGCTTCGAAGGGTCGTCACCAGCGATGCGAGAAACCGCGTTGCGCACCTCTTCAGATTGCTCGGCGAGCGTGGCCGTGGCCGTGGCCGTGAGGGCCTCGGTCATCACCTTGAGTCTCGATTCAAGATCTGCGATGCGCGGGTCGGCCTCGGGTTCGGGTTCAGCCTTCGCGCTGCCCTTGGCCTTCTCGGGCTTCGCTTCGGGCTTTGCCTCGACGGCCTTCTCGGGCTTCGAAGCGGCGGCAGCCTTGGGCGACGCGGCGGTGGCCTCGACGGCCTTCGAGATGGCGGGGGCTGCCGCAAGCGGCGGGGGCTGCCCTGCGGGTGCTGAGGGCTTCGCGGTCGCCTTGCGGTTCGACCACGGGTTACGCCAGGCGGGCTTCGCGCCCTTGGCCTTCTCGGGCGCCGCAGAGGCGCTCGGTGTAGCCGACGGGGCTTGGGCCGTCGCAGCGGATGGAGCGCCTTGCGCGGGCGCGGAAGCGGTTTTGATGGGGTCGCTCATGGTGTTCAGCCTTGCATCTGGTCGGGCCGAACAGTGGCCGCCATGATGGCTTCGGGGGTTGCGGCGCCTTCGACTTCAGCCTCGCCCTCGGCTTCGTCGCCGTATTGGGCGATGTACTCGGCGATCTTCTCGGCCTCGACCTTGGCCGAGGTGATCCCTTCGCCTTCGAGGTTCGGAGCGATTGCCGCCGCGGCCTCATCCGAGAGGGCGCTCACGATCACGCTGCCGTCGTCTTCGAAGCGCAGCGCGAGAATGCGAGCCTCGCCCACGGCAACGGCGCCCTGTTCGAGCGCGATGTCGAGAGCGGCAAGGGTGGCCGCCATAATCGAGGGGACGTCATCACCCTCGACGGTAGCGCCCGCTTCGACGAGCTCAGCGACTGCCGGTGCGGCGTCCATTACGCCACCTTGCAGAGCACGGCGACCTGGTAGGGCACGGTGCCGACGGCGGCGGGGAGGGTGGCGTTCGTCGACCAATCCGACGCCGACTTCGGGGTCAGCGAGAGCGTCTGCGACGAGAGCGAGAGGGTCGCACCGTACACCACGCTGCTCACGACCGCGGGCTGATAGACCGACACCGACACGGGCGTGTAGGTGAGGCCGTCGAAGGTCGAGGCCGCGATGGCCGTGTTGATGCTCGCGATCTGAAGGGTGTCGGTGCCGCCGATGACGGTCGAGCCGGTGAGGTTCTCGAAGCCGATCAAGACGCGCTTGTATTGGCTGTCTGAGAGCGATGAGCCGTCGTCGTTGCCACGGAGAAAGCTCACCGAGGTGACGGTTGCGGTGCGGGTTGCCATGCTGGGGTTCCTTGTCGAATGGGGGAGAGAGGTCTCAGACCAGTGTGACTTGGTACTCGACCCGAACGGTGCCACTTGCGAGCGACTCTGTTGCCTCGGCGCGGTGCACCGTGACGCCCTTGATTGAGCGAATCGCCTTGTCGTCTTTCGATGCGCGCGCGACGTACGCAGAGGTCTCGCCGTAGGTGAGCGTCAGCGTCGAGGGCGAACCCTCGCGCAACGCCACCTCGGGGCCGTCGACGCCGCCCAGTGCCTTGATGAACTTCTCGATCATGTGTGCCTCTTGATCTTGGCCGACCCGTACTCTGCGACGCGCAGAGCCAGCGACCCCGTGCGGACGCCGATGGGTCGCCCGCCGTACCCCGCCTTGCGCTTGTCGAGGCGGTACGCACCCGTGAGCGGCTGAAGGCGCACGTCACACTCTTTGCCCGCGAATCGGGCCACCACCCACCCGATGTACGCGCGCTCGATGGCGTCGTAGATCGTCGCCACCGTCGGCATTCTCGGCAACTCGTCGAGCTCGTACGCCACCGCGCGGCGAAGGTGTGCGTAGAGCGCGGCCGTCTCAGCTCCGAAGGGGCGACCCTGCGATGCGAGCACCGCGAGAAGGTCATCGTAGCTGAGCCCTGAGTAGTGACGCCCGGGCACTCTCAGCGCGATGGACACTTGCCCGATGATCTCTTTGACGCGAGCCCTGATGCTCGCAGCGGTCGCGTGGTACCGCGTGACGTCGACGCCCTCATCGGGGGTCGTGACCCTGCGCTTGGTGACGCGCGCAAGCTCCTGTTGGAATGCCGAGCGTGGCATCGTCAGACACCACCACCGACACCCGGAGGGCCACCGAGGGCGGCGAGAGCATCGCGCGCGGAGTCGCGACCGACGGTCTCTTCGATGTCGATTGCCGCCATCTCGGACTCGATGTCATCGGCGCCACCGAGCACCTTTGCCAAGAGTTCGACGGCCTTGCGGCGACTCATCACCGGGCCACCTCCGGTAGCCTTCTGGGCGACGTCAACGGCGGTGGACATATCTGCCCACGACGGCTCGAAGAAGTCGCCCCACTTGAGGCTCAGAGGCGCGCCCATCCACCCGTGCGAGGTCTGCAAGAGCGCGAGCACCGGCAGGGCATCGGCCCAGGATGCGAGACGCACCACGCCGCGACCCTTGGCCAAGAGGCAGTGCCGCATGAGTTGCGAGATGATCTCGACGAGAGCCTCGCCATAGGTCACGCGCAGTGACGACGCGGTGTCGAGCATCGGCCCGAACATCAGCGTCAGCGCCTTCGCTGAGAGGTCACCACGCCCGAGCGAATCGGGATCTGCGAGCACGATCCCCATGTGGTCGACGACGATGCGGCGAATCTCATCGACGCTCGTCTTGATGATCTGCGCACCAGCGCCGGTTGACTCCAGCATTTTGGCGTCGCCACCAGGTGGCAGTTGCCAGATGTTGCCCGGCGCTTTCTTGAGCGCACCACCTTGGTCGCTCATCAGCGGCTTGGCCCATGAGGGCATGAGCTTCGACCACGTCGACTCAAAGTCGCGCGGGCCTCGCTCCCCTTGAATGGGCCGCGGGGTCTCGCTCTCGATGCCGGTCTGCACAAGCTGCGGGTCGCCGTTGTAGAGGCCCGAACGGTAGAGTTGCGAGAGGCTCAGGTCGAGCGCAGCGACCTCGTCTTCGATGCCTTCCGCCAGCGGGTGCCCGTCAATGCCTTCGTGATCTTGAACACCGTCGAACTCATTGCGCACCCAAACCACCGGCACAAAGCCAACCTCAACCGTCTGAAGCGGCTCGATGGTCCGCCAATCTGGTTCGCCATCATCGGTGCACTTCACGCGAGGCCACACGCGGTCGAAGCCCTCTCCAATCTCGCGGTGGTACCACGACAGTTGGTCGGGCCCCGACGGCACCTTGTAGGTGATCGAGAGGTGCGACACCTCACCGAGCGGAGACAGCGTCGGCATGCAGTGCTTAGCGGGCTCAATCTGCACCACCGGCACGCCTTCAATGAGCGAGGTGATGACGCAGACGGTGCCCGTCTTGAGCCCCTCCTGCACTACGGCAAGCATCATCGACCGAAGCCGCGACCTCTCGACCAGGTCAGTCACGAGGCGCGTGAGCACCTCGACTTGCGCATCATCGAGGCCTACGCCGTGGCCCTTGGGGTCGACCTTCACAGCGGGAAAGGTGCGGTGACCACAGACCATCGAGGCGAGGCGTTTCCCGGCCGTCTTGACCACCGACGATTGGATCGCCGGCGCCCTCTGCCGAAGAGGTACCGAGCGGTCCCAGAATGAGGGCATCCCCTCGTAGGCGTGACCCGCCCACAGAGCTTCGAGGCGGTTCAGACGCCAGTACCGCTCGGTCTCTCCGTACGCCTCGACGCGCTTGTTCATCGAGGTCACGTCTTGGGCTGTGTTGGGGAGGATCATGCGTCAGTCATCCGAGTAGGCTTCACCCGCGGTACGCGGAGGCTTGTCGCTCACCATGAGGTTGGTGAGCCCCCACACGAGCGCATCGAGGCGGTCTGGGCTCGCCTTGTCGCTGATGGGCGACCACGTAACCATCTGGTCTTCGAGTTCCTTGAGCACGCCGACGTGCGAGACGCGGCCTTGCTCGTAGAGCGCCGCCACGGGCTCAGCGCGGATCGCCTTGCCGCGCGATGCGTGCACTGCGCGAAACGACACCGAGCGATCTACGGTGCGTAGCGCCGCTTCCACCAGATCGCCGCCGTTGTTGACCTCGGCCACGATGCGGTCGGCGTGATGCTTGCGATACAGCCCCACCGCGAGCGAGGCCCACTGCGTGGCGGTGTAGCGCCCCGAGTGGTCGGCAAGCACGTACCCGCGATCATCGTAGCCCACGCCCACCACCACGATGCCGGTCTCATCTGAGACCTCTGAGCTCGTGACCGCGGGATCGATGGCGACCACCACGCGGCGTAGGTCTGGCGCCTTGTCTACGCGCCCGCGCGCGCCCTCGAAACTGGCGTAGGTCCACAGCGCGCCGGGCGTGTCGGTGAGCACCTCGCCGTCGAGTTCTTGTCGCCCGAGGCGCGTCCCACCGTAGCGGCGTTCGAGCTCGGCGACGACGCCGGGCGAGAGGTTCGCGCGGTTGTCGGCGGTGCGACCGCGCGTGACCACCGAGAGAGGGTCGTCGATGAGGTTGCGGATGATCGCCGTCGGCCTCGGGGTCGTCGTCACCACCACGCGCGGGCGCCGACCAATGCGGAGGCCGAAGCGTAGCTGGTCGTACGCCTCGGGGTGCTGCCAAGCGGCGACCTCATCGGCGAGCGCGCCGTCATGCTGCGGCCCGCGGAGCTGGTCAGGCTCTTCGGCCGAGTAGGTCGTCGCGATGGCACCATTGGGCCACCGCAGGCGACGCCGCGAGGCGACCCACACAGGGCGTTCGCGCTTCGGGTGGATGGCCAGCAACCCGCTCTCGCCCTCGACGAGCACGTCGCGCACGTCCGCTGCGGTGCGACCCACAATCGCGACGCGACCCATGCGGCCCGCCGTGACCTCTTGCCGGATGAACTCGCACCCCACCCGCGTCTTGCCCCACCCGCGGCCCGCGAGCACCACCCATGTCGACCAGCTACCCGGTGGCGACAGCTGCTCAGGGCGGGCCCACAGGCGCCACGCGTAGGTGAGCGACGTGGCCTCGTCAGGGCTCAGCGTCGCCAGCCACGTCGCTCTCTGCGTCGGGCTTTGCGTCCGCCACGCGTCGAGCAATGAGGCGAGCGAGGGCGTCGAATGCATCGGTGGTGGTGCCCGACTCAGCGTCGGCTTTGAGGGCGGCGAGCTGCGCTTGCTTGATCTCGACGTCGAGCTTGCGGGCCTTCAGGTCGAGCACAACGCGTTGTCGCGCGTCGTGCCAGCGCAGCATGTCGAAGGCCAACCGAGGGTCGTCTTTAGTGCCCGCAGTGGCGCGCTCTCGGAGGGTGTTCAGGTAGAACACCTCGGCCTTGTCGAGCTCGACGAAGAAGATTGCGAGCTCGTCGTGCTTGCCGTCGTCACGCATGCGACGCCATCGACAGAAGGTCGGCCACGCCACGCCCGCGGCCTTGACGCACTCTCGGAGCGTCGCGCCCACCTTGCGTGCGGCGAGCACCTGTTGGCCGATCTCTTTGGTGAACGTGATGTGACGCCCTGCCATGCGAAAGCTCTTGTCAGTGAGGCAGATACCGCGCGCGAGTCGGTATCAGTTTGGGGCTCAGTGCGAGCGGTCTTCGGGCCACCACGGCGCGAGCCACGCGCGATCGTGCCGCGTGATGCGGGCGAGCTGTGACGTGCTGCGCACCGTGTGCGTGGTGCCCTCGACGTGGATCACGTAGGGCGTGCCGCGCGAGACGGTCTCGGCGCACTCAGCGCGGATGTGATCCCACTGCGCGCGCTGGTCTGCGACGATGATCGCGGCGAGGGTCTTGCGGTCAGCTGGTGTCATGGGGTGTTCGATGGGGTGTGCGTCTCGACCCAAATCGCCCGGGCATTCCGCCATGCGCCGGAGCCGATTGGCTTCAGGATCGTCGTGCGTCGGTGGGCCTGCGAGTCGTCGCGCCACACGTCGGCGATCATCCTGCGCGCGGTGCGCTGCGAGACGCCGAGGAAGGCCGCGAGCGTCGTGTAGTCGTACGCGATCATGCGGGAAATGCTGGGTAGGGTGCCCCGTCGGCCGTGCTTGGGATGGGGGACGCCTGGCCGACGGGGCTGTCACTGGGAGACGCGACAGGGGCCCCGGCGCTACCCGCTCGCGCGGTGGGCGCAGTGGCTCCGAGAGGCAGCCTACCGCGGCCAAATGGCGTGTCAAAACGCGCACCACGCATGGGGCTGTGAACCGAGCGCATGCGCGAAGCTGCGAAAAGCGAAGCGCCTACGAAAGTGCCAGCCTCGGTGCTGCCGACAAAGAGTCGGTTTTGCTTGGAATACGGGCCTCTCGGGTGGGCGCCTTCGGAGCGCGACGCGCGGGTGGTGCGATTGGGGCGCGTCGAGGGCCTTCGAGAGCGCCGAGGTGCAAGCGGTCGAGAAAAGCGACTCGCGAAAACGCCTGTAAACCAAGCTGTTTTGAGAAAAGTGCTAGACCCTGTGTCGATTCTATTTGCGCTCGTACCTGCTAGTGAGTACAACCAATGACGTCGGGAGGCAGGGACGCCGCCCCGACACACAGAAAGACGAGACCCCAATGAACACCTTCACCACCGCTCTCTGGATCATCGCCACCGATACCTTCATCGCCGCCGCTGGCGCGACCCGCGAGGCCGCCACCGCCGAGTACGAAGCCCTCTTGGCCGACGGGACCATCGAAGCCCTCGAAGACGCCACGCCCCGCTTCGCCCTCGTCGACAACGCCAAGGCCCCCACCGCGTGGAAGGTGGTGCTCGACAAATACTTCTGCATCCACCACGCCGGGAAGCCGCTTCACGGCGACGACGATGCCTACCACGTCGGTGACGTGGCACCCCTCTACGCCACGCTCGACGAGGCGGTCGCCGACGCGGAAAGCCTCGACTCGGTCGGCTTCGACACGGACGTGGTGGAGTTCTCGCCCAAGGGCGGCCGCTCGGTGGCTTGGGGTCGCTGATCGGAGCCGAAGGGGGCCCGGCCGACGATGCCCCCGCACTCGGCGCACTGACGCGCTGAGCCCGCCCGCTGCACTGATGCGGGGTGCCCCCTGGGGATGGGGGCAAGGAGACCGTGATGAACGTCGACATCGAGCCCAAGCACCCCCTCACCCTCTCTTTCATCCCCTCGGAGCTCGGCGAGGGCACCAAGGAAGAACTCGAAGAATTCGCGGCGTACTGCGAATGCGTCGCCGAGGCTGTGTGTGAGCGCGCTGGGATCGATGTCGAGTTCGCTGAAGAATCGCGCTTCCCTTCGTCAGAAGAGCGGGATCTTGGAAACACGATTTTCAATGCGTGCTGCTCGTACCCCGATGACAGCGACGCCGCCATCGACGATGCCCTTCGCGCTCTCGGCTACTCGACCGAAGTCTGACCGAAGGGGGCCCGGCCGTGAGGCCCCCGCACTCGGCGCATGGACGCCGCCGAGCCCGCCCGCTGCGCTGATGCGGGGTGCCCCCTGGGGATGGGGGCGAGGAGACATGACGATGACGACTGACAAGCAGGGCGCGAGCGCGCTTCCCCATGGCCTTCCGGTGCCCTATTTGACCAGCGGTTCCCACGACTCGCCCGAAGAGGGGCTCTGCCTGATCGAGGCCGCCGCGTACCACGCGGGCAAGCCTCACAGCGACCACGCCGATGGCGTCTGCCCGGTGCTCGGCGCTTTCGGGCGCGCGCTGAATGACGGGCCGTGGCCGTCGGACAAGGCTCGCACCGAGGCGCTCGGCCCTCTCGTCGCGAAGCTCGTTGGCACCCGGTCGACCGTCGCAGTCGAACGGGCGCGGGCAGCGTTTCTCGCACAACGCGCCCTCACAGTCTACGCGCCGCTCGCGCTCGATGCGGCCGCAGCTTCTCTGGAGCGCTTCGGCATCGACTGCGCGAAACTCCGCGCCGCAACGCTGGCGCTGCGCGAACGGCCGTCTCTTGAGACGGCCACAGCCGCCCGCGCCGCCGCCCGCGCCGCCGACGCCGCCGCCTACGCCGCCGCCGCCGCCGCCCGCGCCGCCGCCACCGGCGCCGATGCCTCTACCGCCTCCGGCGACCTCACGGTGTTGTGCCTCGCAGCCGACGATCTGCGCGCCGCCTGCGAAATCACTGAGGCGACGTTCGAGAGCGCCGCCGACTGACACCAGCGTCGACGGCCGGGGCCCTCGTGCGGTGAGGGCCTCGTGG
>ERZ650304.424-NODE-424-length-22681-cov-28.829886_pt1 | contig 22681 bp, 37 predicted proteins | sample MGYA00376240_ERZ650304 | MGnify/ENA primary metagenome ERZ650304 (study PRJEB26733, sample SAMN07839271) | wastewater metagenome | biome: small river; feature: stream; material: water | place: USA: North Carolina | collected 2016-03-01 ... | reverse complement strand
CCACTCATCAAAGACCAGGATTATACAGTGACGGTAGATATGGATGTCGCAAATATCGGGGCCAACATTACCTATGCTGGTAACGTAGGCGCGTTCCTCGACCGAGTGAAAGTACATTATGTCGTTGCAGATCCAAATGGGAAACAGAGAGTACAAACTTCTTCTCTCGGAAGATATGTCGATTACGAAACTGGTATTGCAAAAAAGATAAAAATCTCAGATGACCTCAAAGAAACAGGTCTTCAGAATATGCTCGATAGGATTCTCAATGAGGATGCTACTTCGACTGCTATTACAAAAGGTTTATCAGACCTCAAAAAAGCTATTAAAAACATGGAGCTTATGGCTCCTGTTGGTCAAAATGACCGCGTAAATGGACAGTATAAACTCAATGGAAAACTCTATGAATTCACATGGAGCAAAGGAACTCTCGAACCTGATGACGCTCGTATCGGAACACCTATGACACATGATGAAGTACAGGCAGTTATCAAAACATGGGAAGACCTCGCAAATGGTACAGATTTTGGCGATTCAGTATTCCACCCTGCTACTGCTAGTCAGCAACAGAAATGGATACGATACCAGCAAATCGGTCACATGTATTCTTGGAACCCAGAGCTTGTTTCAGATATTCTTTTAAGTACTACAGCACAAACAAATCCAGTACTCGAAATCCTCAACGAATCAGATAATATACGCCAAAAAGCAGATACGATTGTTGGTACAGGTCTCGAGAAAATTGGCATCTTGGAAAGTGCACAGCTCGTTGGTGAATATCGCCGTCGTGCTTACTCTAAGCGTGTACGAGCAGAGAGATTCGGCGATGCTGCTAAACGTGCAAAAGCACAGGAAGCTATTGATGCTGCAGCTCTCGATGTCGAAATTCTCTTTTACCGAGAAAACGGACAGTCTGAAAAACTTGCTGAAGCTATCGCGAAACAGGAAAGTATCACAAAATCTCGTTCTCTCCAGAATGAATTTGTACTCTATGCCGTGCAGGACAACCTTTCTCTCGCGATGGATGTTATCGAACAGGCTCGAACCATGGAAGGTCAGCTCCATGTCATCAAAACTCTCAACGATGTGACAAAGCAATCTCCTGAAGCGGGGTTACTTCTCAAGCCAAATCTCAACTCTAAGAGTTCATTCTCAAAGAGTATTGAATCGGCTCTTTTCGGGTTCACAGCTTCTGGTAAATTCTGGCAGAATTTCACGAAGGTAAATACCCTCATGACAACGCCTTTGTTATCTCTGGGAACTCTCATGAAGTCAGCGATCACAGTAACTCAATTCTACGTGCCTATCAAGGCTGGCACTATCATCAAGAATGTCGCTCAAGGTAAAATGCCACGATTCGGAGGAGCGAGTTTTCTTGCTTCACTGGCAAAAATCCGTACTCCAATTGTTTCAAAAACAGAGGCAAATATGGTATTGAATGCTCTGTTCCATACTGGCGTTGTCGATGTCTATCACATGCGTACATTTGATAGTAATTTCCTCAATAAAACTGTCAGTGGTTATCTCGGTTTCATGGGCGGTACGACAGTTGAAACAGCGATGCGAGCTGAGTTCGCATTGGACCATATGATAGAAATCGTTGATAAGCACGCGCCACTTGAGAAAGGACAGAAGCGTCGTAGCAATGTGGAGTATATCCAGGAATTTTCTTCCTTGATGGGAGGTAGTAAATTGACTTCAGCAGAGAAAATAAACTATGGTACACAACTCCAGCAGAAAATGAATTTGATGATAAATCCGGGCATCACGGGACGACCATGATTGAAACTCTTCAATAATCCTGTTATAGCGCGTTTCAAGTTGTTCAACCTCCACTCATTCACAAACATGACGAACGCGGTTTCTACGACCGTTTCCTCTTTGAGAAACTATATCAATACAACCCATATCAAAGAGCTCGCGATAGCAAATCAAAAAGCTCTCGATGAATTACTCCAGAAACAAAACAGCTACAGTTCAAAAAACCCAGGATTAAAAAAACGACTTCAGCCTGAAATCGATATGCGATTACAGCAAAAATTGTTTTTCGAAACAAATCCAAAACAAAGCGTTGATCAGATGTTGAATGCTGCGAAGATTATCTTGCCATATTTCTTTGGCGGGTTGATACTCCAACAGGTTTGAGTAGCTGTCATGCAATCATTTGGGAATGATGATGACCTTACTCCAGAAGAGAAGGAAATCCGTGACGCATACGTCGCGAACACAGTACAGCAATATGCTATCAATCTCGGTATCGACCCAGTAACAAACATAGCGAATACTATCTTTGGTATTGGCTCTGTCGCGGCGACTACTATTCTGAATCCTATTTTCCTTGCTGTTGAAGAAATCATGGCATTTCATGATGGTAATACAACTCAGGCAACCACTTCTGCAATCAATTTCTTCAATAAATACCCAGGTCTCAAAACTCTCGCTGATATCGGCGCGCGTATCGCGGTAGAATATGGAAAAGTAGATCAAGGTCTTCTCTACCTTTCTCCTTCTGGTAAATTTGAACCTTCTCGAGTAATGGATGCTGGTGAAGCATTCTTTGCTACTCTCCTCGGTAATGGCCTCAAAATCAATGAAAATGTGGCTCTTGATTTGATGAAAAAGGAAAGTACAGATGCTGGCCTCGAGACAACTTCTTGGATGGCAAGGATTGCGAATTCTTTCAACAGGAATATGTACTTCCTCACTCAGCCATACAAAGAGACAATCAAACAAGGTGTAGAAATCTATGAGCGTTTCAAAGGCAATCTCTGACCAAAATCACAAACAGTTGCTGATATTGATTGGACATACCAATTCCTCAGAAAGATGGAAAACATGAACGGTACAGTATCATTCGCGGATGCTCTTGTGCTCGCTGGTGTAGACCTCAAAGGTGTTGATGATACACAACTCAAAGCTCAGTTTATCAAGATGAAGAATGCTATTGGGAAATCAAATGCAAAACTCAATACACAAATTGACAGACCTGGTTTTCAAAATGATGTGTTATTCGACCCGAATGATGTCAAAGAGTACCTTAATAATCTCAAGAAAGTAAACCCTGAGTGATACATCCAGGCTCTTAATACCTTCCTTGCACTCCATAATGTTCAAGGGACAGGTACTCGCGAAGCGAAAGACTGGGCAGAGCTCGCTGCTGGTTCAGACAATCTCCAACAGAAGAAAAATATCGAAGCAGCACTTGCTGCATACTACTTGGAAACTCCAGCTGCTGCAACGGCTATGTCTGACCAGTTTGCATATCAATTCCGAGAGATAGTCGCAGCTATGGAAGAAGGGAAGAATACCCCTGAATATCAGGAAAAACTGCTTGATACTCTCGACGCTCAGGCTGCTATTCTCGAGATGGCATTACCAGAAGTGTATGAAGCTCAGAAATTGGCATTCGCACGAGCTCTCCGAAAAGAAGGCGGTGCTCTTCAGGCAATAGAAAAACTCTACAAACGTGGGCCTCTCGACTTTTTGGCACAGATTCATGACAAAGAACATCTCTACAAAATGCTCGATGAAGCGCTCGTTTACCGAGGTAATAAGTATAATGGCGTCACCGAGAGCGCTGCTCCTAGAAAAGAAAATCAAGGTGTTGTTGCTCAGGTGATGATTAAAAATCCAGAACTCTACCAGGGCTTTGATTATCCTATCGAAGACCTTCCGAGCTTCCTCGAATCATTTGGCACTCTCGACCCGAATCGTGCAGTAAATCCCCTCAAAACTGATTGGATAAAAACTATCAATTCTCGAGGCGGAGATTATGAAGCATTACAGTATCCAGGACACGTCGGCGTGGATCTCACCATGAAATATGGCGAGCCAGTGACAACTCCTATCGGCGGTAAAGTCACTATGTCATATACTGATAAATGGCTCGGGAATACGATGGTGATTGAGGTAACTGAGTGACCGTATAAAGGAAATACTCTCCAATTTGCACATCTCAATGAAGATGCATCTGGATTTAAGAAGGTAGGTGACACAGTGAAATCTGGCGAAGCATTCGCGAGTATTGGGGCAACTGGTAACATCCTGACTCAAGTTGCCGGTGGTATCTGGAGAAAACCTACCAAGGAAGAAGCGATGGACAACCACCGCGGTGTTCACCTCCATATTCAAACTCGAGATGAAAATGGTAAACTCCGTACACACGCTGAAACAGCTGCATGGTTACAGGGTAAGAAAGTCACTGCATCAGCTGGCGGAAGTACCAAGATATTCCCAAGTTATGGTGGGCCTACAGAGCAGAAATTCGCTCGCGTGTATGTCGATGAGAATCTAGCTATCATGACAGGCGTAACTGATGAAAATCTCAGTACACTCCCAGATTCTGTCACAAAAGGGCAGTATGAAAATCTCCCAGCTTCTGAGTTCCAAGACAGAATTCAAGAGGCATACGGTACATCACTAGCTCAGATGCGACCAGTAGTAGAAAAGAAAAAGCAGAAGAAACAGGAAGATTTCATCAAACTCACACCTCCTGAAAAAACATTGACTCCAAAGCAAACAGAAGTAAAATTAAGTGATGTCGCACAACAACTCACAAATCCCCGCAGAAAAGTATAAGGATGGTCCCTACGCCTATCTTTTCGAAGACGATTTAAAACAGGTTGCAATCTCGGTTGCGCCTGTTGTTGTGATGGAAGAGGAGGACGAGGACGAAGATATGTCTGTCGCTGTTATATGAGAGAATGAACCATCAGCAATGGCTGACGCTCTCATCGCGCAGGGCATGACACCAAAATGGAAAGCAAAACAGCTCAAGGAGATATCACAGGCGATGACCTATACTCGATCATGAGACATGGTTGAAGATTGGGCCGCGCGAACCTCTGCGATGAAAATGATTATGAAAGCTGCCGGCGATTTCCAAGACAAAGAGGAAAATACTAGTCAGAAATTACTCGAGAGGATTTTTCAAAGAGCTTTGCAGAAGTCGTCCCATTAAGCAAAATAAGCAAATCCCCCCAGAGTATTTCTACATATTCTTGGGTTTTTTTGCTGTATATCAGGACTTTCGAACGCTGGCATAAATCCCATACGAGATTGAGTGCAGTGATTTGCTGGTCTTGAAAGGCATTCAGATTGAAGGTATAATCTGGGATTATTTTTGCTTCCACAAGCCACAAACCAGATCTATCAGCCCATACGACATCAGCAGGTTTAAGGCCTCGGCTCTGGTCTGAGATTTTGTAATAAAAGTCCCCAGCCTTCCGCTTCTCTGTGCCGTGCCAGGCAGTGAAGTCTTTTTCTTTGGCGAATTTTTTTCAGACATAAATGGGGTGGATTATTGATTTATTCATAATATTCGAGTTGTTCATCACTCAATTCTTTATCATAAATAAGATGCGTTACTTCTTTTTCATCATAGGTTTTTATACCATTATAACTTCGCACATAAATTTCATATGTTGGTCACGTTCACCTATTTGAAATACCCCATATTTTTACGACTACCCCTACAAGATTACCTTCTACTTTAACGATGTTTCAAAAGTTGAATTTAGTCATTTTACGAAAAATTATCAATAAAATATTTAGTCGCCTGTTTTCTATCACAATTCATATAGTGTTGAATGAATTGGATTGGGCCTCCTCCACGTCCACACCCGAAACAATACCATCATTTGGTACCCGGATAGACTTTAAAACTTGCTGTGCTATCTTTATGATCTGGTAAGACACATTTTCTGTTGAGATGACCAGGAGGATTCGAGATGCCAAAATGTGCGAGTATCATATCCATAGTTATCTCAGAAAGCAAATCCTGGAGGTCAATTTCCCGATGATTCTTGTTAAATCATGCCTGAAAATCTATATGAGAGAGCCAACGGTCACAGTTGGCCTTCTCTTCGCTTGTGAGCACGCATTTATCTCTACAGTATGTAAGTGTTCCCTTCATACTCAAAATGTCTGTAGTGCCCATTTCTGCAAGGATTTCTTTTCCAACTTTTTTAGAATCGTACCCCTGCGTACTTTCCCATTCTTTTTCAATGTGGTACCATAATAAAATGTCATCTATCTCGTCATCTGTAGGAGCGAAACATTGTGATAACAATTTTTGTGCTTTTACACACCTGACATCTTTTTGAATATCAACAAGATTACTTCACGTCATAGAGATATTTATGATAAGCATCGAGAGCTGACTCGTGAGAACATTTGCATTTGGTATTGATATATGCCTGACCCGTTTCATCGCGGATCATAAATGTCTCACCTTTTTCTTCTCCCTGGCTATAATTATATTGCTTTGCATAGTCAGGATGACAACAATATGCTGTAAAACTGAGCTTGTTCTCAGGAAGAACTTTTTTAGGTTTCTTTTTTAGAAGGAGAGATTTACGCATGTCTGAAAAGATAAATATTGAGATACCATTCCTCTGGTGAAATTAAAGGTGTTTTTTCCACTACTGCACTCCCAACGTCAGCCCCATATGTATAAAAAAATTCATTTTTATATAGAAATCGCCTATAATATTTTGAACTCCATACTAAATGTTCTGGACATTTTTTGGCAAACCAAATGACAAATATTTCAAGATATTCAGTCCGTTTCATAGCTTCGTAATCAATACGCCAAGTTTTCATAATGTATCTTCATGAATTATTGTTTGGGTGCTTGGCCAGCCATTCGTGCTTCCTTATACGCTGTGTAGTCAGGATTGAGCTTCATAAACCCCATCATTGGAGTACCTTCAATCTCGTCATTATAATTGATGCCGAATGACTGCAGGATTTTAACAATATCTTCTACTGTTTTAATTTTTGTTTCATCGAGGAGGTACTTAACTGGCACCATGAAAAGGTCTGGTTGTGTCATAGAAAATTATTTTATAGAAATATTAATACTGTACGACTGTTTTCTGAGTTTTGTATTGAGCTGATGCACGAAGAAATAAATCTCCACCATCATCAATCAGCACCATACGCCAAAGCCAAATGCTAAAATTGATTTGAGAAATTCAAGTATCATATTCAAGATTTGCATAAAAAATAATTAGGAATTAAGATAATCATCCAGTGAAAAAATGTCTTTTTTCTTTGGAGGTGGCGCAATTTGCTCTGGTGTTTTCCACTCAAATTTCCCCTCTGCATTTACCGCTATGACGGCACCGTCAGTTGGTTGCCCAAGAATTTCCAGTGTTGGAGTATATCTCCGCAACATCGTGATAGACATGTCTTTCCACTGCACCCGCTCATCTGTAAGGGGAGTCCAATCAAAACGACATATATCAAAAGTTCTCCAAATAGGCGTGTCCTGTTGTATATAAATTCTGTAACTATCTTTATATAGTTTTCATCTCTGAATCCCCTCAATGACTTGATAATTTATTTTGAATTCTACCTCCTCACCTGATTCGAATTGATTCAATAAATTAACATCAATCGCAGGATTTGGATCGTCCATGAATGCGGAATTATACCGTTTCTGAGCGTATTTTAGGTTATCAATTTCCTGTCTTAAGTTCGTTCCATTGTAACGTACATTATTCGCATCTATGTCGATATAATCATCTGATACGTGAGACATACCATGATTAATCTGAATAGGTATCATGAATCAATTTGCATCACGTATGAGTACCATATCGACATAGATTACGAAATAAAACTACTTCTTCTTCTTTTTCCCGTCTTCGATAACAGCAGCAACAGTATCATCAGTTTTACCTGACTCTAGGAGTGCAGCTTCTCGAGCTTTAATAATGAAGTCACTTTGAACTGTTTTATCAGCCATAACAAACTCCATGAAACGATTGAGCATTTTGTCTGAACCGTTTGAGGCAAAAGCAACAGCACGTTCCCAGAAGCCATTGATTTTACCAGAGTTGAGTTCGATTGCAGCCTGGCATTCTTTCGCTGTTTCAGTCTTCATTCTCTCACATTCGATTTCTGTATTGAGTTTCAATTTTGAAAGTTCCATCGCATGAGTTTCCTGTTCTTGTTTCCATTTGTGGTCACGATCAGAATCCTCACGCTTTTTCTGATCTTCCCATTTATCCTTTTTTTCTTGGAGAGCAACGCATTGATTATTGTAATAATTTTTTTCGTTTTCTTTTTCGATTAAGAGAGACTCGTTCCTTTGAACGAGTTGTTTATTCCTTTCCTCGAGCTCAGTAACTTTTTGGGTCAATTCTGGGACACGGAAGATGTTTTTGATGATTTGAAACATAAATAAATGGTAAAAGAATTAGATTTTTCTGAGAATAGGAAGACGAGATTCTGCTTTTTTAACAAAGTCAGTGAATTCTTCGTAGAATTCATAATAATTTTCTCTGAGTATTTCAGTCCTTTTATCAGTATATTCTATAGTAGAATATTCTGACCCACGACTATCAATACGAGAAATACTACGTTCGGTAGTATCAAAACGCTGTTCGATACTGTCGAATTTTTCTTGAGAATTACGAGCAACATTATTGAGCGTAGATCCTTGAGAAAAGACTTTCCATGTTAGCAAGAAAATGAGTATAAAGATAACACCGCATGTGAAGATGATTTTCTCATTAAACTCTGCTTGTTTTGTATTTGAGACTGGCATAAAAAGAAAGATTATTTATTAAGTTCCCAAGTAAGTGCCTTGACTGCCCACATCTGAGCTCCTTGAGCTTCAGTGATAGCAACAGAGGCAAGACGCTTCGTTTCCATCTCTACGGCAGTTTCGCGGAGATTATGTAGAGTATCAATGATAGCAGCATATGCTTTCTTGATTTCTGTTACCGCGGGGTGGCCACCAGGATTGAAAGTCAATCCAACTGCTTTCTCACCAAACGTGAGAACTTTACCTGTAATCTCTGTAGCAGTATCTGCTACCGGTGTTTCTGCTTCGGGTCCCATAATAATATGGTAAAAAAATAAATGTTACTTAGGAGTAACGAGCAAAGGTAGGAGGCTTTGTATGAGAGCCGGTACGAAGCCGAAAAATTTGCTACCTTTGCTCACTACTTCCAAGGAGATGTCTCTTGTCGTAGGACTGTTTCCTGCTATATAAAAAAGAGAAAACTACGCTGACATTTTTCTGTAGCTTTTACTGAACGAAAGTAAAAGTGGGGCCGAACAGAGGCCTAGAGCTTACGCTCGTTTATCTCTTCTCTGAAGTATGTGCAGCAATGCTGACTGCTTCTTACGATCTGGACTGTTCTTGTCCAGGAGAAGACCTTTGACAGTGTAGATTGCTTGACGCACTCTACTCAAAGTCCATTTCTTTGTTGTAATAGGATTGCTGATACGAGCACGAGCTCTCGCTCGGCGTGTTGCTCTATTTCCGTCTACGTGTGGTGTTTGTGGGCTGAGGCCCATGAGAATTTTTGCCATAAAATGGTATTAAAAAATATTATGCTTCATGATTTACAGGTTCTTTCATTCCATTGATGTCTTCCTGTGCCATAGCAGCGAGGAGATCAAGATAGTTCATCGCGTCAAGAATACGACTGAGGATTGCTTCTGACTGTGTTTCATCTGGAGATTTACAAAATTTGTAAATCGAATCAAAGTGTTTCCCCATGTAGACTGCAAGTGCTTGATACTTTGAGATACCAAGTCGCTGAGACATATTCTTAAAGTTTGCGAGTACATCATCGGAACCAGCGCGGTAGTCACGACCTTTGCGAGTGAGTAAATCTTCTCGCATTTTCGCGACTTCATCACGATGATTTTTAAATTGTTCACTATTCATAAAAAAGATAATTAATAATAAGTAGAGTAATTATATTCAAAGTAACTATCATTGCAAATCTTTTTTTGTATTCTTTTTCTCGGTCACAGTTCGATGCCTCCATACAAGGAAAGTCTCGCCTACCTGTTCATAATTTTTCAGCAATCTGTAGTCTGATCGCTTCATTATTTTTGCGCCGTTATGCTCGATAATAACATCATCTTCAATCATTTGTTCCGGAGTTGGAATGACATCGCCATAAATCAGCTTCAATTGTTCCTGACTCCACTGGTGTATCAAATCCTGGTAGGAAATGTTCATGCGCTGCATGGTAAACTCAAGGTCTTTATCCATAGATTAAAGGGTTATAGGTGAAAAAATAAGATGTTTTGAAAAGTCTGGGACAACCATCGACTGGGGATTATTATCCCATGGTCAGTAATCTTCACGTCGAAATGGGATTTCCATTTGTTTGAACATTGGTATCCATGCTCAGAAGAAAGTCGTCTTCTCTACCAAAAATGTGTCATCCAGCAATACCTCGTAGAGATAGTCACAAATATTTCTCACTGATTTCGGACGTGAATGCCAAGACCGTTTCCCACTCGGATAGGTTCTAAAGTGATGATATATGGTCATGTCAATCAACTCCGAGATTTCGTCTTCCGTTGGGTACCGGACTTTATATCGATTGACGGGCTTCTTAACCCGGACGTGCTGCAACAGAATCTCAAATGCAAATCGGATCTTCGCGTTGTCATCATTCCGTCTCATGATAACGTTGAGAGCTTTGAGCATTTCATTGAAATTTGTTCTTTCTTGATAGGAGGTAAGCATATTATTTCTTGAAAGTTAAATATCCATTCTCTACGAGCCAGAAAATAAGGTCACAGAGGGCGTTGGGGAGAGTTCCATACTCGTGATATATCATACCATTTCCACAAACATACATAACTAATTTTGTCACTCAGTTTTGGCGTATCTGAAACTCGTATTCGTCATCATCGATTTTTATATATGGTGGTATCACATCAAGGAGTTCCATAACAGAGGGGCAGACACCACGCTTTTCTTTTCCTCAATTTTCTCTAGGAGGCTCGATAGAAAATCTTGTAGTATCATCCCATGCGTAAGGGTTACAGTACCAATATTTTTCAGTCTCAGGAAACCCTATTTCTGTGAGCTTCTTACATCGTTCTATGTCGGGGTAGTGGAGGGGGTGCATAAATTTAAAATCAAGGAATTAATTTATCTACTTTTTTGATACCAACCAGAGCTTGATATTTACTGTAGACGCCTGGGATACAAAGAAGCTGAATAGGGAAGTTTTTATCAATCGGTATCTTCAGATACTCTCGGTAGGTATCTTCCATATCACGATACTCCATTTTCCAAGGAGAATCATCTATGTACCTCATATATGCATCATCATCGAATAACAATTTGGTGCTCCGATTGATATTGGCATGGTAGTGCGAAAAGAAGTTATCCATATTGAGATACACCGCATCAGCTTCAACATTCCAAATCTTAGAAAACAACATGTTATTCATGTATTTTTTCATGTAGCTGAAGACCTCGTTCAATCATTCCGATGCGTTCTGATCCACTATCTGTCCTCCGATATACTCATTAAACAGAGTCAATAATCGCTCTTTTTGCTCAGGGAACCAGAGCATAGTGGCAGCGTAGAGTAACGCCATATTCTCTCTGGTACGTTCATCTGATTTTGTTAAAAGCTGCATCGCTTCTGCATAGTATTCATCATATGCCTTCTCATCATCTTTCATGCCTTCATAGTACGCGTAGATGAGTGACTGAAGTAATGGACTATTGAATCGCTTTTCGAAATCCACATAGTCATTATTCTTGTTGACCTTACGCACGTTCACGAGGACAGAACGACTTCTGACCGCTCCTCGTTTTGACATCTCTTCACCATCAACAATCGGAAGACAGTTGAATTTATACGTCTGTGTTGTTTGGTCTGCACGCCCGCGCAAGTCTCCAGAACCATCATATATCGCGAGCATGATTTTCTCTTTCGACTCAGCTCCGCGACAATCATTTTGAAACTCTGTGAAATAAACTGGAATGTTTGAGAATGATGACGCATATACAGTCATCGCAAAGGGTGTTGTATTCGAGTATACGATGGCGCTATCACCTTTACTATGTATACCTACCCCGAAGACTTTTCGAACGATTTCAGAGGCAGTAGACTTACCAGAACCCTTAACTCCCGAGAACCAGAGATACGGGAATTTCTTTTCAGATCCAAAATGCCCATTAGCGAGTACCGCGCAGATATACGACAGAAGGATGATACCCATGTCATCTTTGTAGATACCCTCAAAGAGTTTCCAATACTCCTCAGCTTTCCCGCGCGGAGGATTGACGGCAAGATATGGCAAATAGGTTTCAGGAACAGTTCCGGTAATAGGAAAGCCATTACCAGCCATGATGTTGTATCATTGACCGTCCGCGAAACAGTAATCGCCATCAGCGGTGAACATCGCTTTCTTGGTGACGGTATCATAGATTCCGTTTCTCATGAAGAGCTTACCTTTGTGGAATCCATATCCTGTGACAGAAGAAACGATAGGCAAATCTATTTGGCTTATTTGGCTGTGTATCATCATGATATCATCATCCATGCCGTAGAAATGGAACGCGCCCTTCGAGGTGATCAGATTTCGGAAATTCCCATTCCCTTTCAATCATCCCACTTCAAAGAAGTCTGTTGTTTCATTTTTGGTATTTGTGAGTTTGATGAGATAACTGACCTCCTCTTCCCGGACGATTTTCGCGTAGGCATCTATGACAAAATCAGTGAGCTTCACGTACTTTTTATTATAATAGCAACCATCTTTCACAATCATACCTTGCATACCCGTGATGCGTGTACCCATCAAGCTCCCCGCAAAAAAGGTCTGTATGCCGACTTCTTCTGTGCCGACTACAAAATCCCTGTTCCAATGACGATTGATGAATTTGAATGCGTTTATGGGGCTATTATCATTGTACGAGAGTACCACATCAAATGGCATACCAACGATAGCACGCTGGGGGTTTATATCAATGAGACGATTATTCACTGTGTCGATAAATACATCTGGTTTTTTGTTTACGATAGTCTGGCTCACGCTGAAGCCAAATGCCTCGAGGACTTCCTGAATAGAAACCTCAGTATTAAATTTTTCGATGTGCTCAATGTTGTCTGTATATATGTCATTGAATTCAGCCATCTTACCAGCATGAACAGCAAGATAATCAAACGCCTGAGCCAATGAACCGAGAGTTCTTTTGCTGAATTTCTTTTGACCAGAAAAATTGATAGGCCCATCTACTGGTATTTCTGAGACGACTTTCCCCCCAAGAATTTCAGCGAGGATGTCGGAATACATCCGATACTCTTTCGCTGACATCGTGATATCGGTATAGAAAATCTGTACCTCATTGGCAACCATCGTGAAGTGAATAGGACCCGCCTCATCAATTTCAGCTTCAGCAATGAATATGGCATTGTAGTATTCTACTTTATCTCCAGGACTGTTTTGCTTTCCAGATAAAACATACTTTTGCAAATCCTTAAATGATTCATGCTCAATATTTTCGACTGGAACAATCTCTCATTTGGGATTTTTCACCCCATAGAAAAATGGATTTTTTGCCATGGAGGTTACGAATTAGATGATAAATCACGATCATTTCTCGGAGGATGAGGAGTCTTTTTAACAAACGCAGTCATGATGGGGAGAAAGTTGCTCCCAAAAAGCTGTGACACCATGTTTTGTTTTGCCATTGCCTCCGTCACTATCATAAATTGTCGCTTAAACTCCACCCCTGCTGCACGACTACCGAGAACATTCTTTGCTGTTGAAAAAAGAAACTTATCCAGATTTTGTTTTGGATTGAGTATCCCTGCAAGATGGAGCTTTACATTGGTTCATTCAAAGTAAATTTCTCCCGTCCTTTTATCTACCCGAGGATAGATATATTCCTTGAATCGTGTTGATGGATTAGACATTGCGAGAAATGTTAAGGAGCTTTTCATCACTCACTTTAACACCCGCTATAGGACCATTTTTGAGTGCTTCTTTCAATGCTTTCTTATCTGCAGTAACAGTTACTTTTTGAAATTGTTTCGGTAATTTTTCTGGATCATCTACCACGAGTGCAGTAGATTTTTTATACTTGATGGTGAACGCATCTGTGATGTATTCATCCTCTTTGACCTTTTCTCGGATAGTAGCTTCTGCTACTTCCATTCTCGCGTCAGCAGCTTTTTTCTGCTCCTGCAATGCTTTGATTTTTTCAGCAAGTGCTTCTGACTCTGCTTCTGCTTTGAGATAAACATCAGCGTAGGTTTCAATAGCGGTGTATGTCATAAATGAAATGGTAAATAATAGAATAGGGGAACTGTATGAATTTTCTCGGCCGGGTCAAATGGAATATTACTTTACTTTACTTAAGCCTACTTTGGAATAATGATGATTTTACAATGAATGGTATTTGAGATTTTTTTGAGACACAACATATAGTATTTTTTAACCGATGAGACATTTTGGATAATTTCTTTTATATGCAGTTATCCTCGAACGCGATTGTCTCTCAAGCCATGGAACCAACGGGTCATAGAGGTCATATACATTCGCCATGGTCTTCCCTTCGTGTCGCCGCAGTACTCGTCAAACAGCTTGCACTACAAACGATTCAAATCGACACGGGTAAATCAGGTAGAGATTTTGTAACACTGAGCAATCAAACCCCCGAGAAAGTATCTGCGCGGATCCAATAAGGACACACGGATTTGGATTCTGCTCGAGCTCTGTCACAATCCGTTTTCTTTCCTCTTTGCTTGTTTCCCCGAGGATGATATACGATTTGCATTTCAGGTACTTTTGTAATGCCAGAGCGTGTTCAGTACGATTCACGAGCACCAATCCTTTGTGAGTCTCTGAGTAACCAATCGTACGGTCAATAGTCTCGGCGATGAGTTTATTACGCTCATCATTTTCTGAAATGTCAGTCAGCATCGTCGTGAACTCAGCATTGTTGTCGAGGTCGCCATAGTACTTATAACCAGTCCGAATACGATGGAATCTCGGGATAAAGTTCTTATTTACGATATTACTGGTTGGATTACCAAAGTAAAACAACATGATTTTCGAAATACGAATTTTAACTTTCTCTCCTGCTGCATTTATTTGTTCAAAGCTCGTTTCTTCCTGATTCCTAATAAGTAATGTACCAGTAAACCCATAGAGGAAGCATGGACTGAATTTCAACATAACTTTCTGGCGCTCATCAGTCGAGATAGAACGGTCGCACTCATCTACCAAGATTGTACCATAAACGTTTTCTGCTTTGTCGAGTGATGCCAACATACACACCGTGATACGCTCATCTTGGGTTGCTTTGGTTTTTTTTGAAGGTGCTTTACCGCCGATTGTTGTCGGGATAATGTTCATAAATTCAAAAATTTTATCACACATCTCATTGAATGTTTGGCTGCTATCAACCACGATAAGAGTTTTCTTATTGAGTTGTGCCGCCATGTGGAGAAGCATATAGCTCTTTCCCCCGGCAGTTGGACAAAATGACAGACCAACTCTCGAAGTCATCAACTCATCTACTTCTTTTTGTTGTTCCGCATAAAGAGGAACGCCAAACAGCATTGGTTTCTCGAGATCAGGATACTCTGTATCGTTTGCAATAAAGTTATCCCAATTGTCGATAATACCGAGTGGCACCTTGATACCATTCCCCATGTCCTGATAATGCGTAAACTCATCAGGTAGTTTAGCCCATTGCCACCTAGACCCAGTACGCTTCAGAATTTCCTTCTCTACATTCTTACAGGTGTAGAATTTTCGGAGTGCTTCGTTGAAATGATTTGGATAGAGCCAAAGACCATCTCGTGTTTGCCAACCATGACTATGTGGAGCTTTGATAATGTGCGTCTTAATCATGGATATTTGGGTTATAAGCGAGGGTTTTATAGGCATCGTATTCTTTTGTGTCATATGGGAGCATGATTGTTTCACAACGACCTTTGGCTACCCACACACACATTAGAAATATTTGCTCATCTAGGTACTCTGGGAAAGTCTCCTTCATGGCATCGCGGTAAAGCGAGAGCTGAAGTTGCACTTTCTTCTTGTTTGAAGTGATATCCTTCTTCTCCATGTCATCTTTTATACCAAGCATGATATTTGTGAGACCATAGCTCTTGAAATCGATAAGCACTTTGATACGCTCGTCGTTATATGTCATCTCACAGAACATATCGATGTGGCCATAATACTCTCCTTTCTTTTCGACTCGACGCTCCGCGAGAATCATTTTGACCTTTCTCTCCTGGACGAAGTGCCATACTCAGTCGCAGAATGGGGCGTAGTGCTCCGGTGGGCTATCAAACATAGGCATGTTGCCACAGAGCTGTCTCGCGTAGTCGTGGAGGTAATTTCCACCGCGTTGAGCAACATCCATGAGTTCGTCATATGTAATAGGTCGTCCAGCTTTATCAGACATGGATTTCACCCATTTTTCTTTGACGAATTCTGGAAAAGGAAACACTCGGTCTATAATCGCTGTTACCGATGGCAACATCTTCTGTGTCATTTGATCGAGTCACATAGTATGGTAATTAAAATATACAACCCTGTTTTTTCAGCCCTAGAAAACAGGAAAACTAGGAAAAAAGACCAAACAGTCCTGCTGACCCATGTAAGACACCCTGTGGTATTCAGGTTTATTCCTAACCATAGGCGGCTTACTCGCCTAAAATTACAACTCACAAAACTTCAGCAAGTCTTCTTTCGAAAAGCCATACTCTTCGTAGTATCCGTTCACTTCTTGCTTCACCGGAGTCATAGTGGGCTCTTCACCTTGAACCTCCGGATCCATTTCAAAAAACCCTTCCACTATAATCTCTTGTTGTGGACACCAATCACGTACACGCATGATTGAAACAATATAAGTGTATACTTCTTGGCGTACTCCTTCAGGAGTTTTTACATTGGTTTGCATCTCGCTTTCAATTTGGAGAGTATATTCCTCTCTCATGGTGATAACTGGTGCTTTCATAGGTTTAACAATAATCAATTAAAATAACCTTTCTCACAGATATATCATGTTCTGGAAATTCACTTTCGCCATATACGATACCAAGTTCGTGAGCATGAAGTGGGTTTTTGGCAATCAAAATACGAGAAGTTTGTATCTCATGATAATCTTTTTTACCAAATATATCTACCTGATAATATCGTTTTTTAAAAAAGAACATATTATTTTCTCTTAAGACGATTATCAATTTCCCTCTTCTCAGCTGACATATTAAAGGCTGCATTAAATTTTTCAACAAAAGTGCGACCTTCCTCGGAAGTCTGAGCAAAACCAAACCACCCGAGCATATATTCTTTGTAGCGTTTGAGCTCTTCGTACTCTTTGAGTTTGCTCAATGCCATATCCTCTACTTGTTTTACTGGGTCAAAATTACCACACTCACGATCAACTGCAGCGAATAACTCCGCTGCTGCTTTTACGTCAACTAAAATATCCTCTGGTAATCGACGAGATTTATTACCGAGAGGAATAGTGATTTCCTTAGATGAGTAAGCGATTGCTTCTCCTTTGGAATTAACGATAGGTTTACGAATAACGAGGTCCATAATAGGGAAAAAATAAATGGTAAATACATGTGAGCGACATTAATGTCGCTCACATGAGAGAAATGACTACTTGCCTTGCATTGGGTCAAACGCAGGGACTTCAGGTTCTTCTTGCGGGAGCGAACTTGGAAGGTCTTCACCGAAGACTTCTTTAACAGCTTCTTCAGTCGCTGTAGGGACTTCAAAGAATTTACCTTCTGCAACGAGTTTATCCATGTGCATTTTGTAGAATTCATTGAGAGCAGTGAAGTCAGTGACTTCATCGCCATTGACTTTCACCTTCGGAGTTTCAGGCATTTCCTCACGTTTGAATTTCCATTTACAACGATTTGAATCAGTCTGAAGACCAACTCCAGGATAACCAACTTTATTTTTGAATACTGAGATTTCGAATTCTTCTGAAGAGAAATCAGTAACACCAAGAAGTGCATTCATGAGTGTTCTACCGAGCACAGAGAACGCTACATCGAAAAGTACACGATCCTTTGTTTTTGGATTCACAACAGAGATTTGATACTGAGGAATAACTTTCCCTTCGTATTCAAATGTTTTGTATTTGATGTTGTCGATGAAGCCACGGAGACACTGATGCTTTGATTGCTCTTTTGTCTTTGCATCTTGAATAAGAATGACTGGGACATCGAGCTCTTTGCCATCGATTTTGTTTTTGATTTGCGCGAAATAGAGGTTGTAACCGTCACTATGTGAACTGGTTGTCATATCTTTGATAGACATAATAAGAAAAATGAAAAAATAAAGTGTTCCGCTTAGAGATGTGGGAGCTCATATCCGACAACTCACTGGTCCAGACGAATGTACAAATAGGGGTTAAAAGATGGTATAAGTAGTTTACTTATGTTTGATTAAAATGCAAATGTTTTTTGAGAGATATCCCGATAATATAGTTTCTTATATATGATTTGTTGCCTCCGTAACATGATGGCCAACACCTCGCGCTCCTCTTTTGTGAAAAACTCCAAGGGGCTTTTATCACCTTTCTCCACGCGGTTACATCGATCGCACAGTAGGACACAGTTACCTGCCAACGAATTTCCTTTCGACCTCGGAAACAGGTGATCCATATCGAGCTCTGTTTCGAGAGATTGTGTCGCTCGGCATTTGAAACATCGATGCTTATAGAGTCGTCTCATCTCCCAGAGATATTGCCAAGTAAAGTCCTCAACTACCCCTACTTCAGCACCTGTACGATGAAAATGCTCAGTGCGCGTGGTCAGCGGTGACAGCCATTGACGGTATATCTCGTAGGCCGTTTCCCGGACTTTCCTTCTGATCATGTTGATTTCGTGGTAGCGTGACATCTTATTTATTAAGAATAGATATAGCTTCCTCCGCCTGTTCCGCATTCATTCATTGATAAGTATCAGTCTGAACAAAAACTCTGTTATATTTCGCAAAATCCATATCTGCCGAATTATCGTCAATCGCTATCCAGTGACTTATCGTATTCCGTGTACCTTGTCCAGTCTCATGAAGATTATAATACTGTTGTAGCCATACGCTTATCTCTGTACTTCTCCATCCATAAAATCCAGTTCTCCCTATAATCCTCTCGCGAATTATAGCATAATCCTTAAATAATTCTCGTACTTTTTCCATACGACTACGCCATGTACTTGAAATAACTATATTGGCTCAGGTCTCAATCAGTATTTTGTGCAACAAATCAGCACAATCTGGCTTCAGACGAGACTCCTTGCAGTAGATAGTTCATGCAGGTATCATTACTCAGTCAATGTCGAGGAAAATTATTTTCATAAAATTTTATTACCAATTACCATTATATGTTTCCGACTCTCACCAGCAACACGGTCAGCAAAGATTGACTGGAACAACCAGTACAGTCGTATCTCCGCAACACTCGCATTTTCACCATCGCTTTCCTTTTTCTTTTGCTCGCTTCTTTCAGAGGTTGTTGATCTCTTTAGCGATATCGTCTTCAGATTCTCCGTTGTTGAGTCGTCGAATCAGCTTGATCATTGTGTGGGGATTTCACATATTATTTCTTACTGAGATAGTCCAAGACCATGAGGTCATAGTATGGATTTAAAATATCCTGCCTTCTCCCCTTGCATTTGATCCACGGACCTCAAGGATTTTCAATTCCATCCCACTCTGCCAGATACATCTCCGCAGCCCCAGGAAATTCTTTTGGATAACAATACCGATAGGCATAGAAGTCAGCCGTGAGACCACAGAATAAACCAACAGTGAATAACATATCCATAACACCGCAGATTCCTTTTCAAGGAACCTCTCGGAGATTTCGATACCCTTGTTCTTCGAGGAATGTGATGAGTTCTGGGGTCATAAATTATCGAATATATTTAATATCGAGAACAACATTGTGGCTATTTTGGACATTATTCTTTTTAAAAATATCCATTGCTTTTACTGGGTCATCAGCTTCAATAACATACGAAGATTTCTTTGTGATAAAAAGAAAATAGGAAGGGCAACACATAACTAAAATGGTGAAAAAATAAATATTAAAATGGTACATCTTCTACTGCCACGGTGACCGGCTGAACCTCTTCTTCTGTATCCTGATGTCTCTCGAATACCTCATCTATGATACCTACCAGATATTCCATCGTCATTTTGAAAAACGGATCAACATCGAATTTTCCACGAAGGATGGCAATGAGCGCTGCAAAGTATGCAACATCAACACCAATCAACTGTTCTTCTAATACATCAGGGTTATTCAGATCGAGAAGTGAAACCTGATATATCATCTTGAGATATTCTCCTGCACCCATATTAAAACCTCGTTTGATAAACTTCTTTGACCTGATTATCGAAGTGAGAGGATAGTGAGAACCCTGATATTTTAATTGCTTTGTGAGAAGACTTTCAATCGCTTTCAGATTGGTTACGAGTCCATCTTTGGTAGTATAGTAATTGGTTGCGTGCACATAGTCAAACGTCTCATGTATCTGTTCTGGTGTCCCCCAGAAACGAAGCACTATTTGTAAGTCATTCGAGAGCGAGATAGCATTTGGGGAGAAGTATTGAGGTCGATATTCCAATGCTTCATTGACTCATTGATTATTTTCCTGTACGCGATACCCTGCTTGACTCTTGAAGAATAATTTTATTTGATCCTCTTTGAGATTTCGGATTGATACGCCGAACGCACCTCCTTGATCTCCATACTGATACTTATTACGACCATCGAGAATCGTGATAACATCGAATGGACGTGCATAGTACTGTACTAGCATCATCAACACATCTCTATCCTGAATGTAGACATCAAAGTCGTTCACTTTCTCATTCAGAAACATCGAGGCGATGCTCCCTCCACTGACCAGTAATGACTCTTTGACCGCTTTCGCAAGGTCTTTATCAGTAATTGTCTTGAGCCAAGAATTCATCTTGTCTCGTATCACTTTCTCAATTGTCTTCGCTTGCATAACTAAAATGGTAAAAAAATAAAAATGTGAACAAGAGGAATCGAACCCCCGGCTACCCAACCTATAAATGATTTCGCCATCTATAGGATTCCGAACCACTCGTCATTACGGTGTCCACATTTGGTGCCCGAGAACACCATAGTAGAGAGAAGGTGTCCAAGTATTAAAAACTTATCTCTCTACTACGCTATCCACGTGCCCTCACCGACCGTTCCTCTATCTCTATCGCAGTCCGATTCAATTCAATCATTTCATTTGTGAGCTTATTAATGTACCAATAGGCAAAAGCTATGGTAATGAGAATGAGGATTATTGTTTCTTTCATTTTGTTTTTTTAAAACGTTCAACAGCTTCTGGAGTCCATTGAGAAGGATCTGTCTCCATCATATCTTCGCGTGCCAAAACATTATCAGTCAATGTAACAACGTCAATTGGAAAATCGCCAGGTTGTACTGTTGGAAATGCAAAATCAAAATTTCTTTTTTGTCGGACGATGGAGGTTTCTTTTTTCGTACGTGGATTTGGATTTTTCCGTCTTGTACTGATATTTTGCATAGGTGTACTCCAACAACAGTTTCAAGGTTCATAATTACCATTATTATCTATTCTATCTATTTGAAGATGATCGGCATATCACTCCTTCATATCTTCCCAAAAGTTCTCAAAAGATTCTAACCATCTATTACAAATTTTAATACCTCGACCACCATAATCTTTAAATTGTTTATGACTTTTATCGTAACATCGTGCCTTCATACAAACTCTGATTCTATAAGGTCTAGTTTTAGACATTCCATGTCGTCACATAGTAGTAAGGGTTAATTATAAGTAATAATAAGTAGATAAATTATTTTTGCAACTTTTTCTTCCCGACTTTCGTATTTTTCTGCGTCTTCCATAATTCTTTTAATCGTGCTATCGTCTCAGGGCTTCGGTCATACTTGGGAGGCGGACTATCCTTCGACCATCGTGTTGCCTGACCAGCCTTCTTCAGCTGTTTATCCATCTCGTAATGTAGGGCGAGTTCTCTCATGTGTGCACTAAACGCTTCAGAGACTAAACCTTTGCCACGATCAAGTCCGAGAAAATCCTTGTACTCTTTCTCATCTACTCCGTGTCGGAGATGAACATGGGAGCAAACTCTTTTGTACCATCACCCGCATATAACACATTGCATTTTCCCTACTCATGGCTTATCATATTTAGCATGATTCGCGGCCGTTCGCTCTACTCTGTGTTTTGCATAATCAGCTTTACGCCAACACTTTTTAGAGCAATACTTCACATTCTGTGAACGTACATTCGTGACTTCAAATGTTTCGTTGCAGTGTGAACAGGTTATGAAACGAGAGTAGGTCATATTTACGGTTCAAGAATTACATTTTTACACAGCTTATTCAGCGGTTCTAAACACTTGCCATTGCATCACTCCAAAAGGTTGAGCATCAGCTTCCTCTCGCGAGCGACACACTCAAAGTATTGAGTACGCTCCATAGGTTCCATCTGTGGTTCTTTATCGAGAGCGATATTGAATTGAGCCACGACATATCCTATTCCTATCCAGATGCATCCATTGATGCAGTATCTCACAAAGTTGTAGAGAGACATAACTAAAAAATATAAGAAATATAACACGCACCACCTGGGCGGTTTACTACATCGCCTTTGATACAAATCTTCGTGCCTGGACGATAGATGCATCGTTTCCGAAATCTTTCGCCCATCTCATCATTTACCATGAAGGTTCATGCACACCCCTTGTCGCCCTTGAGTACCACCATATCACCCCATTGAATTCCGTACTTTTTCCGCACATCCAGAGCTATCGCCATAGATTGCCCTCATTTAGCTACATACTCACAAAGATTAAAACGGGGTCGAGCGGGAGAGCAGGGGTC
>ERZ650304.423-NODE-423-length-22727-cov-3.839494_pt1 | contig 22727 bp, 12 predicted proteins | sample MGYA00376240_ERZ650304 | MGnify/ENA primary metagenome ERZ650304 (study PRJEB26733, sample SAMN07839271) | wastewater metagenome | biome: small river; feature: stream; material: water | place: USA: North Carolina | collected 2016-03-01 ... | reverse complement strand
TACGAGATATGCCTAAGTGACTGGAGTTCAGACGTGTGCTCTTCCGATCTCAAGACCGACTACACAAGTAGATCCATTCTACCCTTTCAGTGCTACTACCGAAGCTATTCATACAGTTACAGGTCGCCCCTTACCACCCCCGATGAAGACTACGCAAATTGTATCCGATCAGCGAGTACCTGTTATGGCTCCAGGGGTTATGTACAATTCTAACCAAGTGATACCGCACTGGAATGCCCAGCCGGTACTACCTGTGGCTGTAGCGCCGGTCTACAAGCAAGTAGCCCCAACTCCTGCTTTTAGTGAGGCCAGGTTAAACTGGAATTACCGGGCACAACACTCCGACGCTCAAGTACAAAAGGAGTACCCAACAGATTCACCATTCAGAGGAAACGAGTCGTCCTTTGTAAATCGTAAAAAATAATGCAACAATACCCCCTAGTCCAACTTCCAGGACTCAAGACAATAGAAGCTGAAAAAGACGAAGTGATCGTCGGCCCAGACAAGGTTGCTTACGACATCGGTGGAAAATACCACAAGAACGGTGGCACCGATTTGATAGCGGAGGAGGGATCATACATCCTTTCACGCCACCTAAAGCTGCCCAAAACTGTAGTTAAAAGTCTCGGACATAAGGAGAAAGAAACCAGCCCGGCTGATCTTTCCCGGAAGACTCCTACCGACGTCTATAAAAAGGTAATCGACTCCAAAGACACCAAACGGTACGACGACTTGTCTCGTAAGACAGCTTCATTGATGTTTGCAAAGAACGCCGCTCACCTGGATGTTATATTCGCTGCTCAAGAGGAGTTCAAAGCCTCCAAAGGTATGAAGAATGATGCTGATAAAGCTGCTCTGGGCCGCCAACAGTTATATCAAAAAGGCGGTATGATCCAGGACTCCGGAGCCGGGTACGACAATATAAACCCTGTATACGATCCCTATGAGTCTATACCAGATCCGTTTAAGTTCGGTAATGTGAAAAACGTCGCTATACTTGACGCCAAGAATACCCCAGGCTACTCCCGAATCGAAGATGGTAAAAAGGCGATGTACTTTCGGCCATTTGCCAACGATCCTTATTTTGACGTTCAAAAAGAGTTATTAAAGAACGGAGTAATGTCTGCAAAGGACAAAAAGATCCTAGGAGATCGTCAAAAAAGACTGTCAGATCTGAAAGGCCAGTTCCCGGGTGAGACCGGCTCCATTATCGAAAAAGAGTATGCCAAATACCTGCGTGACGCTGACAAGGTAGAGAAGGACCAGTATCTTGATAAATTCGTGAAACTGTCAGATGGCTCCGAGATTCCTCTAGAGACTGCTACTGACGAGCAAATTGATCAGGCTAATGGATTCCGGTTTCTTAATAAAAGAACAGGTAATGCGGATCTGGTTGACTACCGAGATCGACAGAACCAGGGATTCGACCCTACACTCCGCTTCGAACAGAGGGATCCTATTGGGCTTACCAATTTTGATCCGCTTCCACAACGAGGCCTGTCCGCTAGCCCTGCCAGTTTGCCGGTAATTCAACGTGTACCTGAGCCACCCCTAAACCCGGCTGCAGGCGCAGGTGCCGTGAAGAAAGGCCGGGATATGCAGTCCATCGTCAATGGCGTTCAAATAGGCCTATTGGCGGCTGATATGGCTAATACTCGTACCAAACCTCCTTACTACGACTTTCGTCCGTCAGAGATCGCTTACACCCGGTTCGAAGCACTGAACACCAAACAACAGGAACGTGCCTTCAGTATTGGCCGCCAGGCTATTGAGAGCTCTAACTTACCAGCCTCAGTCAAAGCAGCCCAGCTGGCAAACATGAGCGCCAACCTAGCGGAAGGGGTAAACCAGATCGACCTGAACAATTATCAAAATAAATTGTCAAATGACAACAGAAATGTAGATTTGTTCGAGAGAACTCGTAACTTTGACATTCAAAACGAACAGCAAAAGAATCTGGCCTATGTGGCTGAAGCAGATCGTCGGAATGCCCAGGCTAATATGCAAAAACAAGAGTACCTGACAAATATCATGCAGATTGCTAAGGATCATTTTAGTAATCGCAGGGACATCGGTTTGGTAAATCAACTCTCTCGGAACTACGACTATAGCCTGAACAGTCAACAGGTCGAGTACCAAAAAGGTCAAGGGGTTAATCCATCGACCAATCAACTGGCTGCGTATCAGTTAAACAAAATAGACCCTCGCTACCTAAACGAAGAAGGCCGTAAAGCCCTCGGATACGAATAAATTATGCCAACAATCGGATACGGCTATCAGATCATAAAGCCAGGCTACACAGCCGACGTTCAAAATACGGAACTCATCGCCAAGGTGCTGATGAGTAAACAGAGAGAGTTTGACCTTGCCTACCAAGGGATGAAGGACCTTCAGCGCCAGTCGCTGGGGATCAACTTCATCAACAAGAAGGAACAGAAAAAGATCGATACCTTTAATGAGGACGTGTCCCGGGAATTTCAATCTGGTGAATTTGGAGATCTGTCCAATGCAAATACGGCTCAGAAGTACTACTCTATGTTTGATCGTATAGGTAATGATACTGCCTTGGTGAGTAAGTACAAACAAGATAAGTCATATCAGGACCAAATTCATTCTGTTGAAAGTAAGAGATTGAGCAAAGACCCAGCTAAAGCGGGTTTCGGTAACATAAATTACGACAATTTTATGCACCGGATCCGTGAGTACTCTGAGCTTGACCTGGATTCTCCGGATGCACAGGGCTATGCCTTGCGCCCGTATACCGATTACGTAGATATTAATAAGGAAGTCGCTGACCTGGCCAAGTCTATCGTACCTGAAAAGTTCACAAAGCAGCGGGTGGAAAACGGTTACATTGTAACTGAAACCTATTCCGGGCGCGATCCAGAGAAGGTAGCCGCTGCTGTACGCGAGTACATGGGTAGTCGAGGCGTCACACAGGTGAGAGAAGAGGCTGAGTACACCTTCCGCAGGGCCAAGGGAGACCCGGCCTTCCAGGAGATGATCTTTAACGATCACGTCGGGTATAACATGAACCAACAAAGAGAAGTATCTGGTCGACTGGACAAAGTGAACGAGCAGCTCACCGCAACGAAGGACCCGGCCGTGATTGCGCAACTAGCAGCGGAGAAGGCAAAACTGGAAGATACACTTTCGCAGGTAACTGTTGATTTAAAATCACCTGATGAATATTTCTCTCGGGATGCTGACGAGATTATCAACGACATCTCTAAAGTAGCTACTCTTGATAATATCAAGAACTTTACCGGTGCCCATAGTGGGTATTCTGTGTCTACAAAGATAGATGTGGACCGCACTTTCCTGGAGCTTCAAAAGATGCAGCAGCATGCAAACGAATTTAATACTGAGATGCAGTTCAAAGCAGCCGAACTAGCTCAAAAGGGAGACATCGCGCAGGCCAAGCTTGACAAAGACGGTAAACCGGTCACTACCCCTTCCGCTACCGGGCTCCAGCAGGCCCAGGCGGTAGGAGCCTCGTATATTTCAGCCAGTGATCCTGTTCACGTTGATTACCCGTCTACTATAGAAGCCATGACCGCTTCTTTGACTAAATTATATGCACACCAGAATAATTTCCTGGAGCAAGGTACAACTCATGGAGACAATAAGTTATCGGCAGAACGTGTAGGACTTGAATTGTTAATTAATCCAAAAAATATGGATGATAGTCCTTTTTATGCTGATTCTCCTTATCTTAGGGCCTGGAAGGTGGCTATGGATGAAGTCTATAAAACAAACCCTACCCTGGCTGAGTTTATCGGAAAAAGACCAGTAGACAATGAGGGCTGGGACAGACTCAAGGAAGCCAACCAGATAATCAAGGCACGTGTCAATCAAATGATGACCAAGCCTAAAAACAGAACTGAAGCCCAGTTCGTAAATGCCTTGCAAGATGTAAATGCAAACAAACAGTCCATGGAAGATTTTATGGCTGCAGCAAACGCATCCGGTAACCCTCAAGAATATATTGCTAACAATCCAGCTATAAAAATATATGGTAACGCTGTTTATGATTTTGATATTCCTGCTGATGCTTCTAAAGAGGATAAGCAAAGAGTGGTAAACATGGAACAGATGTTCCGACCATCACTTGAGAACTTTGTAGACAACAGTTATCAGGAGGCTGGGGTGGGAACCAAAGTTCGTACAATCCCCTATGGCCAAATTAGAAAAGTGGAAACAGGTCCGGACGGCACTGTTCGCGTGTACCCTAAGGATACCGCGTTCCAAATGGCCACGAAAAACGATGAGAAGGATATTGGGAAATCAGGAGCCTTTGCCGAACCGGATGCTTATATCATGGTTAAACAAGGCAACAAGTACGTTAGCATTAGAGGTGCAGAAATTAAATCTAAGGGGTATTTTGAGTATAAGGATCCTAGCTTTAATTCGATGAACTGGTATGACCAACTTGGATTGGGAGCTAGTGCGAAACCGCAAACACGTTGGGACGTATCCGCTGACGGACAAACAGTCCCTTTTCAGATCCGCAAAAGCACTGTCTCTGATACAATCGAGGTATCAGTCGCCGGTGGTAACTGGCAAGACATGAACACATCTAATGTCGCTGCGGCTATTGAAACAACCCGGCGCTTGATTGCTGGTTCTACGGTAGCCGAAATATATGGAATTTCACCAGAAGAAGACGCGGCAAGAAGCCAACGATAAAATATGGAGCCCTACTATACACCTCAGGCCCCACCTGAGGCACAACACTTTAATCTGCCGGAATTCAAGTTACCCCCTATCGAGCAGTTCGGTAAGGGGGCTGGTAATGTATTTACCAAAACAGACTCCGGAAGGGTCCCACGTAAACCGACGTTTGAAGAGCAACTCCAGTACGAATCTGAGAAATTTGCCATGGAACCAAACCTGGCTAGACCAATTGGAGAGTACTCGGCTAATGACTCCCAGGGGTTTAAAAATCCAAACGTAGCGTATGATCCTACGGTCAACATGGCCGACACCTACGCTAAGTACGACCCCACAACCTGGGGCGACTCGTTCAATAAGATGTGGGACGTCACCATGAATAACCTCATGAGTGGTACCAAAAACTTATATCATGGGCTAAAAGAAGGGATCTCTGAAGGTCGAGCATCCGCTATCTGGGACAATCAGTATAGCCGCGAACTCGCTAAGTTGACGGATGATCTTGAGAAAAATCAACCACTCTACTTCAGAGAAGGTGAGGAGTCAAGTACAAGCGCCTGGCTAAAGCAGCTTCTTCCTTCTGCTGGGTATGTGATATCGTCTGTGGCTGAAATGGCCGTTCAAACAGCTGCTCTTACGGCAGGAGGTGCTGTAATAGGTGCTGTGACGGGTGAGGGTATAGGTGCTGTTCCTGGTGCCTTGGCAGGTCTGGGTATAGCCGTTACCAAGAATATACAGACCACTAAGAACGCTATTACCGGTATTAGCCAGGCCGCTACTGCTATCAGTACTCTGAGTACGGCAAATAAGATAAAAACCGGAGCCCAGCTCCTGGCCAGGGGCCTGCTATCAGCTAACGGAGAGGCGGCTCTAAACGCTCAGATGGCCTCCAAGAATCTTCTGGATAGAAAGAAGGCTGATTACTTTAATCAAACTGGTCAATACCTTTCTGGTGATGCTTTAGCTCGGGCAGAAGAAGATGCTCACAAAACCGGCAGTGTTACAGCTGCTCTAAATATACCTTTGATTGCTGCCTCAAATCTGTTTCAGTTTGGTAATCTGATCAGAGGCAAAGCTGCTCCCAGCATCATGGAGAAGTTGGCATTCCGGGTAAACTCCAAAGGCCTGGCTGAAGCTAAAAACACAGCTCTGTTTATTGGAGGTAAGTTCCTTGCCGAAACAGCCTCGGAAGGTGGCGAGGAATTCGCACAAGGAGTTATCGAGGATGCAACCGTCAACTACTTTAACGCCAAACTAAACAACCGCAAAAACTACTTATCCACCTTCGCGGACGCTACATACAAAAGAGCGATATCTGGTGAAGGCGCTAGTGACTTTTTGGGAGGTGCCATACTCGGGGGAATTTCCAATGCAGTAGACCTAAGGAGCTATAACGCAGTTAAAGCCAACACAGCTAAGTTCGTCAACAACTACAACACCTCAACCGGTGTGTTCTTTGATGCGATGGGCCACGCGGTAAACGACAACACTGCTCTTAGGGACGCGATCAAATCCGGTGACTATGAGGCCGTGGCAAAAGCTGCGCGGAATAACATGATCAACATGGTAAACGCTCATGCCAAGGCCGGATCGCTGGAAGCTTTTTCACAGACGCTGGATGCCATGGATCAGATGGACAATCAGGAGTTCGTTACAACCTTCGGAGTCAATGTAAGTCCTGAAGAACAGGCTACAATTATGGCCGGGGTAACATCTGAGTTCAAAACAGCAGCCAAGATCCGTGAAGACATCGACACCGCATTTCAAATAAATCCTTTTGAATCAGAGAACTGGTTTCAGAAAAAAATAAACAGCTTCAAAAGCGACTTCAACGTCGACAAAGAGGCTGCCGCAAATGTATGGGAATCATATAAAGACATCCTAACATCGAATGTAATCAAGTACAACGACACCGCCAATCTGCAGGACCGCCTCTATGAATCCGGTGTTAGTACTATACCCGAATTTGCTGCTGTGGCTGGACTTGATATTCCTCAAAAGGTCAAGGACTACGAAAAAACTCTCGAAGACAGGGCTCAGGCCAACCTCCCAAGTATAGGAGGGTTCGACTCTACCTCCGAAAGGAAACTCCTGGAGGACCTAAAGGCGACTACTTCTCCTGCCGAAAAGTACGGTAAAATCCTGGATCACCTTGACCGAGTTACACCAGGTGCTAAAGAAATTATCAAAAGGTACAACAGAGAGGCTGGAGCTGCTTCTATCCTGCTATCCGAAACCAAACGGTTGCAGACCAAGAGTGGCCAAAGAAAAGCAATAAAAAAAATTATTGATTACCAGAACTGGTATGAAAGCGCAGTAAATGCTATCGCATCACCAGCAGTACCAACAACAATCACCCCTGCCGCTGCACCTTCTGCGCCGGTTGCACCGACTCCGGTTGCACCGACTCCGGTTGCACCGCCTTTAGGGCCTACAGGCGCACCCGTAGCGCCAATAGTGACTGCGCCGACAACTGTGACACCCAGCACAGGATCAGCAGTAGCAGAGGAGGAAGAGGAGTTTCCTCAATTGGAATTCCCTACTACTTTAACCGGCGCAGAGGATGTTTCGTCTATTTATGGGGAGGGAGTGACTGAGGATAATCCTAGAGAGACTGTGGTTGTAGAGCCTCCGGTAAATCGTATTCGTACGCCTGAGGTAGTAGATGGGGATCTCCCCCTTGACATCCAGGTAAACGAGGCTGAACTATCGCAGGCAATCAAAGATCTAGCGGAAGGGGAACAAATACCCCTCAATACTATAGGGGTGGATGTCATATTACCAGATGGAGAAAAAATTAACACTTTCGAAAGAAAAGAAGGGGTTCTTACCGGTACAACTACTGAGGGTAATGTTGTACCTTTACAACCAGAACCACTTAATGGACTAAATGTATCAGGGGCCGGAGATGTGGTGAATCTATACGCTCAGGAGAATAACCTTACTCCAGACCAGCGTTTCATTCTTGACCAATTATTAATCAAAAGCGCAACCATTGATTGCGGCTAATCGCAAACTATGCAGTTAACAACAACGAAACAGCTAAAACCCATACCGAAGAACCGGGCCTGGTTTACATCAAATACAGAACTCTTCACAAACGAAGGGTGGGTTAATATTGACGAAATTACTAAAAGGAATCTTCAGGTAATGACTCTTAATGAGGCGGGGAAAATATCCCCAAAAAATATCCTGTATTTCTCAACCATGCCTTTTAAGGGGGAAATTCAATACTTTGAATACACGGATATATACATGGAGTTTCGGTATGCCTTTCCGCTACAGAAATCCACCTTTCTACCGACCTTTGAAAACAAAGAGGAGAACATATATGGTAGAAAGAAATATAACGGTATTTTATTCAGTATTGCAGTTCCGAATAACATCGTATTCGTTCGACATCCACGGGTTAACCATGCTGGTAAAACCCTGCTTGCTCAGACAGCTATCGTGATGGAGCAAACAGATTTTCTGGACGATGACTTCAATTATGAAGACCAGGCCCTGGAAGATGAGAAGAAACAAGAAATAGATAGAGAGACGGGTCTACCGGTTATAAATATCTACGAGGTCCCAGTAGACGCCCCTGAAACCAAAAAAGGAAAGTCCAAAATAATCAAAAATAAACGATACAGAACGCTATCGTTTCCAAACTACTACCTATGCCGTGTGTCCTGGTAATCAAAGACAGAGACTTAAAGAGAATTCTTGACAGGAAGGAAGATGCTAATGTGTCTTTTGAATCATTTCAAGACTATCTGAACGCCATCCCACCCGGCGCTGAATATCTGATCTCTGAATCAGACGGCCATTTTATCGGTACTTTTCGGCAACTTGCATACGATTCTGGTAATATACGGATGCTTTATACTTCTGAGTATGGCCGAGGGTCAGTTCCAATTAGCGAAGTACTAGGACCAGTCAGTACTGAGCTCTTGATAGCCAACCAGGACCGACTAAATCCATTAGCTAAAGCCCGGCTGATCCCGCCAGTATCCCCGGATTTCAACCCGGAGAACGCAGATGAAGCCGCTGATGGTGCCGGAGATTCCGTAATTTCCGATACTGCCGAATATGATGAGGAGGCATCTCGTATTAAGGTTGAACAGTTTGAGTCGACTACCGGACAGGATGTAGAAAATGATTTTACAGGGACTCTCAACTCCAGGCCCTCCACTTTGTCAAAGATGGCCCTGAAAAGCGTCGTAGCTGATAATCCTTCTAAGTTCCGATACTTCATAGTTAAAGACTCTCCTGCTTATTTTAACGACCCGGGTATCGAGCCTGGTGGTGAAGTTATGCTCGTAGTGCATCGAGCTGCGTATGATCGGCTAGAATCTGAATTGGGTCGTGTACCTACACAGGAAGAAATGCAGGAAACAGCCGTCCGTATCAAAGGTACTCAGATAAGCGCTGAGGGTGACATATTCACACTGCCTCTCGAAGGCACCTCTCCATCTCGAGCAGAGGAAGGAGTGGACGACCAGTTCTTTCAAAGAAAACACGAGGAACGTTTACAGATCTATGCCGAGAAAAACGGCGTAACAGAAGACGAGGCCGACTATCACTTCCGTCAGGGGCAGGAAAATATGCGTAACATGCGGGATCAAGCAGCTACTTCCCCTGTAGAAGTAAGTGTACGGCCGTCACTTGGGTATTACCCAAATAATCCCATGAGCATAGACGCCTTTGAAAATAAATACAACCTAGAAGATACCTACTTTACCATTAACCTTAATAAAAGTAAAGTAGTTGGCCGAGTGTACTTGACTGCTACCATGGAAGGTAATCCAGTAGAGATGCTGACAGTACCAGTAAATCTAACGACCAAGTATGGAGCAGACACGCTGGCTGGAATAGCTGGTAGGTTTTTAACAGGTTCAGCATCGCAGGAGGAGATAAATTTTTTCGCTTCTATATTTGGCGTTAATCGCCGTAAAGCCGGTCCTTACATGAGGATTGACGGGGAAACTGCAATCTTAATGTCTGAGGGAAACCGAATCAATTCGGTTGAACAATTTAACAATTCTCTGGCTAAAAACTCATGGCCGTCAATCACAAATAAGATTCGTGGAAAAGAATCCATGAATCAGCACACCGCTCTCAGAGGAAGTACTTTTGTGGTTATGTCTCCGGATGAATTTATCCGTGAACACGTAGAGACTGATGGGTCTTTCTGGACACACCGTGGTAAGCCGGTCCCTTACGCTGCTAATCGCTATTTCTATATAGATCCAGCACCTAGCGGACTTCCAGTCTCACTCAACTTGGAAAGCACCGATGAAGGGGTATCCAACGCTGTAAACACATTGTTTAGCAACGCCCAAGAGTTTGATCGTATATTCGGGTCAAATGATCCTAAAGACGTTGAGAGAAAGCTTTCTGCCCCTTATGTATTCTCACCGGTTTTTGCCCTGTCCCAGTCTTACAAAAGGCTTCGGTCAGGTCTGAAGATGGCAGTAAGACCGCTAGCCGGACAGTTCAGCCTGGATATTCCAGTGGGCGATGAATACTTTTCTAACCGGTTGGATGTAGGACTCAAGTTATCGGACCTGGTTAAAGACTACACTAAGGCCGATCTGATCACAGCCAGGGATCGTGCCAGGGTAAATCTTTCTGTAAATCAGATGACATTAGGTACGCCTACCGGGAACATCCTAATGAGCCAGGTAACAGCCGATACCAGTGACGAGGAGATAGAGGGTATGTTCACCCAGGCGATTCGAGTGGGTATCGCTCAACAAGTCGAAGCGCAGCTAACGGAAAGGGCTGCTCGGAGGATTAAGACTCTTAACAGTCAGGGAGTTTATGACATAGAAGCACTCGGTATTGATACGGACTCCTCCCTGGAGGATTTTATCTATACCATGGAGGCTAATGCTCTAGTTGCTAATATAGAAAACCAACTCTTATTCGGAGATACTAAATCGATTACAGGTAAAGTACCTGATGTGACTGGTATCACTAATATGGGAGTAGAGCCTAGCTTTGTTTCGAATTTCGCCGAGGAGGAGTTGGCACCCACTCAGGTTATCAGGTCTGTAAAAATGGATGACCCTGTGATCACGTTGGATACGTACCGTCTGTATAAAAAGCTGAGTGGTACCTGGACAACCGAAGATGAAGCTAACTACCAGAAGGAACTATCTGGAGAAACCGGAACGTTCGAAGACAATATTACTCTAGCATACTCTGGACCTGTTAATGTCAAGATGTCAGATGGAGTAGTTACTGCTGCCATGGACTCTCGGAATACAGACCCTATCCGCTACCGTGTCCTCGTCCCATCGAGCGAAGAGGACGCTGGGATACACCGGGAATTGCTTTTAGCCGAAGCAGGACTTTCATCTACTTCAGGAGACACTTTCTACATCGGCAACTTCGCAGTACCTGGAGAGCAAGTGCTAAGCGCTGAAGAGGAAATATTGTCAAGTCTCACGGATCAAAAAGCCAAACGAGTCGCGCAGACAGAGCTTTCTGACTATGCTCAGGCAGTTCTTGGCAAAAATCTTGCCAATAAGTTGCTGGGTAATAATAAAAACCTTACCTTTGATGATATTAACAAATATGCTGGGTTCCTGGGGGATGATCGATTCGATTCTACTCGGTTCAGGACACAAAAAGACTTCGCGCTATCGCCCAACACAGCCCAGGCGATAGCGGACGGGCAAAAAAAGATCACTCTCCGTAAGAAATCAGAAGAGGCCAAAGGTGTAATGAATACCGGTGGCCTGGTTCAAATAGACGGCAAAGTGTTTGAGATAGCTGACCTCGGAGAGATGGGTCTAAAGAAAGCCCTGGAGATCACCGGACTCACCCAGAATGAGTTCGCTCAACAATTCCTAGGTGACGACTCTAAGACTATTGCAGATATCTTTGACCCTGGCGTGAAGGCCTTCTTCGATGGGGTCGGTTCCAGAAGAGTATTCTCCATCCAGCCGGTAGTTAAACCATTCAAAACAAACGGTGTTAAGAAAGGCACCAAAGTCAAAAAAAGAACTAACGAAAAAACCAGCACTTTAGCATGTCGGACGTTGCGTTAATAAACATGGAATACAGGACAGATGATTATGGAGCAGTTCACCTGGTACCGATTCAAGACCTTATGCACCACCATCTCCACGGTTGTACATGCGGCTGTTTTGAAATGAAAATAAAAGCCCCTAAATTTGACGAAGAAACCGATGAGTTTGTATTCGACTCCGACATGATGAGTGATGTGGATGAGGACTTTGGACTACTCGAAGAGGATCTCACCGGTGACGAAACAGTCACCGTGCATGTCGCTAAGGACGGCCGGTACCATATTGCTGAGGTACTTACTTTCGATTTTGCCTATGCAATCCAAAGTCGACGTAAGTATGTTAAACACATCGACAAATTGGCCAAAGAACTAAAGTGGTCTCCGGCCAAGAAACGAACATACCTAACCTCCATGGACGTAGCTTTCGTCCGGCGCTGGAACACAAATTAATATGATCTGTAACATACAATCAACTGCGGGTGAAACTGTACTACACAAGTTCACCACTGAGAACCTAATAGGCTCCCCGACACCGGATGGAGCCTATCCGGTTATGAATGCCGATCTATTCGATAAGGCCAACCAGGAAATGACCGAAGAGTTATTTTCGGAGTACAGTATCATAAACAAGTTCTTTACTCGAACCGGTAACTATGCTGTATTCCACTCTTCTACCGGGATGCTGGTTGATCACCTGGAGAAAAATTCCGGTAAAAAACCCACATCGATCAAATTTCCGGTCCAAATCCAGGTGAAGGGTAGTGTCGACAGAGCGTTAAGTTTTCTGCAGAGTTTTGACGAAGGTCGTTTAAATGATGGGGTATTGAACCGAGAGTTACCAATCAACATCAGTGATTCGGTTAGAGGTGCCCTGCAAGAACTGGCAAACGCTGGTCACAAAGCGATGGTAGTCGGCGGAGCCGTTCGTGATGCCCTGCTTGGTAAGGATCCAAAAGACATAGACATAGAAGTCTATAATATGTCCTATCAGGATCTGGAGGCCTTTCTATCCAAATTCGGGAAAACGAACGTAGTCGGTAAAGCGTTCGGAATTATTAAATTTACTGACTCAAACGGAGGTGAGTACGATTTCAGCATTCCCCGCAGAGAGTCAAAGATAGGCGTAGGTCACAAGGCCTTTAACGTCGAGTTCGACCCTACCATGACTCCTAAAGAGGCTGCGAGTCGTCGGGATTTTTCGTGGAACGGCCTGGCTTATGACGTACTTAACGGACAAATCCACGATTATTTCGGAGGTATTAAAGACCTGAAAGAGAATGTCCTACGCCACACCTCCGAACAGTTTTCCGAAGACCCGCTTCGTATCCTTCGGGCCATGCAATTCCAGGCCCGTATGGGTCTTGATATAGATCCTGGCACCAATGAATTGATGAGTCGGATGGTAGCTGATGGGGCTCTTGACGAATTGCCTAAGGAACGTGTAGCCGAGGAGTGGATGAAGTGGGCTACAAAAGCCATCTATCCATCGAAAATATTTGACTTTTTATTGAATATCGGGCTCTCCTCAAAACTACCTTTTATCGGTGACCTGAAAGGAGTCCAGCAGGAGGCAGAGTGGCACCCGGAAGGTGATGTGGAAACACACACAGGCCTGGTACTGAATGAGGCTGCAAGGATAGCGGACAGGGAAGGGCTGACCGGAGATGACCGCGCTGTACTAATCTTTTCGGCCCTGGCGCATGATTTTGCCAAACCAGCTACTACAGAGATCAATATTGTTCGTGGGACTCCTCGTATAACCTCTCGTGGTCACGAGGAGGCTGGTGGTCCTATGGCTGAAGAATTCCTAAAGAGTATAGGAATAAAACAATCGATCATTGACCGAGTAGTTCCGCTCGTTGTGAATCACCTGGCTCACGTCAGTATCGCAACCATCAAAGGAGAGAGTAGTAAAGTCCGGGCTACCAAAAAACTAGCTGTCAGATTGAAAGACTCGAACATCGCTGAACTCCTGAACCTGATTGAGGCAGATGCTTCCGGCCGTCACCCGCTACCTAAAGGACTTCCTATGTCCGGAGTAGAGCTGAGGGACCTGGCTGCTAAAATCGGCGTAAGCAAGGCTGTAGAAAAACCACTCATCCAGGGGCGTTACTTGATTGAGAGTGGCATGAGTCAAGGTATTGAACTTGGAAATATCCTAAAAGCTGCAGCTGCTGCTCAAGAGAACGGGGACTTCTCAACACTTGAAGAAGGTAAGCAGTGGATATACGATAACTTTGGAGTAGGGACTCTGGTTAAACTCACACCAGGGACACGTACAGTTCAAGATGACTTCAGCGAAACGTTCACCCGGGAAGTACCTGTCACTGATTTCTCTATCAAGTTCCCGGATGGCGCATACGCTACGGGTCACATAGACGGTAGCACTGCGAATATCAGTGGCATTGGAGCTCCTAGCACAGGTGTAGGTACCGAAGTGAAAAGAGGCACTAAAACATACGAAAGGGTGATTAAAGAACTCGCTTTGCGTGGAGTAACTGATATCAAAGTTGCGTTACAGTCAAAAGATAGCTCCTTCGTATTGTCTAAACTGGTTAATGAGGGAATTCTTACTAATCCTAGAGGGCTAACTGGGCCCAGCTTTGATGAGCGATTCACGACTTTCACTATCGCAGATACCCCAGGAGTTATCACCTCCCCAGATCTTCCAGCTCTTATACCCGACCCAGGGTTTGAATCAAAATGTAATTAAGTAATATGGCCGTTTGTGCAATTGATATTAAGGACTTAATCCATGACAGGATTCAGTTACGAATGAATTCTAATCCTTACACCCGAGGTCTGGAAGAGAATCAGGTATACCCCGCAGACCCCAACGTTCTGCAGGCTTTGAATGATATAGGCCTGGAACACGGGGGGTCTTCTCTATATCGTATTTTACCAGGAGGTAATGAGATTGAAATACTAATAGTTCCTTCTCAGGATGCAATAAGCTCCTACCAAAAAACTACTCCGGAAAGAACTGCCTGGCAAAAAGCCAACGCCAACCCAGCGAATAATACCGATCTGGATGAGGTTGCCCGTAGCTTTCATCAACTTATCGGCGCAAACGTAGCCAAGCTGGACAAATTTGTTCAAGGGGTTCTCCTATCAACAAAGGAACTGGCCAAAAAGAACAAAGGCAACGTCGAGGTTTACGAAGCAATGAGCGAAATCTGGACCGAAATTAAGGCGGACCCAGATTACAAGAGGAAAATGGGCATCATGTCTCAATTTCTATCGGAGGCCCATGCCTATATGGATATTAAAGTCGATGAGATGAGAGGGCTGTTCGAGCGCCTGCAAAACGGCGATGAGATGGCATATATGGAAATGGACAATATCATGAACACTGTCCGACTATACGAACGCACTTTGGATGATTTTCAGGAGTTCACAAGTGTTTCGGAGGATAATCCGATGACGGAACTGATACGTTCTGCTATTTCTAACAAGAAGAGTATCAACGACATGTGGCTGTTGGCTTCGGATCGCCTGGCTATGACTGAGCTTATCGCTACAACCAGCGCCAAGTATCAAAAAGCACTAGCTGAATTCGAAGCACAAGTACGAAGCCTGGAAGGACGTAAGGTAGGAGCCAGGCCTTCACGTATAGCCAAGATCGATAAAGAATTAGCTAGAATTCGAAAGAATTTCGAAAAGCTCGCACCTTCCGAGAAAAACATTGCCGAACACTTGCACGGAGACGCCTCTGACGCTAGCCAGGTCAATAAATTCCTGCTGGCCGGTATGATGAATCCGGATCTTTTAGTTCAGGGTTTTATGCGGACTATCAAAGACCGACTTCAACAGGCCCACCTTAAATTTTATGAGATAGGCAATGAGATCGGCCGCGAATTTAAAAAGCTCACCGATTCAGGATTCTCTACTGGTAATATCGACACGGCTTTTCAAGAGCTATACGAACAAGTTACCGAGTATTCATATAACCCAACTACGGGAGAAATTGAAGAGAATAATTCCTTATACTTTGTAGGGGAGACGTCTAACATCTGGCGAACAGAATTTACCAGGATGAAGGCCGAGCTCTCCCGAGAGGGTAACATGATCAAGAATTACCGGGAGACCCAGGGTTCACCTGAATTTAACCCAGGAGTGCTTGCAGGAATGGAGTCTGAGTATGATAAATTAAAAAATGTGTACGTACAGTGGCGGCGGGACAACTTTGAATCAGAGTACGACAACCGATACCTGGCCGTAGACGCTATTTTGGACACAGAGACCCTCCGTAACGGACGGGTAACTACCTTACGGGATATTAGATCTGAGTTTTATGGGAGGATACAGGATATCCAGGCACAGGTAGAAGCGCTCTCAGGAGTACCCTCTGACGCAGAGATTGAGGAGATGAACCAGGCTCGTAAGGAGTTCGAGGCCATTAAAAGTATAGAAGGTAAAGTCCCTGGAACTGAAGAGTACCGGGTGGCCGAACTATTCACTCAGTATCAATTAGGAATGAAAGAGATGACAGACCGGTGGGACATTAGCCCTTCCGCTCTCGATAGATTCCACTTTCGTAAGGCCCAGATCGATAAAAGGTTCGACGCTGATACCATTACTAAAGAAGAGCGCGACCGTTGGTATGCCGCCAATACCACAATCGTATATTCGAATGATTACTGGACTCGTCGCCGGGTAGTTGTTGATAAACTGAATCAGATTTCGGATGAATTGCATCGTATCACTGGAGAGCGGTCTTCGGTAGATCTTAAAGATTCATACGAGCGCCTGGAGTCTATCTCACGTAAGTATAGAGATCACAACTCTCATATCGACGGCACCCAGTTAACCGTAGCGGAAAGGGAATCCACAAAAAATATCGAGGAAGCAATAGAGGAGGTAAAACGAAATACTAAAGCCGCCTACTCTGGTTTCCTAGGAGAAGAGTTTGCACAATACTATGGAGAGATCAAAGACGAGCGTGATTCCATCGTCAGGGAGATAGCTCATATCCGTCGGGATGATCCAAGCAATAGCCAAGTCACCAAAAACAAAGTCAACCTGCTCAGGGCTCGTTTAAGGGAACTTCGTGGAAACGAAGCCGCTTTTGTAGCCAAATTCTTGAAAAGCAAGGGTATGGCCCAGGCAGACATCGATAGCTTCCAGCGCTTATACGATACTTACCGGACTGCTATTAAAGAACTTTCAGACCTCACTGAGTCGGTAGAGACAGATGCCTACTATGAAACCTATCAGAACGAACTCAATTCGTATGTAGCAGGAAAAACTCAGGCTGAAATTGACGCTAAGATTGCCAGCACGAACACCGTCCGGGTAGGTAAGATACGGTACGTCAAGGATGCTGCCGGAAACTTCCATGAGGTCGGTTTCGACGGGGAACTTGTCCCAGAGATCATCGATGCTCGGGAGATTATCGATCAAATATTCAAAAAAGAGTTCGAACAGTCGGCTTGGTTCAAAGCAAATCACTTCGAAGCCGAGCGTTATGATAAAAACTCGGGTGAGATGAGAACAGTCCAGGTGCCTATTTATTCCTGGCGCATCTCCAAGCCCCGCAACCCTCGCTACATCCGAGAGGCTGCTCCAAATATATCCTGGAAAAGACGAGTTATTAAAGACGAGTTCAAAAATCAGAATAAACGGATAGAGGCAGACGGTCTTCCCAACATAAAACAGGGTCTCCACACCAACCCTGAATATGCCCAACGTAGGGCAGGTAATCCGGACTTGTGGCAGTTCAGAGACTACATGATTAACAAATACCTCAAGGCCCAGGAGCATTATCCTGATAGTCACCGGATGGGTATGCGTGTTCCGTCAATAGAGAGAGACCAATCACTTTACGATCTGGCTCAAAACCGCCAGATCAAAAGAGGTTTCAACCAGTTCAAGAGAAAGTTTGATCTAAATGCCCAGGATACTGATGCCGGTATCTATAGAGCCTCTGACGAAGCCGGTTATGAAAGGAAATTCATCCCTACATTTTTCCGTGGTAAACTAGACGCTGCACTTGTTTCTAAGAACATCGTGGAGACTATCGGTAAGTACGCCGGTCAGGCAGAAATTTATGCAGCCAGGGTCAATCTCGCGCAACTAGGGGATGCCTTGGAGACCACCTTGTCACACCAGAATCACGCACCCAGCTCTGAAAGTCTTAGCCTGTACGCTAAGGCGCTGGGTATATTCAAAAGGAATAAGAAGCGTGGCACCAATCAACGACTCGATACTGTCCACGAGATGATCAATATGTTCGTATATGGGGAAACAGTTGCAGCCGAGACTGAGAAGGGTAAGCAGTTTTACAAAATTATCTCAAATCTTCTCGGAGTACGGGCTAGTATGATTTTTTCAGAGCTACCCAACGTGTTCAAGTCAGTCACCTCTCAAACCTGGAATATCGGGACTACTGGTTGGTCCCAGCTCATTAACCTCTTCGGAGGTGAGATGCAGCAAATTATCAAATCCTCGATCAGAACTGGTACGGCCAAGTTTAATTTGGCTGATTATGCTTGGTCCAAAATACAGTACGGAAAGAATTCTACCGCGTTCCTGAATGATGTGGGTAAAGTCAGTAATAAATCATACTGGACTCAGTTCGCTGAATTCTTCGACGCTAATGAGATGACGTACATCGACAACTTTGGGGAACAGCTCTACTCCAAAGGTATGTTGAGGCAGATAAGTCTTTCAAACCTATCCTTCTTTAAGAATGTAGTGGAGCACGAGTTGTTTATGACTACCTTGATGGCGTTTGCCCGTAACCACCAGGTCACGCTAACGGATGGAACCAAAATACCATTGTATAAAGCCTATGAGGTAGTTAATGGCCAATTTAGCCCGAAGGCAGGTGTTAACCTGAGTGCTAGTGAGGTAGCAGATATTCGGGGAAATATTGCAGCACTCCTGCGAGATATCAACGGTAACTATGGTAAAATGGACCGCGTCCTGGCTGAGAACTATTGGCTAGGAAAGACGATGTTTTTCATGAAGAAGTGGCTGGTCCCTATGGTTGTCGCTCGATACGGTGGAAGAAAATACTCCATGGAGCAAGATAAAATTACTAGAGGGTATATTTTAGAAACAGCTGCCTTATTCGGCCAGGGCATAGCTCACGCATACCAAGGTATCAGGAAATTCGAATACCTGGATTTCTCCGGTATTGGCCGGATACTTGTACCTCAGTTGGATCCAGACCTTACCGATGATCAACGCGACGCTATTCGTCGAACCAGAACGGAGCTAATCCTTCTCTCTTTAATGTACCTGACCTACCGAATCATACTGGGATATGATCCAGACGACAAAGAAAGGTTCCAGAAGCTAAAAAAAGAGAACTATATGCTGCAGGGACTTACTTATTCCCTTGTAAAAGCTACCTCGGAGCAGTCGACTTTTATTCCGCCGTGGGGATTCGATGAAATAAACAAAAATCGTCAGAATTTGTTGATGAATACCAGCCCGTTCCTGACTGAAGTTGTGTCTATGATCCGCAAGGATATCAACTATAGCGGAGAGGGCCCCTTCTTCGAAGAATACAAAAGGGATACCGACTTCAACAAAAAAGGCGATTTAAAAATCGTGGCCCATCTTTGGAAGATGATAGGTCTGACCAACGCCAAGCAAGACCCAGTCGGGGCTTTGCGAAGCCTGGAATCAAACCTAAACAAGTAGGTAATAAAAAATGCCCCGGAGTTAATTCTCCGGGGCATTTTCTTTATGTGTGAAGCAGCCGACTTCTGCTTTTATTCTTGTGATTACGTTATTTATCCTGTAGTGCTCATCCATGCGTAGGTGGGATTTGCGTTTCACTTTACCAGTGATGTCATAGAATTCTCCATCGATCTCTGTTATAACATGATTCATATCATACCAAGCGATAGCCTGGGGAAACACGCACTTCAGTATTCGATAAAACTGATAGCAGCTTCCCTCCGTGTATACACGGACAGATCCTGTAAAACTCTCCCTAATTTCTCGAATAAGATCCTCCGGATTCACCATGAAATGGTTAGTGAGTTACCGCCTCGTTGGTCACCCTCAAGATACTTGGTTGTGTAGCCATCTGCTTTCAGTATAGCTACAAGCCGATCTACGTACTCGTGGGGTATGTCGTACTCTACGATGGAAAATTTTCCATTGGCGACAGCTGATTTTATATTGGAATAGACTTTGGTTTTTGCAGCGAAACAGGCTCCGTTTCGGATATTTTCGGTCTGGATTCTAGCCTCTTGAGCGTTCATAAGATATATTTTTTACAAAAGTACAACCTAATTGGGAGATGTACAAGTATAATCCAAAAAATATTTATGGATTTATATGCATGTACATTATTTAAGAAGTAAAAAGGTTACCTGGTTAGGTCTGCAATGTTTATTTTATAGGGATACTTCAATCTACTATTATGATAAAAGAACACGTCCCCTTACCCGGTACCTTTGTAGTGACCTCGGACTTAAGAGGGAAGACATCTTTCGAGAAGATTATCCGCAATACCCTGAGAGCATGTGGTTATCCATGTACGTCATGTGACGACGGTTGCGGACCTGACGGCCGTTCCGTACCTAATCCTGACCTTTGTGCTACCCTGGAATCTCTAGGGTGTCTAAGTGAAGGTGGGGGTGGTGGTACACTAACAGTAACAGATACTACCACGGTGGATCTTACTCTAGTGAGTGATGCCCTTTCCGCTACCGTCAAACTCAATCCGACGAACAACTTGATCACAGCTACGGCTTCTGGCCTATTGCTTACTTGTGAGCAGGTTCAGGACTGTATTGGAAGTGCATTTTCTGCTGGGGACGGTCTTACCTATAACGACAGTACCGGTGAATTCAGTGCTAAACTTTCTGCCGATGCAGGTAACTGCCTCTCGTTTGGTACAGACAGCGGCTTGTTCTATGCTTGCGCAGGTGGTGTCAATACCCTTAATGGTATTTCCGGAGACGGTTCTACCGGTAATGAGGTTCGTCTTGGCGGAACTCTGGACCGTAATACAACTATTGATGTAGGTACACTTCGGACTCTGGCATTCACCAAGGATAACGTAAAGTTCGAAATGGTGAACTCTGCCGCCCCTAGCGGTGCCGGTGAGTCTGTTCGCATGTATGGTACCGATGGTACGACTGTCGCTGATATGGGCGTATATACCTCCGCAGGTGGTGTACCTAACGCCAGTGTTCGTACAGGTACTTCAAGTACGTACTACAATACACGATTTTTGCCTGCAATTGACACACTGATTCTGGAGGCCGGTAATATAGCAGACCCACATAAATTCGTGCTAGAATTAGGTACTAGTCGGGCTCATTTCGGTTTGAGTACTGGTACGTTGGACTTTGGTTTTGTGGTCGAGGACACGACTCTTGGTAATGGTAATGGCATAGTACTGTTAAAAGGCCTTCCTACTTATGCAAATAATGCTGCAGCTGTAACTGGTTCGTTGCCGGTCGATGCTTTGTATAAAACCGCAACCGGAGAGATTCGTATTCGCGTGTAACGCAACCGCAGAAATAATAATTATTATGAATTTCCCAGGATCGCGCCATGCACAGAACACAAACAAAAAATCTGCTATACGAGCAGGTACTATGTATATTACAGGCTGTCAAGGTCCCGTACATAGACTGCCACGGTCACCTGATAGGAGACTGCTCGACTTGTGCAGGTAGCGGAGAGGGAGAGGTAGTAACAAACAGCCTCGCCTTCAATCCGTCCACTAATACAATCACCTCTGTAGTAAACGGCATCGCGTCCTCTACAGAAATATCAGCGAACGACTCGGATGTAACAATATCCGGAACTATAGTAGTAGGAGGTAATACCTACGGCCCAGGAACTTCGATACAGACAATACTCACAGCATTGTCTGTATCAGGTGGAACAGCTGTAACAGTTACAGACAGTCCAGAGATAGATTTTACTCTTTCAGGGCAAAACATCACGGCTAAATTAGCCCAGCAAGGGGCTGGTGTAGGGGATGTACTCGCCTGGGATGGGGCTAAGTATACTCCGACCACATTACCACCCGGTTCTCTACCTATTGGGGTAGCGGGGGACATTTTGGCCCACGATGGTACGAATTGGGTGTCTGTATCTCTTGTAATCAATACACAGACAGGCTTCACCGGTACGACTTTTTCTGTTCCAGGGGTCCCGCTTTCTTATATGCCCTTCAAACTCTATTCCAATGGAGTTCGATTAATAACAACCCAAGACTATACCCGTGCAGGCAACGTGGTAACTATGGTCATTCCTATCGTGATTCCTGCCAACATAACCGCTGAATACTACATTTAAACCATGTCAACAAAAGTCCAGTTAATTCAGCTCCAAGATTCGACCTCACCTGGAGCAATCATCAAATCAAACGGGTCAAATAACGCAGCCTGGGCCACGGTGACCACCGGTGCGGACAAGCTATGGTTCTACGATGATAGTGCGTCCGACACGGTTATGTTGACCGTAGGTGCTGGTCTATCTATCTCCGGTACTACAATTTCGGTAACTGGGGCAGGTACTGGATACTCCGAAATTCAGGAAGAGGGTACGCCTCTTACCGGAAGGACGAAATTCAACTTTATCGGAGGTGGTATTACCGCTGCTGATGACGCAGGTAATACACGCACCAACATCACGCTGGACGCGACGTTGAATGCCCTGGCCGCTTTCAACACCAACGGCCTCCTCGTCCAGACTGCTGCTGATACTTTTGCCGGTCGCACCCTGACCGGTACCACGAACCGGGTTACTGTCACTAACGGTGATGGTGTTTCTGGTAACCCTACGGTAGATATTTCTTCTTCGTATGCAGGTCAAAGTACGATTACCACTCTAGGTACAATCGCAACGGGTGTCTGGAATGGTACGGCCATTGGCCCCACTTTCGGAGGTACTGGTTTGACTTCGTATACTACTGGTGATACTCTGTATGCTTCAGCTACGAATGTGTTATCAAAGCTGGCTATAGGCTCTTCTGGTAATTTTTATTCACAAATTTTGCAGGGTGCGCCATTTCATATTTTTATGTCGGCCGATGAAGATTTTGTTT
>ERZ650304.422-NODE-422-length-22809-cov-6.291158_pt1 | contig 22809 bp, 3 predicted proteins | sample MGYA00376240_ERZ650304 | MGnify/ENA primary metagenome ERZ650304 (study PRJEB26733, sample SAMN07839271) | wastewater metagenome | biome: small river; feature: stream; material: water | place: USA: North Carolina | collected 2016-03-01 ... | reverse complement strand
GACTGGAATATTCATTTGATAGCAAGTCATTCAAATTATAAGCACATTTGACATACAAAGTAACAGATGTTCCGTAATCAACTCCATTTACAATTGTGTCTGGTATTGGAACACTTGCTAATACTTGAATTTGGTCCCAACTGGTTACGTCTGCAGCAAAAAACGGATCGGATTCAAAAAATCCATATTGTCTTGATATTTTAAATCCATTGTACACGAGACCATCTCCGCCTTCTAATGGGGTAAATGAAGTTATCTCATTATTTGAATTTATTTCAACAATTCTTGCTGTTGGCAACGCTTGACCATTGATTTGTTGCTGTATTTGGTTGTAGATTATATCGCTGGCGATATTTGAACCAGCAGATACATTGCCAATGATATCATAAAATCTTGCATAAACTGCATATTGATTTGCTGATAGTTCGGCCATGTCGCCGCGTCTCAAAGAACCGTCGGCAAAGGAGAACAAATCATATGTGCCTCCGGTCTTGTAATACAATTTGTTTGTTTTTGGGGCAGTCAAACTGGTAATTCCAACTACTCCAAAGGAGGAGCTAACTCCGTTATAGAGTGCAATTGTTCCAATGCCAGTAATATCACTGCCAGTCGCTTTAAACATAAACGATTTCGGAATTGATGAATAAAATATGCCAGAAAAAACTGTTGTTGACAGAGATGTATTGTCAAAAAGCAGTTCGTTAAGCGTCACATTATCTGGTATATGTAAATAAAAGCTTGTTGAGATGCCAGCACTTCCAATATTGTTAAAAACTATCGATCCGCTGCCAGAAATTACGAATGAAGTAGTGTAACCGCTCAAATAAGGGTCAAAGTATATATTTGAAAACGAAGAAAGTTTGTATGATGATTTTATAGACGACAAATTTAAATTAATGTCTTCAATTTGAATTAATAATCCTGATTGGTCACCTGGGTTGTATTGTGGAGTGTTGATTAACGTCGTCACGAAAGTGAATTCATTAAACACATATGCGTTTAAATCAGTCACGATGAAAATCTCTCCGTAAATCCTAGTGGTTGCAATTTGATCAACTATCGATCCAGAAATGCTGACTCCAGATTCAGAAAATAAGCCCAGATTAGTTCCATCATACTTAGCGTACAAAATGTCACTTCCGCCCAAGGCAATATATAAGTTGCCCGTATTGCCCGAATAAACTGCTGCATCTGGCCTTAAGTATGTTGAATAAATTTGGGTCAAAACTCCATTAATGTATTTGTAAATTTTTCCAATTAAATTTTCTGAATCAAAAGCACCAATGATTAAACCAAAGTTAGTGGGATATATAAATGTAATTTCCGGTTCTGGAATTTGTGTTGACCAATCTAAATGCGTTACAACGTTATTACTATAAGAGTAAATTCTTTTTCGATTGTATATTTTGTCAGACACTATATTAGTGCCAACTCCAATGTAAGATGTTGTTAATTGATTTGCGGAACAAATAGGCGTTGGTGTTATAGAAGAAATCAAAGTAACTATGCCAACAGAATAATTATAAATATTCCCAATCGAATCAATAATCAAAACGCCTGATGAACTTATAGTTGCAGTAACAAATGTTGAATTGTCTAAAGTCTTCAAGACATTAATTTCTAAAGTTGAAATATCCATTAGCGAAACACGCGTGTCCGAGATTAATAAATATTTCTTCACTCCAGATAAAGTAACTTGATAGATAAAATTAATATTGTATCCAATTAGATTTTTTAAAGGAATGAATTTTTTACCCAAATCGCCGAATTCAAAATCTATATTTTGTAAGTATTTTTGCGGATAATCTGGTAAATCAATGACTGTCGTGGATGATATAGGAAATTCTGGAGATGAAGAAATTTCTACGGTAGATATTCCAAGAAAATCGGATACAGCAATTTGGACTGTCCCATTTGTTGACTGGGTGTAGTAATCACCAAGGCTTTTCAACTTAAGTCCTGTTAAATCTACTGGATTGAAAAATTCAAATCTTTCAATATTCTCCGTCAGTGAATTAGCTATCATCGTGAAATAAGACGTGCTTGCTGATCCAGTGAACCCAGATATTTCATATTGATTCTGTCCAAAAGAGTCAATTAATGTCTCAACTGCGTACACTAGATTGTCATCTAAAAAGTTCTTTTTGATATAATTGGCGGACGTTGATATTGCAATGGACGTAAAAACATTTAAGTCAGATTCGTCCCCGTATTGGACTGTTTCATTTTGTGGCTCTCCAAGCTGATTGTAGACTGCATCTGTTGAAGGCAGTACGATCCCTCGCTCTGTGATTGCTGTAAAGGCAACTCCATTGTAAATTGATGAATCAAACGACACTCCATCACTCGATGTGTACAGAAGAGATGTATAATAGTTGCCTGAAATTGATTCGTTTAGTATGAAAGTGTTTTTAGCACTAAGGCTTGATTCTGGAGTGGGTGTAAAAATAATCCAATACTTTCCTGATCTGAGGTTTATAGAACTTCCGAAAGAAAAATTCGACATTCTATATTCATTCGGTTGTTGTCCCGAGAAATCAATCATGGTGGATACACCTACGCTGACCGGAGAAGGTGCATTGAAATAATCTTCGTTAATTGAGATGTATCCAATTGAATTTGATGGTAATGTTGAAATTGCACCTATAGAAAAGTTGATAGAAGATAAGATTTGGTCTCCGTAAGACGTATAATCAAACGCAAAACTTTTTGGTGTGCTAAAAGTCGTGCCTGAGCCAGCGACCGAAAATATTGATGAAGAAAGTCCGGCGAATCGATGAACTTTCATTGGGGCGAGATACCCTTCGTTAATAATAATTGATCCTGTGGGAGGATTTCTTTTTAAAGTTAAATTGGCAGAAGGGAAATTCGCTTGAGTTGTAATGCCAGTAATGAAATTTGAAAAAGTAAAACTTGTGTAATTATAAGCACCGTGTTCTATCATTTCTTGGAATGATGGAACATAATTATCAACATAAGATGTCTGATTTGCGGCGGCGATTACTGTGTTTATTCCAACAGATGTTGTAATACCTCCAGGGAAAACATTAATCGTAACTGATTCGTTTGGCAAAATGCTATCGAACAATGTCAAATAAGAATTGTATGTAGTGAATGTAAAACTTGAGATGGAATGAAAAACATTGTTGGCAAAAACATACAAATACCCTGTACTCATGCCAGTAATGGCATCAGATGAGTAAATAATTACATTTTTATTGATAACTGAAGCCGTAAACATTCCTTATCATTTTCTTGGTTTGAATGCCGTTTGCCTGTTAATCTTCAATTTAGCCATTTGGTCTTGAAGAATCTAAAATGATTGAAAATGTATCGCTGGTACTAGATTCAAAACAGCTTGTGACGGCAAGTCCAGATTGAATTCCGTTATAAGTTAGAACTTGGTAATTTCCTGCAGAGTTCACGTAATTCAAGCCTATTTCGTAATTAGCTTCAGGATCGACGTAATAAGAGTAAACTGATCCAGATGCGGTTGTCGCAAAGATTGAACTTGGATGATTCGCATTAATAGTAGAATTTTGAGACCACAGCAACGAAGTAATCCTGGATGGAACTAATATAGAAGAAATAACTCTTAGGTCGCTATTTGAAACAATAATCAAATAGTTGTTTGATGTGGCAGCGATGAAGCTTCCTGACACATACGCATTAATTATTGTTATATATCCATATGTTAAATCTAATTGGGTAGAGGCTATCAATCTAGGTAAAGATGTTGACTGGGAGTAGCTAACATTAGCGTCTCCACCACCGTCACCGTCATAGCTATAAACGTATCCGCCTGTCGTCGCCGCGATAAGATATACATTGTTGGAGCCAGAAGTCTCCATAATGCTCTTTAGACATGAAACTTCACTATCAACAGTCCATGAACCTACAAAAGCTGGATCGGTTGTGCTTCCAACCAGAGTTGATCCAACTCCAAATCGCCAACCGTCGCCATAAATTTCCAGCAATCCGTTTTGGTAACCCAAGGCGTAATTCCTTGATGTGTTTTGCCATTGGTAAGTCGCTGAAAAATATGTGTATGCGAATCCAATGTAGTTCTTCAAATAAGTGTTGTCTATTTTGGTTGCAGCACTTGATCGAGTAAATGTAGTCTGTGCTTGAGCGTTTAAGCTAAGCGGTGTTGTTGATGTTGTTGTGATTCCAAGAAGTGAATTGACAGACACGGTTGTAGTAACTCCGTTGTAAGAATTTTTGATTCCATGTATGAACACCCATTGCAACCGTGGATTTAATGTTGTTGAAATGCCGTTAGAAACGCCAATTGATATATCTTCCAATGCATTACAATCATCTGCGGCTCCATAAACCCAACTGCCTTGCCATCCATTCACTAGATCATAATAATAAGCTAATAAATTAGACGAATTAAACAGTGCAACAAATCCTCCAGAATAGCTTGATGTGTTTGGTCCAGAGTATTGTACTGGCTGTGCCACGAATTTCTCTGGAAGTGTGTGAGATAATGTAACACCGGCGTTGAAGAACACAAGTCTTGATCCCGATTTGTCGATACAATTAGCTACTTCTGGCTGTTCAACATAGTTGTTCTCTGCGAACAACTGAATGTTGGCAGTATTAATCGTTGATATTATTGATTGATCTAATACTCCACCTGAAACAAAAACCGATCCAATTCCTGAATTCCAAATGTAATGTTTTGAGTTTTTATAAACATTAGTCAAAGGAGTGTTTGTGGCAAATCCAATTGGAGGATATTGAGATACAATTGTAGTCGCTGAGCCCGTTGATGTTCCGGCACTGTTCGATGTGATGGCTGCTCCAACGGTGTATATAGAGTTGCCCGCTCCAATTATCATACTAAAATTATAATCAGCAAAAATCAAATTAGAGATTTCAATTGGAACGGCAGTTCCTAAGCTGTTGTACTTATGCAGTATGTTTGGCGTAGAGATAGTCGAGCTTGTAGAAGCAATTCCTATTTGCCCATATGCGTTGCCTCCCCATGCAAGCACTCCAGAAGAAGAGACACCAGTGGATGAATCAACCCATATAGCACTTGCCACGGTGTGTGTAGGACCAACATTGATATTTGAGAATGCTATTCCAGTTACATTTTTGGTTACACCATTGTAAGTAACTTGAGTAACGGCTTTACCCACTAATCCGGCGACACTTTGGTATTGACCAAATTCATATAAAGATTGAATTCCAGTTTTATTATTATAAGTAATTAACGCCCCGCGATCATTGTAAGCTGAGAAAAGGTGAACACTTGTGCTAATAAGCTGAGGCACATAAGTTGCAACACCTGTAAAACTTGAAGTGCCAAGACAGTATGAATTATTGGCACCAAAAGAGTAAAGAGAATTGTCTGAAAGAAGAACGTATGATGAATTATTTTGTGCGTAAACTGCTTTTGCCTTATAAGGGAAATTAATGATTTTGAAGATGCTGGTCGTTAATCCAACAACATTTAGATAAGCTAATTGGTTATATGTATTATCTCCGATTCCGTATACATCACCATTGTAATCCATCATTATATTATGATGATTTCCAGAAGCTGTCTTAATTGCTTTTGGGAGACCCATGAACACTTTTTTATAAGAGCCTGTTGATCCAGAAACTGGATAATTTCTAGAAAGCTCACCGTACATATTGTAGCCCATTCCAAAGACGCCACCTGATTTTGCATATCCAGTAACGTAATAGGTTTGCAGCAACCCGATCATTGTTGTTTGTGCAATAAGAGTAGTGTTGAACGCGATATTGTTATATTGGAATACTGACGAAACGCCGGTCAATGAAGGCTGAATGTTAATCAATACCGACTGACCGTTAGAAATCGTAACACCAACGCCAACTGCAACAGGTAAAGGATACCCAAGATAGGCAAAAATATTAGCTGGTTGGTTAGCCAATATTGGCTCAAATACCATGTTATATTCTGGTATTGGCTTGACTAATACTGAACTTGTGGCAATTCCAATTGCATTAAACGAAGTCGCTGTAACAGACGTTGAAAACGTAGAGTAAACAGTGTTGAATCCTAACATGATTGATGTAGTATTGCTTCCAACTGTCACTGTGGCGTATCCAATGTTAGGATATGAGTAAGATTGTCCGTAAGCGAAAATATAAGTATTGATGCCGGAGAATCTCACTGTGTGGACTCCTGTGGCGACATATGCATTTAACGTAACGACCCCAAGCGTGGTCGCACCAATTCCTCCCACTGTGTAATTTGAAGAGAATCCTCCGCCCCATGATGGTATTAGCGAGAAGTCACTAATCAAAAATGGATTTAATGTTAAATTAGATAATGTTGATGACAAGCCGCTTGGACCAGTCGCTGTGATGGAGAGATTTGTGACCATGGATGTACTGAATCCAGTAGCATATCCAACGGTTGACATTGATCCAGTAAAATTCAAATTGCTAACATTAACTTGAGTAGTATTTGATGATATATATACTGTAGTGCCAACGCCTAAATTAAGTGTAGCTGTTAGAATAAATGATTGTGCAACACCAAGCGAGTTAGCTCCACCGCCAACTATTGATGTCGGGGTGATCACAAAATCAGTAATTCTCCAAATGTCGGATAGCAGCGTTAATCCAGGTGTTGGAGACGTGTTATATCCGAGCGGTGCTCCTTGAATTGTCACTCCTAAACCAGAAGACGTTTGAACGTAAGTTGTTATTCCGTAAGATGTTGAAATTGATCCAGCGGCGAAACTAGTTGAGCTAGGGTACACCATGCTTACGCCAGATGGATTCTGGATTACATTGTATACAATTAAGCTAGAAGCTGGTGCTGTGCTAAGAGTCAATGTGATAATCGAAGTCTGCAGTCCAAGTATAGGTCTGTAGTTGCTTGCTGCTATCGTAGATATACTAAATGGATGGGCTGTTGCAGTTTGTGTCGCTACTCCGGCAGAAATCGAAGCCGTTATTTTTGGAGACATTGCGTAAGTCACAGCGGCACCGATGCCTAAATTAAATGATGAACTTGCACTTCCTATTGATATAATCGCAGTTGCTGGAGTTGACAAAATTGTACTTAAACTTGAATTTAAATTAATTGTCAAATTGGCTTTTGGGGGAGTCTGAATCGAAGGTGTGGCAACAATTGACCCATACAGTTGGTTGCCAGTGAAAATATTCGTGCTTAATCCTAAAGACAATATGAATGGAGTGGCCGTAATTGAAGCAGTCGAAATCGTAGATCGATAGGAAGCTGTTATGTTAACTGGCGTATTGGAAGTAACCGCATCGCCAACTAATAAAACAATAGAAGTGCTAATCGATCCAGCAAGAACGGTCGCAACTCCGCCAGAAGGAGTGTTCAATACAGAAGGATTAGATGATGTAACATTTATTGTCCTGTCGGTTGTTGTTCTTGATTGAAGGGCAATGTTGGCAATCACTGAATTTGAAGAGAATCCAACAAACAATGTTGTGTTTAACCCAATAGATGAAATTCCAAGTGGAATAATTGTGCATGACGTTACAGCAGTTGTTATTCCGTCGGTCGCAGTGATTGATGATGATGTTGTAATACCAGTAGCAGCGACGCCGACGTTTATCGCTTTCACTATATCATTTGGAGAGAAGTATATTGATTCTGGAACAGACAGAACACCATTGTTGTTTGACAATTGTACAAACGTCCCAGATGGCTCAGGGTTGTAAGGATATATGATTGTCAATAGTAAATCCGATTCTTCATAAGCAATATTTGTTGAAAGCCCTAATACAATAGAAGATTGAGATGTTTTTCTAGAAGGAGCCGCTTTAACGATTCCAGTGATAAAGAATGAATTATTCAACGCACCAATATCATTAGGAGATGATATAATATATGAAGTGCTTACACCTGCGTTATAAACCTCAAAATTTCCAGTAACATCAGACCAAGCTCCGCTGTTGAACTGATACACTTTTGAACCAGCGTCGTTAAATGTCGTAGTGGTTCTTTGGTCTGTTAATGCTTTTGTTACTGCATACAATGTGTCATTCACGTTTTTCAGCACACGCACGGACTCGGCATTTTGAATGACATACGGAAGGCTCAATGTGTAATAATTGGTGTTAAAATCAGTTGTTGTTTGATTGTACGCAAACTTAATTTGCTTCCAAATAAAGCTTGAAGAATAATCGGCATTAGGCAATCCAAAAATATTTTGAGTTGAACTGTTTATATCAAATACAAGTGGCTCGAAAATGTATCCAAACTTAATTATCGGCTTTCTTGGTGTATTTTCAAAGAAGTTGTTTTGTGTAAATATTAATTCATTTTCATTATAAACATAAATGTCATTTTCGTTTTTAACAAATGATATTTTGTATACGTCTGAACTATTGATAGATATACTGGAATAATATTGATTTCCAAAAGATATTGTTAAGCCGTCTTCGGTTGCAGAAAATGAAGCTTGCAGAACTGAATTGAATGTTGCAATTTCAATTGACTGCGTTCCTGAATTTGCAACAAATATAGCAGAGAATAAATACGAGCTGCTAATCGAACACCTATTAAACCAAATATTGTTTTTTGTTGATTGATAATAGATTTGAGAGTTGTAATTTTCTATCAACAGTGTACTGTTTAAATTGTCTCCGTACACCGCTGTTCCAATGCCATTGACGTTCAATATTTTAATAAGTTGCCAATCGCTTAATATATCGAAATTATAAGGCCTAAACAGAAGAATATTATCTTGATAAGCTTCAAAAATTTTATTAGTAGATGTTTTCTGTAATACACCGATAAATGGCTCTGATTTAGCAGTGAAAAATAATGAACTTGATACTCCATTGCTGTTTACTTCTAACAAAGTTGGAGAAATTGGATCAAATGTATTAGAATCAATATTTAAAGGATGTGCTGTTGCGTGGAAAACTCCGCTTGAATATCCCAACTCAACAATTCCAGACATTGAACTCGTAAAGAATATCTTGTCATCAAATGATTTGATGTCATAAATAGACCCATTTCCAGATGCCAAAGTCAAATCATCAGAAAGTACAAAGCTTATCTCTGGCTCATAAATTGAAGATGAGAAAGAAATACTCGGAGTTGTCGAAATACTTGACCCTCCAGACTGAAGCGTGATTGAACTAATGATTGTGCCGGTGTATCCTATTCCGAGCCCAGTTGAAAACGAAATAGATGACGTATTGAATGTTCCAACCCAATTAGTTGAATATCCGTTCACTGCTGTAACGGAAGCAGATTGAGATAATGGGAATGTGTATGCGTATCCAACCACAGACACTGAATCAATTGATCCATTGCTGATTTCTGCCGTAGCTAATGTGGAAATTCCATTAATAAGAATTGTTGGTTCAGATGTGAACCCGAAGCCAGGACTGGCAATTGATACACTCTGTACTCGATATAACAGAGATGGAATTAAACTGGCGTTGGTACCAAGACCGCTTACATTAATAGAAATCGCTGTTGTTGTTGCAAAGCCTGCAGATACAACATCCACTGAATAAATAGAGTCATAAACGATGACTGCTGACGCAGAAGCTTGTGAACCTAATCCAAGAACGCCTGAAATAGACACTAAAGGCGTCTGAGTGTATCCGTACCCTGCAGAAGATAGACCAATGGATACAATTTGCCCAAGCGAGTTTGTAACCGCGTAGCCGGTCGCCTGGATAGACGAAGAGCCGGAAGCAGGGGCTGAAATCGAAACTGATGCTCCGGCGGTATATCCAAGCCCTCCGGCAAAAAGATTGAGGTATTCAATACGCCCTTGCATGGTAGGGTTAAGGGCTACACCAGTGATTGCTCCACCGACAGATATTGATGGCTGAGTTGTGTAATTGCTTCCTTTATTGGCTATAATTACAGAACTAATTCCATAAAGCAAGTTTGGAACTAAGACTGCGTCTTGGTAGCTTGAAGAGATGGAATAATATATGCTGTTTCCAGACCAAAGCCCGCCATTCAGCACATTGGCCTCAAGCACTGAAATTGGTGGAGTTTGAATATTTTCCCACGATAAATTTTTCAATTCTGAAACTGGAGTTCTGAAAATCCTAGGTGTATTTAGAGTAGTTGCGTACACATATGATTCAGTTTCGTGCGGATACTTGTGGATTGCAAATTTTGATATAGGCAAACCAGTTCCGCCTGTGTTGAAGATTTCATAAGGACCTGAAACAATTCCGTTTTGATACAAGAATATTTGACCAATATCTGTTCCAATAACAACATTTGATCCAACTGAAATGATGGCTGTAATTGATTTAGCTGAACCAAACCCAGCATATTGAAGCTCAAAAAGTTTTGAAGAGTCCCATAAGAACAGTGCTGCATGACCGTTTTTGGATGCACCAATCAAAATCACTTCATTGTCGTCAAAAGTTGTACTTTCGACTACTGTGAAAAGCACATCAGTAATGAGCTTGCTTACTATATTCCATGTGTATACATAGAAATTTTCGTTAATAACAGTTGAGTCGCTATAAAGAACATTGTTTCCAAAGTCCTTGAATTGGAATTGAACAGACAGGGTGCCATCCAAAATCGATTCAGGCAGAACAATGTTGGCATATTCAGAAAAGTCAATCCAATTGCCAAATTCTCCGTCTGGTAATATCCTATATCTATAAGCTTTAACGCCAGAAAGTGCGTCTTGTGCAAAGAGTTGTGCTGTAATAACTGTCGAAGATGATATCGATATTGGATTAATATACGTATTGTCTACAAAAGACACTGATGCTTGTGGACCTTGAGTATCGACAAGAGCGGACTCATAATAAAAACTATCAATTTTGTTAGTTACAGATATATTTCCGACAGCATCAGCGACTTCAAGGAAATATCGATAGTAACCACTTAGTGGCTCACCTGTTGAAATCCCGTTGCTGTCAGTAATATATGAAGGATAGGCGAAGAACGAAGCAACTCCAGTGTAGCTTGATGTAGTAAAACCAAACCAAGAACCATAGATGATTTCATTGGAAGGGTTTTGCTGAACTATTCTCGCAATTGATAAACCTGAGCTATCATCATATGCAGTTGAAAGGCTTAATGCCACGCTTTTAATACTATCTGCAATTCTTGACAATATACCAACAGTTGGAGGAACATTATCAAGTCTAATATCAGTGCTAAATCCAGATTGCAGACTTCTTTGATTGGCTACACTGAATCCGTGAACACCCGTGTTGATTATAGCATTGCTTGTCTGTCCGATGCTGGCTTTTTCAAAACAAGAAAACATTTGGTATATCAAACCATTATTGTAAAACGATCTATAGTCAGAACCGTACTCTCCAATTTTAAAATCAGAATTGTCGGTGACATAAGGTGAATATTTTCCGCTAAAAGAAGCAACGATATTATAAATTGCTGGGAAGCAGTTTGTGGATATGCTGGCCACCTGTGAGCTGCTGATAGCAAAATTCATGAAAATGGTATTATTAGTAGCTTCTTTAATGGTCAATGAATTTAATTTTCCATTTTGAAGCAAAGAATTCCATTGCGTAGACAAATCTGTTGGGTAAAGCTTGCCGTGCGGTGAATTCACTAATTTGATTTTCACTTGATCGAGCGAATTGATATCTTGATTACTGCTGACTCCTGTGGCTAATTTAACATATTGAGGGTATTTATATGAAGAACTTATACCAGTAAACAAGAGGGAGTTGTCTTCAAGCACAAAAGGGCAAACGATGACATTTGGAATCCATTCGCTTGACATAATGTCGAACATCCATAAAGTGTCATTAAAAATCAGACCTTGAGTAACAAGAACAGTTGGTTCATTAGAAGATATTTTTTGCTTAACCCACTGTTGGGTCTGAACTTGATATATACCGTTTTGAGATTTATCAGATTGTCCTGCGACCAGCACAAGATCACATACATTCACATATACACCATCGATGTACGTAGTTCCGTATAGGCTTACACTCGAAGTCGTGGCTGCCAGAACGGTATAATCTACGTTATTGTAACTGTAGTTTTTAATTGTATTGGCTAAGAAATAGGTGTTAATCTGAGGAAAATTAAATTTAGTGGGCTTGAATGTGTTCTGAGATAAAATATTTTGGCCATAATTAGAAGTGTAGTCTAAATCTTCTGCTGAAAACAGAGAAAAATAAGCATCGTCAGTTTGATATGATAATGCATGATTATAAGTTCCTTTGATGACACTGGCATTAACGTTGACTTTTCCATTTCCAACTAAAGAAATGAAAGGATAATACCCCCATGCAATCGTCTGAATGTCATTCGGCTCCAGCAGAATGTCGTCCAATCTAATGTTAATTGCATCCAAAGTCCCGCCCGATAAAGATACTGAAGGAACTAGGTTATAAGCGTTATCTGCGGTTTCTCTTTCAATTGAGAGGGAAACATCGTAAACAGTATTTGATTGAAAATTATTAGATATTGTATAAAATCTTTTTTCAGATGATTCTGTTAAAATATTTAGATAGACAGGGCCGGAAACTGAATATTGGTAATCTGAAAAATCGAAGACTATTCCTGTAACTCTGCTTGAATTTGAAATATACTGTCTTAAGTATGTAGGCTGATTGTACAGTTGCCCCAATGAATTATTTAGAGCCATTGTGTCAGTGAATCCTATTACAAATTTCCCAGTCATATCAATGGATGATGATAGGACGGATTGATTTCCGTTCAGGCTGGAATAACGCCAAGATTCTCGTGGATCAAACGACGCTGATACATTGTAGTATAATCTAAGCCTTGCGTACCTATATTCTTCCTGATCTCCTATATTGTTCGGAGTTGCAAAGACAAAAGTGATATTCCCAGTATTTGGGTCAAATGTTTGAGTCGATGTTGTTGACTGAAGGTAAATCCAATTGATAAAATCGTTGGAAACTTCTATGGAATATTGAAAACTTGGAAGTGTGGCTGGGCAATCTGGTGGAGTTGTGATCTGAATTGAAAGTCCAATTTCTTCAATTGTTCCTACGCTGCCAAAATCATATAAGAAGTTTACGCTGTTTGTAACCGCTATTCCATGGGAGTTAACTGATATCACCGTTGGCAATAACGCGTTTGTCGAAATGGAATTAATTACATATGGCTGTCCTGGAAGAACAGTGTTTAATCCAGTCAAGCTTGTGCTAATTGTTATATTGGAGTTTCCTAGATTTTCTACTACTACTTTTTGAGATAAAATTAATGAAGTTGAAAAGCCGCCGGTAGAAAACCAAGCATTGAAAGTGTTTGATGAGCTTATACCTGATTTTGTTTTAATAATCGCCGGAGGATGGATACTAGCTGACTCATTTGGGCTTGAATAAAAGAATAAATTGTCAGTCACCGACGTAGTAATTGAACATGTCTGTGCCGAGCCGACATCGTACATGCTTAATTCAAACGCATCTGACCCAGACCAATCCAAAGATGAGAAAATGTTATATAACTGTGACGTATTTGGTAGATATATACCAGCCGATGTTTTAAGCAAATCAGTGATTGTAAAATCAGAATAATTAAGATGACTATCGTAGCTGTATCCAACTTTAATTTGATCGTTTTGGTTGCCTAAGACATTAATAATTTCAAAAGAAGCTGTCATTGTTGCATCTTCTGAAAAAGTAGGAACTGCATTCTGAATCTCTACTGAAGATAAATTATTTTGAGAATTATTGTCAGTGTTATTGAATAACGCAAGAACGCCAGATGAAGAGTTGACTACGCCAGAAGAAGGTGCATTCGAAATAACAAACCATGTCTTTATGTCTTCTGAGTTATAAAGATCGTCTATCGAGCTATTTATCAGCAAATCTTTGTCGATGCCTATTTTATCATTTGGGATGGTGGATGCCGACAAAGAACCACGGCAAATACCGTATTGATTAGATTCTAATGCAATATTTGATGTAGCGTTCCGAATAAAAGATTTAAATTCAACAAAAACATCAGTGTTTAAATCCAATGTATTCGATGAAAATATTTTGTCAATGATAATGTAATGATTGTCTGCCTGCTCTGGCTTGAACATTAACTTGATCTTGAAAATTTTAGCCGTCTCATCGATTAATTCAATGAAAAATGTAAAAAGTCCAGACTTTGAAATAAGTCCAACGATGTTGGGGTCTACAAGCGTATCAGAAACATAAGGGGAATTTGGGATAACCGTTGGATCAGAAGACCAAGATGAATCATCGATAGAGGTGTATGATGTCAGCGTTGTTTTTGATAAATTTATAATCAACTGATTTCGAACATGCTTTGTGTTGCTTGTTGTATTTTTTTGATCAACTAAATTGAATTCAAAATATATTGATGGAGAGTCTGTCCAATTCAGTGTATCCATGTAGTTGTTAACAAACATTTCATAAAAATATATATTGTTGCTTGTAGACAAACTATAAGGTAAATTAGAAAAATAAATATTATAAGAAGCTGTAGACGCTATGCCGTTTGATGCTGAAGAGGTCAAAACAATTGGAAATTTTTCTAAATTAACAGATGACGATGCCGCTGTATTGAAAAGTTGAGATGTCCCTTCGCGTTTATTATTCGTAACAATGTCTGCTGGCGATGCAAGAACTAATGCGTCCCAAAAATAAGCTGCGATACCAAGATCATTCTGCTCAGAAACTGATGAATTTCCAGTTATTTTAGACTTGAAATAAACTGGCGATGATGTGTAGTTTCCAGAAGTGATTCCTATGATTTCAGGCAAGGATGGTGCTGACTGAAAATCTGAAACGACGTATATTTCATCGAATACTCCTGAGTCTCCTGGATACGACGCAGATGAGCCGTCTGAAAGAGTTACAAGAGTCTTGAAAAATACTCTTTTAAGGCCCGACGAACCAGAAAGAGGCCAATTCTGAACGGATATAAGCCCCGAGCCTGTAATTTCGCTAAACGAAGATACTGCAGAAGCTGGCAGAGTCTCTGAATTGATATCTAGATTCGACAAATCTAGAATATAATTAGTACGTTTATTGTAATCTGAAGAAAATGGAGTCGGAGTGATTAAATAAATCTCTTTAAAGTCAGGATCGTTAGACAGAATGATATAATCAATATGCTGAATAGCTGGTTCAGCTTGGTCATTTTGAGGGTCTGAATTATAAAGATCAAGGCTAAAGTTTAAATTTACAGTATTATTGGTGCCAAAAAACGTTTGAAAACCGTCAGTTAACAACTGAGATTTTTCAATATAACCAACATTATTTGGATTTACTATGATATTATTTTTAAGATATTTGCTTAATAATAAACCATTAGGAATAATTTGTAAATTCCATGACATCTATTTCTTAAATTACACTTAAAGTCTCAAAAACCTTTAATATTTGGCACTTAATAGCGTGTTTTCAGTCTGAGTTTCAAAAACAAATTGAAGATTATCATTTTCAGAAATATTGCAATCTTCAAGATTAATTCTGCAAACAATATGTGTTTTATCTTTTTCAATTAATTTATTTACATTGCATGGCGTATTTCCATTAATAACATTTACAGAAAAATCTTCGTTCTGTAGGCAAAAATTAATTACACCAGACGGAGGCAAATCAGTAATGGTAAATTTGACGCTAATTGATTCGTTGGAGTCAAATTCATATCCTGTTGATTCATCGTCGTCGCTATCCGAAAGGTAAAACGCTCTTTGCCATAAATTAGAATTTTCATATTTCCACAAAGGTAATGTGTTATACACTCCATTGTTGACAGAAAGTCCTATGATTGTAATTGTAAATGAACTGCTTGAACTAGATGAGTCTGACGAGCTTGAAGTCAAACTAGTGCTTGACGGCGAACTGGATGTAGATGACGACGAACTAGAACTAGACGATGATGATGAGCTAGAGCTAGACGACGAACTAGAACTAGACGATGATGATGAACTGGAGCTAGATGATGAACTAGACGATGATGAACTAGAGCTAGATGATGATGAGCTAGAACTGGATGACGAACTCGATGATGATGAACTGGAGCTAGACGATGACGTGCTCGATGATGATGAACTGGAACTGGATGACGTGCTTGATGATGATGAGCTTGATGACTTTGAGTCGCTAAGTGCAAGAGCGTTGATCTTGTTTACTAATTTAGTCTTCAAGTTGTAAACAGGAACATAATCTTGAGAGTGAGAGAGAATTCCGTTTGCGTAATAGCATCCGCCGTCTTTGAGTTTAATCGCTAAAACGGGCTCAGGTGGTGAAATCAAAATATCTTTGATCGTAACTTCACCATATCGGGACATCATTATGTCTCCCTTTTTGTATTTCCATGCAAATTTCCAAATTTCTTCAGTGGCACAAAATATGCAATGAGTCTCTGAACACCGTAATTTGCAGTCATCGAAAACGAAAGTGTAAATTGGTTCATTATTTCCAACTAAGATTTCTTCAATTTCAAAGAAACAATCTTCGCCAGTCTCTGATTTACCTAACACAAATTCTTTGATTTTGAAATTAGATGCAACGTCTTCTTCGTGATTCTTGTTGATCAATAAAGTGTCAAAAACAACACAGCTAGAAGACGACGATGAACTGGAGCTAGACGACGATCCACAATTAATAGTATACAATTTGAAATCATATAGTCGAAACTCATTTGGGAAAACATTAGTGTATCTTACAAAATGTCCCTCGATTCTGTTTAAATTGTATCCCGATCTTAAATTTGCAGCAAAATTGAAGTATACTATAATATAGACTCCGCTTCTTATTATAGTATCATCTTCATCTAAGCAGACAATTATTTTGTCAGGTTGATTTAAACCATCGTAATAATAATAGAAAGTTAATTGATAATCTGTCAAATCAACAGAACCATTGCCTATATCCTCTGTAGTTGTAAAAACAGAAACCAACCAATCAAATAATGAATATGATAAACTTGTTGAGAAATCGTATTTTGCATTTATCCCAATAGAATAAATGCCTGAAAAATATGGCAAATCTGTCGATGTTGTAAATGATGTACTCTGGTAAGTGACTATGTCTGGAACTGATGCATCATACAACCTTCCAGGTGTATCAGGAGTCCAGTCTAGTTCTGGCCAATTAGCTGTATAGCTTGGTGGAGTGCCTATTGATGGGAAAGATGCGAAATAAACATAACAGCAATTATACGCATCCATAGAAGGCAATAAGATGGAAGACGATGTGCTTGAATTAGGCGGCAAGGGCGAATAGGTTCCACCTAAAATATTTGATGATATATTTAATGTATTTCTATAAATAAATTGATTTATTTCAACAAGAAACACTCGTATGCCATCAAAAAAAGATTCAAAATCTGCATTATATATGAAAAACGCAGTATAGTATATTGAACCTTTTTGGAAATTTTTTAATTTATACAATTGCAACGTACGTTTGTTTTTTCTATTTGTGTAGTAATCTGAATAAACTGCTAAAGAATAAAATGGGCTTGGGGTTCCGTAAACTAACGAATCGGATGTTGAGCATATGACTTTTACATAAATAGTTGATTGATTTGAGTTGTTGCTGTTTGATAAGATTTGAACATCAGAATATGAATCAATTAAACCATCGAAGTTTATACCATCAAAAGATTTATAAAAGGTGATTGAAAACGACGGACATCTTTTTTCAAAGATTAACTCATTTTCGGCAACAAGGGCATTGAATGAAATATTAGAACTGGAGTTGCTATCATAAATATTAATTTCATGACTATAAGTGAATCCGAAAACTAAAGTCCGATCTCCAATTATCGATGAATCTTCGCTGTCGATAGTGATGTCATCATCTATCCAATCTAAAACATAAATTGAATCGGATAGTTTTTTGATTACGTCTTGGAATTTTATTGATACCAAGCTGTAAGATGAAGACGTGAAACTCAATTTAGAGGAATTGAGTTCATTAGAAATATTGCATATTGTGTTATCGATTGAAAACGAATGACTGCTTAAGTATGTCGAATTTGGCACAACACAAATCAAATGATTGTTGCCATAAATTGCAGCATTGCCGTTCAGTTCCTTTAATTTAATTTTCATTTTGAATCAAAAACTTTTCAATTTTAAAAGATTCGAGGTTTCTTATTGAAATATCTCCTATATATGTGTCTCTTTCAATTACTAAATGAGTTTTGTTTTTATCAACTCTTGCCTTGACGCCATTGTAACTAACAAGCATATCAGATGTTATTTTGAAAGTAATGACAGCTTTTTTGTATTTAATTTCTGTTTTTAATAAGTATTTTTTGTTTGCATCAAAATCTTTGTTTAGTTCAAATGAAATATAATTATCAAATTTTTGAGCCACATACATATCCCCGTTAATGTTTATTATTAGATTAGTCTTTTTAATTGAACTTTCTTTCTTTAACAAAGTTCTTTTTGCATTGAGAGTGTATGGAGGGTTTTTGATAAATACGCCATTAAGGGTATAAAACGTGTCCAATGTAGTGTCAACTAGGCGAACTAAATTCGGCTTTTTCACTCTAATAGACTTAACAACTTCTTCGCCATTGATTGTTTCAACTGAATCTCCAGAATTCAAAGTAAATACTGATCTTTGATCTCCTTTTGAAATTACAAAAGCTGAATCTGGCACATTTATATTAAAATTTTCTGTTGATATACTATATATTGTGTCTGGAGTGAATTCAATAATTCCATCTGCTCTAGATAATTTGTCGTATGATTTTAAATATTGACCGCGAAGTAAATGTGCCACATCTATTTGATTATGAAAAACATCGTATGTGTAATCATTACTTATGCTTATGCTTGAAGTGTTAAATGAAAATGAATTGTATGAATCATCAAATACATCTAGCAAACTTAAAAAAGTAACATTGTAAGGTGTCGTTATGTCTGATACAGTTTCAATCTGTATTAAAATATAATCGACATATTCTGATTCAAAAGACAGATCATTCATCTTGAATATAACATTGTAGTATCCAATTGAGTTATTTAATATAGCACAGTTTTCTTTAATGTACATATGACCATTTTTTGTTCTAATTGTGAGGGAGAAAACGGTATCTGTGGTTGGATCAAAACTTGGAAAACTATTTGAAATTGTAATTCCAAAATATTTGAATTCTGAAGTTAAGACTCCTGAAGGGAAAGAAATACGCATTAATGTACCATAATTTCCAGTGAGCAACAAAGTTGAGTTTGTGTTAAATAAAATTTGATCCGATGGAACTGAAAATTCTACAAAATTATAATCAAAATCGTCAGAATATTGATAAAAGCTGACATCGATGCTTTTTACGACAAAATATTGCTGAAAATTGTCTGCTGGCGGAATGATAGAAAAAGAGCTAGACGAATTTTGAGGGATCGGAGTAAAACTCAAGTTTGTATTAGATATGTTAATTGGAAAATTAAGATTAACAGAATAATCGCCTATTACATTAAAAAAAATTTCTCCATCAGAATATCGTGAAAAATCAGATTGATTGATCAGTACAGTTGATCGATAAACTGTGTATTTTTGATCTTTTAATAAACAGGTCATTGGGTAATATTTTGTGTTGACAGACCCGGAAATAGAAGTTAAGCATAAAGCTAATGACGAGGAGAGATTACCAATTGAATCATTTGATATATTTCTATTTACTAATATTTTAATGTAAAATATTTTCGAAGTTGTATTAATTCCATTAATGTAATCTACTTTTTGATTTTCAGATAAGTCTGAAGCTGAGTAAATATCATCTGATGGTATAATAGAAACTACCTGCTTGCCATTATAGCTTTGTCGCGGGTATTCAAAATTAATATCATCAAAAATGGATATGGAAAATAAAGGGAAAGAATTATTTGCTATTTGTGTTTCAAAATCAAAATCAGTGGAAAGCAATGACATTGAGTTGACACGAGGATAGAACAATTTAAGGGCCAATCAGCCCTCCGCCGTTGTTGTTGTTATTATTTCCGGTATTTCCAGTTCCTGTAGAATTACCCGATCCGTCTGGGATGAACTGCCTCTCAAAAATTGTCCCAATTTGGCCAGTAGTGTCCGTAACATAATAATCACCTTCGTCTCCTATTCTAAGTGACACCGGCTTTGTGAACAAATTGTTTAGTGCATAATTTGTTCTTCCGTCTTGCCCAACACGAATCAATTTAGAGCGAAGCCCACTTGCCTGTCTATCGTATAGAAGAATCAGGAAATCGTTGTCAACTGGGAGAGCCTTAACTGTATCAAATCCTTTGTATGAGAATTGATTTGATATCGTTCCTGTATTTCGGTTGTAATCGTATACGTTTCCAACAATTGTAGAAACACCTATTGACGGTTCTGCAACCAATAAATGATTTCCCATTTCCGTTGGAAGTTTGTCCATGACATAAATTGAGCCGCCAAGTTTTTCATTAAACGAAAACGTATCAAGGCTTAATGTGTACAATGCATTGAAATCAGAATCATAAGCTCTTGCGGCGTTGTTTCCAACAGTTGTAACAATTATATTTTCTGATCCAAAATTATCAACAAAAATTGGTTTGAAAATGTTTTCAAAAAACACAAGTGAGACTTGAATTGGAATTGAATAGAAATTAGAATAAGGCGGAGATTTATCAATTTCAGTGTAGCTCAACAGCACGTCTGATGGTGTGCTTGTGTTTTGGCCAAACACAGTTGGGTCAAAGCTTGTTACAGCAATACCTGTAGAGTAATCCAAAATAGTTCCAAATCCAACTGCGTTATTGACAGAAAATTCGCTAAATGAAGTGTTGTTGTAATTTATAGTTTCATTCTCAAGATCGAATCCATCGCTTCTTCCAGATGAAGGTATACTAAACGGAGGAGAAACGGCAGTGTTTTGAATTTGGAAAAATGAATTGTTGCTATTTTCAACTATAATTGTGTCAAACGTTTGAGTTACTGTGGCATAAAAAATTGCCGATGCACTATTCGAGTTAATGTTAAATAATCCGCGATCATTTTGATCGAAATAAGTTGGATCAGTAAGAGGGTATATATTCCCATTGACATATATTGATAATTTCTCTGCATAATTTTGAGGTAGAGCAATATACTGACTGAAAGTAATATATATTTGGAGAGTGTTTGTGTTGTAGTAAGCACCAAGAACAACAAAATCTCTAGTTGAACGAGGAAGCTTAATGTTGCCTTGAATAGCTTTTACTAATTGCCCGTCGCCATCTATTTCCAACACTCTGTCATTGTCTGTGTCAGATATTAGACAATTTCCAGATGATCTCTTTATATAATGCTGTGGATTGAGAAGTCCTGCTGGCAAACTCGCAAAAACTTGATATGGTGACAAATACAAACCATTGTTAGCATCAACAAGTAGTTCTTCGTTGTATGCAGAGTCACTTATGATTAAGTTGGACGGACTCAAATATTCGAATTTTCCAATATTTGAAGTATTTAATATTCCTATTTGGTAAGATTGTGTGTTGTCGTTTGGAACTTGAGAGATTCTAATATTTGTTGATAAGCCTTGATTCCATTGCTGTCGTGGATATTGAACTAAAACAGCATTATTGACGTTAGTATCATAAATGATTCCTAAATTATTGCTATGAATGCTGTAATATAGTGATATGGAGCTAATAACTGGTGCTGCCTGGTAATCCGAAGACGCAGAAAGTTGTGCTATAATATCTATATATCTTGCGTTGAAATTAGAACTTATTTGTAATGATTCTCCAGAAACAATACCAATATCAGGATCGTAAGTGTACTGAAGGAAATTCTTGTCTGCGTTTAAGCTGTCTAAATAATTAGATGTTCTATAGTAGAAATTAATAGAGCTTGGGTTGCCTTCGTTGCTTGGTGTTGAAAAGTTGAATATCACATAATCAAAATTAGCAGCGTTTGGAGAGCCTGCGTCGAATCTAAACACAAAATACGAAGACTGAGCGTATCGATTTGCATTAAAAGAAAATATTGGATTCTTCAGACCGTTAGACTGCCTGTATGTGAGAACTTTTGGATAATTTGTGTTTAGCACAGATGAGTCAAAGCTTGGGAGATACCATCCAAGATTCAAATAATCAGCGTTGGCCCAATTTGTTGTTGTACTCCATTTAAATCCAAAGCCGACAATATCTATGTCGATGTTATCAACAAATTGACTTAAATCAAAAAACGCATTGAAATTAGTCAACGAAGAGCCTGTCTGTCTGATGGTAACCAATCTCGATATTCTAATAGTTGAGCGTTCCACGTTATTGGACAAGTTGAACTCTATAGCTGAACCTTCGCTGTGGTCATCTGGAAGAATAAGATAGCAGTCAATTTTTCCAAGAGATTGCCCAGGGAAAACTTCATTAATTGTTGATAATGCCACAGCAATTGTGTCTTTATTGATTAAAGAAATTTGATCAAAAATATTATAACTATATCTGTCAATGTTATCAGCTTGAACTGTGGTGCCCTGTGAAATGACTTCTCCAACATACCAATCTGATGGCTGAGTTGCTACCGGGAAAGTGTTTGCTATTCCTATGTACGCAAATGGCTTATCGAGCGTGACTCCCCCAGACATTAAAGACGTGTCGCCAATTCCAAAAGTCGTGGCGGCGAGACCAATTAAAATGTTGGTTGAAAATCCAAACGAAGTTGAGGTTAGATTATGTATTCGATTATTAAGACTGTCGGAAACAAATACTGTTGAAAATCCACTTTGAATAGTTAAATTAGCTGGTCTTTCAAAGTATACATTTGTGCTGCTGTCTGGCAAGCTGCCCACTGTGCCAATCCCGTATTGATACGCCAATTGATTGTTTGTTGCACCAAAACCTGTACCAGATACGCCACTATACTTAATGATTCTATTATTGTCAGTATCTGAAATGATCAAGCTAATTGTTTGATTTG
>ERZ650304.420-NODE-420-length-22942-cov-19.365797_pt1 | contig 22942 bp, 26 predicted proteins | sample MGYA00376240_ERZ650304 | MGnify/ENA primary metagenome ERZ650304 (study PRJEB26733, sample SAMN07839271) | wastewater metagenome | biome: small river; feature: stream; material: water | place: USA: North Carolina | collected 2016-03-01 ... | reverse complement strand
GACAGGGACAGGGACAGGGACAGGGACAGGGACAGGGACAGGGACAGGGACAGGGGCAGGGACAGGGGCAGGGACAGGGACAGGGGCAGGGACAGGGGCAGGACCGGGGGCAGGACCAGGGGCAGGACCAGGGGCAGGGGCAGGACCAGGGGCAGGACCAGGGGCAGGGGCAGGACCAGGGGCAGGGACAGGGGCAGGGACAGGGGCAGGACCAGGGGCAGGGGCAGGACCAGGCCCACGCCCTGACGTAGGAGCATTTTGCCGCCCGTGCCCTTAAGAGTTTTGCCCAACCCTCTCAAAAATCGCCACGCACTTTCAAAACTTTTGTACTCAGTATTGACACAACCAGCATTACAAACTATACTAGACTCATCAACTTGAGTGAGGTGTCAAAAATGAAACAAGCCCCTGTGACTTTCATGATCCCGGATCGTGTTATCGGCGATATCTCAGACTTCTGCATTTCAAAAAACGTGAAAGTGTCTGAATTTTTTAGAGAAACCGTGAGCGAATACGCACATGACGTAAAAAAGATCGCAGATGCCGTTGCTACCAAGGTTTTGTGCTCAGTTTCAAGTGATTCCGAGCCTCAAAATTTACGCCGGGTTACACATCGCATTGAAGCTGAAGACACTGCTCAATTACGAAAAGTTGCACGCAATTCAGACATGAGCTTCGAAGGTCTAATGCGCATCATTGCTGAAGATAAAATCAAGCGCGTTTACCACTAGTATAACTTAGATCATACAACCTTTTGCATAGGGTGAATGCGATGCTGTGCTGTTTTCCTATTCGATTGCCGCCAGGCGTTAAAGATCAAATATTAATAAACGCTGGTGCGTCTGTCTCAGCCACTGTGTGTTCTGCCATTCTTCGTTTTGAAGGAAATGTGCGTGATCTAAGTAGAGTGAAATGTAGCGAGTGGAGTAGCTCTAGCTTCACTGCAGATCTGAAAGTCGCCACAAAACTGTCTGATATTGCCAAACAGTCGGGTTTAAAATTAAGCGACATAATAATGCGCATCGTGTTTAGGGCGATAGAAGATGGGAGCATGCTTAAAAACGTAGCGTGCAAAGAGGCAAAACCCGCAAAACCAGAACACATCGACGGAAGTTTCATTTATATTGGTGTTGCTTGCACGAAAAATGTGCAAGCAATAAAGTTCGGGATCACAACAGACCTTGTGACGCGACTTGAAACGCATAAACGCTCAATGAGTAAGTTGCGGGGAACTTTCACTCCGGTTGTATGCATAAAAACAAAAAGCATTATCGAAGCGCGTCAGTGTGAAGCAGTCTTGCTTAGAAAATTTTCGTCAATCAAGGGTATAAATGCTTTTAAGCGAGAGACGGCCTCACTCAGTGATTTGCCCAGCATCGTTGATTACTGCAGAACTTTCGAAGTGGTTAGGTATCCTACAAACACAACATAAACCCAAACACACCATTCACTATTGACAAGATAAGCATCAACAAAGTACCCTGTGTCCAAATTCATAAGGACACAAAAGATGACCACCAGATTGCACCATGGATCAAAACCCGATCAAGAAACTTTGCACCATGGGTCAAAACCAGACCTGACCTCGGTCACGACCCTGACCAAGACCCCGACCAAGCTGGCGCGAACGCTCAAATTGACACCCGCGGCTATCTATCGGTGGCGCAAAGTGAATCGCATCCCGGGCAGTCACATCATTCAGGTCGCCAACTTCTACAATGTGGAAGTCCTCGATCTCTTGCCGTTGACGGGCTCCGATAAGTCGACTGATCCGAACATCATCCTCAAGCCGCGGGACACGATCCCGACCCTGCTCAACGTGCAGAAGGGTGTCATCACCCTGGACGACGCGTCGAAGATGCTCAACCTGCCGGTCAAGAGCCTGAAGCTGATCCTGACGAATTGGGGTGACCAGCTGGAGACCCTATACGATACGCTGACGCGACTTGAACTCGGGGTTATGAGCCTTGACCAGGCCGCCGCCGCCCTGAATATCAAGAAGTACACGCTGCATGGCATCCGCCGGAAGTACGGATTCGCGCCCGGTGCCCTGAAAAGAACCCGCCCGGTGCCCACATTGCCCAAGCGAAAGCAGGCCGCCCTTGAGGGTGCGCTAGATGTTCTCGCTGGAAAAGCCTCGGCAAAGGACAAGGCTGATGAGCTTGGCGTGTCTGCGCGGACGATTTTCCGCAAGATTGAGGAGATTTCTCCGCTGAAAATACAGGATTTGGCCGCATTTCCTGACACGTTTAAGCGTGCGTATGCCGAAGAAATAGACAAAAAGCTGCCGTTTTACGCAGAAAAATGGATGAAAATCGCTGAAAATAGCAAACTTTTCATCAGAAAATCGACGAAATATCCAGAAACACCGCAAACATGGCGCGATGCGCCACTTGTCAGGATGTTGGTCGGGATCTTGCTTGGCGAGGCACCATCGAATGAAATCGCCGCCTCTCGAGGTGCAGACCCGGCGATCCTGACCGGGCTATTCAATTCCCATCTGCGTGCCTATGACCCAACATGGTTGGAGGTCAGTGCCATGGGCTTCAATCATCAAGTGGCCTTGGCAGAGTTGCTGTTGTGGACCATGGATCGGAAGAGGAAAGTGGCATGATTGATCCGGACAAGGCTGCCCAGATGCAGCGAATGATGGGGCAAGACGAATACAGCGTGGGTGCTCTGGCTCGGATGACTGAGACCGAGCTTCGAGGCCTGATGGAAGAGATACTTGTTCTTCTGCCGAAGGATGAATTGGCGTCGCTCAATCTGGAAGAGGAGTTGGTCAGTCAGTATCGTAAGACCAAGGACCTGATGGACGAGGTGCTTGCCGATATGGACACGCCGGCCAACCAGAAGGCGCAGGTCTGTAACGCGGTGGTGTCGACGCTCGGGCAACTGGTGAAGCTGCAGGAGGATCTACGCAAGGAGCAGACGCTGAAGGTTATGGAAGCGTGCCTGGTGGAGGCGATCAAGACGCTGCCTGAACAGGTAAAGAATGAGTTTTTCTCCGAGTACGAACGTATGGCAACGAAAGCAGGCCTGATGTGAGCCGAGTTCATTTCGATCTCGAGGCATTCAGAAACCATCTGCAGCGCCTGAAGGCAGGTGCTTCGCAGGCAGTTGCGATTGAGGAGATTTCGCGCTGGATTGCCGAGAACACCTATATTGGTGGAAAGCCGTACAGCTACAAGGATCACGAGTATCAGCAACGGATCCTCGACAGCAAGGCGCGTGAGACGATCATTCGTAAGTGTTCACAGGTCGGGATCTCGGAGTTGTCGGTGCGCAAGTCGCTGGCGCTGTGCGGGATGATCAAGAATTTCACGGTGATCTACACGCTACCGACGGCGACGTTCGCGGCCACGCTGGCGAAGACACGGGTGAACCCGGTGATTCAGGATTCACCATACCTGAAGGATATGGTGACCGATACGGACAACGTCGAGGTCAAGCAACTGGGCACGTCCTATCTGTACCTGAAGGGTGCGGCCAGTTCGAATGCGCCAATTTCGATTCCAGCTGATGCGCTGGTGCATGACGAGCTCGACTTCAGTGACCCATTGGTGATCAGCCAGTATCAGTCGCGCCTGACCCACTCGCCGCACAAGTTCAAGACGAAGCTGAGTACGCCGACGATTCCGGGGAAGGGGATCGATTTCGAATTCCAGCGTTCGAAACGGCACTTCAATTTCGTGAAGTGCGACCATTGCGGGCATTTCTTCATCCCGGATTACTACACGCACATCAAGATACCGGGATTCACCGGTGACCTGCAGGACATCACGAAAAGAAACTTACATTCGATCGACTGTATTAACGCTTTCGTCGAGTGTCCGAGTTGTGGTGGCAGGCCGGATCTGTCACCTGAGCATCGGGAGTGGGTCTGCGAGAACCCGAGTGAGAATCACGTTGCCGAGGGTTTCCAGGTGGCGCCGTTTGACGCACCCGCCATCATCACGCCGGCCTATTTGGTGGAGGCGTCGACGCAGTACAGCAACATCGCTGACTTCATCAACTTCAATCTTGGGCTGCCGTATTTCTCGCAGGAGTCTGTGCTCTCACCTGAAGAGGTGCGGGGCACCATCGTGCATTCGCAGTTCCCCGGGACAACAGCCGCGGTCATGGGCGTGGACTTGGGCATGACCTGTCACATCCTGGTAGCCAATACAAGCTATGACGGGTCCATGCAGATCGTCCATAAGGAGAAGGTGCCGCTGCAGATGTTGAAGGAGCGGTACAAGGAGTTGCGGCTGCAGTATCGCGTGCGCCTGTCGGTGATCGACTCGCTGCCTTACACCGACATGGTTCTGGCGCTACAGGCGATCGACCAGAATCTGTACGCGTCGGTCTATAGTCAGACAAAAGGCATTGAACTATTCAGTATCAAAAAGCGGGACGAGGATGATGAGCGTGGCCTGCAGCAGTTGCGGCAGATCAACGTGGCTCGAGACAAGACGTTCGATGCGCTGATGGCGTACATCCGATCTGGGCAGTTCTCGATCCTGCACTGTCCGTTGGATGACGAGTTCGTCGAGCATTGTACGGACATGCGCCGGGTCAAGGACTGGGACGTGCGCACGCAAGAGATCAAGTTCAAGTGGATAAAATCGGAATTGGGGAACGACCACTTCTGGTTCGCGCTGAGCTACGCGTTTCTCGCGAAGCACATCCTTGGCGTGTGCGATGGCGGTGGAGGTGGCTCGATTCCGTTGTTGAGCACGTTCAAGGTGAAGACAAATTGACGTATTGTGTTTAGGGTAGTAATGGACTGACTTCCATTCAGGGTGTGTGGTGGTTATTATCGGGCATGCGTAGCAATTGCCCGAATTTCCACAAAATTTAAGGAAGAGCCATGAAGCTGACTACCTCCCTGCGTAACACCCGTGCTACCGACATCATCACTGCGGCCGGTACCAATCCGAAATACAAGTTCTACACCGGCACCGAGTCTCTTTCTCCTGCCGGAACCCTGCTTGGCACGCTGAACGTTACCGGTGCCCTTGGCACTGCCACTTCTGGTGTCATTGACGTCAATGAAACCGTGACTCAGACGAATAGCTCGCACGTTTCCGGTACGCCGACGTTCGTGCTGATCACCACGTCTGCAGACGTAGCTGTCGCAACCCTTGCCATCCCGGCTGACATGACCTTTACCGGTACTATTGCGACTGGCGTTGACATTACCCTTACCGCCGGCTGCACGCTCACCGAAGGCAACGCCTAAACAATGGCAACACCGACCAATGATTTCTACACCTGCGCGTCAGGTGTGAGCATCCATGCAGGCCGGACGAAGAGTTCGGTTAGCCTGCTGTTTGCCGACGGGGTTCCGGAAGTGCGCTCCATTGCTTCCGATTTCCCGGACATTGGCGGTTCTGCCGTTGTTTTATCCATTTCCTCTGGGTCGCTGCCGGCCAGCATGACGCTGGACCCGCTCGGCAAGACCATTGCTTACGATGGCACGCCGGGTGCGGCTACGGCCGCCGTAGTCATCCAGTCGGAACCGACCGCGCCGTCTCTGACCTTCTCGAACGCGACAGGCGTGGTCCCGGTCATGGCCGGTGTGGTTTTCCGCGAAGGGGATGTGACCGGGCCGCTCGGTGCATCGCATAGCGGTCTGTCGGTCGCCGTCCTGTGCACCTGGCCGGATGGGTCGGTCAAGCATGCTGCCGTCTGTGGCCGGGTGGATGCTTCGGCGCGGGTGACTTTTACAACGGTTTTTGACGGCTCCCCGGTTTTGACGGGTTCGGCCATCCAAGCCGCTGCGCCGTCCGCCGTCGTCGATCTGGGCGCACATGGCAGCGTTTCTCTGTCCTCGCTCCTTGCCAGTCCGACGAAAACATGGGTCTCGACGCCGAAAATGGTCGAATGCCACTATCGGGCACAGATTGGTTCCACCGACATGGCCGTGCTGTTCTACGTCAGGCTGTGGGATGACGGCACGATGTGGATTCGCGCCGCTGTTGAAAACTCCAACCGCATCCGGGCCTCGGGTACGAATTACGTTATAAGCGGCACGGTGACGATTGACGGGTCGGTCGTCCAGACCTATTCCGCCTGGACGCTCTACCGAAACACCCAGAACATTTTTGAACGCTGGGTCGGCGCCACCCAGTACGACGTCGTCGTCAATCACGACGTCAAGCAGATCACCAGGACCAAGCTGGTCCCGAACTACGGCATGGCGACGACGATCAGCGATTCAGCCCTGAACTCGCTGCCGACGACTTACACGCCGAACGGCAACCTGCTCTTTACCGTAGGCATGGGCAACACCGGCTATCAGCCACAGATCGGCATCCTGCCCAAATGGGATGCGATGTACCTCGTGTCTGGGGATTCGCGGGCGTGGCGCAGCGTCATGGCACACGGCAAGGCCGGATTCTCCTACGGCATCCTGTGGCGCGAAGGCTCCAGGATGCTTTGCCCGACCGATCACCCAAACGATAACTACGGTGGCACCGGCTACGGCGGCGGCACGGAAATCGCCAATGGGCCGCTGAGTTGGGAAAATGCCCATCACCCGAGCATGGGCTATCTGGCCTACCTGCTATCGGGCGACGCGCTTTACGCCGATGCGATGCTCGGCCAGTGTGCCACCCTGTTCCAACTGATGAATACCGGCTACGGCGCTGGCGTAGCGCGCCTGGACAAGTGGGCTCAGACACGCGGTACGGCCTGGTTCATGCGCACGCTCGGTCAGGCCGCTGCGCTGGTGCGGGATTCGAGTGTTGAGAGGCCGGTTTTCGCGGCCTGGTTAGCAACGTACATTGACTATTACGCAAGCGTGTCGTTTGAAGACCCGGCCGCAGTCAATTCGGAGATCGGCTACCCGACCGTGGTCAGCACCTACAATCAGTCCAATCCGCAGACGGTCGCTACGTGGATGCATCACTTCTGGATCGGTACGATGGGCTTTTTGAGCGACATCGGGGCTTTGAGCGGGGCGCAGCAAACCAAGCTGGTATCGCTCAGAGACTGGATGTACCGAGGCATCGTTGGCGTGCTTGGCGACGGCTCTGGCTACTGCTATGCCTATGCCAGCCGGTATACGATCACCATTTCCAGTGAAGTGGTCCCGAACTACACGCTGCGCAAAGCCTCGCAAATCTATCAGACGTGGGCCGAGGTGATGACCGCCACCAACGGCGCTCAATCCTGTGGCACGGCCATGCTCGGGACCGGCGCAGAAGCGCCGAGTGCGGCCGATGCCGGTTACTGGGGGAACCTGCTGCCAGCCATCACTTACGCCGTCGATCACAACGCGGCGGGTGCGGCAGCGGCTTACGGGCGGATGACCGGGGCGTCCAACTGGTCGGCGCTGGCCGGTTCCGGATGGGCCTCAACACCGCTGTGGGGCACGACGCCGAGGCCGGCGATTCAATCGACCAGCAAATCGGTCAATGTGGAGGTCGCCGGGGCGCCCGACGAGTTCTTCTCGGCAGAATCGAACGCCGGAGCCTATAACTCCAGCACTAAAACATGGACGCCTGGCCGTGGTTCCGATGGCCGCATCACGCAGGTCTCGTTCAGTCTGCTACCGACCGATGGCACATGGGTCGAAATCGCCGGCACCGCCTTCGTGGCTAGTGTTCAGCCCTTGCTGACTTCAGCGCTGCCGACCTACAACGATCCAGGATCGTCTGATCTGGCCTCGGTACTGGACGCCTATAATGGCTTTGCGCATGACGTCCCGGGAGGCAGGCTGTTTGCGCACGGCGGCGGCCATCAGAACAGTGCAAACAACGGTATTTATCGTTTCGACCTGATGAAGATGACCTGGGCGATTGCCAAGCTGCCCGACATGCAGACCTACTGGCCGGCGAACTACAAGTCCAATCCGCCCCGCGACAACAGTTACACAATTTATACCAACGCCAAGGATGCCGTTACGGCCGATCCGACGACGACGGCTTTCTATACCGACGAGTTCTATGATCCCGTCCAGCCGCTGGCCAGCACCCGCAACCCAACGGCTAGGCACACCTATTACGCCATGACTTTCCACGGCGGAAAACTGCGCCATGGTGTTCGCCGTTACTGGGAGTGGGATGAGGCGACTGGTACATGGACAAGCCGGTATCCGCTCGGCAAGAACGCGACGACGCACACTCAGTCCGGAGGTGGCTACACGGGCGAGGCCGTCAAGGGAACGTGGGACGAGGTTAATCACCGCTACATCTGCACGCCGTCGTTCACAGGCGCGCCGAGTTCAGGGTGGGCGTGGAACGAGGATTCGCAGACCTGGAGCAACCCGACCAACCTGCTCGGCGGATGGGAAGCCTACGCAGCCGTCTTCGCTCGGCGCGGTCGTGAGTGGTGCAGCTTCGTTCGCCCGACGCTGCATGGAACCTGGCCGCCACAGATTCGCGTCTGGAATCTCGATACAGGCACCCGGACAAACGTCGCCCTGAGCGGCCTGGTGCAGAGCAAATGCCCGGACGACACCAATGCCGGCGAAGCAACGATCATGGAATACGTGGAGGCCAACGGAAAGTTTTTTGTTGCCACGCCGTATGACCTCAACGATGCCTACGCAAACACGGCCAATCTGCCGCTGGAAGCCTTCTGGATCGACACTGCGGCAGGAACGATTACACATGAGCCGCAAATAGGTAAATGGCCTGCATTGACCACAACATCGCTGGTCAAGAACAAGCTGTTCTATATCCCGCAGATCAAGTGCCTGTGCATCGCGCCGTACGCGACATCCAATATTCGCCTTAGGAGATTCCCGTAATGGCCCTACCTGAACTATTTACCGGGACCAACGGCGCCGAGCTGCACGTCTATGACCCGCTGTGGGTGACGCACCCGACGACGACCGGCATCTTCGAAATAAATGCCAACCGCGCCGTGCTGCGCAACACGCCCTATGCCACTGGCCTGTATATCTACAATCAGCAGCCGGTGTCGGCCAATTATGATGTGTCGTCAACCATCAACACCACCGATCCTAGCCTTATCGGCGGTGTGGTCGGACGTTGCGACCCTTCGGCGGCCACGTATTATCTGGCCCGCTGGAATGCAGGTCAGGTGCAGTTGTATAAATCGATCGCCGGAACCCTGACCCTGCTTGGAGGTGTTAGCCAGGCAATGACGAATGGTGTTGATTACAAGATTACATTGTCGATGTCGGGCAGCATGATCCGGTTGCTGTTCGATGACGTCCAGAAAATCAATGTTACCGATACCGCCATCACCGCCATCGGTTACGCCGGCATTCGATCAAACGGCGGATCGAGTACCTTCTATTACGACAACTTCGATGTCACGAATATGTCGGGCGGCGCATCTGCAGTCTTCAATCCGACTGCCGCCAATGCCGTCGGCGCGTATGCTGCCAAGGTTTCCCCGCTCTCGATCTTCAATTCGACCACGGCTGGTGCCAGCGGCTCGTTCGTGGCTTCGACGGGTGCTGCTCAGGCGCTTTATGTCGCCACCACGGCCGGTGCATCCGGGGCTTATGTCGCCACCGGCACGGCTTCCGGGGCGACTCTGGTCAGCGAGGCGCTGTTCGACTATGCCGGAAACCGCCTAAATGGGGTCACGCTCAATTTCGTCCGTATCTACAACGACACAACCGGGGCGCTGGTGGTGACAAAAACGGGCGTGGTGACAAATTCGCTTGGCGTGTTCTTTGTCACCGACGCCGCGCTGTCGTCAGGCATGACCTACCGCATTGACTGGGAGACCGCAGCAGGACAACGCCGGATGCCCCGAAAGGCAGCGGCGTGACCTGGGCGACCAATCCTGACGGCGTACTGGCCAGCGGCTGGCTGACCTCGGCTTATCCCGGCCTCGGGATACTCGGCTCGGCGATTCCGACTTCGGGCGATAACGGGGGAAGTCCGGTACTCAATGACGGGATCAACGCCAACCGTGAATACTACTGGAAAATCCTGACCACGCCAGCGGCGGGAACCTTCCTGCCCTACGAGGATTTGACCTTCGATTTCAATGATGCGCCGGATGGCCCGGACAGCTTTAGCTATCGTCTGTACGAGGACGGTATTGATTCTGGAACGGCGACCGTAACGCTGCAAGTCGGGCCGAATCATGCGCTGATCACGGCGACGACGGCCGGGGCGCACGGATCTCTGTCTGCTGCACTTGGCGGGGTTTCGTGCGCGATCAGCGCACTGGCAAGCAACGTCAGCGGTGCATTTGCTGTTTCTGGAAATATCTCAACCGCGCTGTTTAATGCAGTGACAGCGGGTTCAACAGGCTCTTATGGGGCGCACAACGCATCGGCGATTTGTTTTTACAATGCGGTGACGCAGCCGTCAGTGTTTAGTGGACAGGCGGTTGGGGTATTAGACCAGACCCTGAATATTCACCCGCTATTCATTGTCAAAGCGCACCCCAGCGATACACCAGTTGCAATGTTCAAGGACCCGGAAGAAATCATTACTGTGACGTTTGACTTCACAGGGGTTGCCACGGAGATAAGTGATCCAGTGGTCACGGTTGGACAGTCGCTTTTATGGGACCCAGACATATCACAAATGATCTCCGGAGCGCTTCAGGTTTCTGGATTGTGTGTTCTGCAGAGATTCATCGGCGGCATGCCTGGAAATAAATGCACCGTGCGCTGCGTTGTGAATGATGAAGATGGCGAACGCTTTGTGGCTGCAAACGCGCTGCACATTGACACTGCGGGCAACGACGTGCAGTGACTAGTTAACTATGACAGTGTGTAGTTTAACCGCACCCTGACTTCCATAGTAAACAGTGTTTTGATACAGTCCGTGCAACCAACAGGGGTTCACGTCGATGTTCGATCGCTTTAAATCACTCTTTGACCGCAAGGTAGAAGCTGCCACGCAGCTCGCCCCGGTGTCCCCCATCAAGGCGAAACCCGGTATGCGGTCATGGCCGGCGTTCTTCTCGACGAAGAAGCCTGCCGACGCAGTGATGACGCGTCCAGAGCGCAACCTGATCAACGCCGACGTCACCAATTACCGGACTGGCAATGGCACGGTCAAGGTGCTGCAGGATCTGGTAGCCTCGTCGCCTGAGCTGTCCAATGCCGTCTACACAGCTATCCGCATCGGCGTGCCTGACACCTTCGTGGCAACGGCCCACGATATGGACGGCACCCTGAATGTCGACGCCACACGCCTCCTGCAGACGCTAATTACCCGCTTTGATGTGATTGGTGACCCGCTCGAGGGTTATACAGGTAGTGGCAGCATCAAGTCGTGCAGCGAATCACTGGCCCGGGATCTGGTCATGTATGGCCAGTTGGGCGGGGAGCTGGTCCTTGACAAGTCCCGCATGCCGTATCGAATCCAGCCGATTTCCAGCACGGTGGTCCAGTACATTCCTGACGGCAACGGGGTGCGTCCGATCCAGAAGGTTGGCAGTGAAGAGATCGACCTCGACCTGCCGACCGTGGTCATTATCCAGCTCGACAATGACCTGTTGAGCCCCTACTCGATGTCGCCGCTGGAGCCCGCCCTGAAGGCGGTCATCTTCAGCGAGATGTTTATGGCCGACCTGACCAGGGTCATGCGCCGCGCCATTCACCCGCGCCTGAAGGTCAGCATTAATGAAGAGGTGTTCCGCAAGAATCTCTCTCCGGAAGCGCAGATGGATGAGGAGAAGGCCAGGATCGAAATGGCCAGCCTGATCGCCGACATCGAAAACAAGATCAACACGCTGCAGCCGGAAGATGCGCTGGTCTACTTTGACACGCTTGGTTTTGAAGTTGAGACGCCGAGCGGGTCCTCGGACGATTACGAGACCCTGCGCGACATCGCCAATGCCAAGCTGGCCTCTGGCAGCAAGACGCTGCCGTCGGTACTTGGCCTTGAATCAGGGTCCTCCAGTTCCAATATCGCCAGCACGCAGGTGGCCCTGTATGTTCGCTCGATCGACAGCTCTGTTCGTCAGAAGCTGAACGAGTTCTACTCCCGCCTGTTCACGGTCGCAATTCGCCTGCTGGGCGTGGACGGGTACGTGGTCTTCAAGTACGCCCCGATCGAGATAAGGCCGACCAGCGAACTCGTGGCTTTCAAGCAGACTGAGCAGATGATGACGCTGGAGCTACTGAGCCTCGGTCTGCTGACCGATGAGGAAGCCAGCCTGCGCCTGACCGGCAAGTTGCCTCCGGCCGGCTACAAGCCGCTGACCGGCACCATGTTCCGTACCCCGAATCAGCAAGAGGTGGCAGACGCTACTGCAGCGCAAAACAATAAAGATGCGAACCCTTCAAACGATGGCAGCACTCTGAATCAGCAAACTAAGTCTGATCAGCCCTCGCAAGGGCGCGGCAGCAACAAGAAGAAAACCGGAGGCGCTCAGTGAAGCAAACGTTCAAAGTTATTCGTGAACCCGTGACTCGAGTGGCCTCGGGTGAGAACTACACGCAGGGTCGTGTTTATCTCGATAACGTGTTTTTCTGCCAGTCCTGCGAGGACGAGGACATGTTTCTTGAAGACGGCAAACAGGAGAAAGAATATGGGCGCACAGCTATCCCTCGTGGCCGATACCGGGTCATTACTTCGTTCTCCAACCGATTTCAGCGTGTGCTTCCCGCCATTCTGGATGTCCCCGGCTTCGAAGGTATACGAATCCATGGCGGTAATCGGGCTGAGGACTCACATGGTTGCATTCTCGTGGGCAAGGTGCGGACTTCAACTGGCATTGCTCAATGCAAAGATACTGTCCAGCGGATTATCGACCAAATAGACGACGCCGCTGAACTGGGTATTGAAACATGGTTGGAGGTCGAATGACCACGCAAGTCACCACCACTGAGCAAACGACCGTTGGTCAAATCAAGACCAGCGCATCGGACATTGTCTCCAAGTACGTACCCACTCGCACCATTGTGCTGACCACCGCGATCTGGATGACTTGGCTGGTCAGTGACTGGGCCATGTGGTTCGCTACTGGCAACTCGCGTAATGGGGTGGAGATTGCGGCCATCGTCGCCGCCGTCACTGCCCCTATCTGCGCCTTCGGCGGTTACGTATTCAAAACCTTTGCTGATTCGAACAAGTCCCTATGATCTGGACATTCCTTCTCTCCAATTGGCGTATGGTCGCACTGGCCGCTCTGGTCGCGGCCAATGCCCTGACCTTCGGCCTGTGGCGCCACTCGGCCAACGCATTCACCCAGTATCGTGCCGACATCGTTGCGCTTGGCAAAGTCCAGGAAGCAGCGACCAATCAGGCGATTGCCGAACAGAAACAAATCACCAAGGATGTTCAAGATGGCTACCAACAGTCTATTGATTACCTGCGCTCTCATCCTGTGCGGGTGCGGTCACAACCCGGTCCCGGCAGCATGCCCGGACTTTCCCAGCCCGCCTCCGGAACTGATGAAACCAGCGACTACCCAATACCTGCTGCCGCCGAACTTGCAGCGGGGTGTGCCGAAACCACCAATCAACTGAACTTCCTGCAAGGGTGGGTCGAGCAACAGGGGAATAACAAGTGAAACACTTTTTCATCGGTTTAGCGATCTCCGTACTACTGGTCAGTTGTCACCATGCTCAAGCCGCTGATTGCCATCCGGTGCGTGACGCACAGTGCGGGGTCTCATTGTGACACAGGAACATATTGTTACTCCGGATTATGCCGGGCCAGAGCGACGCAGGTATGTCAAGACGCTAGAACAGCATGAAGCGGACATCGTTGAGATGTTCAGACAGCACGAGGGTCGTGAGCGCAAATGGGTTGATGAAATCCGTGCAGACCTGCTGAAGGCGTTCCCCGGTGAAGACATCAAGGGGCATTGCGAATATCACGAATCAAAGCTGCGTGCAGCACGAGCAGAAGAAGAGTTTTGGCACACCGCCAAATCCGAGGCCCTAAAGCATGGAATTTCCGGACTGTTCTCTGTAGGCCGATGGATAATGATTCTAGCCATCGTTGGCTTGGCTTATAAATTAGGTCTTGGTCCAGCAGCCGCAAAAGTTTTTGGGGTGACGGGGTAATCAAAAAGCTCCAGGCCCGATTCGACATCACCTACCGTATAAAAAAAATTTATGATAGATTCAGTAAAACTAATGGAGTAGCCGAATGGCCATTCAAGAACTTATCTGGGCAGGGACGGAGCTAAGTCTGCAATCGGCGATCGAGGCCGATGAAAGCAAGACCGTTCGCCTGTCGGCAGGGACTTATCCGGAAGATCAAAACCCGGACGAGCCGCGCCTGCTTGAAGTCTCAGACGGGGTCGCGCTCATTGCCATCAAGGGGCCGTTGAACAACGACTCCGGGTTCTGGAATGAGATGTACGGCATGACCGGCTATCCGGAGATCCGTGACGCGCTGATCGGTGCAGCACAGGACGCTTCTGTCGAACACATCGTGCTCGATGTCGATTCCGGTGGCGGCGCAGTCAGCGGCGTGGAGGATACGGCCAAGTTGATCCGCACGGTCAACAGCATCAAGCCGGTCACGGCCTATTGCGATGGCACGATGTGCAGCGCCGCTTACTGGCTGGCATCGGCCGCTGGTGAAGTCTACAGCGGCGGGACTGCTGTAGTCGGCTCGATCGGCGTGCTGTCAACGCACATGGAGCGCTCTGAGCAGTTGAAGATGAACGGCATCGGAGCGACAGTCGTTCGTGCAGGCAAGTACAAGGCCCTGGCCAATGGCATCGAGAAGCTGACCGCTGACGGCAAACAGCAAATTCAACAAGTTGTTGACGCTGCGTACAGCGTTTTCCTTGAGTGGGTCGCTTCGATGCGCGGCAAGTCTGTCGCTTATGTTGACGACAACATGGCGCAGGGTCGGGAGTTTGTTGGGCAGGGGGCGGTCGATGTCGGCCTGACGGACGGGATCACTTCCTTTGACAAGCTTCTGTCCGGTATCCGGGACGGCCTTCCCTCGAACAAGGGAATGTTGCAAAATCGCGGCAAATCTGGTAACGGCTTTACCGGCACCAGCACAACTACTCTGAACGAGGATACTACGATGGGAAAGAAAGCTCTTACTGAGCAGGACATCGCAGCGTTAGCGGCTGGTGCGGCAATCGTTGCCCAGACTGACAACAAAAGCGAAGATCCGGCTGAAAATGATGCGGCGGCTGTTGTCGATGCTGGGGCTGAAGCTAGTGTCGCTGAAGCACCTGAGATCGAAGCCGAAAGTGCTACGGTGGAAGTAGTCGCAGAGGCTGCGAAAGTTGACACTTTGCAAGCCAGTGTGCAGTTGTTGACTGCACAGGTCGTCGCCAAGGACGCTGCCCTGCTGGAAGCCGGTATCAAGGCCGCCAAGCTGGAAGAACAACTAGCTGAAGCCAAGGCTTCGCATGATCCGTTGCTGGCCATTGCTGCCAAGTCGGTGGGCAACATGATGGTCGCACTCGGCGGTTCTGCCGTTGCTGCGGAAGGCCTCAGCGCCCAAGCGCTGCTGGCCGAACATGCCCGCTTGTCGGAGCAGTTCCAGAAGAAGTATCCGGTCGGTGGCGTTGCTGCAGTTCAGGGTGAAGCCGAGGCTAAATCGACGCAGATGGACCCGCGTCAAAAGGCCCGCGTGAATGCGGCGCGTTATCAATCGAAGAAGTAAGGAGGCCAAACCATGGCTAAGTTCCAAATGAAAGAATTGGTCGGCACCGAGCCTTTTACCGCTCGTCTCGGTTCGGCTTCCGGCTCTGCCAACTACCTGACCGATCTCGAAATCGGTAAACCGGTCAAGCTGATCGGCGACTCGCTGTACAACCTCGCCGCCGTTGGCGATCAAATCGAAGGTTTTCTGACCGCTGTTGAAGGTTACACGGCCGACGACTATTCGATTGGTTCCGTGATGAACAAAGGTCGCAAGCGTGTCACCCTCGACGGCCTGCAAGCCACTCCGGGCACCGGCACTTGTGCTGTCGGCGACTACGTTGTGACCGGCACCGTTGTTGCCAAGGGGACCGCCCTGTCGGTTCCGCCGAAGGTCTGTAAGGCAACCACCCAAACCGGCATGTATTTCGCCTGGCGCATCGTTTCCCTCGAGGGCACGGGCGCTGTTGGTCAGTACGCCGTTATCGAACGTGTCAACGGCTAAGTCCAAGGAGATCTAACATGGCTGCATTTATCGACGCTAAGGGTTCTACCCAGCAAATCGAAGCGAACCTGGACATGGTCCGGGCCGCCAAGGAAAACGGCATGTCGTTCCGCGACTATGTCAATTCCACTTACGATACCAATGCCGAAAAGTACGGCGACGCCTTCTCTCAGTTGTGCGCCTCCGAAGGTATCGTCCTGCAACCGAACAAGCAGTACGGCATGAAGGCCTCCAGCCTTGACGCTGTTCTGAACGGCCGCACCGTTCTGGAAGCCGGCAGCATCGTTCGTAACCCGAGCAACCAAGGCCGTGTCCTGCTGATGCCCGCCATCGGCGCCCTGGTCGAAGACAAGCTAGTTGCCGACCTGAACATGAACGCGGACGAGTTTGACCGCATCATCGCTCAGGACGACACGATCGCTGATGAATGGCTCCTGTGGCCGGAAATCAACTTCGCCGGTCCGGAAGCAGCCCGTTCGCAAGTGACCTCGCAATTGGCTAAACCGGCAACCATGATGTCCGTTACCACGAGCGAAAAGTCGGTTCGTATCCCGACCTACTCGCTGGGTATCGAATGGTCCGAACAGGCCACCAAGTACGTCAATCTGGACCTGCTGGCTCTGGCCATCGCTCGTCAAGTTGCCGTTGAGCGCAACGACCGCGCCAACACCAATCTGCTGAACCTGTTGAACGGTGATGCTGATATGGGTCAGGCTTCCCTGTCTTCGCTGGGCAAGGTCACGACCGCCGTCTCTCTGGATGCCGCCGCTTCTACCGGTATCACTCAGAAGGCATGGATGCTCTGGCTATACCAGAACAGCAAGAAGCGCAAGATCAACTACCTCGTCACCGACATCGCCGGTGCTATGGCAATTGAAGGTCGTGCTAACAAGCCGGTTATCACTGGTGACAACCCGAACAGCCCGCGCATCGACGCCAATGTTCGTGTGTCGAACCCGACCTGGATGTCCGAACTGCCAATCTTCATCGTGGACCCGTCTGTGGGCTGGCCTGCCAAGACGATCCTCGGTCTGGATACCCGCTACGCCATCCACAGGGTGAATAGCGTAGGGGCCAGTTACCAAGGCCAGGAAGATTTTGTGCTTCGTCGTGGCTCGGCTATGCGATTTGACTTCGGCACAATTTGCAGACGACTTTTCAATGATGCATTTGAGTGCATGACATACGCCTAAAGCATAGTGTTTGAAACAAACCCCGCCGAGGCGGGGTTTTTATTTATAGGTAAGCCAAAAGCACGTCGATGTCTTTGAGTAAAACGGCCTCAGTTCTGAACCCCTCCAGGCCAGTATCGACGCAATCTAGCGTCTGTTTTAATTTTGTTTCTAGGTCCAATGCCTCACGACCGGACTCAAATTCAATGCGTTTCAACAATACGCCTGCAATGCCGTCATTTTTAAAAGTTAGCATGTGCTGCCTGTGCCTAGTGTCCATGTTGTTTGTGATGCCAAAACCAACGAAGTCTCCAATCATTCCTGTCATGGTATAGACATACAGGGTTGCTGGAATGTCAGTTGAAAATCCACACTTTGCACAGTCTCTACAGCCGATACCTTTCATGTGATCCTGTGCTAACTGCTCGAACGCACCATGCTCAGGGCACACGACCTTCAGGTAAGCAACCTGATTTTTATACGTGATCCCAGCATATCCGTATTTACCATTGTGCTTTTTGGCGCCGGCAACAACATAGTGCGATAAAGGCTTCCTTGATTTCATACCGACTGCGGCTCTTCCACATTCAGGGCACCCGCTACCGAGGTATCCAAAATTACCTGCGGTTGGTTCAAACAGACCGTGCTCTTTACAAATGACGGATATTTTATGAGCGCGACCTTTATAAATAACCCGCGAGAGATCGTACCTGTCCCCATGTATAGCTACGGCCTGAGATATGAAATCTTCCTGTGACATGCGCCATCTATCGCCTGTATCAGCATTGCGACACTTACTGCAGCCCTTTCCGATTAGGTGAGAATGCGAAACCTGCTCAAACACCCCGTGTGTCGGACACACAATTTTCACTTTGGTATGCGCTCCCTTGTATTCAACCAAGGAGTAGTCGAACCTGCCGCCATGAACCTCACTGGCTCTTGAGATAAACTCTTCCTGAGTCATTCGACGCTTGTCAGACCTTTCAATCAAAGCGCAGTGTGGGCAGCCAATGCGATTCATCAAAGCATTGGGGTTGATCTGAAACTCACCGTGGTCTGGGCATACAGCGGTGCTTTTCGTTGATGTGTTTGTGTAAATGAACCGGCTCAGATCAACAGGGCGTTTGGCTCTAGAGAGAGCTTTCTCTATAAATTCGGCCTGTGAAAGTTTTTTCATTGTTAGTATGCTTTCGTATAAGTGATGCGATGCATGTTACACTGACAACGCTCAATGTCAATATCCTTCCATACTGCACACACTGGGCTTAGAATCAGGCATCCGTAGGAGAAAAGTATGGCAGAGCAAAAAGCACCCAAGGCAAGCAAGCCTGAACTCGTCAAAGTCGTTTCCAAGTTCGATCTGTTCGTGGACCTTGTCATGAACAAGAACATCACCAAAGAGCCGAGCATTGTCGAGCTGCACCCCTGGCTGCAAGAGAATATCGACCGCGGACTCGTACTGGTCGTTGAATAATGATTCTCGAATACACAACCCCAGCGCAGATCAGAGCCGTGCTCGGTGTCGATGAGGTTGATGTCGACGATTCCACGATCACGTTGCCGATTTATGAGAACTACCTTGTGATGGAACTGGAGGATATCGATATCGATTTTCTGACCACTTACGCCACAAAGAAAGCAAGGACAACGCGCACTGCCCAAGAGCACAGGTTCGTGTCTTTGGCCCAGGTGTTCGCCACGTTCGTCATTGCAAAGCAATTAACGGGCAGCCTGCCATTGTTTGCTCTCAAGCAAGAGAGCGACGGCAAGGCTCAAGCGACCCGTTTCGATAATCCGTATCGAGACACGATACAGGCTGTGAATCGCGATTACGAAAAGACCAAGGGTAAGTTGGTGGCAGCCATTAAGGCCCTTGGCTCGGCGTCAATCACCAGCACCCCTCGAGTCTATTTCGGCACCATCGGTCTAGGTACTGACCCGATCACCAACTCATGAGACTGAGCCGGGTAGCCCGTAAGTTCGATAATGTTGTGGCGCAAGACGCCTACGGCACAGACACGTTCATGGTTCAGTATGAACCGATGAGCTTCAGCAAGATTGACGGCACGTCGGTCACGAAACGCATGGTGTCGGCCGCACCTGAAATCGTCATGCCCGCTCGCGGAGCCATCAAGATCGACGGCATGAACTACGTCGTTGGTCATGGGGCACCTGATTACTGGATGGGCGAGGTCATTCGCGTGTCCTACGTTATTCAGGGGGCCACGGGCCTTGCCAATCTCCACTCGATCGCCAGCGCCATTGCACAGGCCACACCGGTGACTGCTTACGCAGCATTGGTGTTCAACAAATACATGCCTGAAGCCAATGACAATTCGAAGTATCCACCGCAGTATCAGGTTTTCCTCGCTGGATCTGAATCGGCGCCGGCCGAGAGCCTGGTCCAACTGAATGGCAAGTGGTTCCTGGTCAAACAGTCGTACATCTCGACGAGTGGCCTGCGCATCGCACTTGCCAATGAGCTTGACGATCCTGTATTCGAAGTCGTGACTTACGGGGACAGGGTCTACGAGCCTGTCTCTGACACTTACACAAGCACGACATCTACGGTTCGTGTGTTGCGGGTCAAATGGTCTGAGCATTTTCATTATCTGACTGCGTCTGACGAGACTTATCAGCGCGGAGACATCCAGATCATTGCTATGCAGAGCGACATGCCGAACGTGAAACCCTCCGATACGTTGACACTTTCCGATGGTGTGTGGCGTGTACTGTCCGTGCAGGACGAGGGCGTGACACTTAGCCTGCACATGAGGCGATCATGAGCCAGTTCAAGGACAACGTCGGATCGTTCTTCGACCGTGTTCGTCGTGCTGCCCAGGAGGCTGCCGTTGGTCTTGCTGAAACCGCACTCAACGAAATCCTTTATCAGAGCCCTCAGTACTCTGGCCAATTCGTAGCCAACTGGCAACTGACGCCGTACGCACCGTCATTCGTAGCGTACGACGACCCGCTGAATTTCTACCAGAAAGAGGCGAACGCATCTCTTCGCGGCGATGAAGTCGAGCCTTATGAGAAGGGTGACGAGGAGGCGATTCAATTCGCCAAAATGCACGCAGTCAAGGGTGCGGCACGAGCCCGTATGGCGCCGCTCGGCACGCCAATCTTTCTATCGAACTCATCGTCACACGACGAGGCGTACGCGTGGAAGATTGAGAGCGGTCAGATCCAATTCAGGCCTGAAAATCCAAACGCCGATCGAGTGGTGCAGCGCGGAGCCTTCTACGTGCGAAATCGTTACAAGCACATTGACGCGGCGAAATTGACCAACCTGAGAAAGAGCCAACTATGACCACTTACGTTCAGGCCAGAGACGCTCTCGTTGCCCACATCAATGCGGGCTGGACAACCACCTACCCGTCGACAAGCATCTTCTACGAAAACACGTTGAAGATCGACCTTAACTCTGTCGGGGACTCTTTCCTGCGTGTTGAGATTGATTTTATGGATGCTGTTCAGGCAGACATTGATCTGGCTTCAAGCCATGACGTGACTGGTCAGGTCGTCATGACGATATTCACCAAAGAAGGCACCGGCACTCGTACGAAACTATCGATGTTCGATTACCTGACGAACCTGTTCAAACTCGTCAAAGTTTCCGGTGTGCAATGCTCAGTGCCTAGACCCGGAAAGCGCACGGTGAAGAGCGGGTGGGTATCGGAAGAATTGCTTGTTGAATTCACATTCAATTCAACCTATTGATCCTTCCATAAGAATAGTTTATTTCGTACTATCCAAGCACTTGGTCAGGAGGCCTCCCCAGGCTGAGTAACGGCCCGGGCGAATTCGCCAGAGCCTGCCAAATTCACAGTGCACTGTTAGGAGATTCACCATGGCTATTACCCTTTCTACTGGCGTTTCGCTTCAGGTCGCCAAGACCTACGGTGCCAGCATCAACACCACCGCTGTCAGCAACGCTTCGACGGCTGTCGTCACCACCGCTTCCGCCCACAGCATTTCTGTTGGCGACTATGTCGAAGTGAGCTCCGGTTGGGGTCTGCTCGATAAGCGTATTGTTCGTGCTGGCGCAGGCACCACCGCATCAACCCTGTATCTCGAAGGCATCGACACGACTTCCACTAGCAAGTACCCGTCCGGCACCGGCACCGGCTCTGTCCGCAAGGTCACAGCCTGGACTGCTCTGTCGCAAGTCAAGGGTCTGTCCGCTTCCGGTGGCGATATGCAGTTCGCCAACATTACCGCTATCGACGACGTGGTTGCCAAGCAGGTTCCGACCATTCGCAATGCCGTGTCCATGAACATCGACGTCTATGATGACCCGACGCTCGCCTGGTACTCCGACGTTGCCACCGCTTCCGATGCTCGCGCCCCGTACGGCTTGCTCATGGCTTTCCCGAACGGCTCCAAGTTGGTCGCCAATGCCTACTGGTCGCTGCAGCGCGTTCCGGCAGTCACCATCAACGAAGCAATGACCTCCCAGATCAGCCTGTCGTATGCGGCTGAACCGGTTCGTTACGCATCGTAATAAGTAGACAAAACCGCACCTAGTGTGCGGTTTACGTGTTCCCACCGGCCACGGGTTGCAACCCGGACCCTCCCGCCTTGAGGTCAGGTCGGTGGAACTTCTTTCAAGGCGGATCAATCAAGGCGAAAACAAATGTTCAAACTGCAACCCAATCCGACGTTCAAAGCTGAAGTTGCCATCCCCACTGTTGAGGGCGAGGGCAAAATCACGTTCGAGTTCAAGCACAAGGGCCGCAAGGCTCTCAAGGAGTACATCGACTCCTTGGGCGAGGGCGAGAACGCACGCGAGGACGCGGACGCACTTGGTGAGTTGATTGCCGGCTGGTCTGGTGTTGATGAGACATATTCTCCCGACGCACTGGCCACCCTGCTCGACGCCTACCCTGGCGCATCCCGCGCTATTTTTGAAGCGTACAACCGGGCTCTCCTGGAAGGGCGCTCAAAAAACTGATCGACCTCGCGGCCCGGATGTACGCACCCGGGCCCTCCGAGGCTGAACTGGCAGCAATCGGTATCACCCGTGAGGATATCGAGGACACGTCAATCACAGAGATATGGCCCGAGAATTACGATGCCTTCATGTTGTTCTCGAAAATGGGCACGCAGTGGGTGTGCGGCCCCAGTGGCGCAATCGGTTTGTCCTACCCTTCAGTGATTGAAGTCAGTAAACTTTACGGTATCAAGAAACGTGACAGGCTCGAGCTTCTCAACTGTATTCAGGTGATGGAGCAGGAAGCCCTGAAACAGATGCGAGAGTCTTCGTGATGATCAACAAGGAGCGTGGCTAAATGAGTGGAGTGAACGCGGCAGCCACGCTGACCCTTGAAGTCAACACAGCGTCAGCTGAAGAGAAGCTGAACGCCCTTGAGCAGCGCATCAATAAGCTCGATGGTACGCACCAAATCAAGCTTGATATCACCGGTGGGACTGCGCAACCTGGCCTTGATCAGGTCAAGAACTCTCTCGCTTCTATTGCCGCGTCAATCGAGGACCTGAATAATAGGTCTGTTCGCGGCATGAAGGGTGTAGCTACAAGCGCCGAAGCCCTTGCTGAGAACAATCGCAAAATCATGCTCCGCTCAGCGGAGATGACCGGCAACGCTATCGTTAAGTCGTACAACGACTCCGTCAAGGCTGCGGAAAGAGCCCTGAAGGATCTCAGCATTGCCAAGAATCAGGCGAACAATCTCGAACTTCGAGTGATTGCGGCAGAGGAAGCTGGAAAGGTTCGGGAAGCGGCTCGGCTCGTCAAGGAACTCA
>ERZ650304.419-NODE-419-length-22946-cov-5.449784_pt1 | contig 22946 bp, 21 predicted proteins | sample MGYA00376240_ERZ650304 | MGnify/ENA primary metagenome ERZ650304 (study PRJEB26733, sample SAMN07839271) | wastewater metagenome | biome: small river; feature: stream; material: water | place: USA: North Carolina | collected 2016-03-01 ... | reverse complement strand
ACTCTATACCTACACATGGTCTGGTTCTCGCCTGGCTCTTTTTGTGGTACTGCCATACTTTTTTGTCCGCTCTTTCTGGACACTACTAACAAAGAAAGTGGATGTTATACATGCCCAGGACGGCGTGGTGTCTATTATGCTGCTGCCCCTGGCAAAACTGTTCCGTCGCCCAATGGTGGTGGTTATCCATGGGTTGGACATAACCTACAGACTCTGGCTATTCCAAGTACTCATTAAATGGTCCCTTAAGAACGCTGACACCATTATTTGTATTAGTAGTGCAGCCAAGGCCGAGGTTGTGAGCCGAGGTGTGGATGAGCAAAAAACCACGGTTATCCCGATTGGCGTAACTGACGATCTGTTCGATTCAGACCACAAAGCGGCTCGTCGAAGTATTAGCGAAGTAGTAACAAACCTGGGTGACCACAAGCTCTTACTAAGCAGTGGCCGACTTATTGAGCGCAAGGGTCTGGCGTGGTTTGTGAGTAATGTTATGCCACTGGTGGTGGTCAGCCGTCCCGATACCATGCTGGTAATTAGTGGTGAAGGTCCATGGCGCGAGCCTATTGAGAAGGCTATACACGATACTGAGCTGTCGGATAAGGTTGTGTTACTCGGCAGGACAAGCGATGAACTACTAAAGAACCTTTATAATGCAGCTGACTGTTTTGTGATGCCCAATATTCCTGTTCCTGGAGATATGGAAGGATTTGGGCGAGTGCTCATTGAAGCTGCCCTGTGTGAGGTACCGGTGGTTGCGAGTGGTATAGAGGGCATTACCGATGCTATTCATGACGGTAAAAACGGTACATTAGTACCGGCCGAGAATCCCAAGCGGCACGCTCAGGCAATCTTAAAGGTGCTGGGTGATACTAAGGCACGACACACGGTAGGCGTAAAAGCTCGTGAGTATTCACTGCAAACTTTTGGCTGGGATGCAATCATTAGCCAATACCTACGAATATATGATGAAATAGGAAGATAAAAATATGAAGTTTATAAGAAAGTACCAAAAAGCTTTACTCGTCCTAGTAGTCGTCATTTTATACATTGGCTACTATCTACTTAATCGCTCTGATTTTGCGCAGCTCAGCCATATCAATAAAGGCGACTTACTACTTGTGGGACTGGGATATCTGGTCATTGTCATAACCAACGGATTGTTCATTAAGCTGGTGGTGCGTCCGTTTAAGGTACAACTTTCAGCTTACGAGAGTATTCGTGTTTCACTCATATCTTCACTTGGTAACTTTTTTGCGTCTTCTGGTGCGGGGCTTGGATTTAGGGCAGTGTACCTCAAGAAACGACATGGTTTGGGTTACCAACAGTACATAACCACGCTCTATGGTAATTATCTTCTGACTTTTATTATTAATGCCATTGCTGGGCTCGTCAGCTTACTGCTTGCACCCCAAAAAGGCGGAACAGTCTACTGGTTGGCCGTTGCATTCTTTGCAGTCCTGGCATGTTCGTCGGCAGCACTGTGTTTTGTACCGATTCGAGCGACTCATAGGAAGGGAATCCTAGGCAAGGTGGCAAAAGTGTTGCACCAAATGACGAGTGGGTGGAAGGTACTTGCTCGAGACTACCGTTTACTAGCTGGACTGACTGGGCTAGTGACCTTACAGCTAGCTATAACCATGCTTATCTTGCGCGCAGAGGTTGCGGCACTTGGTTTGTCAGTAGGGGTGTCAGGCCTGCTATTCTTGAGTGTGCTGGGTGCACTTAGTGTCTTCATTAGTGTTACGCCAGCTAATATAGGTGTTAAGGAGGGTGTATACCTTCTAACTGCCAGTATTGTTGGCCTGACTACTGTGCAGATTCTATCAATCGCGCTGATTGACCGTGGCGTACTGTTTATTACGCTTGGTTTGCTATGGCTTGTTGTTGGAAAGAGCCGTGAGAAAGAAAAGGGAAGTAATGCGTAAATTGACGAACGTACTTAAGAGCCCAAGGTTGCTTACCGCAGCCATCGTTTTGTTTGCGCTGCAAGGAATTTTCTTTTCCTTTGCGATACCGTATAAATCCCCGTCGGACGAAGAGTTTCATTTTAGGCTGACCCAGTACTATGCCCAGCGCTCTGTGCTAGCTGGTCCAGTTATTACTGAACAAACAGACAACTTTGACTTAGGGGATATTCAGCGCCCACCAGGGTATCTGTATCATTATCTGTCGAGCTTCTTGCTCAAAGTTATACAGCCCTTTATCCGTGGTGTAGATGGGCAGGTTATTGCACTTCGCCTTGTAAATGTTGGGCTCGGGGTACTGACGATCATCCTAGCAGTTCGACTGCTTAGACGCCTTGGTGCACGGGGTGTAACAATTAATTTAGTTGTAGCCTGGCTGGCTATTACGACCATGTTTGTCTGGCTATTTGCAGCTCTCAACTACGACAACTTGGCTATTGTCCTGTTCTTTGTAATGCTGCATACGCTCCTCAGTCTGTACCAGAAGGTGCATATTACTCCACTGCTACTGTCGTTGATCATTAGCTTTGCTCTAATGCTAACCAAGGAAACATTCCTACCAGTTATCTTCATCTGCTATGTGCTGGTACTCATTGGACTGATCCGCAAATCTTCTCTGAATAGTCTCTGGAAGTCACTGTGCAAGTCGGTGACTGCCTCCTGGAAGGATGCAAGCCAGAAAAAGATACTTCTGCTACTGACAGTGTTTGTAGTGCTTGCTGCTGGCATGTTCTTCGAGCGATATGGTCAGAATTACCTCCGTTACCAAAAGACTACTCCGGCCTGCTCCCAGGTGCACAGCGAAGATGAGTGTATGCAGAATAGTATTTACCGCCGCAACAAAGGACAGCGCCAAGAGTATGTGGTGTATCGCCAGAATGGCGGTAAACCAAGTATGAATATTGGGCAGTTCACTGTTAAGTGGTGGCGACTCATCTATGAGCGCACCTACTTCTTTAGGGGGATGGCCACCACTAACCCAACCTGGCAGGCCCGGATTGTTGCCGAGGTTACTGCGCCGGTACTGCTTGTAATCGCCGGAATTGGTATGCGCAAGCGTCGATACAGCCCCCCAGAGAAAGCACTGGCCATCGTGACGGTAAGCTACGTTATATTGGTATTCCTCTATAACCTTAATACCTATTTGTATTACGGATATCCATTTGCGATTCAGGGTCGCTACCTATTACCTGTGTTGCCACTCTTCTATTACTTTGTCGTCAGCGCCATGCTGACAACATACCAAAAATCCTCGCTCAGTTACCGCAGAGCCATACTATCAGTACTGACCGTACTTGTGATCGCAAACTTACTGTTCCATCTCCCGCTCATGATCTACCGCCAAAAAGGGGATCTTCTCCGACGACCCGAAGCTGGTATTACTCAGTCGTCGATTGGCTGAGTTCGTTTACTGCAGAGACAATAGCATCTCTAAAGTGCTGGACTGAAAAAACTTCAGCTCGTTTCTGGATATCGCGTGCCGTGTACGCAGAAGCATCAAAGGTTTTTAAGGCCTGTTCAAGTGAAGCTGCGTTTTGCTCGGTAAAGAACCGACCGGTCTCTTTGGTAACGTAGTCGAGGGCGCCACCGGCCTTATATGCCAATAGAGGTGTGCCAGCGGCCATTGCCTCCACCGGCGCAATACCAAAGTCTTCAAAAGAAGCAAACAGAAAGGCTTCGGCACTTGCCAGCTGTTCGGGCATTTGTTCGTCGCTAACATTGGTAAGGAATTGCACGCTTGGGCCCGCTAACTTCTGCAGGTTTGCCAGTTGAGGCCCGCGGCCAATAACTCTCAGAGGCACATTTAGCTTTGTGCAAGCCTCCACGATAACATCCGTATGCTTAATGGTGGCCAAGCGCCCCATAGTTACGAATCCCTTGCGCTGCTGCGCTGACCTGCCTGCTGCTATGAAACGATCGGTGTTAACCGGCGGGGCAATGATATCTGAAGCTTGGTTGTAGTATTGCTGTATATCTTTCTGGATATGACTTGAAATGGCAATGTACTTGTCAGGATTTTGGGCTGCCTGGTAGTCTTTTTTGCGTAGCGGTGTAACAAGTAACTGGAGGCCAAGACGTGCAAGCCAGTTGAGCGGTCCGAGCCCAGGATTCTGGATATATGTCTGGTAGTGTCGCCAGTAGTAATGGGTAGGGGTGAAACAGTAGCACAAATGCTTAGTATTCCCCTGGGTGCGAATATGCTTTGCTTCACCATTACCGGTGCAGCTCACAACAACATCGTAGGCGCTGAGGTCTAGGCTGCGGTACCAACGGATGCGCAGTACGCCAACGAACTTACGAAGCGTACCAAACGGCCAACGCTGCAGATAGCCAGTTACAACTTTGTTATCGAGTCGCTTCCGCCATTCGTCGGTGCAGTAGGATGCGTATATAGGGGCGTCGGGATATAGCTTATGTAGTTCTTCTACGACTCGCTCGGCGCCTCCACCAATAATCCAGTCGGCAACAATGGCTACACGAGGCGACTTCATACTAGGTATCGGTGCCCTTTAGGACGACCTTTACGGTTTTAATCAGGATCATAATGTCGAGCCAGAAGCTCCAATTCTGTACATAGTAGGTGTCGATTTTGCGTCGTTCTTCGAAGTCAATGTCATCCCGTCCTGATACAGCAGCTAATCCGGTAAGACCAGATTTCACACTCAGGATGGTGTGTTTCTTTTCGTAGGTATTAAGTTCTTCTGGGATGAGGGCGCGTGGACCGACGAGGCTAATGTCACCCTTAAAGACATTGAATAGCTGCGGTAATTCATCTAGGCTGTACTTTCGTAGGAAGCGCCCCAAGGGAGTTATTCGGAAGTCGTCCCGAACGTTTTTAAACTGGTTGCCGTTCTTAATGTACTCACCCAGTAGTTCTGGTTTGCCAACCATAGTAAAGACCTCTTCGTAGGACTTGCCGTCGAACTTGGCATAGTGCGAACGGAACTTGTAGACATCGAAGACGTTATTAAAGCGAGTGAGACGTTTTTGCTGAACCCCACGCATGAACACCGGTCCTTTAGGATCAGTCGCCTTGACGAGTATAGCGACTAGTAGCATTACTGGGCTGAGTACGACGAGCATGACGCTTGATACGACAATATCAAACAGGCGCTTGGCAATACGGCCCCATCCCACTAACGGGGTTTGGTGTACGGCGATCATAGGAATACCACCACCGAACAGCTCAACTTCTATATTCCCAAAAAACAGGTCGTTGTTACCCGGTACGAAACGGTAGGCAGCGTGGTTAACTTGGGCAAAACGGAGCACCGTGTCATTCTTTTCCTGATCTTTGTATAGCTCAGTCTGGATAATGCTGTGTATAGGTCGAGAAATGTGTTCTATGGCTTCTGAAAAGTTATCAAAGTGTGGAAGCTTACCAATTTTGTCACCCACAATACCCAGTACGTGTTGACCGGTTGAGCGGGTATCAGAAATGGCCTCAGCAATTTCAACAGAACGGTCAGTACTACCTACAATCAGTACGTTACTTACCCCAACGCCGTAGCCGTACAGTAAGCGGCGGGTAAGTCGGGCTGAGGCACGAAACAGTACGAGGAATCCAAAACTGAGCGCCAGCCCATAGACTGGAACAAGCCGAGCTGGGAACAGTTTTCCGTCAGTGAGAAAGTCATAGCCGATAACTACCAGGATGCCCAATAGCGACCCAACAAGTAGGCGCCCTAACTCTACGAAGCGTTTTTCATATACCTTTTGGCTGTATAAGCCAATAAAGCCGTGTGCAATAATCCAGAAAGGCAGAACACTAAAGAGGGCAGTGAAGTAATTGCGAGCTGTTATCTGCTCTACGAGCGGTCTGGTATCGAGTTTGACACGTAGGATATACGCTAAGCTGAATGCAGCCAATAAGATGAGGAAGTCACCGATAATAAGAAGGACGGCGTAACCCACGGCGGCATTATTTTTCATGCTTATATAGTACCGGCTCAGGCGTTAGGAGTCGAGGGCCCTCTACTGCTAGAAACTCGTGGTGGCTTAGCGGGGGCAACAAAGCCTACGAGAAACCCAAATAGAATAACCAGCGGATAGGTCGAGAATACGGGGATGACCAGCCCCATAACTATAAGGCCAATAAAACTGCAGAAGACGGCATAGGCAAGGGGATGGCTACTGGTATAGAGCAGATAACCCATGACTCCAATGAGACATAGGAATAAGGCCAGGCCGACTATACCGTACTGCACCCCAATATTTAAGAAGGTGCTCTCAGTTTCAATAACGTTCGGTTGCTTAAAGATACCACCAATAGCACCAGCGGTGCCCGGGCCAGAACCGCCGGGTTGTTCAAGGATGGTTCGCACGCCAGAAGTCTTGGCGTTAAAGTGGGCCGCGGTAGAATTACTATCGGTACTTTTATGCAGTAAGAATTGATTACGGAAGCCAGGAACACTAATAAGGAGCAGTGATCCAAGCAGAATAGTGACGAGTCCGGCAATACGGAGCTTGCTAGATAACTGCTTCCATAGAGGAATAATAACGAGACCGAGTGCGACAGCACTACCAATCCAGGCGCTTCGTGAGAAGGTCAGGAACTCAAGGAGACCCAGTGCAATACAGAGCCCAATCTGCCACTTCGAGCGCTTGCCCTTTTGTACAATCAGGCTGTACAGAATAATGGTTAGTGCCGGGATCAAAAGAGCGCCAAGCTCGTTAGGGTTGCGGGCAAAGCCCCGGGAACGGATCAGTCCTTCCGTACCAGCAGTGAGCAGAGAAGCCTGACTGCCGCACTGCCCAAAGCCAACGGCCCGATCAAGATTGTCTTGTAGGCCGACAAAATATAGCCCCAGCGATACAACGGCCAACCCACCGAACACAAGACACATTTTCAGGACCCAGCTATTTTTAGGTGTTCTCCCTGCAAAGGTTCGGGTAATAAGAAATACCCAGAACAGACCTGCGTCGAGGGTGAGGGCGGCGAGCATCTGCGTTAGTGCTACGCGGTGCACGATGCCACTTCCTAGTATCCAGAGACTAAAGAGCCCAACTAGCACACCAACATAGCCAATACGTCGTAGCGACGCAAATTTACCGAGAGATACCGTGGCAGTGGCTAGCAGCACTGTTAAGACGACGATGTCGGCAATACGACCAGCGGAGCTACAATCGCTTGCCCTCAGCAGTACGCTTGAAGTGAGCCCATGTACTAGTAGGCCTACAATTGAAACAACAGATGCGACGCGAAAGAATTTACCAGGTAGGACCGGTTTTTTGCTCATAATCGGTCCCTAGTATGATTATGTAGTCAGGCAAAGGTTTAGTGCTAGTAGTGCCCTCGGCGGGCTTAGTGGTAGCGATCTTACTTTCACTTGGGATGACAGTAGTTGGTAGTGTAGTGCTAATAACGGTACCAAGGCGCACGGTTAGGAAGCGCTCGGTGAATGGTTTTTTAGCATCTTTGTTAACTTTCACAATTAAGGTCTTAGTCTGTGACTCTTTGCTCGTTTCTTTCTCAAGTACCTTGTAGCCGTAGCCAGAAAGTACGTCACCGACTAGCGTGGCAACGCCCGCTTGGTTGGAACCGTTGTATACTGCGACGCTAGGTGATTCTTGCTTCAGATAAGGGTCCATCATATTAGTACGAGCATAGGCGCGAATCTTAGTGTAGTCCTGTAGTCCTGCCAGTGGCTTTACGATGGATTGGCCATTAGCCATTCCGGTTGTAACGAGGGGCGCTTTTGGATCGTCGAGATCGAGTGACTTAATAGCGCTTTCTGGCATGGTCTTCAGTTTTTCAAAGACAGTCTTTGCCTCATCGACACTCAGATCAGTACGGATATTCTTCTGCACAGCGTTGGCCAGGCTGTTTAAGCGAATAGGGTTGGCTACGATACCGGTACTGGTGGCTTTCTGGCGCATGCCAATCAGGAGGCGACGTTGGTTCTCGGTACGGTCAAAGTCACCACGGTCGCTGCCATGGCGCGTGCGGGCATACTGCAGCGCCTTATCGCCATTCATGGTTTGTTGACCTGCTTTGAAAGCCCAACCGGTGTAGCCGTCATATATAGACTCAGGGACGTTGATATCTACGCCACCAAGGGCATTGACGACATCTCGGAAGGCTTTGTAATCGGTGAGTACGTACTTGTGGATTGGTACGCCAGCAATGTCTCGAATGGCTGAAATAGATGCCTTAATACCTTCGTCCTCTGCTTGGTCATTGGTCTTGCCGTTGTAGAGGGCCCTTGACTTAGCTCGGCTAAAGATGCCATTAACTTTGCTGTTGTCGCTGAGATCATCAACAAATGTGTCGCGGGGAATACTTAATAGAGATGCAGATTGATTCTTGAGGTCAATGCTGGCGATGAGGAGTGTATCGGTAAGATCTGGGGCGTCGTTTTCATTGCCGCCACGGCCAAGAATGAGAACGTTGAGGCGGCCGTCTCCTTCGGTATTAAGGTCTTCGGGATTTACTTCACCGTTTAGCGCGGCAGAACTGCTGTTGCCAATGCCACGACCAAAGACGGAGTTCAAGAAACCATACAAACGGTAGCCGAGTAGGCCTCCGAGAATAAGTACAATGATAAAGCCAATAAAAGTAACCTTGAACCGGCGGGAACGGTTGCCCCACCAAGTTCGGAGCTTGCCTTTCTTCTTCTTGTCCTGGGCATCTTTATTTCGCTTGCGCTCTCGTCGAGACAGCTTCTTCGGTTCTGAAGCGGCAAGGTCTTTTTTAGGATCAGTCTTAAAAATGTCAGTTTCCTCTTGGTCAAAGTTAGCAATGCGGGGGATTGGCTCATCGGTCTTCTCGCGGCCAATAAGTTCGGGGTCTATATCTCGCCGGCGACTGGCCAGAGACTGCCTCGGGGTACGTCCCAAACCACCTGCATGGTGGAGTTGTTCCGGCGTGGTCATAGGCCGTGGCCGCTGCGGAACGAAGCCATCCAGTGAGGTTTTTGGTGTTTGTTTTCTAAAGCGATTTTCTTCGCGCATGTGGGGTAAATTATAGCACAAGAACTACCTTACACGTACCATATTTGTACCCCAAATCATTTGCCGCGCAGGTGCACCAACAGATGATTACATCTAGCTTACCTTGGTTAACCTTATGATATACTGAAGAAAAGCTAAAAACAGACAGTCAAAATGAAAAGAAAAAAACTAACTAAAAAGCGCCAACGACAACTAATGCAGCTCGCTGAGTATCTCGTTAGCGGCGGCGCCTTTTTCTGGACTGGCTACCTGGTATTCTTTATTGCCGACAAGGGTCTTGGCCTAGATCTGTGGTGGGCGAAGCTCATTGCCAATATTAGTGGTTGGGTTGTGAACTACCTACTGCAGCGCTACTGGGTCTTTAATAGTAAGCAACTCGGCAAACACCAAACAGAAGTTACCGAACGCTACATCTTTATTACGGCCGTTAACTTCTTGCTGGACTTTATAATCGTGAGCACACTCAAGACTGCAGGTATTACGCCGTATCTTGGCCAGTTTGCCTCAGCCGGCTTCTTTACGGTCTGGAATTATGTATGGTACCGCTTCTGGGTATTTCCCGAGCACAGTCACCGACACAAAAGGCACGCAACGGTATAGCTATGGCACAAGATAACTCAACTGCTGAAAAGTCTATCCGGCCAACCAAAAAGCAACGAGAAATACTTACCTATATAGAAACCTTTATTGCTGAGCACGGGTACAGCCCCAGTTACCGGGAGATTATGAAGGGCCTCAACTACACATCGGTAGCCACGGTGTCATTACACGTAAATAGCCTTATTACCCGAGGGCATCTCCGCAAACGCGACCATTCGGCTCGGTCTATTGAAGTAGTGCAGCCTTCTGAGGCTCCCAAAGTCACCAGTAACCAAGTAACAGCGAGCCAAGAGAAGTGGTTAGTTAAGCAGATTGAACAGCGCTTTAGTGAACTTGAGAACCTGCCACGTCCAAAGTCAGACGATATAGACGCCCTGTACGTGCTGGTCGGAGCACTCAAAATCCTGGGGCTGGATGGTGCAGCCCATTCCTTTATCCCGCGCCTGGGTCCACTGAAAGATAAAACGGTTAACCCGGCCGATAAGTAGGTATACTAGTAGTAATGGTTATATTACAGGCAATTATTCTAGGTATTATCGAGGGGCTCACTGAGTTCCTGCCTATCTCTAGTACCGGTCACCTGATCGTGACTGAGAAGGCCATGGGTTACTATGACGCCGCAGAGCTGTTTACGGTAGTGATTCAGCTCGGCGCTATTGCTGCCGTTATCTGGCACTTCCGCAAGGATCTCATTGCTAAGTTCGCCGGCCTTATTAAGCGGGACAAGAAGACCATCAAGTTCTGGCAGCGCTGGATTATTGCCACTATTCCTGCTGGCATCATTGGCTTTTTGGCGAGCGACTCACTGAGCCGCTTTGCAACCCCTACAACCGTAGCTATTTCATTAATCATCGGCGGTATTGTCATCTGGCTTATCGAATCATTCCACCAACCAAAACCGTCAAAGGAACAACCCCAGTTTGACCAGTTGACGCTCAAACAGGCCGTACAAGTCGGCTGCTATCAAATACTTGCTCTTATTCCGGGAGTGTCTCGTTCCGGTGCAACTATCATGGGCGGACTAGTAGCTGGGCTGGACAGGGTGACGGCCACAGCCTTTTCGTTCTATCTCAGCATTCCTATTCTTGTATTAGCTGGGGGCTACAAGCTTGCTACGGATCACGACAAAATTGCACTAGTGTCAGGTGGGTCAACTGCATTGCTTGTGGGTACTGCAACCGCTTTTATATCAGCCCTGGCGGTAGTGAATTGGCTGCTGCACTATGTTGCCAAGAACGACTTTAAGGCTTTTGCAGCTTACCGAATTGCTTTCGGTGTTGCTATCCTGTTTACTGTCGCTCGTTGGTAAGACTGACGAAAATAATACTACATATAGCGTTAGCAGCTTGTGCTACACTACTAGCACTTAACAAAACAAATGCTGGAATCCCGTGTAATTCGGGAACTGTGCCGCAACGGTAAGCTGCCTGACTCTACGGAGAAAGCAGACAAGTCCGATCTAGCAATTAAAGACTTCCGAGCAGGAGCAGAGCTAGTTTAATGGCCCTTGTTTCAATCCGGAACGAGGGTATTTTTTTGAGTAACATGGTGCTAGGGGTAGAGTACAGTCCAGTGAGTCCTGAATTCCAGGCGGCTCAGTTTATGCCAGACCTCATGGAAGACCGGGAGATAGCACGAATTGAGGCCAGAGCTATTCTCGAACACAATAGGCAGCTGCTGCGTGACGGTGAGTTCGATGCCGTACCTATCCCGGTAGACCCCCTCAGCACCGCAGACCTTGTTATAGAGGCTCGAGAGAAGTACGGGAAAGGTAGTATAGAGCATAAAACCGCAGAGCAGGCTCTTGAACTAGACTGCCACCGGCTGCTACTTGAAGCAGTTCGGGCTAAAACATGGGAGTATTTCCCTAAGAGTCAGCAAGAGTACGATCCTGGTACAGGTTATTACTACTCGCATGGCTATGCCATAGCGACCATAGTAGATAATGGCTTGTCACCGGTATCTGAGGCTGAGGAAGTGGATAGGCGCCTTAATGAGGCAGTTGAGGAGAGGACGTACATGTCCATTGGTCGGCGTTTGCTCGGTAACACCGTTGAAGTCAATCCGGTACCCGAGATTGTTAATGTGGCCACTATCTCGCCTTGTACCAACTGGGCACTGCAGCGCTATAAGGACGGCAAGACAGATGGTTTTGGCGGGTATGTGCCCTCTAAAGATAGGCGTATGATTCGCAACGTACGTTTTGATTCCACGCTTGGGTACCGTGAGGAAGACCAAATCGGAGCATCGGGAGATTACTGGGATGATGATGTAATCTCCGACAGCCTACATATTCTAGACAGTCGTCTGGAAGGTGTAGACATGGATCGCACGTATGTACATGGTACGCAAATGGTTACCAACCGTGAGATTGGGGTTTGGGACTATGCTGAGCTGTTCGATATCTTGGCCTCTAAAAAACACGGCGTAACTATTTTTATGGGTGAGCTTGTGGAAGATGGCCACCCACGTGACTATGAAGCAGCTAAGCTTGAGGCGGCACGACGCCAAGCAGAAACATTGGCTGCATCTCAGTCACTGGCAGGCGACATTTTGGTACTGGCCGAAAGTGGCATCGACCACTGGGCGGCTAATGCCTTCGTGGAAGAGCTGGTTAAAAAAGAAATGCTCACTATTTGTGAGGCGGAGCCTGAGAAGGCGGCAGAGATGTTTGATGAGGCCACGGTAGATGGACTCAAAGAAGTTCAGCGACTTATATCTATCGGAGATGACGTGGCCGCCCAACTACTACGCAAGCAGGTGGAATTTAACGCTCCTCGTCCAGAGTTTTGTGGTGCTGGATCATGTGGCCTCGAAAGTGTTGATCCTAACTCTGCAGAAGGTAAAGAACTGTACAAGAAAGTGGGTGCGGAAGAGGGAGATATTGTGCTTCGCGATGTAGTACGTGCGTGTGATGAATGTGGCAAGAAGGGTGGCGTTATTTACGCCTTTGTCAGGAGGAAAGAGGACACCCAAGGGAAGAGTAAGGTTAATAAGTACTGCCAGAACTGTGAAGCCTTTGAACACAAAATGACAAAGGATGGGAAATAACATGGCAGACAATTCTACAAAAGACAATTACGATCCGTACGCGGAGATGGTAAAAGACAAGTCACCAGAACTATTCTGTGATAACTGTGGTCATTACCCGATTCAGCCAGTACACGGTCACTTCATGTGCCCAGCCTGTCACATGCCAACCAAGTGTTGCGAGGGAATGCCTCTCGATGTTTAGACTCACCTCCTTGCAAAGGCGGTGGCGGCCACGGGTTCATAACGGTGTAGAACTCCAGGGAATGACAGAAGTAATCGAGCTGGCGAGTATGGAGCTGACTAGCCGAGCAATTATGGATCCTGACGCGTTCTTTGGATATTTTCCTGGGGCAACTGGTGATGGGATTGACCATGACTTGCCGGCATGTGAATTGGCAGCGATGTTGTTCCCGACCCTGACTATTGCTGGCCAGGAATATGACTTAAACTTCTTCAAGAAGTCTCTGATTGGTCACGAAAGTAGAGCTGGGGCTCATCTTGATTCCGGGGTACATACGGCGCTAGAAGGAAAATTCCTACAACTACGTCCAGATAAGTACAGGGTACTTGGTAGAAAGTTTAAGGAATTTCCGGTCATTTGGCGGGCACTTGTAAATCTCTCTACGCACGCTCCACGTACCGTACAATATCTCGATCTAGAGCCGTCACGGATACCCCTCAAACAAGCAGATGGCTATATAAGTCCAGACCTCTCAGGAATCTATCTAGATGCTGTTACTCGGAGCGTAGAACTAGCACCACGAGTAGGCAACATCGTAAGTGTCGCAACCTTTGCTGTTAGCCATGTTTTACATAGTGGGGCAAGTGAGGCACACTTCTTGGGTGGATATGGATTTGTGGAAGAGGTGGCATGAGTAAACGAATAGGTATATTTAGTGGTAGTTTTGACCCAGTACACAATGGGCATGTAGCCTTTGCCCTGAGTGCTATTACGGCTGCCAAGCTGGATGCAGTGTACTTTGCGCCCGAAACAAAACCCCGAAGGAAGCCGCATGTAACACATATCGCTCACCGTCTAGCTATGCTTGAACTTGCACTACGCTCTCAGCCTCGACTACATGTTCTAGAACTACCGGGTAAGTACTTTTTACCGAAATCTACCATGGCCCACATTCGGAAGAAATTTCCCGATGACGAGATTGTTATGCTACTGGGATCTGACCTGTTCGAACATCTAACAGAGTACCCACAGCAATGGCCCCACGTAGAGTACCTACTGAGCGAAGTAGGCTTTGCGGTTGCTAGCCGTGCGGGACACTCACCAGAAGAGTTTGAGGCTAGACTACTAGGTTTGCCAGTGCAGCCGCGGTCCTTTGTCGTCGCAGAGAATCATGAGCCGTCTCTATCCTCCGGACGTATCCGGAAAGCCATGGTAGATGGTGTGCAGCCAGTTGGACTAGCCCGGGGCGTGCAGAATTACGCAAAGAAGCACTGGCTGTACCACGACCTGAGCAAAGTAGATAAAAATACCTAGACCCATCTCTGTTATTTAAGGCAAACTTATTGTATGATATACGGATGTCTGCTCCTGGTGATGAATCTTTTATACAAAATGGCCCTCGCTGGTTTGATGCGCCTGAAGTACCGTATCGCAGGTCTCTCCCGCCCATGGATGCTCAAGTTATCGGGCAGGACGAAGACGCGCCCTTTGCTGTTGTCCCGGTAGAATTTTACGCAACAACAAGTCCAAATCCACGTACGGCCATGCACCAGCTTGAACTTGGCGAGCGAGCTGCAACGAGAGCCCACCAAACTCTTGCCGCATTACACGTTCCATTGGAGGGCGAAGGAATGCCGGCCAATATGCCTGTACTGCGAGCTCTCGGGGTGACAGCACTAGGACGAGAAGGTGAACCACTCGCGCAATATGTATTTTCTAATAACCGGCAACCGGGTGAAATACAGCTATATGCTGACCTTGCAGTAACCATAGCTCACAGTGAGTGGAAGCGGAAGGCCAACCCTGACGAAGCACTACAAGCTCGGACCCAGGTGTACGACGCTCTAGATGACCACGGCTTGCAAATACAAGATACGGCAATTGATCTTCCGTGGGCGCCGTTTGCCTATGCCCGCAACAGTGTCATAGACCGACTTTCTATAGAGGCAGCGCTTGAGGCTGGCATGCTAACGGCCACATTGGGCCTCGATCGACATGGCCTTGGATATCACCTTTTTAGCGTGGCGCAACTAGCGATGGCCGGGGCGATTGGGAGGGACATTGCCCGTATTGGTACAGAGGTTCCTCGACCAGTCGGGCGTTTAGTACTTACTGCCTTTAGCGAGCAGTATCCAAAGTCATTAACGTTTGCTGAACGACAAGACCGGCCAGTGAGCGGTGAAGCGCACGAAGAAGAAAATCGGAGCCTTAAAACCGTACTAACTGAACTTATAACGGATGAGCCAGTATATGGAACGCTTGCTGCTGCTTTTACTGCTATCGCTGCAGGAAAGTCGGGCTATGATTTATTGTATTCGCCAACCCATTGGGGTGAGATTAGCAATGACCTCGGTGAGACCGTTAAGGGTCTGGAACCAGTCTGGATTGTTTCGGCTATTGCGGCCGCAGCAGGTTTACCGGCCTACAGAATTCGCAATTGGCTACAAGAAGAAACAAGCAGGGGCAATACACGCTGGAAGGCGTGGCAGTATGTGCTGAAAAGTCCCAAGAGACCGGGCCAGCAGTAGAGCCCATTAAGGGTATTTATTTATTTTCATAAAGATGGTATAATATCCGTTTATGAGTGATGTTTTCCGTGATCAAGGTGGTGATCCAGACCCCAACGAGCTTGGCGGTGCTTTTTGGCACCCACAAGATAGGCTTGGTGACATGCCTGGGTTCGGCGACATCTCTATTCCACTAGACGGTGAGACGGCTACAGGTCAACTTGTGCCGTCAGTTGGCATGGAAGTTGAGTTATACCAAGAACCAGAACAAGTAGCCGTAGAGGCTCCCGTACTGGACCATTCTAACTTTAGCCTGCCTAGAGCTTTAAAAGCGGCGGGCATCGGCTCTCGCCCAGCTAATAAAATTACCGATTCGTTCGCTCGCTTTGGTCGGAAACACAAGAGCCCCATGTGCCCTGAAACTGGCTTAGACGCCGTCGTTGTGACGAAATACGGTGGTAATTCGCCGACGGAAACACATGTTGTACAGTGGGCAAAAAGGCCTGACAATGAGACGGCCTTAGATGAAGATATGCTCCAAGTAGCTGCAGATATCGGCTATTCACTCTCAAAGATAATGGAGCTGCCAGGTGATGAGCGTGACCCCGAAGCTATTAAGAAACTACGTGATCTAGCTCGTGCTAACCAACTCGAGATGACGGAAAGAGTACAGAACGTACCGCTTAATCCAATACGTGACGCAGTGCATACGCCTGTTTTGGGTTGGACGCAGCGCTTTGGCTGGTTTCCACACGAAACATCTGCACTTGCAGTGACAACCCGACAGACATATATAGATCTAGCTGAGAGTAACCGATTAGCTGTAGCTCGTGACCTTACGGTTCTTCTGCCTCTTATCGGCAAATCAGCCTGGACAATGTACGGCGCCCACAAGTCACCCGAACTTCACCGAACTGCAACGGTAGTAACCTTTAGTCGTATTCGTCCTGAAGCCCCAGAGCAACGGCGCTATGCTCGTCGCATCGTCTAGATCTAGTTAAAGAACGTACTTATGAAGCCGCGGTCCCAGAAGGGTTTCTGCTTCTCTGCTTCAACTTTTTCAGAAATCTTCTCTTTAGCTACCATAACTCCAGCACCGGCCAACACGGTTGCACCTAGCCCAAGAGGGGAGGCTACAAAACCAACCGTTGCTTCTGCGCCTGCAACGACAGTTTCAATCATGGTTTCAACACCCCACGCAGCAGCACCGAGGGCAGCAGTAAGTACACCAGTGCCCATAGCAACACCGAGCGGTTCTTGCTGAAACATTCTTCGTACGTTTGGAGATGACATAACAATACCTTACAAAGTACTAATTTTATCATCAAATTGTAATTATCGCAATGTCATTGTACTGAATCTACTCTTCGTCAGCTAACTGCTCATCAAAGTGAGATTGCAAGTACACTAAGTGTTTCTCACGGTAGGCCTTGAACTCAGTCTTGTTAAAACCATTCTTCTTAATAAAAGTACTAATCTTCTCACTCCCAATGTAGTGCGGCATCATGACGTATGCTGCACCTTCGGAATACAGATCAGAAGCGTATTCAGCACGTTCGGCAGAACATACAAAAACTGCGCTCGGGTTGTGGGTATTCAGCCAGTGCGCGAGGAAGTGGTTAGTTTCACGGTCGGCAATGGTAGAGACGACTAATTTTGCCTTGGCAAGGTTAAGTTCGTCGAGTAGTTCTGGGTCGGTAGCATCGCCATATAGGTAGGGTACTTGCTGTCGCTCCAGGGTCTCGATGTTCTCCGGGTCGTAGTCCACGACTACAAACTTCTTTTCCATCTTCTTAAATGTCTTTAAGAACTCATGACCACCCTTGCGGTAGCCAAACAAGACAATAGGGTAGGTGGTCGTGCCGCCCCGTTGTTCTAGCTTAGTGACATGGCGCTCAAAGAGGCGCAGGTGTCGCTCTAGTTTTGTAAACAGGGCGTTGTCGTACTTAATAAGGTAGGTAGAGGCTGCAAAGGTGATAAGGGCCGTTAGAGTCAATGTAGTAGAAGCCCGCTCGCTGACAAAGCCAGAAGCTACCGCAGCAGCGAGGAACACGAGTGAGAACTCACTAACCTGACTCATGGCTACCGCTGCCTTAAAGCTGGCCCGTTTGGTGTAACCCATGACCCCCATGGATATAAGGACGGTTAGTGGTTTGAGGATTAGGACTACGAGACTGAGGCCCAGAGCGGGAAGTACTACATGCGTGAGCTTATCTGGCGCCATGGTCTGCCCAAGGGTAATAAAGAAGATAACCAAGAAGAAGTCACGGAGCGGCTTAAGTCGAGAGGCCATCTCGCTACTGTATGGTAAGCCTGCCAGGCTAACACCGGCAAATAGGGCACCGATCTCAATAGAGAAGCCAGCCTTGGCGAATACCAGCGCTAGTCCTAATCCCCAGCCAAGTGAGAAGAGTAGGAGCAGTTCCTTACTGCGCTCCAGGGTCTTAGTAAGCAACGGAATAACAAACTTCACTGCAAGGTAGAGGGCTGTTACTAAGGCTACGCCGCGGAGTCCAAGAGTAATAAGGGTTTGTACCGTGTCACCATGGTGTGACTTGGCTGCCAAACCAATCTTGGCAATAGTAGCTACGACATCCTGTAACAACAGAATACCGATGGCGATTTGGGCGTACAGCCGAGTAGTTTCTTTCTTGTCGTTGAGCAGCTTCACGATAATGATCGTGCTGCTCATGGCCAGCCCTAATCCTAATACAAATGCTTCTGTTTTAGAGAAGTTGAGCAGACGTGAGGCAGCATACCCAATAGCCGTAATACTAGCAATCTGCGCCGTGGCCGTAACGAAGACCGTTTTGCCAACCCGCGAGAATGCCTTAAGGCTGAGATCTAGACCGATAATAAACAAGAGTAGGGCAACGCCCATATCAGACAGGCCACTAAAAGAAGCATCGGCGTGAATCAGTTTTAGTACCGACGGCCCAGCAATAATCCCCGTGAGTATATGCCCAATAATCAGGGGTTGTCGAAGCCAGCGCATAATGAGAGCAATACCTGCTCCCAGGGCAATAATGGCGCTAATCTCGTTAAAAACACTACTGTGCATACGATTTTAGAGAAGAACTATCGCTTCCAAGGCTTAGTGGACATACCAACGAGTACTCCACCAAGTACGAGGAACGCAGCACCGAATCCGACAAGCAGTAACTTAATGTCGTCGTTTTCTTGCATAGTACCAATCAAGATAACAGCTACACCACCAAACAAAACTGCAGCGGCAGCAGTCAGTCGACTGTTTTCAGGGGATAAGCCTTTTCGCTTAGCAGTTGTTTTTTTCTTGGTTGTTTTTGCTTTTGTTGCCATTGTTCACCCTTTATGTTTATTGCTTATGCCTAGAGTATATCATAGGTCGCTCAGTGGCCAAGAATAGCTATTGACACGGCTACTAACGCTTATGCTAAACTGTGTACATTCTTTGTGAGCGAACACGTAGTGTTTTAGAGACTCCAAGAAAAACAAAAATTTACAAAATAATAGCTACAGAAAATTTTGAGACGGTTTTTTGTGGCCTAAAAAGAGGGGAAGTTATGGGAATTAAAATAAAAACTATTAGTAGAGGGTATAAAGTGGAAGTCAAAATTAAGCGGCCAGACTGGCAGCAATTTCTGCAGTACTAGGGTGGTGACCGGCGAATGCCGGTCATTTACTATTTTAGGTACTATGCGAAGCTATCTAAACATGTACACATAACTATATAGACAAATAAGCAATAATATGCTAGAATAGTGTTATATGGTTATGTCTCCAATTGAAGAATTCAGCGACCTCAGTGTGGAATTGGCGCAGCGGCGTCAGTTTATGGGTATTCGTTCTGGCGCTGAGGCGTTTATGAACCCTGATACTGCCGAAGTACTCCAGGATATGGAGGCTATGGTGCGTGAACACCCTGAAATTACGCAGTTTTATGCCGGTGCGCTTGACCGCTATACCGGTAGAAGTGAAAAGAAGTTAGAGGCCCAGGCTCAGGCAGATGAAGAACGCAAAGCCGTACTACGCGATCGTATAGATATTATGAGCGACAGCGTGGTTATTGGAGATACTGAAGTTAGGGTATTGAATCAGCAACAGCAACGAGCTCAAAAGGAGAAGAACGAATCTGGTGAACTTATCGTAGATGAGGCCAAGATTTTCTTTAAACTCTTTAGGAAACATATCCCTGCTGAAGATATACCAAAAGCCCTAAAATCAACTAAACCAAAGCCTACTGTGCAAAATGCTGAGCCAGTAATGGCAACTCCAGTGATTACTCTGCCAGAACGACCTGCTATAGAGCTTCTCGCCCGACAACCGGCGCGGACGTTACACCATGATGCAAGCGATGGGCTGGCTGCGCGACGTGCTGCTCGTCTGGCTCGGCAAGAAGCAGCAGAACAAGAGAAGAGCGACTTTACCGACGAGTTAATTACACAGGCACACCGAGTCTTCCTAAACGTTATTGATGAAAAGGGCAGTGTTACTCGCGCTCAAATGGAATCACTATTTAGTGAGAAGTTTGGCCTAGATGATAAGGCAATCACTAAAAAATTAGTTGCTGCTGCATATGCTGCAGAACGAGACCATGACCATTCACTTGTAGTGCAGGTAACTCCAGATAATGGTTCAAAGTTCTTCGCCAAACGTTCTGCTGAAGCATCCGAAGCAGATCAGCAGGAAGCTGTGCCATCTCCGCTAGGGGCCTATTTTGCTGGGAGTGAAGAAGAGTTTGCCCAAAAGTATGGAAAACTAAAAGCATATGATTCACGAGCGATTTATTTTGAAGGCGGCACCGTCTGGCTCAATGAATTAGAGAGCGAGCTACTAGACTACTTTACTCGTACAGGAATTAAGCAGGCGGTGTCAGAAAAGTCAGTAGTTGCAGAACTACAACGCAGCGGATTACAGATCGATAATGCAGAACTGCGCGACTCAGCGAAACTAGTGAATAAACTCGTTGGTTTTGAAGTCTTTCGAACACTTCCCCCAGCTACGCGACATGCTGCAAAGGGCCTCCGTTTGCAGAAAATTGCCTAGGTGTAATGAGTGGCCTATTGTGGCTTTCTGGCCGCATTGGTAATGCATGACATACAATACTTACATGAAGCACTACGTTGTTGGTACTCATGTCCGTAAATCAAGATGGCTTTTGCTATTACTGCCAGTAGTCACCCTGTTAGTCATTGGCTTGCTGCTCGTGTTGCTTGGTGGTTCCGCAAAAGCCCCTAGTACTAGCAGCAACTCTTCTAACGCAAAGCCTACAGTGCAGACAACTTCATTAGAAGGAAGGTACCTGTTTAATGGTACGACCGTCTGGGCGCGGGCTGTCGAACGAGATAGTCGTCGGGCAGACGGTAGCTATGACTACGCCCATCCATTTAGTCAGCTGAGTACTTTTGAACGAGAAAAGTACGACGCCTGGATGACCAGCTTTGAATGCCCCGCCACCAACAATACCGTGCCATTTGCGCTGCAGGTCAGTAACCTGACCTTTAACTGTCGACCAGAATTCTTACCAGAAGCCAAGAAGTACTTCGATATCTTTGACCTAGCCAATAACCATACTGGTGACCAGGGCGGAGCGGCTGGGCTCACCGAAACACGCCAACATCTCAAAGAGGCGGGCGTACAGTATTTTGGTAGCTTCGATCCGGGAGTATCTGAGGATATTTGCGAAGTTATTTCACTGCCAGTGCGGCTGCAGAAGTCAGACGGCAAAGAAGCCAAAGGGAATTTGCCTGTGGCAATGTGCGGTTGGCACTACTTCTTCAGGAAGCCTCTGGCCGGCGAAATAGAGCAGATGAATCAATACGCCAAGGTCATGCCGGTATTCGCCTTTGTAGAGATGGGCACTGAATACCAAGCAAAAGCCAATGCTATTCAGGAAGAAATTGCCCACGCCGTTATTGACCAAGGTCCAGAATTCTTAATAGCCAACAATCCCCATTGGGTCCAGAACACCGAAGTGTATAAAGGTAAGCTTATCGTCTACGCTACCGGTAACTTTATCTTTGACCAGCTTGAACCTGAAGAGCAGCGTAGTGCCAGCATAGCTGTGGATATGACCGTCAAATACGATGCTAATGTCCAGAAGTGGTTGGATCTGGCTAAGGACTGTCAGGCCTACCAAGACGATTGTCTGAGTAAGGCAACTCAGCAAAAGCTATCTAAGGTAAAATTATCTCTCAAATACGGAGTAGTAGCAGGTCAGGGCGGGGCGGGTAAGCTGACACGTAAAGCAGACGCAGCTACGCAGACCGTGGTTGAGGAGCGTATGAACTGGGCAGAGACACTGAAACAACTTGGCCAGTAGTCAAATATATTGTGTGAGATAGTTACCTCTTGTATACTGCTATAAAAGAGATTTATGACGGATTTTATATACCAGCGAGATGGCCGACATGACCATAGTGCTACACAAGATGAGCTAGACGATCTTCTGTTAGATAATTTGCATAACGCATGGTCTAACCAGCAGGATGACGTGCATGTTCTACGTGCGGATATTCTGCAGAAACTTGTAAGGCACGGTGCACTTGGCAAGGTGTTCGGTTGGGTGATTTTTGACCTGACCAGGTCAGAGTCTGGTTCTGTTGCAGTTGCTGATCAGCCAGTGAGTGACGAAGTGCTTCTAATTACTTACCCCGAAGAGGAAGGAAGCCGAGACCGTTATACTAAACTATTGCACCAACAGATATTCAATTGCGACGATAGCAATACGGCTGTAATAACAGAAGAGGCACTAATTGATCACGAAGGTGATTGCTATCACGGTCTAAGAGGTACAGTCATCGGTGAAGATGGTGATACCGGTTCGTCGTACCCATGGTTTCATACCGATGGCCCTGATCTTTTATTAGGAAGAACTGTGTTTGCAACACTACCAACGACGTATGCACTAAAAGCCAATGATCATAGCGACCTTGTACCGTTAATTGGTGAATTGGATCTTGACGACTTCACGAATGCCCAGGATGTAGTTGTCCCAGGGTTGTTCTTTAACAGCGCAGATGCGGCATATAGCTTAGCTAAGGCTATGAACATATTTGAAATGGTTCGACACGAAGAACCCGTTCGCTGTCATAGGCCGGGCTAGATTTACTTACTTTACGTTCTTGATAGCTTCTTCGATGAGCTTGTTGAAGTCGTCGAGAGTCTGCGGGTTCTTTTCAATTTTCTTGCCCTGTAGGAAGAATGTAGGAGTTGAGTTAACGCCTAACTTCACGCCTGCTTCGTAGTCGGCGTTGGTGATGTCGTTAACTTCAGTGCCAGCGTAGTCAGTCTTAAACTTAGCCATGTCTAGCCCAAGTTGCATCGCGTAACTTTCGAAGATAGGGACAACATTAGTGCTCGATTCCCAGCTCTTCTGCTGTTCGTAAAGCAAATCGTGCATTTCCCAGAACTTGCCTTGCATGGAAGCTGCTTCAGCAGCGCGAGAACTAGCTCGAGCATTCTGGTGAATCTGACTTAGTGGGAAGTTACGGAACTGGAACTGGATGTCGGCTTTGTATTTCTCAACAACTTGCTTGACGATGGGGAAGTACGAACCACAAGCTGGACATTGGTAATCCCCGTATTCTACTAATACAACTTTCTTAGCATTATCACCCATGACATGGTTGCTCAGTTTGCTGGTATTACCAGAGTTACTGCCAGTGCCAGAATCTTTTTTAGAAGTTGCTAGATAGATGCCAACGAGGCCTAAAACACACACTA
>ERZ650304.418-NODE-418-length-22992-cov-10.758774_pt1 | contig 22992 bp, 38 predicted proteins | sample MGYA00376240_ERZ650304 | MGnify/ENA primary metagenome ERZ650304 (study PRJEB26733, sample SAMN07839271) | wastewater metagenome | biome: small river; feature: stream; material: water | place: USA: North Carolina | collected 2016-03-01 ... | reverse complement strand
GTGTGCTCTTCCGATCTCTCGTTTCGACCCGTTCCAGCGGGGGCTGGGGAGGACCCGCGGCACTTGGTCAGCGTGTGCGCGTAACAAACTTGATCTCCTGTTCGAGCACGATCGAAAGGCGCTGGGCGATGTACTCGCGCACGCGCTGGTTGACTCGCTTGGTGTTGAACATCTGGGGCACGTCAATGGTGGTGAGCCCCTTGATCGGCAGGCGTTTGCTGCCGACACGCTGGAACACGGTGCGGCCCTGGTTGCCGATGAACGCACCTTTGACCGTGACAGTGCCACCGCTGCGGCGAATCTTGAACTTGAGCTCGGGGCTGCCTTTGCCGCCCTTGACTCGACGACCACGCACAAAGCGAATCAGGTTGAAGCCGCGGCGCTTGCCGTTGCTCGGTGAGTAGAGGCGCGCTTCTAGGTAGAACTTGCCAGCCTTGAACGTGGCCCGATCGGTGCGCAGGTTGTCGTTAGCCTCACGCTTGGTGATCATGAACTCCGCGGCGATCTCAGTGGCCATGCGACCGCGTGCGCCTTCGGTCACTTTGTTCAGCGTGCGGGCCAGCGCCTTGTCGCGTACGTCATCAGCCAACTGGCCGAGGCGCTTGGCGACATCGCCGAAGTTGTGGCGTACGTCAACCCTCATGCTGCTGTCCCGATCTCGCGTTAGCCGGCAATGCGTGGCCGCTGTACGTCCGCGATAATTGGCCGGTTACAAGCACTGCGCGGGCGGTTTCTTCGTCCTCGCGCAGCACCTGCACTTCCGCTGCGGTACCGCCCACAATCGAATACTCGGCGCTGTGGTGGTCGTACCACTCAGCCCACTCCGAGGCAGCATGTTCATGGTCAAACCCTTCAAACACACGGGCGTCGTCTTTGGTCTGGTCTTGATCCGGCCACCACACCTTGTATTTCCTTGGGGTCATCGCTTCCTCCATTGCTCGCGCATCAGCTTTCCAAGTTCCGCCGCGCCGTCGCCGGCAATCGTCATGCCCTCCTTCTGCTGCCGGTAGTCGGCGAGCATCGAGCACTTCGGGAAATCACAAAGCGGCCCATCCACATGCGCACAACTTCCGGCGCTCTTGTCGCGGTACAGGTCGCAGCTATGCACCGGGTCATTGCTCCGGTCAAACAGCCGTTTCAGCCATGCAAACATCGTTTTCTCCTTCAGCCGGCTAACCCGGCGCTCAAGCGGGACGCGCCGCGATAAAGCCGCGTCGCGCCCCTTAGCTATGCGTTAACACTCCACAGCGCGCTCATAACGCGCTGCAGGCTGGCTACTTGGGTGGCATGTGCTTGGTGAATTTAGGGAAAGCCTTTACCACGTTCGCTGTCACAAACTTTCCAATGGATTCGGCTTTGTGGATCTTGTCGTGAAGGTCTGCCGAAACACCAGGGTAGTGGTAGATAGCTCCTGCGCCGTGCTTGAACTGCACAGCCAGGGTGCTGGTTGCCGGGTCGTAGCCGATGGCAGCTACATTCTTGGATTCAACGGGTTTGAGTGGAATGCTGTCGAATGACATAGATAGCTCCTTGGTTGTGGTTAATTGCCATAGGGCATGTGGAGTCCGCCCAGGACATCCCACTTGCGCTCGTTGTGTTGAGTTGGCTCGACCGTCTTTTTTGTGGGGTCAAGCGACTTGTCGTGCAGGCTGATTTCAGCCCTCACATCACGCAGACTCTTGAAGTCTGCGGTTTTGCCTTGCAGTGTTTTGGCTTGCCCGGTGCATTCGGCAAAGCAAAGCCGCCATGACACACCGCGCACCGGTTTGCGATGAATGGTTGCCTCAAGGCAGCCAAGCGGTCCATACAGGTTGACGAAATAGCCGTCGGGCGTCTTGAAATACTTGACCATATCAATCCTCAAATCCGACGCAGTCGGCGATGGATGGGAAATCGGCAACAGAAAAGACTTTTGTTCGGGTGTGCTTAACAACTCGACCGGATGATGCCGAGTGAGTTGTGGATGTCACCTCGATGACAGACTCTGGAAGCAATCGACACCGACGAAAGTCACCATCGGAGACGATGCCAGATGCCATGTGATGTAGCGATCCAGCGCGAGGCGCCGTGAGTCGGCGGCGCTCAGCCGTCAGATCAACGACGATGTCCTTTTGACAGACAACAGCAGGCATCCAGATGACGCCCTCAAGGGTGCCAATGAGCTTTGCGGTGATCATGACCCCCACGCCTCCTGCTTGAAGGATTGCTTTGAGTAGCTGCGAAACAGCTCGTCAAAGGCGCCCGTCAGGCGAGCCCGGTTGTCGCTGTCTGCATGACAGTAAGCGGCTGCAATCAGCCTGGCGAAACCTCCGCCACGCACCTCCATCACATGCACGGCATGGTTGATTTCAGCCTGCGTGAGTGGTGCTGGGTCTGGCTGGGCCACATCGATGGCCAGGGATTCTGTGACTCGTTCACACATGGGCAACCTCCTTGGGTTTGATGATTGAATTAGCGAGCTGCTTGGCCGACATCCGGAACTGCATGCCATCCACGAGTCGAGCCACCTCCCAGCCGCGTCGCTTTCCTGCTTGGCGTAGGAGTCTGTAATCCACCCCGGCATAGGTCACAACCAAGCCCGTCTCGTAAGAGGGTCGGGCTGACATTGCGGCGTGATGCTCTCGCACCTTCTGGCGCCACTCGATGGCATAACCTGTTGGCGCGCTGGCCTTGTCAAGGTAGGTGATGGGGCAGTCGTAATAGCCGGGGCCGACCGTTTCATCCATGTCCTTGTAGCCCCAGCCTTGGTTTTTGCCGCCGCCAGCCATCAGATCCAGTCCGATCCACACCGTGTGACCGGTCTTGGCTAGATACCAGTGGCGACTACCTTTGATGCATGACTGCAGCAGCGTTGTGTTCTCGCCGAAGCGAGCTGGACTGCGCAAGCGGTCGATCAATTCGCGGCGACCGTTCTTGCTTGGGAACATTGCAAATAACCAGCCCATGGTAACCTCCTATCTTTGAATTTGCCAATAAGTCCAGCCGCCGCCACTGATGCGACGGAATAGGCTGGGGTTTGAAAGTCCGCCAGCTTTGTAGAAGGCGGCTTTGCTGCTCCGGGCGCGCCCAATCATGTCAACTCCTCCGGCACTTCAACTGTGGCGCCCAGCTTTGAGGCGACGTAGCAGCGCATGGTTGCGACGAGTGGTGTGGGGCCACATTGCCAGCAGCTTGGGCTAGCCGCACACTCCCAATCTCCGGTGTAGTAGGTGCGGAGCATCAAGCGCTCCCGCTCAATGATCGGTCCGGCTTTTGCCCAAACCGTCGAGTAGGCAAATTTCGAGTTAGCGATCTGCGACTTTCTAAACTCGTCTACGGACACCTTCCAGCCTTCACACTTCGCCACCAGCCAGTCAAGCTGCAAGGTCGTGGCTTCTGATACTTTGATCGTTTTCATACTGATTCCTCCGGCAACTTGGCCTCGTTCCATGTGGTGGTGTTCAAGGCGTCTTGCGCTGACCAAGACGTTAGACCGCCAACCCAGGCATGTACCCTCCCGTCTTCCACTCTGGCAAAGTGACGGGGCACCCAGGCGTGTGCTTCCTCGTCCCTCACCCAAATAGGCGCATCCACAGGCAGGTTTCTGAACTCCTCAAGGTCGTCCCACTCGGAGGTGATGCCCAGGCTCGTTAGGTGTGTAGAGCCGTGCAACGATCCATCAAGGGTGTAGGAATAGACTTCCTCATGGTCGTTAATCCACACCTTTACCACAGCGCACGGCTCAAGGTTGTCCGCGTACCTCCTGAAATTAACGTCCAGGACGGTCGCCTTGTAGCCGCCGAGGGTTTTGTAGCTCTTGCCCAGTTCAAGTTTCATTTTTGACCTCCTGCTTAACCTCGTCCTTAGCCCCGCTCGGCTTAAACGCCACGGCCATCTTGTAGCTGCGTGCAAAGTCCGCCTTGAGTGCGGCTATCGTCGCATCGGACAGCCCGTCAAGGATCAGGACGGGAGAGAGCGCCACTTCCCCGCTCAAAAGGTGCATGGTGACCACCACGCCCGACAAGGTCGACTTGTCGGTTCCCAACCTCTTCAGCGAGTGTTCCGCGTGGTAGTACACATGCGCCTGCCCAGCAAGCGCCGCCTTGAGCTTGAACTCAAGGTCTGCCACCTTCTGTTGAAGGCGTAGGTTCTTCTGTTTCATTTCAGCTCCTTGTGCTTTTCTGTGTAGGCCGAGCTTCTTGCAATAAAGGCCTTGCACTCACGCAGCGTTCCTGATGTGTAAATAATCCCGTTGCGCATCACGTACCAGCCAGTCCCGGGATGGCTGTACTTGCCAGTGCAGTAGGTGGCGTCCATTTAAAGTCCTTTAGCGTTTAAGCCACCGACCCACGGCGGCATTGACGCGGGCAATGCGCCGATCCAGGGCAGCCCACCCATGCATCAGATAGAAGCGCTCCTGCGCTTCGCCAGACTGTCCACAAAAGCGCGGCGCAGACCAGCGATGGATGAAGCGGAAACGCTCTCTTGCCGCCTCGGTGAAGCGCTCGTTTTCAACCAGGCCGAAGCGCTCAACTGACTCGACCTCGCCTAATGTGGCGCCGCCGCGCAGCCAGTTGCTGAGCTGTATCGAATCTTTCATGTTGAGTGGCATGATTTCCTTCTATGGGCAACAGCGCCCGGTACAGCACCCGAGTGGATGCTGTGGCTGGAGCTGTTAGAGCTTTGCAACTTCGACGCCAAGCGTCCACAGTGCACGGTTGAGTGCGGTGTTTTGGTCAATGCCTTTGACCTCGCGAGTCCGCTTGATGGACACGTGGCCAAGTGCGTTTTTGCTGCGACCCAGCAGCCCACCTTTGATCAGGTTTTCCTGGATTCGGTTGAATACCGTCCAGGTGTCGTTGGGCATGTCCGCTTGACGGCGCGGCTGCAGAACTTGCGCAGCCGTCAGCGGCTTGTCTACGGAATCGAAGCGTGCAGCCAGGGCCGCCTCGGCGAATGCAAGTTGCAGCGGCTTGTCGAGCTGGCGAGACTTCATGAGCTCAATGTCCTGACTGACGACATCGAACTCATCCACAATGCGGCAGGCTACATCGATCACATCGCCCACGGCGTTGCCTGTGTGTCGGATCTTGTGCGTTGTATCTTCTCGCCCCACTACCAACCCGTTGGAGCACACCAGGCGAAAAATGCCAGCGCTCATTTCGTAAGCGCTTGAGCCATCGTGGCTGTTTTTGAGCAGCACCTCACGGGCTTCGGTGGCGGCGAGCTGGTCTTCGCGGCGGAAGCGAATCAGGTGCTTGCCGAAGTTGGCTTTTTCGCTGTCGCGGCACCCTGCCTGCGTCGCCTTGACAGGCAAGAAGCCCGCCTTCATCAGGCCATCGATCACGTCAATGGTTGGAATGTGTGTGTAGCGATCCGAGCGACTTTCGTGCTTGCTGAGTGCAAATGCGCCAGGAACGGCGCGGATCAGCTGCTCACGGCTCAAGACGCCGCGATAACCCAGACCGCCGTTTTGAATGCGGTGCTGACTGGGCGCATAAGAAGAAGTGGTGGCTGCAAGCATCATTTACTCCTGTGGTTGACGAACAAACAAAAAAGCCCTCATACGGAGGGCTCTTGTGTTTGCGGCCCGTGACGTGGGCCTGACGTTGTGGATCAGTGCATCCGCTGGGCGTCGTATTGCGCCTTCATTTCTTCAGCCTTGTGCACTGCGTCGTCATAGCTGCCAACCAGGCCTTCGCGGCCATCTGGCGTCATCACGCCCCAGACTGTGGCGCATGCCACTTCACGGGCATAGACGACGTATGGGTATAAGCCGCCAGCGCTGTGACGTTGCACGCTGGAGCCGTCGGGGAGGTGGCCTTGGTAACTCATGCTTAAGTTCCTTGTGGGTTGATGTATCGAACCACCGTGCCGCCCAGTCGGCGAGCCCGGTCGGCGGCTTCGGTCTGCGTGAACAGCGTGGCCTGCGTGATGCTGCGGGCGCCGCCATTGCGTCCGCCACGAGCGCTGAAGTAAGTGCCGCCCGGCAGGGCGATGACGTAGGTCAAGTGCATGGTTGATGTGCTTTCATTAGGCATGGGTGACGATCTATTGCCGGGTAGTGCATGCGGCCCTCGACGAGAGTCATGAGCCCTTGGTTGACTTGGTCCACGATGCCGTTGTTGAACAGCAGCCTGATGGCGTGTGGCTTCCAGCCCGCAGCCAGCATCCTGGCGCGCTCTTCTTCAAAGTAGGCCGAGTCTTTTTTCATATCAGATCCGATCAAAGTGGTCCGCGATCTGCTTGCGAGTCGCGGTGTGTGGAAGGTGGGCCGCGCCGTAGTAGACCCAGGCGCTGTCGATGAGGCGGCGGTGCTCCCAGATGCGGCCATGCACACCATTGGCGGTAGACATGTGGCGTGGGATGTAGCGGTCCCGCTTGAGGGTGAATTGGTTGGTGGCCATGGAAACCTCCTTGTGGTCAGGGCTCGTTGTGAACCCTGGCTCCAAGCCCCTCTTACGAAGGGAGGGATGGAGTGGGTGTCGCTTAGCTGTGCCGGACCCCCGGCTGACCCACTCCGCAGGCATATTCCGGTTAGCCGGTTCCTGCTGGCACGCTTAAATCAGCGTGCTGTTTTGGTTTCCCTGGCATCGGGTGGGGCATTTCGCTTGCCACACCCACATCTCGTTCGGTTTGCTCGATTCCCATCCGGGGAGCAGCGCCTACTAGCCTTAGCGAGGCAGCCAATTTAATTACCCGCTCGGCTGAGGCGGGGTCGGCGTTTTGGCTGCCTTTCGATCCGGCGATGCGGCGTCGATGGGGATGAATTATGCCGAACGGTGTACGACATGTCAAATTGACCGCCAATAAACGGAAAACTTTCTCGACACCCCTAAAGGGGTGAATAACCACACGATGCAGTCGGGTATTAAATCCAGCCTCGCGCGATTTGCGCGTGCCGCGTGATCGCATTCGCGAACATTCGCGAACATTCGCGAGAGCTCGCGAGGGCTCGAATATGCTCTCGCACGGGTTTTGCGCGTGTTTTTCCACGCCCGCCTGTGGATAACTATTCAGGCTGTGGAGAACATTGACAAGAGTTGAGAATGCATCGCAATTGCCTTGTAAGTCATTGAAAATAAACAAATCAAAGCTTACAGATCGGCGAAAGTTATCCACATTCGCGAGGATTCGCGAGGATTCGCGAGGTTTCGAGAATCCTCCTCTGCGGATCAAGGAAGGGATCAAGGATCAAGGAAGGGATCAAGGAGGGGATCTTTGCGCATGCGCGCGACCCGCTCGCCTGTCGTCCGGTTGCTTTGGGTCACTGGACGCGCACCTGCTTGCAAAATTTTTTCTTGCTGCGCTTGCGTATGCGTATGCTGTATGGTAAATTCGACGAATGGCAATTAGGAAAACAACTTTAGCCGCAGCGATCAAGCCTCCACGGGTATCCGAGGATGAGGAGCAGGCGAATTTGTTTGCTTGGGCCGGGCTGGCAGAGCGCACCTTGCCTGAGCTTCGGTTGATGTACGCCGTGCCAAACGGCGGACATCGGCACAAAGCGGTTGCCGCAAGGCTGAAGGCGACTGGCGTGAAAAGCGGTGTCCCAGATGTAGTTTTGCCGGTGGCGCGACACGGTTACCACAGCCTGTACATCGAGATGAAGGCTATGGATGGCCATGCGTCAAAAACCCAGCGTCAGTGGATTGAGGACCTTGCATGCGAGGGTCACAAGGCAATTGTTGTGCGCGGTTTCAAGGAGGCGCGAGATCAGATCGTTGCGTACCTAAAACCATGAGCATCTACTGGCAGTCACCCAGATTCTTCAAGCGAGCCGGACTATTCCTGCGTGTGGGCAGTCGGCGAATCAGAATTTTTCCAGCGAGGATTTTCAATGGCTAGCAAGCCCAAAGTTACCGCTCGGCGCAAGCCCGTTAAAAACCCCAAGATGGCACCAGTGCTCTTGAAGTCGTTTGACCCAGACGATCTCATGGCGCTTCTGCTGGCTCGAAGCAGCGCCCACTTGGAAGAAATTGCCGCCCGAGAAATTACCGGCCATGTGCGGTTGTCTACGGGTTTGCCTGTCGATTGCAGGGAGAGCCCTGGTTCGGTGTCGGCAACCCCATCAGGCGCAGACGCCACGCAAATTGGCGGTGATCACTACAAGACCATGGGTGATGCGCAGCCATGGAATGTGCTGCAAGCCTGGCTGACTCCCGAAGAGTACCGTGGCTGGCAAAAGGGTGTGGTCATCGCCTACCTGGCGCGCGAGCGCCAAAAGGGTGGAGATGTGGACATCAAGAAGGCCATGCACCACCTGCAAAAACTTGTCGAAGTGACCGAGGGCAAATCAGCATGAGTGTCCAAATCCATGCCGATGCCACAAACTTTGAGCACCAATTCAACGATGTGGATGAGTATGTTGCATTTCGTCGCGATGAGGGCGGCCTGGAAGATGGCGACACCTTTGAGCTGGTGCGGATGGATGTCGTGTCGAAGACTAAGTACCAAATGCAAGACGGGCAACCTATACCGATTGAGATTGCCTTTCCGGATGCTAGCGGCGTTCCAAATGGGGTTGGCGAGTGAATGACGCCCGCTCCACGCGGGAGCGCTACCTTTCGGCGACAGATACCTCTGACCTGCGCGTGATGGCTGATCGCATGTGCGCTGCAGACCAATTGCTGGCGGCTGCCTATTCGGCCAGCGGCAGTCCGAGAAAAATGCTGGCGTTGGATATTTGGCGACTGCGGGCGACGCGAAGTGCTGCAGGCGCGCGAGAGATTTCGGAGCGACTGGCGAGCCTGGTGATGCATCGGTCGCGCAAGGGTCGCCATGGCGCACCCAGGATTTCGAGAATCCAAGCCAAAGACATGTCGATGGCGGTGCTGAAGTGGTGGCAACTGCCTACGTGCCCGACCTGCCTGGGGCGTGGTCACCCAGTGATTCCCGGGACGCCCGTGCTGGATGAGTCGCGCGAGTGCCATGACTGCAGAGGGACTGGCACCCGCCCGTTGGAGCGGTTGGTGCGGCATGAGTTTGTGGAGCATGCCCGCTGGATGGCGTCCGAGATGGATTCGTTGGCGTCGATTGTGTTTGATGACATGGCCAGGCGATTGAGAAGAGAGATGGATTTTTGAATGCCCCGCGCTGCGCGACCTCAGTCGCGTCCATCCAGGGGGAAATGGGTGGGATTGAGAACCTGGGCTGGCACGGGTATTGAGGAGCCAGTACGGCGGCGCAAGCTGCGCGGGATAACGTAACCCGCCATGGTGATCCTGCGAAAGCGGATGCTGCGATTGAAAGATCTCGACCTGCGCTAGTCGCTCATAAACGGTGACGAGCAGTGCAGCGAGTAGCAGGGCCATCATGTGTGCCACTAGCCAGGGCTGGCACCCTGGTCGACGAACCCGGGTCTGCCAGGATCCGGCTCATCTCGAACCTTCGCGTCAGATGCGCGCGGGGAAGTGGTGGCACACATGATGGTTGCCAAGGGAAACGAAGCGGAAATCATGGGTCGACCGGAAACGACTTGTGATGGATGGACTGGAGTACCGAGGGCAGGCTATCCGAACCTGCATGCTGTGACGCGAGTACGCCAATTGGGTCAATGCGAACAGTACCGGGCATGCAGGATGCCGCCGGGTCGAGCCGGCACTGTCAACGAATGCGCCCGAAGCCATGCCGAAAGGGTGGATCCGAGGGGTAGACCGCCGCATTACCCAGGCGGGCGGCAGGTGGAATCCCTGCTTTTTTAACCACAGGAGCAAGACATGAGTGAGTTAACCGCAGAGCAGCGAATCAAGCGCCAGATCCTGATTGATGCTGACTTGCATGCCAAGGACGGTGTCCGCATTGAGATCACCGCCGACAACGTGGACGAGCTATTTGAGGGCGCGAAGGGTGATGACGGCTATGGCCTACAAGACGACATCTGTGCATTTCGCTGCTCTGGCACCGACACGCCAGAGATCCCAACGCCGCACAGTCGTCACTACGAGGCTGACTCTGTCGCCCGCAAGCTGGATGACGGCACCTGGGTGGGCTGGATTTACTGGCATGGCGGTGGCAAGCATGGTGAGCCGGGGGCTATTGATTGGATGGGAAGTGCCTACGAGCTGGATGTCCAAGAAGAGGAAAAGCTCGTGGTCGTCCGCACATTTTCCGTTCGCGCCTCAGTTGCAGGGTAGCTCGCGTATGCAGTCGCCGGATCTCGCGAGGTTTCGCGAGGTTTCGCGAAAGCGCGAGAGGCGTGAAGGTCCCGTCGAGAGGGCTCTTGCGCAAATTCTTACTTTGGGTTGAGGTGTTTATGACTGAAAAATTAGACCTGGATGCGCTGTTTGAAAAGCATGAAGATGAGTATCTGAAATTTGAGCGTATTGAGGCGCCACTGAGTGCGTGCCCGGATCTTGCGGCCTTCATGTTGCTGGACAAGCTGGCGCCAGAGTTTTCACAAGGTAAGCCCGGCGAGCGCATGGGCATGATCTCGGCTGCTGGTTATGGCGAGATCTACCTGCAGACCGACATTGAAACCCTGGCGGAAAAGGCAACCGAGGCGGACATCATTACCCTAATTCGTTGCGGCGTGCGCCTGGATGTGGGTAATGTTTGCTTGGCTATGTTTGTATAGAGGGATGCGTTATGAAATTATTTGTGTTTTTTATCCTTGCACTCACCCTTGCTGCCTGTGGCAATGACCACCCGCCGCAATATGCGCCGCCCACACCAGCCCCAGCGGTGCAGTCAGCGCCAGCCGTTCAGCAGGCGCCCGCGCCTGTGATTGTGCAGGCCGCGCCCGCGCGGTCTGGGTCCGGGTTTATGGAGATGGCCGGGGCGGCCATGCTGGGCAACATGGCTGGCAACGCACTGAGCGGCGCTCTGGGCGGGGCTCGTCAGGCAAGTCAGCCAGCGGTGATTGAGCATAAAACCATCATCAACAAAACGGTGGTTGTGAAGTCTGATCCGCCCAAGCTGCCAGTCGCCCCGCCGTCGCAGGCTTTGTCGCCAGCCAAGCCCGCGCCTGTGATTGCATGGCAAAAGCCGGTGCCAGCACCTGCGGCGCAGCCTGCCGCCAAGCCAAGCGCGTCATACGCCAGCACAAAGGTGAGTTCAGGTGGTGCTGGAGGTAGAAAGTGACGGATCGGTTTGAAGGCATTGTTTGCGCCGGATTTACCTCGTCTGGCGATGGTGAGATCCTGGTGCACGCCACGGCGCCTTTGCCCCAGCCGGTCGGTAAGGATGAATCCTTTCGGCGCGACTTGATTGCCCTGCTCAATAGGCATGGTCGAGAGGGTGGGAGCGATACGCCGGACTTCGTCTTGGCCGCCTATTTGCACGGCTGTCTAAATGCGTTTGATCAGGCGGCTCGCGCCAGACAGGCCTGGTATGCGACAGACAGGTGAGGCGAGGGCGAGTGAGATTGAATGAAAATAGTTGTTGAAAAGCCAGAGCGCATCGCATATATTCCCGGCCAGCAACCAGAGGCCGGGTGTTCCGGTCACAAAAACAAGCGGCAAATTCGAGGGAATTGCTCGCTTTGAAGAATCATCACATCAGCGGCGGCGTTGAAGGAAACGCAGCAGAGCAGGACTGGGGCAGCAATAGACGAAGTAGCGGAATCACCAGTAGGCAAGATCGCATCAAACCGAAGCAGGAAACTACGATATGTCCATGTTGACGCGGAGCACCAGAGCCGGAATCAAGCCCGGCCCGCTGATGTGATGGTGCAGCAACATAAGGGGCCGCTCCCAGTGGCTATGCGTTTTGCTACCGAATGACATGGCGCACCCATTTACGACTGATCACCGTAAAGAGGTTCGGCAAAAACAATCGGAATGGGGCGCCATCAACCATCGCGCATGCTGATTGCGACCCCTTTGAGAAACGCGGTGATCTCTTTGATTTGGGTCCGCAGCAGTCAGCAGCCGTGATGGTTGTAGCGCTGCAACTTTCATAGCGCCGTGAGCGAATTTACGGAGTAGAGGAACTGCCTCGAAAGTCGGACACTACGGTAGAGCCACTGGGGCCGCTAGGCAGTCAAACCCAGAGACACCTCGGAGAGTACGAGGACCATCAAGACTGTCAACTGCAAAATGCGGGCGCCCACGGCCTGCTCGTCGTGGGACGGTAGTTGTTGACAGCTTTGATGGTTAAGCGCGCCGTTTTGCGTATGATCATGGAATACTGGTCGCCATCAACCGCAAGAAGTGTGATGAATTACATAATTGGCTTCAAGAGTGGGGCTTGCATTACTATCCCAGTGGCGGACGGAGAGAAGCTTGTGCGCGACCTTATTGCGTGCCTCCAGGCGGCAAAGTCCCCAGTGGCGCCGAATTGGTATTGCGAATCAAAAATTATGATCAACCTCTCTGATGTGTCGTATGTGACACCCGAGAAGTGGTCGTTCCCATCTCCTAGTTAAGCCCTGACATTCCAGCAAAGGCCCACGTTCACCGCGGGGCATTGGGTGTCGGGGCTTTTTGTATGCGGGCGTAGCTCATCTGGCAGAGCATCAGTCTCCAAAACTGAGGGGTGCGGTTCGAGTCCGTGCGCCTGTGCCATTCTCAAATCCGTCAAGCAACTAACTCCGGCGCATTCTCAGGGCGCCACGGGGAAGGTCAAGGCGGCCCAGGCTGATGTCGGGCAAGACATCGCCAGCGGTACGGGCCGGTGGATGCTCTCACTCCAGGGACGCCACCGGCACCGCCGCACAGATTTACGGTTGTCTCCTGTGAAGGGTTCATCCCTGAACATTGCCCGCCCTGGGTGACCAGGCGGGCTTTTTTATTTCAGAGGTCGGATGGCTGATGTGATTGATCTAGCCAAAGCCAGGCAAGAAAGGACGCTGCATATCTCTGGTGTGGCCTATTGCATGGCCTGCGACCACGAATGGACGGGTGCCTGGCCTCTTGGGGTGACCGAGTTGGAGTGCCCTGAGTGCAAGAGCATGAAGGGGCGAAGCAAGTTCACCGTGAGTCCGCCGCCCGACTCGATGGCGTTTACGTGCGCATGCAAGAACCAGCACTTTTTGCTGCTGGATGGCCGAATTCACTGCCCAAATTGCGGCAATCAATACAACTATGCAGACCTGGGGTAACCGGGCGCACAGGAGAATCATGGATACAGATAAGCAGATCAAAAGTGACGAACCCAAGCCCCCTGAAGGGCAAGCGAGCATCAATGATGCTGAGCCAGACTTCCTGGCTGGATCCAAGGCCTGCGACCTATCTGGCGAGGGCGCTTGCGAGAGTTGCCAGTGATGTCTGAAATGCAGCCGCACCAGCAAAGGGTTATCGGCGAGAAGGCCGAGTTGGACGAAAGGCTGCAGAAGCTGACCGCCTTTCTGGCGTCGCCAGCAGGCAGAGAGGTTGACGACGATGAGCGTTACCTTTTGCTGAGGCAGGCCTCGTTTATGGGCAACTACAGTGATACGCTGGGTCGGCGGATCGCCTTGTGGGAGGCGAAGAGTCGTGGCTGAGACGGCTTACATCTCTCCGCATGATGCTGGCGCACTTGCCTGGAAGGCGTTCAGCGAATTGATCAGGTCAGATGCCGGTCTGCAATTCCATAAAACGATGAGCCCATTCCGAGAGGCTGCAAAGCAGCACTACTTGGAAACGGGTAACGCAGATTATTCGCGGGTTGTTGCGGCATTCTTGAGGGGTGGATCTCACTGTGGCTGAGAAGACTCCGCGCAAGGTGGTTGACTGGACGATTGTCGAGAAAGCGTACCGCGCTGGCATTCGCCCATTAAGAGACATTGCCAGTGAGCACGACATCACTGAGGCCGCCATTCGCAAGCATGCGAAGAAGGAGGGTTGGACTCGCGACCTGACGGGGCGCATCCAAGCCAAGGCTGAAGAGAAGGTACGCAAGGCGGAGGTACGCAAGCTTGGTTCGCAAGAATCCAAAATGGACCCAATCACCGAGAAGCAGGTGGTTGAGGCCAACGCAGCCGTTCTTGCGGAGGTGGATATTGCTCAGCGAGGCGACATCAAGCTGGCCATGGTAGTCAGTCGCGGTCAGTTGGAGGAATTGGCTGCCATCAGCAATCCAAAGTTTGCCCAGTTACTTGAGGAGTTGGCGGTCGAGTTTGATCGGTCCACAGACAGGCAGGCCGACAAGCGCAACGAGTTGTACCGCTACATCATCAGCCTGGCTGGCCGGGTAAAGATGTCCAAGGAGATTGCCGCTTCGCATGGTGTTTATGTTCCGCTGCAGCGCCGCATCTATAAGCTGGATGACGAGGCGGACAAGAGCTTGGCTGAGGTGGACTTGCTGCTCAAGAAGATCAATGCCGAGGCAGTATGAGCGGCGGCTTGACCAACGAAGAGCGCGAGCTTGCGCTGCGACGGGTGCGCGCAGATTTGCTGGTGCATATTGCGCACTGCGCGAGGATTAAGGATAAGTCGGGAAGGGTTGTTCCTTTTCATTTGAACCGCGCTCAGCGCTACGTCCACCAGAGGCTGGAGGAGCAGAAGGCGAGAACGGGCATGGTCCGGGCGCTGATCCTGAAGGGTCGGCAGCAGGGGGTGTCAACTTATATTGGTGAGCGCTTTTATCACCAGGTGACCACGTGGTCCAAGAGTGCGTTCATTGTGGCGCACGAAGACAAAGCGACCACCAACCTGTTTAAGATGGTGAAGCGCTACCAGGATCACAATCCGCTGGCGCCAAGCACCCAGAATTCCAATGCCAAGGAGTTGATCTTTGGCGCGATTGATGCTGGCTACAAGCTGGCAACAGCAGGGACTGACGATGTTGGGCGGTCTAACACAGCCCAATTGATTCATGGCTCGGAGTTTGGCTTCTGGCGCAACCCGCAGATGCACCTGGCCGGTCTAGGTAACACGGTGGCTGATTTGCCGGGGTCTGAAGTGATTCTGGAGTCCACTGGTAATGGAGTGGGAAACGCCTTCCACTTGATGTGGCAAGAGGCCGAGGCAGGGCGTGGTGACTTCATCGCGATCTTTGTGCCTTGGTTCTGGCAGGACGAGTACCGCGCTCCTCTCAAGCCTGACTTCAAGCTGGAGGCTAAGGATGTTCTGTATCAGCGGGCCTATGGCCTGGATATGGAGCAGATGCAGTGGCGCGCGAACAAGATTTCGACTTATGGCCAAGGCTTTGAGTGGCTGTTTGACCAGGAGTATCCAGCTACCGCTGCGCTGGCTTTCCAGAGCAGTACGCAGAACCCGCTGATCTCGCCCAACGCCGTGATGGCGGCAGTGAATAGCGACTTTCGTGATGCGAATGCACCGCTGATCATTGGCTGCGACCCGGCTGGCGATGGCGTGAACGACGCCGACAGAACAGCCATCGCTTTTCGTCGTGGTCGTATGGTGTTCCGGATCGAGTACCACGACAAGCTGAACACCATGCAGGTGGCTGGCAAGCTGGCCGAATACTGGCGCGATATGCAGCCAGACGCTATTTTTGTGGACAAGGGCGGCTTGGGCGCGGGCGTCTTTGACCGTCTGACTGAATTAAACATCCCTGTGATCGGGGTGAATAGCGCGACCGCTGCAAATGACAGCGAGCGCTACGAGAACAAGCGCGCTGAGATGTGGTGGCTGATGAAGGAATGGTTTGATGACCAGCCCAACCGGATCCCCGATGACTCGGCACTGATCAGCGACATCACCGCGCCTCAGCCCAAGGTGAGCTCCAACGGCAGAAAGCTGCTGGAAAAGAAAGAAGACATGAAGAAGCGTCAGGTGCGCAGCCCCGATGGCGGCGATGCCCTGGCCCTGACTTTTGCCGAGCCCATCGGCTTTATGGGTCAAGTGAATCGCGCGCACAACGTTCGGCGCGAGGCAACCACAACCGCCGGGTACTGAAAGAGCATTATGGAAAATCCAGATCAAGACGCATACACAGCAGAGTGGAATAAGGGCGAGGACTCGAAAGAGGTGTCGCCTGCCGTCAGTGCTGTGACTGAGGCGGCAAAGGCGGCGCGCGAGGCGGAGAGCAAAGAGTACGCCGAGGCACATGCTGAATTGTCGTTTGCCGATGCGCTCCGGGAAGCCAAGGATGCTGGCCAGGACAAATTTACATTCAGCGGCAAGGAGTATTCGACCAGTTTGTCGAATGACCGGGCCCCTGTAAAACCGGCGGCCAAAGTGGCTGCCAAGCCCGTGGTCAAGCTTGTGGCTTCCAAGGCTCCATCCGCCCCGGAGGTGCCTGTTGAGAAGGCGTCCGGCCTGGCTTTGCCAGAAGCTAAGCCAGAGGTTAAGGCCGAGGAGCCCAAAAGTCTGGTCAAGTCCCTGGTGACGCCTGTCAAGGACATCAACACAGTTGAAGGCGCCAAGAATGCGGTGCGCAACACGGTGGATGCTGTGAAGGGCGTCGCCAAGGCCGCCGTGACACCCAATCCAGACCTGAACAAAGGTGATGGCATCAAGGCTGTCGCCGGTAGCGTGGTCGATGCTGCCAAGCGCTTTGGAAAGTGGGCTACCACACCCATGAGCAAGGATTGATCCATGAACGTCGGCGAACTTATCCTTGCGCTATTCAATGCGCGCACGGCTGCACATGTTGCTCATCTGCAGACAAAAAGCTTTGCTGCACATGTGGCGCTGAATGAGTTCTATGAGGGCATTGTGCCGCTGGCGGATCGCTTTGCCGAGGTGTACCAGGGCTGTTATGGGCTGATCCCTTTTGGTGGCTCAAGCTTCAAGCTGGAGAGAGACCCCGTCACGATGCTGAAGGGGTTGAAGGCATCTGTTGAGGCCTACTGCGCCGGGGTGGAGAGCCAGGCGCTGCAGAACATATTGGCCGAGACGGTCGAGCTGATCGCCTCGACTCTCTACAAGCTACAGAACCTGAAATGACGATTGCCAATCAAATCAGCGACGAAGTTGAATTCGCCGCTGTGGCTAAGCATGTCTTCGCCGCAGATGAGTCACTGCCCCCGCCAATCAGCGTGCTTGGGCCCGACCTGCTGGCCGAGTTCACCCGGGCTGAGCTGGAGCGACGGCTGACAGAGGACCGCTGGCTCAAGGACTTACGTCAGTACCGCGGCATCTACGACCCCGAAATCCTGTCCAAGATTGGGCCTGTGCGCTCCAAGGCCTTTGTTCGCAAGACGCGCGTGAAGGTGAAGACGGTTGATAGCCGTGTGGCCGACTTGCTGTTCCCCGCGGGCGCAGAGAAAAACTGGTCAGTCGAGCCAACTCCCAAGCCAACGCTGTCTGATGAGCAAAAGGCTCAGATCATCCAGCAGTTGGAGGTGGTGGCCGCCCAGGCGCAGCAGGCGGCAGAGCAGGCTGGGCAGGGCGCTGCGCCAATTCAGTTGACCGAAGAGGTTGTGAATCAGGCCGTTAAGGAGGTTGCCAAGAAGGCTGCCGCGGAGATGTCCAAGACGATTGATGACCAGTTGACCGAGGCGCGCTACAAAGAGGTGTGCGTCAAGGCCATTCACTCTGGCCACCTTTACGGGACCGGCATCATCAAGGGACCGCTGGTGGAGCGCAAGGTGCGCACGTCTTTTGTAAAAGAGGACGGCAGATGGGTTACCCGTAGTGAGGCTTACCTGGTTCCGTTTGTGGACTATGTGCCTTTGTGGCGCTTTTTCCCGGACATGGCCGCTAGCACGCTGGAGGATTGTCGCTATGTGTACGAGCGGCACCTGTTCACAGCGTCTGACATGGCGGATCTGGCTGAGCGCAGGTCGTTCAACCGACAGGCGATTGTTGAGTACCTGAAGACACATCCGCAGGGCGAGATCCGTACGCGGTATGTGGATAACGAGCTGAAGGTTATTGGTGACCGGCAGGCAAACCAAGGGAGTGCCGCGGGTCAGTTCGAGGTGCTGGAGCGATGGGGCTGGTTGCGCGGCGAGCAGTTGAAGCAAGTTGGCATTGATGTTCCGGATGACCGCGTTCATGAGAGCTTCTTCTCGAACGTCTGGCTGCTGCCCAATGGCGAGATCATTAAGGCCGTACTGCAGCCGATCAATGGTGTCACCTGGCCGTACCACATCTACGCCTTTGACAAGGATGAGACCAGTCTGTTTGGCGAGGGCTTGGCATCGATCATGCGCGACGATCAGACCATGCTTAATGCGGCGGTCCGACTGATGCTTGACAACGCCGCCATCACGTCAGGCTCGATGCTGGAAGTGACCCCGACATTGTTGAGTCAGTACGACTCAATCGATGAGGTTGCCCCATGGAAGGTTTGGGTGCGCAACAACCAGAACCCCGGCGCGCCTGCGGTGAGGTCCATTGATTTGAAGAGCAATTTGCCAGACCTGACGGCCATGGCAAATATGTTTGAGGCAAACACCGATGAGGTGACTGCCATCCCGCGCTACATGACGGGTGAGAATGCCACCAATGGCGCGGCAGCAACATCAAGCGGCATGTCCATGCTGATGGGTGCGGCCAACATTGTGATCAAGGATTTGGTGACGAGCTGGGACGAGGGCGTTACACGCACATTCCTGCAGGCGATGTACCGCTGGAACATGCAATTCAACCCGGATAACGCCATCAAGGGCGACTTTGATGTCAAGGCCAGGGGCACTGCAAGCTTGGTGGCCAAAGAGGTTCGCGGTCGCCAGCTCAATGAGTTTGCGGCAATGACGGCCAACCCAATGGATGCGCCGTACATCAAGCGTGATGTGCTGAACCGCCAGCGCGCCGAGGCCAACGAGCTTGGCGACGTGGTAAAGACAGAGGACGAGGTGAAAGCGGAGCAAGCCAATGGCCCTCTAGCTCAGCAGGCCCAGTTCCAGGCACAAATGCAGCAGATTCAGCTGGCGACGGCTGCTGCGCAGTTGGCCAAGGTTGAGGCTGATGCGCAGCTGACCGCCGCCAAAACAGCGCTTGCAAAGGTCGAAGCCATTGACCGCAAGGTTGAGGCGATCTACGCAGCCTTGCAGGCTGGCGGCGTTGCGGTGCAGAGCCCGCATGTTGCTCCAGCGGGCGATGAGATCTTGCGCAGCGCAGGGTTTGAGGACGAGACGCCGGATCCAGCCATCTCGCAGCTCATGCAGCAGCGCGTGCAGGGCGGGGCACAGGCCCCCATGGGTGCAATGAACCCAAACCCGGGCAATCCTGCACCAGCCACTGGACATGTGGGCGAGCGCCAGGGTATTGAAACGGTAGGCATAGATTGAGCGAAGACCAATACCTGCGAGCACACCAGGCGCTGATCGGGACCACCGAATTGGTGACTGCTTATGTCGGATCCGATACCAGTAAAGCGGCTGTTGCCATGCTCGACATGCTGATCGCTGTCTATTGCATGGATTTGATGAATGTGACACCAGCCGATCTGCTGCCAAAGCAGGCGGCCATCAAGCAGGCAATGGCCATTCGCAACCTGCTTGCTGGCGACAGTAAAGAAATTCCAAAGATTTGAGGTGACCCTATGAGTGATTACACCCTGATTCCTGACCGCTGGACCCCGGTAACCCCCAGCGACTCAGCAACATTCCCTGCAGCCATGGCAATTTATGTCGGCAATGGCGGCACGGTGGTTGCGGCTGGCATCGACGGTCAGGTGGCATCGTTTATTGCCCAGGCTGGCGCATATCTTCCGGGGCGCTTCACAAAAGTGATGAGCACCGGCACCACAGCATCCGGCATTGTTGCCTGCTACCAGCGCTGATCATGCTTGGTATTGGAGTGTCCCCGTCGCTGATTCAGCTGCAGAGGACTGGCGTCGCGTCAGCCTTTGATGCGTCATTTGTCACGGGCGCGTCAACAGCCATTGGCAGCTTTTTGTCGATGGTCCGCACCACCCGCAGCACCCTAGCCACGCAGATAGGCCCTGACGGAACCTTGCAGTGGGGGCCGCATAACCTATACGCTGAATCTGGCGTTCTTGTCACGCAAGGCGTAGCAGTTGCAGCAGGCAGCTATATCGTTAGCTTCTCGGGTACTGGGTCGGTCACATTGTCCGGTGCCGCAACAGGCACGATCAACGGAACAGGCACCGAAAATCGGGTTTATCTGCTTGTCTCCACTACGGCAGGCACCCTCACAAGCACGGTCACGGGCAGCGTCACAAGTGCGCAGCTTGAGACCGTGACTGGCACCAACCGCACAACGCCAAGTGACTATGTGGACAGCACGGTGAAGAACCGCACCCAGTACTCAAATGACTTTGTGAGCGGTGGGGCTGGCTGGGCAAAGCCAGCGGTCAATATGTACCCTGCGGCATCCACGCTGGCAGACGGTACGCCAATGACACTGGCTGTGGCGACTGCTGCAAGCGCACAACATCAGTTTTACGTTGCTGCTGCGGCCATCTCTGGTGTAGCCACTGGTCAGATCATGGCCCGTGATGGTGGCGCTCGGTACATACAAGTTCTGAGCGCAGCCGTGTCAGATCAGTACGCAAACTTCGACCTGCAAACGGGCGCTGTGACCGCAAAAGGTGCTGGCTGCTTGTGGGCTGGTGCTGTATGGATCAATGGAGCTTGGTGCTGCTCAGCACAGTTCAATGGCACAGCGGCCACGTTCTACTATTCGTTGGCTAACAGCCCGACCGCTGGATGGTTGCCCACGTTTACGGGGGATGGTCTCAATGGTGTGTATATCGCCAACGCCTGCACATTGCCAGGGACGGGAAAACCTGACGGGGCAGGCGGCTATTTGCCAATCCCGTACTTCTACAACCCAGCCGCAGCCCCAAGCGTAGGGCCGATCTACGCTCAGCGCACGGACTATGACGTGAGCACGGTTAGCGGGATTGGGCCGAATCTTGTTACAGACCCCACTGTTAGCCTGACTGGGTGGGCGTCTGGAGCATCGCTCACCTCAACAAGAGCGGTGGTGAACGGAGAATTTCAGGTCACCTCGACCACTACGTTTGGTCGTCAAGTATTTCAGTTCCCCACTGTTGCCAATAACGCCTACAGGGTGTCAGGCTCATGTCGTTTGCTGTCCGGAAATTTTGCTTACATTGCTGTCTCTCAGGCGGGTGGGGAGCTAGACGATGCGATCCTTGGCACCACAGCTTCTTCCGATTACGCCGATTACTCCAAGGTGGTTGTAGCTAATGGCTCTACCTTAAAGGTCTGCTGCAGTCTTAACAGTCTCGGCGGTGTTGGGGCATTCCGCAACATCGTCGTCCAAGAAGCCTTCTCAGGCGCGATTGCTGGTTATGGGCCTGAGCTTGCTGCAACAGCGTCATGGTCAAGTGGTGGCGGGACAGGTTCGTCATTTACGATCACTGGCGATTCGCTGACAGGAACATCGTCAACTGGCTCCAATGTGATCGCCTCAAAGACATTGGCTACGATTCCTGGCCGATCCTATTTCATGATCGGCACCATGAGCGATCTGAATAGCGGTTCAGCGTTGCGTCACACAGCTAGAGGAACCGTGGTGCTTGATGGGGCTGGATACTCAGCAACGTCCAGAACCTCTTTTGGCGTTTTCGTCGCCTCTAGTACAAGCACGGTGGTTGAGTTTGTTGGGGGGGCCGCATCAGTCTCTGGCACGTTGTCGGCGGTTAGCATCAAAGAAATCATCTTCGCCTCCAAGGGCGCACTGATCGAGCCAACTCAGGTGACGCAGTTGCTGGCGAATCCTGACAATCTGGGTGCGAGTCCTTGGAGTGGGGCATGTGCTGCTACTAACGATGGCACCAAGTTCAAGGGCCGTCCCATGTGGAAGCTCACAAAGACAACAACCGGGACAAGCGAACCAAGGCTTCAAACTGGCCCGTCCATCAGCGGGAACACGACCCAACGCATCGCATTCCTTGCCAGTGCTAATTCTTCAATTGTGGGCTTTGGACTGTATGGGAACGTTTCTGGATGGGGAAACAATGTTGACTCGACAATGAAGATCGAAAGCGGCCCCGGCACTCTAGCCCAGAGCACTGGGGCGCTCGGACTGCTGTCAGGATTGAGCACAAATGTACCAACGGTTGTTTCCGTTACGAAGAATGTGCTGTCTGCTGAGATAACCAGCCTATACATTTACCCTGACCAGCCTTCAAGCACAACTATTGGCAAGGCCATCTACGTTCAAGTTGACAACCTAGAAGCAGGAACATCCCCCACCAGCTTCATCCCGAACCCAAGCAGTTCTGGCACTGTCGTTCGCGTGGCTGATACCTCTAGTGTGGGCTATGACGATCTGGTTAAGGCGCTGCCTTGGCTGATGGATACGAACCTACTTGCTGACCCAGAAGGAACGGCGGCGACACTGGTAACAGCTTCAGGCGTGACTACGGCTGCGACAACAGTCAGCGGCTACGCCAATTCGATTCAGTTCCCGGCATCTAACACGCTTAATGCCGCCTACAGAACAGTAACTAACGCAGCCAGCACCGTCTATACGTTTCAGTGTGTCGTGCAAATGGACGATAACAGTGTCCCTGTGGTTGGGGCTACATCGGCCATTGGTGACTTCTCAGTGCAAGCGAATAACGCACCTCAAGGCGGCATTGTCACACCCCTGGGCGGCGGGGCGTACTTGGTAACTTGCACCTACCTCTCTGGTGGCTGGACATCATGCGGCATCGTCCGCTACGTCTCACAGTCAGGCAAGGGGTTCCGTGTGACGGCCATGAAGGATAACCCCGGCCCCGTCGCCCAAACCTACTACCCGCAGTCCAGCAAGCAGGGGACGATTGTGTTTGAGGGGGATCTGGTGTTTGGGCCTGCGAGTGGCGGCATGTCCTTGTTTGCGCTTGAGAATGGGGCAAGCAACCGAGTCGAACTGTACAAAGGCTCTGCCTCCAATACGCTGTCTGGATTGTTCAATGTCAACAGTGGGTCACCTGGAAACATTGCGTCTGGAACTATCTTCAAGTCGTTGATTGGCTTCTCACCATCGAGCGCCGGGGCTGTGTTGAATGGTGGCGCGGAAGCACCAATTACGCCAACAGCCTTCGCAGCAAACCCCAACGTGTTGAAGATCGGCAATGACGCCAATGGGAATGCTGCATCCTCCATGCACCTCCGCCGCCTGCGCCTGTTCAACACGAACCTCCCGTCCTCAACAAAGCAGGCACTGACGCGATGAGCTTCTTTTCCACCATTGTCTACATGCTGCAACCACAGCGCAAGGAATGACATGACCCCCTTCATCCTCACAGCCGTGT
>ERZ650304.417-NODE-417-length-23008-cov-19.329892_pt1 | contig 23008 bp, 21 predicted proteins | sample MGYA00376240_ERZ650304 | MGnify/ENA primary metagenome ERZ650304 (study PRJEB26733, sample SAMN07839271) | wastewater metagenome | biome: small river; feature: stream; material: water | place: USA: North Carolina | collected 2016-03-01 ... | reverse complement strand
CGCCTGCAGCAACAACCTGATACTCAATGTCGTAGGCAGTGGCGTTGCAGGCGGCCGACATACGGAGGGATTTCGTTGCCGTGGTCGTCGTAGTCACTTTCTGGTAGCTGGATGTGAGTGCGGCATTCCAGTCTTCGGTATACGCCACTCGCGGCGCGACAGATAAAAATCGGTCGCGAATCCATCGCAAAAAACCGTTAGTGGTGCTGGCTCCTGTGTCGCTAGCCACTGCAGCCGATGCGCCGCCGAGACTGGCGTCCTGTGCGACAATATCCAGCTTGTCAGCCAATGAGACTTGAGGCATCAGGTTTCCCTCGCAATAACGTCGACCAGTTCGCCGCCGACAAATTTGAACAGGATGGCATCAGAGGATCCGGACGCTGCCGGAAAGTCGCTGCCGACATAAACAGGGATGCGCAGGGCGCTGATAATTTCTGAAAGAATGACAGTTGGATCATCGTCAGAAGTGACGGGGACTTTTATGGACCTGTCGATTTCGGCCTGCATCTCCTGCACAGCCATCGTCAACTTGTCGAGCGCCGCATTGATGACGCGAGGATAGAACCCGCCGAGGTTAAGGATCTCAGCCTCCTGGGTTTGCGGGGTAGAGCCCACAATCAGGAGTGTTTCGCCGGTTGCCGGCGCCGTAGTCAGGACGCAATCACCGCCAGGACTGTCGTCCTGATCAGCATTTACCGACACCGTATAGTCGACATCCAGCGTCAGGACAGACTCGTTGCCATTGGCATCAAGCAGGATGACGGAGATGCCGGAGTCCGCAAAAATCTTGAAGGTAAAGGGGAATGTGACGGTGACATCATTACCGTCAAACGGCCCAGCCGTTCTACCCTCTGTCGATATAGCCATAGTCGAGCCCCACGTTCATGCCTTAATGCTACATGACATGGGGCTTGTTATATGCCTACCGGCCTTGGTAGCCGAAGGCAAGCGCGGCCGGGTTGTCGGTCTTGTCGTCGGCCAGCGCCTCCACGCCGGTCCATGTGCGGTTGATCTGTGCCGCTGGCAGGCCGAACAGGGAGCCGGACAAGCCCACGGCAGCCTTGCGGAAGCCGTCGTCGAATTCGCCTTGTGCTAGCTGCTGGGTAAACTTCACGGAATCACCGACAATGCGCATCCCGGACGGCCCTTGGTAGCCGAAGGTCTGATCCTGAAGGAATGGCTGAACCATCGGCGTGAACTCGCGCGCAATCGGGATAAGCCCCATCGCAAAAGATACCTGCTCCATCGCCAGCTTCTTCGCCAGCTTTTCGGGATCATCCCAATCCTTGTCATCGCCGGGCGTGAGGCCTGCCGTGATGACAGTCATCAGCGCCACCGGGAGCGCCACGACCATCAGGGTATGGAATGTGGCGGAACCACGCTCTCTTGCGCTTCCCCCGCGCGCCCCGGAGACGCGGTTGGCGATCAGATTGTAGGTTGTGCCCATATAGCTGTAGTAAGCCGTGAGCAGCTTTGTCAGCTCACCGCCGCGCTCAATTGCCGACAAGTCCTTGGTCATGCCGCTGCCTTGGGCGTCAATCACCGCCTGATCCGCCATCGCCACCGCCTTGCTATCGTCGATGCTGCCGTCCGCGCCAATCTCCAGCGCGCCTTCCGCTTCCGCCTTGCGATAGGCCCCGATCCATGTCGGCAGGTCCACCATGCGCTGCGTTACGGTCATCAGAATGAACTGGTTCTGCTTGGCCTTGGTAATGATGCCGTCGCCGTTCTCGACGATGTTGCGCAGCTCGTTCAGGTCGCGGAATTGCGTCTTGGCGCGGTTCTTCATGAAGCTGGATTTCTCATCCACCCATGCCGCCACTTCCTTCATGTGTGCCGGACTTCCCGCAAGCTCTCCCTGCCCGATAGCGAGCCACTTTGCCCCGATACGCTCGGCGCTGTTCACCAGGCCGGTGACGTTCTGCACCGCGTTCATCACGTTAACCGCCAGCCCGGCAGGCGCAACATTCTTGCGCAGGAACGCCGCCGCACGGTCAAACACGCCGCGCGGCTTCCTCGTCCCTGCCGCAATATCGCTGATCCACTGCCGGATGGCCCGCACCGTCTCCGCCCCGTACTTGGTGCGGATGGCATCATCCAGCGTGCTGCTGTTGATCATCTTGCTGGCGTCGATCAGCCATTCCCGCCATGCGAGGTCGTGGATCACGTCCTGCACACCGGAGTACATGGCCGACAGGCTCAGCTCAACGGGCCGCCCAACCACCGCCTCCGACCGCTTCTTGACGAATGATCGGTGCGTGGTGTCACTGCCGTGCGCCGCGTTCATGGCGCGCTTGGCGTCGGTGGCGTCTTCCAGTTGCTCGCTGCGCGCGCTGGCCTCGATGTCGTACTTGACCGGGTAATACCCGCCCCTCAACGTGATCGTCTGGCCGTCGGCTGTCGTGACGGTAAACTGCACCGGCTGCACCCATTCCGGCTCCGCGCCGACGGTGCGCTTCTCGATGGCGGCGATCATCGGCCGATAGGAGTCCATGTGGTCCCATACTGCTTGCACGGCATCCCATTCCGCCTTGGTCAGCGATTGCAGCACCGGCTGGATGTCGGCATAGCTCCAGCCCTCGCCGTCCAGTAGGCGTTGCAGGTTGCCGTCGTTGCCCACATTCAGCGCCAGCCCGATGCGCTGCTCCCGGTTCAGCGACCGGCCCAGCGACTCGAAGTAGACGCCCTTGCCGCGCATGCCGCCCTTGAGCGAAAACACCGGCCGCAGCGCCTTGGTCAGCACTTCGGAGGCCTTCGATATTTCCTCCGTCTCCCAGTCACCGCGCTCGTTAGCGGAGCGGACGAAGAAATCCCACATCGGTCCGCCGTCCTTGTTGCCGTCCATCAGGCGAGCAATCATGCCGATCTTGCGCAGGCTGATCTTGAAGTCACGCATCCCGCGCAGCTTTTCGTCACGGGCGCTCGGAACCGTCCGGTTCAGCCTGTCCGGCAGCTTGGCGGAATGGGCGCGCACGCTCGCCACCAGCTTGTCGCGCACCTGCTCATAGGTTTCCCCGGCGCGCGCCGTCAGCAGGGATTTCTTCTTGCGCCCCAGGTGCTCGATCTGGCGGATGGTTTCGATCAGGCCGCGAAACTCATCAACGGTCATGTCCTTGTAGGAGCGGGTTTCGGCCATGTCCAGGTAGTCGGCCAGAATCTTCGCCTGCTCAACGTCGTCGCGGACAATCAACTCGCCGTCCTCGTTGCGCTCCATGACCTTGGCCAGATACTGCGCCCGCAGGTTTGGCGGCAGCAGGCCGTCGCTCATCGCCGGGACAATGCCCTTCTCGATCTGCGAGCGCACGAATGCGCCAAAGCTCTTGCGCCGGTCAATATCCTTCAGGCTGCGTTTGCGCAGATCCACCTTTTCGAGCAATGCCTCGATCTGGTCCGCATAGTCGCCGTTGATGCGCTTGCGGATGGTGGGGCTGTCAAACTTCTTCAGGTAGCGCAGGCCCTTGTCCACGTCATCTCTGGCGCGGTATGACTCAAGCGCCGCCATGCCGCTGAGGATCTGGTTGCGCTTCTCTGTCGCCTTCTGGCCCAGGTCTTTAGAGGTCGCCGCCGCCTTTGCCGCCCGCGCCTCCGCCGCCGTGTACATGGACGGGCGCACGTCGCGAATCTTCTGCCGGCCGATCAGCTGCCGGGCGTATTCGCGCGCCGCCGACAGCAGCAGTTGCCGCTGGCTCTTGTCGCCGGAAGCCTTCACCAGCGCCTTGTGCTCCGCTGCCAGGAACCGCTCGCGGGCGTCGTTGTGGATTGCTGCATCCGCCGCGCGCTCGACAGCCTCCGGCGTGGCGAGGTCGGCATACTGCTCCAGCATCCACTGGTCGGTACGCGCCTCGATGGCGTCCTTGAGCGGTTTCGCCGCCGCGATGGCCCGCACCAGTTCATCGCCGGAGGTCCAGCCCGGCAGGATTTCCGACAGCACGTCCGGATGGATGCCGCCGGTCTTGGCTGTCATGCCCAGGGATTCCAACTTGTTGATCACGTCTTGCGGCAGCCCTTCCATGTCGTCCAGGCTGGCCCGGTCGATGCGCGCCGCCGTGATTCCGCTCAGGTCTTCGCCCTGCCCGGCCAGCGCCTCCGGCTCATAATCCTTGATGACGGAATACTGGCGGTCGCCGCGCAGCTCCGCCTTGAACTTTTCTTCCAGGTCGGCGATGTCGCCCTTGCCGTTTTCATCCGGCGTCAAATAACCCTCATCCGTCAGCGCCTCAACCATCGCATCCAGCGTTCTTCCGCCGTCCTTCGCTCGCAGCACCGGCTTGCCAAACAGCCCGGACTCCGCCTTGTCCTTCGGATCAATCCCCCACTGTGCTACCGCCGCTTCCTTATTCAGCCCGCCCATCTTGGCGATGGCCTCGAACAGGCTGTCCACCGCCGGGTCCACGGCTTCCGACCGCTTCGCTTTTTTCGCCAGCTTGTCCTCATCGGTCAGCTTTGAGGTCAAGACATTCCACGCCTGATATACAGGTTCGCGCAGCACATCCATCCGCGCCGCCGCCCGCATCTCCGCGCGCTTGGACTTGGCCTGCTTCTGCAGGTTCTTCAGCATCCGGCTGCGGGCGTTATTCAGCCACTTCATGTCGCGCATACCTTGCGCCTGCAGTTGGTCAATGGCGGCCTGCGTCGCCTCGGTCCCCAGCTTCTGGTATTCAGCGAATTCGGATGGCGTCATGCCTGCATTCATGGCGTCGGCAAACAGCGGCAGCATACCGCGCGCCTGCTCCGCCAGCTTGATTTCATCTTCGGTCGCCAGCATCCGGTCGAACACGGCCCGCACTTCGTCATTGAGTTGCCCGGCGTCCGGGTGGCGGGCCAGGAAATCGCGCACGGATTTATAGACGCTAACCAGCCACTGCCGGAAGGACTGGAAGGCGGTTTGCAGTTCGATACTCGGGGCCTTGCCTTCCAGCAGGTAACGCTCAAATGACTCGGCCAGTTGTTCGTGATAGCCGCGCTTCTCCTCGAAATCCATGCGGTCCCACTGGTCGATCTGGCTGACGATGTCGCCCTCGATACCGAACCATTTCAGCAGGGCCGACACATCGCGCAGGATTTGCTGTTCGCCCGGCTTCATGGTGTCAGCGCCGAAGGCGGCATTGTCGCGCAGCAGGTCGCGGGCGACAGAAATATCCGTTTCCAGGAAGTAATGCCCGGACTCGTGCAGGAAGGTGGAGAGGTCGGCGTTCTTCAGCAGGGCGATGGTGTTGGTGGACGGGTTGAACCAGCCGCGCTTGACTGGGCCGGGGCCGCCGTCGGGCTGGTAAAGGATGTTGTCCGTAGCCGCAGAGAATGTACCGGCGTTACCGGTGGCGGATTTGATCTGGTTGGCATCCTTGACCATGAACACCAGCTGGCCATCGCCGGTTTCCGCCATCAGGCCGCCGCTGAAATCATTGGCAGATGCCCAGTAATCAAGCTGGTCAATATCGCGGAACTTCCGATTCGTAGGTTTGGGCAGCGCCAGAAATGCGGGCATGACATTGGGGTCACCCTTCGCTCTCAGTGCGTAATCTGACGCAATCGCTGTCGAGCCTGAAAAGAAGTGGCCATTCTTCCCTGCGCTGTTGCCAGACGCTTCACCTCCTTTGTTTCGGTCAAAGGCGCCGAAATCACCGCCTGTGCCGTGATACACCACCAGCGGCTCTCCATTTTCATCCACAACCTTCGACGCATTCTCCGGATCACCCTCCCAATCCCCAAACCACTTCCTGAAGTTCGCCGTCCGCACCTGCGCCCACTGGTAGCGGTTCAGCTTCGACTTCTGCCCGTTCGGCGCAAACAGCCCGCCACGCTCGGCAATCATGCGGTCGGCAATGGCGAGCTGTTCGTCCAGTTGGCGCTTGGCTTCGGCAAGCTCGGCTTCAGTCGGCTGGTCGCTGACCATCTCCGCCAGGCCCCGCGCAAACATGACAATCTGATCCCGTTCCGCCACATCCGCCGTGGATTGCGGGCTGGTGGCCTGACGCTCGGCGGCGGTCATGCTGGCGCGGGCCTGGGTGTTGCGAGCTTCGGCTTCACCGGCGAGGCGGCGGTACCATTCTTTTGCAGCCCATTCTTGGGCAGCGCGTTGGATGTTTGGCGCGACGGCTGCCTCGCTGACCGTCTTCACATAGTCAGCATAACCGGCCTCAAGCTCCTTGGTAATCTCATCTGTTCCCCATGCGTTGCGGGCGAATTGCTCAATGCTGTCTGGCTGCTTCAATTCGGCCAGCTTTTCAGCCAGCAATGCAAAAGCAGCATCTCGCCCTGCCTTTGTTGCGCCGGGCCTCATGCGCGGATCAGCAAAGGCGTCCCGAGAAGCCCCGCCCAGAGCAAACCCCTCGTATTTCTGGATGGCGTGCTGGATTTCGTGGAGCATGGTGCTTTGCTTCTGTCCTTGGCCGACAGTTATCACGAACGTCCCGTCTCCCATCTCCGCCAGCGATCCACCAATACCCGCATTGGGGTCAACCTTAACCATGACCTGACGCAAGGCCGGGTAAGCCGCGAACAGCGCCGGATGGTCAATCACCATATCCAGCGGCAACGCGTTCATGCCATCGAAACGGAACGGCATCTTGATGGTTTTGGCGTCGTCCAGATTTGCGCCAATGAAGTCGGCTTCGCCATCGCCGCGCTGCACGGCTGCAAAAACATCATCAGGCAGAATGGCGCGCACAACCTCCTCGGGAACAGAATCAAGATTCACAAACCCAGATGAATCCTTGGCCCCCGCGTGCATCAACGCAACACTGTATGTGCCGTCATCGTTTTTGCGGTAGGTGACCTCCTGAATGTCAGCGGCATCATAGCCGCCACGGTCAAGCGACTTGATGGCAGGGACTAGCCTTGCATCCGCATCACTGATCTCAAACCGCCACTTCCCATCCGCCCCGGTATGCCAGCCGGTCTCCCGGCGCACCGTCTCGGCATCCTCCCCAGCCTTCACTCTGTCCTGCGCCGCCTTAAGCGCCCCGAGGTCAGCCGTCAGCGCCCCTTGTCCGGCAAACTGATTCAGCGCCTCGCCCCCTGCCTGCCCCTGCGCCACCACATTCAGCACATGCCGGTTGAAGAATTCTTCGGGCGTAATGCCAAGTTGCGCCGCCCGCGTCGCCGACCGCGCCGCGATCAGCGTCGCATCCAGTTCGTTCTTCTGCGGCGTGAACCGGCCCAGTGCGTTCAGGTTGTCGAGGACGGCCTGCTTCACCCGGTCGCGGCTGCCGGTGAATGTGTCGCTCTGCGCCTTGTCGCCGACGATGGCCGCCACGGCCGCCTCCAGCTCCTGCATGGCTCCGCTTTGCGCGTAGGTCTGCGCTTCCCGGCGGGTCATGTCCTCCGGCTGCAGGCGCAGGTCATCCAGCAGCTGCTGCGCGTACTCCTGCGGCGCGATGCGTGCGGCGTATTCATCAATGGGGATGCGCACCTGCCCGCCGGTCGCCAGCGCTTCCCGGTACTGCTCGGCGGCGGCCGGTGACGCGGCTATGACCTGATCGGCCAGGCCGGACTGGTTCAGCACGTCGGCGTCGATATAGACATCGGTCACAGGGCCGCCTTCGGACGCTTGCTTCACGAAATCCTGGAAGGTGTCAGCGTCGCGGGCGAGGACCTTGCTGGCGGCAGCGCCCTGGTTGATTTGCTCCAGCAGCTTGGCGCGAGATTCGGCCTGCAGCTGCTTTTGCTCCGGTGGAACATACCCAGCACGCCCGGCAAGACGCGCCGCGCCTCCGGCTCCAGCCATCAGCGCCGATTGCGTCAGCGTTGCCACCATTGTCTGATAGGCGGCGTCAGGCCGCTCGGCCAGATAGTCGGACCACGTTTTATTCGGGTTGGCGATGGCCGTGTCGATGGCGTCCTGCAAGAACGTTGCGGCCTGCTCGCCTTGTTGCTCCTGGAGCTGTGAACGCAGGTAGCTGGTAGCCGCCTGCTTCCACCGGCCGCCCGTTGCGCTTTCCAGTGCGCGCAGGGTTTCGCCCATCGGCAGCTTTTCAGTTGCGACCTCGACGATAGCCTCGCCGCCAGCGCCAAGCATGGCTTCGCCGGTAGATGCGCCGCGGCCCTTGTACTTGCCGTATGACTGCCCATAGGTCATTGCGCCCAGGTAGGCCAATGTCGGAGCCACGCCACCGGTGGCCATACCTGCAGCAATTGCCGGAGCCTGCTGCACCATGCTTTCCACGCCAGACGCAACAGCATTTCCTGTTTCGCTACCAAAGTCAGGACGGGAAAGCGCAGCCTGTGCCGATGCGCGCTCTTGCTGGCGCGCCAATTCAGCAGAGGCCTTGTCCATGCCCAGCAAGTCGCCGACGTTCTGGCTTATTCCGCGCCATGCCTGCCCAAGCTGTGCAGGAAGAATACCGGTCATCCAGTCGCCGATGGATTCGGCCGTCGCCATTCCTGCCTTTCCCGGCGCAAGCGTCGATTCCCCGGGCTTCACAAAACCGGAAATCTGGCGGCGCACAGCATCAGCCGCCTCCTGTCTTGTCGGGAACAGGCCGGACGCGAACATCTTGTCGGCTCGCGCCTTGAAATCCTGCTCAGTCACCAGTGGATTGACGCCACCAGCAAACAACTTGTCGTTGTAATCCATCGGCTTGTTGCGGCGCTGGGATTCGCGCACCCGGAACGACAAGTCATTCATGCCGGAAATGATACGCTCCATGACCGACATATTTTCCACATCGTCATGCGCCACAGCAGCCGCCACCGGGTTCTGCAGGAAGCCGGCTGTTTTTGGTGCGGATGAATGAAGCCTATCCCATGCGTCCAGCAATTGAAGCTCGCGTATCTGATCAGGGCTTTCCGCTAAGGCTATCGGATCTCCGCCATGCTTGCGCGCAACTTGCAAGCCAGCACCGACCGCATCCGGAGAAACAGACGGCAGCAAAACCGGGCCACCAATGTTTTTTTGCTGCCCAAGCTGGGCGCGAATATCCTCAAGCGTCTTTTGATCAATGGGCATGTCAGTTTCCAATCGACTTGTAATAGCGGATGATGTTGGATTTGGTCACCGGCTGGCCGTTCTTCTTTAGCGCGGCGGTGATAATGCTGAGCGTCGCGGCAGGAATGGCCGCATATTCTTCGTCAACTCGGCGGTTGGTAGCCCGTGCAGCCGCCCCTTCCGGATCAGCCACGGTGATTGGCTCCGATGACCCCCACCACCCCTTTTGAGTGGTCGACCTGAACGCATCCTGCACCACGCGCTTAATGTCCTCTTTCCCGTACTTTCTGCCTTCCATGCGCTGCATAGCCTGGAGCGCCCCATCGATGGATGCTCTCATCTTGGCCTTCAGGGCGGCCTGCTCATCTTTGCCGAGTTCGGAAAACTTCTTCGGAGTGTCCCCTTTACCCTTGGAGATGTAGGACCCTGCAAGCATGTCGTTCATCAGGGACACGGCCGTCCCAAATGAGGCCATCTCTTGCTCCCCCTCGCCTTTCCGCAACTTCTCCCACATGCCCAGCAGGCCATTGCCGGCCTCCGCCGTGATCTTCCCTTCACGGACCAGCGGCGCGATAACCTTCCCCATGTCGGCATTGCGGTAATTGTCCGGATTGGAAAGCATGTCAAACTTCAGGTTGATGGCGTTGGCTCCTCGCTCTCCTGACGACAGTCCATCCGCCAGCTTTATTGCCGCCTCGTTCCTGCTCCTGATTTGCTCGTTGTGCGCAGCAATGGACTCAGCCCCCTGCGCGTACAGGTCCGGGCGACTGAGGCGCAGCGGAGACAGGACCGCGCGGCGCTCGGCGTCCGTGATGATTCGTCCGGCGCTGTCGGCGTCTCCTTTCAGCTTTTGCAGCGGCTCCAACAGCGCGTCTTTCTCTACAGCCTTGGCATCCCTTCTCAGGTCGTTCATGTGGCTAAGCTCCTGCCGCGCCTCCTGCAATGCCTTCGGATTGCTGCCCAGCTTTGCCACCAGCGCCTCGTCGGCCTGCTTAAGCGACCACGCATCGCCCATCCCGGTAACCACGTCGCGCGCCGCCTGCTGGCCCTCGATCTCGGTGGCTGCCACGGTCAGCGCCCCGGATACGCGCGTCTTTGCCTCTTCCGTCAGGTCTGCCATCACATCAGGCCGGGCAAAGTAATCGCGCGCTCCCATCACGTTGCCGGTGTCGACCATGCGCTGGATAATTTGCTGGTGCAGCGGCGTCATGGCCTTGCGCACCTCACCACTGACGGCATCCTGATCCATTCCCTTGTTGAGCTGGCGAACCGCATCAGCAACACCGGCGCGGCCCATGGCCCATCGCTCAGGGTCATCGAAGTGGTCAACCATCAGCTTCCCGCCAACCTCAGCCTTTCCCTGCTGCACGCTTACATCGTAGGCATCCTGCTGCTTGACCATGTGCGCATCCACACGCTGAAGCAATGACCTGCGCATGGCCGGAATCTGCTGGTCAAAGGCGTTTTTCACATCGTCGTTCGGGAGTGAGTCGCGGATTTCCTGAAGTCGCTCGGCATAGACTTCATCGTATTCAGCGCCAAGAGGCTTGCCGCTCTTTCTGACCAGAGCATCAACACCCTTGGCGTGAACGAACCCGGCATCCCCGGACTCCAGCTCCATTTGCAAGCGAAGGCCCTTGGTTACCGCATCATCAAAAATAGGCCGGTCGATACGGGCTTTGGCCTCCTTCAGGATGTCAGTCTGCACGGTGGCAAAAGCCTGTGCGCCCTTCTGGACGGCACCGCCCAGCTCCTGCACCTGCTCGATACCGGCATTACTGACCTTGGGCGCATCAAATCGCGCGGACGGGGTGATGCCTGGCAATACTCCTGGCTCGGTTGCTACAGGGATACGCATGTCAGCCCCCCGCCTTTTTCATGGAGTACCAAGACGGGGCCGCCTGCGTGGCGCTGCCCAGCAAAGAGGTCACGGCCGCCATTCCTGGGCTGATCGTGTCGGCGTTGGCGTCGGCCATGGCGGCCTGGGTGCGCTGATTGACCGCTTCCATGCGATAGCCCCATGCGGACTTGATGGTATTGGCGGCGATGGTGTTGGCATCCGTCTCGCCGACGTAGTCGGTGGAGGAATTGAGAGCGGTGGCTACCTCGCTGCCAACATCGATGCCGTTGGCGGCGAGCGCTGCGCGGGTGGATGATTTCGTCTGTGCGGTGCGCAGGCGCGATGCCTGCTCCGAGCGCTGGCCCTGAGCCATGGCATCGCGCGCCTGGATGTCGGCAATATGGGCATTGACCCGAGCGATTTCAGCGTTGAGCCTGGCGTTGGTCTTCTGGTTCTTTGCACCGAAGAATGAGCCGATGGCGCTAAGGGCGCCACCGGCAGCGCTCGCACCTGCAAATAGAGCTGCTGCTGGGATAGGCATGGCGGTGATGATCTGATGGATACCGTGAAAAAGTAACACCGTACCGCCGCGTTATATGCCTACCCGCCCAGTGCAACCTCCATTGACAGCGACACCAGGGTTAGCGGGAGCGGGTCGGTGTGCCTGACAAGGATTTGTGCATCCGAACCCCAGGACGGGCTGACCCTGACGCAAATTTCATCCGACATCATGGCCGGTGGCTGCCCAAACAATTCGGTTGTCCTCTGCTTCACTTCCGTCAGTGACAACTCATTCGGGCCAACAAACACCCCGCTTGACCGGTACAGGCGGAGCCATACGGCGTTGATGTTCTTCTGGCGCGCCTGGCCGTAGGCCTCGATCTGCATTGTCGGCGGCAGGGTCTTGATGTCGGCGGTCATTGGCAGCCCGACATGTATTTTTGTGGAAGACACCGGGATGGTGATGCTGCCGCCGGTTACAACCCGCTGCGGCTGAACAGCGCCATTCGCCAGCACCGAAACAGTACAGCCCTCCAGGTGATCCAGACCGGAAACAGTGCTGGTGGCAGCCCCGGAATACGTCAGGCCGCAGTCGACAAAGAACGCATCCTCCAGCGTCCCGTAGAACCGGCCCGCCATGCGCTCGATATAGCGGACATCGCCGCCATCAATGGTTCGCTTCACCAGAACATAGACGGCATCCTCCCCGCCTTCGGGCACGCAGCAGACCGACTCAAACTTACCCAGCGCGGTGTCGTGGCGGTGCCAGGCATAGACCTGCTGCTCGGGGATGTAGGTCAGGCCCAGCAGCGCCCCGTCGTCGTTCACAAACCAGCAGATCGGGAAAGGCGCTCGTGCATAGGCGGCATCGACAATAACCTTGTTGTCAAACAGGTGCGGCGACCTGATGCTCAGGTCTCCGGAGAGATACCCCTGGCTCTCCCGGCTATAGGCCAGCTCGCGGACATGCCCGCCGCGCCCCTCGGCGTAGACCATGACGTTGTTGACAACCAGCGGCTGCGCATAACCGCAGCCAACATAGGACTGCGGCCGCACGCTGATGGATGTCGGCGTCACCGCGCCGTCGGTAGAAACCCGCCACTCGGCGGCATTGGTCATCAGCATCAGGTCGCCAATGGGGACGATATGCCGGATGGCGTTATTCTCGCGGCTGGCAATGCGGAATCCGATGCCGTCATCATCGCGACTCGGGATCGAGTAACTGAGGTTCGACTCTGTCCCGGTGCGCGTCATCCACACATTTTGCGACTGGTTCGCGGTCCCGGCGAATACCCGGCGCTGCTCCCAATACGCCACAGCCGCCGGATAGTTGCCGTATCCGGAAAACGGGGTGTATGACTCCTGCGGCGTTTTACCCAGATCAGGGGCGATATTGTCATCAACAAATACCGTCCGGTCGGTCTGGCCGATGTAGCCATAAATGCCGTTGCTTTCCTTGTAGACGTTGTAACGCACCGCCCCGGCCACGGCCGTCCACGAAATGCCGTTCTTGTTCCCGGTCGTCAGCAGGTCGTTCCTGACGCCGTAGATGGTGAGAGTGCCGCCGCTGGTGTACGCGCTGTAGGCCGACGTGTCGATAACCGCGCCAACCTCATCCTTCAGCGTGATCTGGTTCGCGGACGGAACGCCGTATACATAAGCGGTCAGCCCGTTGATCTGCGTCATGCCGGAAACTCCGCTGATGCGGACGCGCTGGCCGACAGCGGCCCCGTGTGCGGCTAATGTCGTAATCGCGCCGCCCCATGCCTGAGCGATGGCGGTGATGCTGGCGGCAGAAGAGGAAACGCTGGATGGCAGCGATTCGTTCGCCGCGGATTCGCCGACGGCCGCCACCTTGTAGTAGTGAAATTCAGAGCCGGAACCGGAGCCTACGGAGATGGCCGTCTTATGCGTCAGGCCGGTGGGCGCGGCAATTTCCGGCAGGAATGAAATATCGACAAACTCCCAGACCACGCTGCTTTTGCGCCGCAACTCCCTTGGGGGCCTGAGTGGATGGACCAGAGTCAGAACGTCGTTCGATTGCGCATAATTGACGGAAGCAATCATCTGACTCCAGTAATCCGAGATTATCTCCAGCTCCTTTGTTTCCGGCAGGATATGCCAGTAGATTGAGCTTGCCCCAGCCACGGGAGCATGGTTCAGGTTATTGCTGACCGCCGATCTATAGTAGTAATACCCGCCCGCTCCATCGGAAACATGCACCAACTGACCGCCTGAATAGGTTGTCAGGTTACTCCATGTCGATGTGTCAGCATGTACAAATTTCAGGACGCCGCCTTCGGTGTAGAACCGCATTCCAGAAGATGACAGCTCGATAATCAGAGATTGCGTCACCGAATAGACAAAGGGAATCAGGCGGGATACGCCAAGATTAACCGGCCACGCCTCAGCCACAAACACTGTCCCCGGCCTTTGCGTCGCCGGCCCCTGCGGCGTGGCAATGAAATTACGCATGGTGGCGACGCCGGACTGGCGCTTGGCATCATCAAGCCGCCCGAAAAACTCGGGCGTCACTTCGCCGCCGTTGAATGATTGCTGGATAACCTTCGTGCTCGCCATGATTTACCTCGACGCCAGCCAGGAGGGGACGTGGCGAATGGTGTTGCGGCGCTGGGAGGCGTCTGAAGTGCGCGCCCTGGAGATAGCAGCCTCAGCCGCCTGCGCGCAGAACTGCGCCATCTTCGCCCCGGCGTCGCCCTTGATCATCGGTCCGGCAAGGTGAGACGCCAGCAGCCAGGCAACAGCATCGACAAACATCGGGCTGTATTTCGTGGAATCCGTTACCCGCACCACGTAGCGTGCAGCTGCCTGCGCCTGATCTGTCAGGATCGCCATCGCTCCACTGGAAAGCGACTCAACAACAAACGGCTGCTGAACAGCCGATGCCGAATCAATGCCGGTATCGCTGCCGGACTCGAAATCCTGGACGGCCAGCACGCGCAGGCAATTGGATGGCAATGCGTAGGCATACGCCCATGCGCTGCTTTCCGTTGCAACCTCCGCCAGCGTCACGCGACGGGTGGCAAACGACCATGGAAACGCCTCAAGCGCGGCATCACGGGCAATCGGCCAGAACTGCGCGCAAGAATCAGCCTGCGGAGACCCCTCAGGAGGATCAATGCTGGATATGCTGGCCTCGTCGCCAAGACGGGAAACAGCAAGATTGCAGATGTCGACTACCGATGCCATGGCTCCCCCGGGATTGAAAAAAGGGGACCGAAGTCCCCTGTTGCGCAGCTTTGCGGCTATTCCTCGACAGGATCAGCAGCAGGATCACCGGCGGGATCGGCCTTCTTTGCGGTCGGCTTCTTTTTGGGCCCGTCGATCAGCTCAAGATTGGAGCTTGGCTCACCGTCGTACTCAACCTCAGCCCCGGCCTCCACCACGCTGTTGTTGATGAAGGACTTTTCGAGAACACGATAACGCGCCATGAGTCAGCCCTCGTATCAGATAACGGCAATGCCGGACGGATAGGATTTCTGGTCTTGCAGGTCAATACCGAAATCGGTAAAGAACGCTCCTGCTGAACCGGTGCCGACAATGGTATAGCGCGCGCCAAGGTAGCGCCGACCCAAGCTGTTCAGGCGCGGGTTGACGCGCAGCCCGAAGCGCGCACCCAACGTCAGCGACGCCAGCGGGATTGCCCCGGTGGAGTCAATGACCGTCAGGTTGGTGCTCAGCGCCGCATCATCGGCCACCACGACCTCGATGGCGATGGAGGTGGCCCCGGCAACAGCCGTGGTCACCTGCGAGCGCATGTAGACGCCCTCGCCCTCGCCGATGTCGCGGTTTTGCAGCAGGTCGATCTTGTCGGTGGACAGAACCGAGGTATTCGTTCCGGTCACCGTCTGACCGGCAACAGTGTTGCCAGTGACGGTTCCGGAAACCAACAGCAGGGAATCACAGATCATGATTATTCTCCGGGTTAGACCACGCGGGCCTCGGTGTTGAGCAACTGGTCAACCTTGCGCAGGGGAATGCCCTCGAAGGAGGTCCAGCGGGTGGCGTTGCCGAACTGGTCAGCACCGGACTCCAGCGCCAGCGAGTTGACGCTCTTTTCCATCGCCAGGCGGCGCAGCAGGCTGTACACCGAGCGGTTCATATAGAACGCGGCGCGGCCCATCGCCAAGTTGGGGATGCGGTCAACCGCCCGCAGCATCATGTGCAGGATGTTGGTTGCGACAGCCGTGGTGGCCTGCGTGCCCGACATGGCGGCAAAGGTCGCGGTGTCGATGTTGCAGATGCGCACCACATAGCGCCAGTCCTTCACCACCAAGCCATTCTTCCACTGGTAGTGGCTCTGATAGGCCTTGTAGGGGTTGTTGCTGGAGTCGTACACGGTCAGGATGCCGTCGTCCTCGGTCAGCAAGCCAGCCTTGGACCCCTTGGGGAATGTGCAGAACGCGGTATTCTCGCCCCACACCACCAGATAGATCGAGGTGTTGGCGGAGCCGGCACCGCCGGCATCCAGGATATTCTGGGCGTTACCCGCGCCGGAGATGGTGCCGTAGCGCGTGGCGAGGCCCAGATACTGACGGGGATCGGTGGCCGGGTTGCCGTAGAACAGCGTCTGCGCCTGCGCCTGGTTCATCGCCTCGATGAAGGCGGCATCTTCCGATTGACGGAAGGCGGCCGTGTTGCCGTTCAGTTCCACCAGATCCTTATCAACCGGGCTGTAGGCTTCCAGCATCCCGACCGATTCATCCACCTGCGCGGTGGTCGACTTCGAGCGCGGGACGCCCATGTTGAGCGAGCGCCAGTAGACGGTCGGCAGACCGGTGCGGATGGTGACGCGGTGGCCGGTTGGCAGGTTGCCCTCGACAAATACCGCATCTTCCAGAATTTCATTGCTCTGGGAGAGCAGTTCCGCGATCTTGGTTTCAGTCTTGCCTTCAGGATCAAGGCGCTTGGCCCAGTCCGCCAGAGTCAGGACACCGCTGTTAAGAGTTGCCATTTAATGGACCTCGTTATTTCAAGTTACTGTTGGGATACAGCGACCGGGCGTCAAACGCCTGACCTCTGGAGTTGCCTGTGACAGTGCGATCCTCGCTAATCGCCTTCCCTGCCCGGAAAAAGAAACGAATGACCTCCGGGTGATCTCCGAGGCCGGACTGCTCCAGCAGCGACTTCAGCTCCGGCGACCCGAACTGATCCATGGCCTTCTTGGCAATTCCCAGGTTCTCAGGAAGCTTCTCGCCTCCAAATTCCTTGTCAGCCTTGGAATCAGACGCCCATTGCTGGCGCATCTGTTCTGCTGCCGCCTGCTGCCTGGCCATCGATGCGGTTGCCATCTTTTCCAGCAGCTTTTGCGCCTGATCCTGGGTAAGGTCCGCATCCCGGGCAAACTCGGAAAAGGCGTCGGTGTCGATGTCGATGCCTTCTGGCGGCTTCAGGTCGTAGGCTTCAGGGGCGTTCTTGGTATCTGCCTGCTGCTCGGCCTGCGGCTGTTCCGGCGCAGCTTCCTGAGCTGGCGATTCAGCAGCCGGAGCTGTCTGTTCCGGCGCAGCAGATTCAGTGGCCGGCGCCGCAGTTTCAGTCATCAAGGTTTCTGGCATTTGCTTCTCTCACCATTTCCGGATACATGTCCGGACATAATTCATGGACCTGAGCCATCAGCTGCAGGCCGATATTCCTGTTGCCTTCCGAAAACGCCATCGCCAGGGCATCGCTGCTGAACGAAGACCGGAATACGCCGGACTGGTTCAAGAGCCTCCAGACAATCCTCCGGCCCTGCTCTGACTCCATCAGCCATCGGATGTCCGCGGCTTCGCGCTCGGCAGCCATGCGATCCCTGAGCGCCTTGCTGTCCGCGGCTTCAGCCTGATCATTCAGTGCAATTGGGTCGTATTGGCTCATGTCATTCACTCTACAACCAGTTTGCCGCGTTATATGCCCGTGCTATTTGATGATCAGCCCGATGACTTCGCAGCCAATCAATCCGACGACGGACATGACACCGGCCACAAGCCAGCGCCGCATTTCCAGCAGCCCGGGCATGGCGCTTTCCATCACTCGCAGGCGCGGCTCCAGATTCACGGGCAGCGCCAGCCGAATGGAATGCAGGTCTTCGGTATGCCTGTCTATCGCGCCAAACGCCCGCGCCAGCGCTTCTCTCGTTTCGACGTGCTGTTCCTCAAGGCGCACCAGCCGCTCCAGGCTGTTGCTGATCGACTGTTGCGACTCTTTGAGCGCTCCCAGCACCTCGCGCATGTCGGCCTGCTCCTGCTCGACCCGGCGCAGCCGATCCTCCTGAAAAAACTGATCTCCGATCATTTGTTCGGCCACTCCCGCATCAGCAGGCCCACGGCTCCGCAGGCAATGGCAATGATCGCCAACGGGCCATGAAATTCCTCAGGGGTCAGTGGTATGGCTCCCAGCGTCATGGCTGCAAGCCCGCCCCAGCTTGATGGCTCGCGCATCCGGCTCATTTCGCCACCTGCGCGGATGGACACATGGCCAGCTTGATTTCGGGGCAGATAGGCATCTGGGCGCAGCCGGAAATGGCGGCCGACAGCACGATGGCGGTTATGAATTTCATGCGCTTCTCCTGTTTCATTGGATGATTCCAGGGGATGAATAGCCGGAAAACATTCCGGCAACATCAGTCAGTGCGTTTTGCTCGCCCGTCTTTGCGGCCGCCATCTTCTGGGCGGTATCAGCCGCCTGATTCATCAGCTCGGCCTGCCTGGCTTGTTGCGCCTGCTTTGCGCGGTTTTCCCTGATCATGGAAACCTCGTCATCGGAGAGCAGGACTTCCGGATCAACGCCAAGCGAGTCAGCGTAGATGTCGGCCCATTTGTCGCTGTTGAGCTTGTCCAGCACGTCCGGCTTGATCTGAGCCATGCCCGCGAGGGAGTTCACGAAGCGGTCGATGCTGTTGATGCCGATGGCGCGCTGCGCTTGGGCCAGCATGGACACGAACTCCACGCGAATGTCTTGTCCCTGAAGCTCCGCAGGCGGCGGCGGTACTATTCCCGCCTCCATCATGTAGTCGAAGGTCATCTCGACCAGCGGGTCGAGCATCTCGTTATTGAGGCGCTCCAGCACCGGGCCAAGCATCAGCAGCTTCTCTTCGTGCCGTTCGGCCACTTCTGTTGCTGTGATGTTGGACCGGGTGTCGTTCGCCATCATCATGAACATGTCAGCGAAAAACACGCTGTTGATGCGCTCGCGCACATCCTGGATGTCGGCAAGCAGGTGGGACAGGTCGAGGCGGACCTCGAAAGCAGAACGGATGCCGCCGTGCGGATTGCTCGTGTCGACGTAAGTAACACCGCCGGGCAGTGTTTCAATTTCCCTGTTTTTCAGGCCGATCGGCACCTGCAGTGGAGGGTTGGTCATGTAGTCGATGCCCTGCGCCTTCCGCAGCTGCTCGTGCTGCAACTGCTTGATGTCGCCCAAGGCCTCCATGCCAGGGCCAGTGCCGTAGATGTCTCCGCCGGTTGTCGCCCAGCGCGGGCAGATGGCCGGGAATCTCCTGAATCCGGATTCACGGAGCGGTGCCCTCGCCCCGGCCGACGACTCGAAGTAGCATGACGAAAACGGCATGTTCAGGTTGTCGCTCTTGCTGATGTCCCGGTTTTCACGAGGCTCGATGGCATGGATGACTGTCACCCACTCATCAAGACGGCCGCGTTCATGGGCATCGCGCACACTGTCGCTGCAGGCATCCAGCCCGAACTCGGCAACAATCTGGCCAACGGTCAGGTCGAACTCGCGGTACAGCGTGTTCACCTGTCCGCGAAAATCCGTGCTGATGGCGTATTCGCCGATGGTCAGCGGGTAGCACCGGATAACGTCGTTGTAGTCCGGCGTGACGATACAGGCGGCTGTTCCGAATGCCCCCAGTTCTTCGTACATGCCATGCAACGACCGGTACAGATTCGACCTCTGGAACACATCCAGCATCAGCCTGGTGACATCGGCCATCCACACCCGGACGGCGTGTGAGCGCGTCAGTTCAGTGTCGCCCGTTGCCAGCCTGAACCACGGGCGCGCCGGACTTGTCATGCCCGCCATCATCCCGGCCGACAAAATGCGGAGGCCTCGCGTTCCGGTGCTGTCGTAGATGTTGTTGTAGCGCTTCTTGCCCTTGTTGCGATCGCCGGTCATGTACCTCCCGGCTCTTGGCATGAGCACATCGCTGACATCCTTCCAATGCGTATCCCACGATGACCGCTCGGACTTGAGCGCAGCCCACCGCGAGCGAAGGCGCGACAGCGTCTTGTCGGTTTCTGATGGCATGTTTCAGCCCCCCAGCAGCGTGGTTTTTCCCAGCGTCAGGCTGGCGGGATTTACCCCCTGCGGGCCGGTCAGCATGGTTCCTCCGGCTATCGGCGAGCGATTGGATGCCGTGATTCCGAACAGGTTTGGCTTCTTTCGGTTGGCCAGATTCATCTGTCGTTCGTACTCGGCGGCCTGCCTGCGCATCTCGGCGGCCTGATCGGCGGCAACAGATTGCGCGTGCTTGTTCGACATGACGGATTCACGAACGCCGAAGGCCACGGCGGTGACAATGGCTACCATGTTAGGACTCCTGACGCGCGGTAAGCGCAGGGTAATCCCGGACGAACAGGCGCGCCTCGATGGCGTCGATGTCACGCAGGTTGTCGGGGTTCGGGTGGATGTTGGTCATAACGGCGTCAGCAATGACCACGCCGACCTTCTTCACGCCAGGGCGGCAGATGAACGTGGCAGGTGCGGAGAATGTCTTGATTCCGTCCTCGGTGAGGATGCGCAGGCTTCCCTGGCTGATGATGTTGGCGTGCTCATCCAGATGGATGGCGCCGGTCAGGACTGTTCCGGCCGGGATAAACCCCTCGCGCAGATACAGTCCGTCGCTGAAAATGTGCTTTACCGGGATAGGTTGTTGCGGAAGGGTTGCCAGCCAGTCCTCGAACTCCTGAATGGCTTCGCGGACGAGCGGCTTCTCGTTGTCGAGGAAGACAACGTCACTGGAGTTTTTGTCGGTGAGCAGGGTCAGGGCTTTCATTTCGGCATGATGCCCTGACAATCCGGTGTTATATGCCCGAGTATGGATCGTATGCGGCGCGGGAGGATTTTGACCGATACTTATCCGCCGGGTTGCGCTTGGCAACAGGGAATGCGAACGACAATACAAGCGCGTCTGCCCGGTTCGGCGACGGAACGCCGCGCGCCTTCATTTCCTTTTTCGACTCGATCTGAGTCTTTCCGTCGATGCGAGGAACAATTTCGGGGGCCTGCAACTCATCGCGCAGCGTAGGGTCTGCCGGGATAGCCCCGCCGCCCTTGAGCCAGTCACGTGCGGCCTTCCACATTTCGGCGCGCTTATTCAGGCATCCTATGTCGGATGATCCCGAGGCGAACCAGACAAGAAGCCAGTCTCGCCCAAGCCCTTGGCCGGCGGAAACAATGCCCGTCCCGTATCCGGCATCCACGAAGACTGCGTCCGCCTGCTCCTCGTCCTCAAATCGCGCAAGGATCTGGGCCACGACAAGATCGTTGTCGTTCTTGGCCATCCGGTGCAGGATTCTGAACGCCAATCCTTGTCGCAATCCGATGACTAGCTCATCGTCTCCCTCCCATGCTGGGTCGCATGTCAGAATCTTGGGGGCAAAACTGTACTGATCCGGCCTCAGCTCCTTGCCATACGCCTCGGTAACATCCACCTCGCTGATGAACTGGCGCGATGACATCGATGGGAACAGGCCGCGAACGCGAACCTTGACGAAATCGGAGTCCTCGCCGTAGTCGTCGATCCATTTCTGAATCTGTGCCTTGTTTGTTCCCTCGACAGTGCGACTGTCAATCTGCCGGCCGATCCACCGGTGCTTGTAACGGCGGAAGCACTCGCGGAAGCGGCCAGTATTTCTGGTCGGGTTACCGAAGGCTATCCAGATGATTTCCGTGTTTTCGTCGGTCAGCGCGCCCTCGGCCACTTCCCATACCTTGTCGGCAATGGCTGATGCCTCGTCGAAGATCAGGACAATGCGCTTGCCCTGGTTGTGCAGACCGGCAAAGGCCTCGGTGTTGTGTTCCGACCACGGCACCATGTCACAGCGCCAGGTCTTCGAGTGCTCCGGGTCCAACGAGGCAACGCTTGCTGATTGCGGATTGAACCAACTACTGGTGATCGATAGGCGAGCCCACTTGCCTATTTCCGGTGAAGTCTTGGTGCGCAGCTGTGTGTCGGTGTTGGCGGTGACAATGATCTTGCAGTCCTCGCATGTGCTCATCGCCCAGTTGATGATCATGCCGATGCAGGCTGACTTGCCAATGCCGTGACCGGAGGCGACAGACAGCATCAGCGGCATGTGGCGTGTTTCCGGGTTCTTCAGGTGGACGGATATATCACCCATCACCTCAGCCTGCCACTTTCGCGGACCGATGACGCCCGCCAGTTCCCCCATGCCCCAATCGTAGGCCAGCCGCGCCCACCGCAGCGGGTCGTGTGTGCAGGCTGCTGCCAGTTCAACCAGTTCCTGCGATGCGTCAGTCATCCGATCCATCCATCCGTTTTCTGGCGCGCGCCAAACGCTCGGCCAGCGCATCCGTCACCTTCACGTCCAGCTTGTCGTTGAACATGCCCAAGTGGCGAGCGACGGAATCCAGCGCGCCCTTCTTGTCCGCCATCTTGTACTTCAGGACATCGCCGACGCCGACTTCCGCATTGCCAACCTGAACGACATCCAGGCCGATAATGGCGGCAGCCGTGTCGTCGTCGAGATCCTGGATAGGAAGCGGCGCCCCGGTGTTGTCGAACAGCTTGCGCGGGTCCAGGAACGCAAGGCGGGCGTATTCCTTCAGCACACGCTCCTGCGTGATCTCGACCTTCTCGGACAGCTCCTTGCGCCGCGCCTGGATGGCCTCCTTGATTTCAGGTTTTTTTAAGTTCTCGTCACCGATCTGGCCCGCCGTCTTCGCGCTGTATCCCGCCCGGATAGCGGCCTGAGTAGCGTTCAGGTCAACCAGGTATTCCTTGACGAAGTTCTGTTGCTTCGGCGTCATTCCCCGCCCTCCACGTCAATAATTTTCCAGCGCACCGGTGTCTGTGATCTGATTCGGTAGTTGCATATTTGCTTGACCAGCGACTCGCTGACATCAAACTTTTCAGCAAGCTCCTTGTATGACAATCTGTGCTCCTCGCGCAGCTCACGCATCAGATCGACGTCGTGGTTGCTGATTCTGGAGCGTTGATGGCTGTCACCGATCCGCCTGCCTTTCTCGTTGATTGCAACCACGACCCTTGTCATGCCTCGGTACCCCAAACCCAAACACGCACCATGCCGCCTTTGTGTACGCCCTGCCGCATCATTTGAATCTCGTCAACCTGACAGTCGTCCACAATCACCCCAGCCCCACTGAGGCCGTCCAAAATGCCTTTCAGCAGGTTGTCCAAATCGCGTTGGCGGCGGTCCGGCGGGTAGACCAGTACCTTGACCCCAACCCGGCCGGAAAACGCCTGCTTGCGGCCACAGAGGAGGCAGACTGCGCGCTTGAAGTCCCTGGCTGCGGTCGTCAGGTAGCGAGCCGGTCTTCCCCTGCCATCCCGACCCGGCCGCCAGTAGTGATTAACAGATGGCGGGTACGGCAGTTCGACGCCGTCGAGAAGGATTGATGTTTCGATCATGTCGCTTTCCTCCCCGCTGCGTTGATCAGGATCAGCGCCCTGCGCTTAATCTCGTCCGCCCATTCCAGGGACTGAATCCGCACCATCTCCATCGTCGCTCGGCCTCCGG